>FSSH01000781.1_pt1 | contig 13249 bp, 8 predicted proteins | sample 1166101 | NCBI WGS metagenome assembly FSSH01 (sample SAMEA32972668, study PRJEB13176) | freshwater metagenome | biome: Drinking water system; feature: Biomass in drinking water that filtered by 0.45 um membrane; material: drinking water | place: USA | collected 2012-12-20 | depth 0 m | reverse complement strand
GCCAGGTATTCGGTAATCGCCAAGCGGGCGATTTCCGATTGGCTTTTGCCCTCCAGTTGGGCTTCGGCTTTGAGATTGGCTTCCACATCGTCGGGTAAACGCAGGCTGATGGCTGGCATGGCAGACTCCTAAAAAAGTCAAAATGACATACAAATTGTATGACAAAACGTATAACAAACCAGCTTTTTCCGGCCTGTGCGTTATAACGACAAACGGCTGACCGAAGAAATACCCGTGTCGTTAGATCGTTCGGCTATTCCGGATTGATCATTGAGGCAGTCGTGCGATATGGGCAACCACCCCTGCTGCTTTAGCGTATCGCCAGAATTTTATTGATAGGGTTAAAGGCTTAAATCTAACGCGGTTTTAGCTAGGTGCTATTTTTACATGTACAGATTTTGATCGAGAGCGCCCTCAGCGCATATGCGTTTTTACGCTACTGTGCCCTCGTAGCCGATCTTAAATCGCTGAAATAACCTTTACCGAAATTCCTGCCATGAATGAAATTCTAAAGTTTCTGACCGACAATAATTTTATGCCGCACGGCTATTGCCTGAGCTGGTCGCCGGGTCTGTTGTGGACCTTCGTGATTAGCGATGGCTTGATATTCCTGTCCTACTTTTTGCTGCCGGTTGCCTTGGGGTATTTCGCGCGGCATCGGCAGGATTTTCCGTATGTCCGGGTGTTATGGTTGTTTGTGGTGTTCATTTTGGCCTGCGGTACGACTCATCTGATGGATGTCGTGGTGATTTGGGAACCACTTTACGGACTAGATGCTTTTGCCAAAGTGGTGACGGCGATAGTCTCGGTGGTGACGGTGGCGGTGCTGATTCCTTTGATCCCCAAGGCCCTGCAATTGCCCAGCCCTGCGCAGTTACGCGAGGCCAACCAACGTTTGCAACTGGAAGTTGCCGAGCGTGAACGGGTGGAACAGGCTCTGAAAGCGGCGAACGTGTTACTTGAGCAGGGTTTGGTGGCGGAACGCACTCAGTTGGCGGCGCTGGTCAATTCTTCCGACGATGCGATTATCGGCAAAAATCTGGAGGGTATCGTCACTAGCTGGAATGGCGCGGCCGAACGCATCTTCGGTTACAGCGCCGCTGAAATTGTCGGGCAACCGATCACGCTGCTGGTTCCGGCCGAACTGCTGACCACCGAAGCTGATCTGCTACAGCGGATTGCCAATGGCGAGCGGATAAGCAATTACGAAACCCAAAGGGTGCGTAAGGACGGCAGCCTGATCGAGGTTGCCTCGACGATTTCGGCGATTAAGGATTGCGACGGCAATGTCATCGGCGCGTCGAAGATAGTGCGCGACATCACCGAGCGCAAGCGTATCAAGGCGGCGTTGCGGGAAAGCGAAGCTAATTTTCGCAAGTTGTTCGATGTGGCGCCGGTGCCGATGGCGCTGGTGGCCGCCGACGGTACGATGTCGGCCTTGAACCAGTCTATCGCCCGCACCTTTGGTTATACCTTGTCCGACATCCCAACCGTGCAAGATTGGTGGCGCAAGGCGTATCCCGATCCGGTTTACCGGCAATCGGTTTTCGACAACTGGCAGAATTTGCAGCGGCGCGCGGCAGAGCAGCAGGCCCCAATCGAGTCCCACGAATATCAGGTGACCTGTAAAAACGGCGAAGTGCGCACCGCCATCATCTCCGGCATTACGATGGGCGACAATTTATTGGCATCGCTGGTGGACATCACCGAGCGCAAGCGGGCTGAAGAGGAGCTGCGCAAATTATCCCTGGTGGTCGAGCAAAGCCCGGAAAGCATTGTTATCACCGATCTGGAGGCGCGCATCGAGTACGTCAACGAAGCGGTGATTCAAACTACCGGCTATACGCGTTCGGAGCTGTTGGGCCAAAAAGCCAGTCTTTTGAATTCGGGCAACACCAAGCCCGAGTATTTCGTGTCGCTCTGGGATAATTTAACCAATGGCCGGTCCTGGCAGGGCGAATTTACCAATAAGCGCAAGGATGGCCGCGAATTCGTGGAGTCGGCTATCGTGGCGCCGATTCGGCAGCAAGACGGCCGCATTAGTCACTACATGGCGATCAAGGAGGACATCACCGAAAAGAAACAGATGCTCGAAGAGTTGGAGAACTATCGCGAACATCTCGAAGAATTGGTGGTTGAACGCACCGAACAGTTGGCCGATGCGATGCAGGCGGCGGAAGTGGCCAATGTATCGAAAAGTGCATTTCTGGCGAATATGAGCCATGAAATCCGCACGCCGATGAACGCGATTATCGGTTTGACGCATTTGCTGCAAAATACCGCGCTGGATGCCAAGCAGCGCGAGCAGTTGACCAAGATTTCGGTCGCTGCCCAGCATTTACTGGGCATCATCAATGACATTCTGGATTTTTCCAAGATCGAAGCCGGCAAATTGGTCCTTAGCATCGGCGATTTTGATCTTGACCAGATTTTTAAAAGTTTGAACGACCTGATTTGCGACCGCGCCGCCGAGAAAGGTTTGGAAGTGATAAACCGTATCGACCCGGCGTTACCGGCGGTATTGCGCGGGGATTCGCTGAGGTTGGGGCAGATTTTGCTTAATTTTGCCAGTAATGCGGTCAAGTTTACCGATGTCGGGCATATCGTGTTTCGGGCTACATTGATAGCCAAAAATCCGGTGGGGATTTTGGCACGATTCGAAATCAGCGACACCGGCATAGGTATGAATGCCGAGCAATGCAGCCGGTTATTTCAAGCCTTCGAGCAGGCGGATTCCACCACGTCGCGCCGCTTCGGCGGCACAGGTTTGGGGTTAGCCATCAGCAAGCGCCTGATCGAAATGATGGGCGGCACGGTGGGCGTAGAGAGTGGACTGGGGCGCGGCAGTACGTTTTGGTTGGAGTTACCGTTCGAATATGCCGGTTCTCCGCAGCAAGTACCTAAGCCGGATATCCGTAAGGGTTTAAAAGTATTGGTGGTAGACGATGTGGCCGAGGCCCGCGAAGCCATCGCGCACATGCTGACTCGGTTCGAAGCCCAGGTGAGCGTGGCCGATTCCGGTCCGGTGGCCGTGCAAAATGTTGTCGATGCCCAGCAGGCGGATTCACCGTTCGATCTGGTGTTGATGGACTGGATGATGCCGGGGATGGACGGCATTCAAACCGCGCGCCGGATGGGGGATGTGCTTGGCGAGCCATTACCGAAAATTGTACTGGTGACCGCCTATAGTTATGACGGCAGCGCCGAGGAATTACAAAACGCGGGGATTGTCGGGCATCTAGCCAAACCGGTGACGCTATCGACCTTACACGATGCGATTGCCGGGGTGCTATCCGGATGGCGGCAAAAAACGCCTGCTGATGCGCGGCGTCCCGATCTATCCAAGCTGAAAGGGCGGCGGGTGTTGTTGGCCGAAGACAATCTGATCAATCAGGAAGTGGCGTTGGAGTTGTTGCAAGAGGCCGGTTTATTGGTCGATTTGGCTGAAAATGGCCGCAGCGCGTGCGAAATGGCGGCAAAACAGGCGTACGACCTGATTCTGATGGACGTGCAAATGCCGGAGATGGATGGCATCGCCGCCAGCTTGGCGATTCGGCGCATGCCGGGACGGGACAAGATGCCGATATTGGCGATGACCGCCAACGCTTTTGACGAAGATAGACGCTCTTGCCTGAGCGCCGGGATGAACGATCATATTCCCAAGCCCGTCAATCCTGAGGTGCTGTACGAGGTGATGTTGCGCTGGATGCCGCCGTTGGCGACGGTCGATCTGGCCCGTGATTCTAAAACACCGGGCGACCAAAACGCTGGCAACGCGGCGCTGCACGAACGCTTGGCGAATATCCCGGGCCTGGATCTACAGGCGGGTTTGCACAATCTGCAAAACAAGCTGCCGTTTTATCTGCGCCAGTTACGGCATTTTGCGCAGCGGCACGCGGCCGAAGCCGAGAATATCAGGCAGTTATTGGCGGTGGGCGATTGGGAGTCCGCGCAAAGAGCCGCGCATTCCTTAAAAAGTAGTGCCGCAACTTTGGGAATAACCCACATCCGGCAGACCGCCGAGGGCATCGAATTGGCCTTAAAACAGCAAGCAGCTGATGCGGTCGATTCCTTGCAGCGTCCGCTCAAGCAATTGACCGAGCAGCTTGCCGCTTTCATCGCCCGGATTCTTGAAGTGTTGCCGAGTGAGCCTGCGCTTCAAGAGATTTCGCAGCCTAGTTATTCCGAAGAAGCGTTACGCGCGGTTGTCGAAGGTCTGCGGATATTACTGGAGGAAGGCAATATACAATCCCAAGTTTATGTACAAAACCACCAGGAGCAATTACGGCAAGCCTTGGGCCGCGAAGGCGTTGCGTCCTTGACACGGCATGTCGAGGTGTTTGCTTTCGATCAAGCCTTGGACGTTTTGCAGCGCCAGCCATACCCATAGCCAGCTAAGCGGGGTTTACCCATTTTTACAATTTACTGGCGCCGATTTAGTCATCTGTCGGCGATAATGGCATTATCGATAACCTGTCGCCGACCTTTTGCCGGAGTTGCAAAGTCATGCCCCAAGCTCATATATTCTTTAAATCGCGCCGCTTGCTCTTGTGCTGCTCGCTGCTGTTGTTTAGCGCCTGTTCGTCCAGACCGCCGCTGCCCAGTCAGGAAGATCAGCAGGAAAAGTTGAGCGAGGCCTTGGGTAATGGTGCCTACAAAACCGCGCGGAGTTTTGCTGTTGATGCTACGCACGATGTCTGGATTTATCAGCAAACGGCACTGGAAGTGGAACTGATCGGGCCGAGCACGCCGGGCAGTTATCCTTTGATTATTTATCTGCCCAGCTTGGGCGAAGATGCTAAAGCCGGGCGTTTGTGGCGGGAAACCTGGGCCAAGGCCGGCTATCTGGTGTTTAGCATGCAGCCGGTGCCGGTTAGCCAAGCCTTGAAGGCCCTGGAGGCGGAACGCCGCTTCGACGACCCCGAGGAGATACCGGACGACGAGAATGTGGAGCTGGCTGATGAAAATATGGAGTTGCGACCAGAGCCGGCTGGTGGCGGTTGGTTTGGTGACAAGCCGCGTCGGCAATCGCGGAGCGCGCGCGAAAGTGAGTTGCGCTACGTCGGCCATCAATATTTTGCCGTGGAGAATCTGAAAACCCGCTTGGAACAACTGTTTTGGGCGTATCGGCACGTGCAAACTCGAGCCGGTTTGCGGCAACCACTGTATGCGTCTGCCGACTTAAGCAAAGTGATTCTGGCCGGCTACGATTTGGGCGCGCAAACCGTGACGGCGGCTTTGGGCGAGAATTTCGGTGCCGGTCTGCCGCATAGCGACGAACTCAAGCCGGTCGCTGCAATGGTGTTGAGCCCGTCGGTGGATTTGGCGGAAGGCAATGTTCGCAGCCGGTTTCAGGCTTTGCGTCTGCCCATGCTGACGATTACCGGCAGCGAAGATAACGACCCGTATGCGATCAGTTCGGCCGCGGTGCGCACGGCGGTTTGGGAGCAGGCTCCGGCCGGCGGCAAATATCTGTTGTTATTGCGCGGCGCCGGGCATCGCTTGCTGGCGGGCAACGAACTGGGCGGGCGGTTTGGCTTGAGCGGGGCGAGGCGCGGAGAATTTGGCATGGGTGGCATGGAATCGGGCGGCGGTCCCGGTGGCCATGGCGGTGGTGGGCGGCGCGGCTCCGGTGGGGGCAGCCCTAATCTGGGTTTGTTCGGTAAGCCGGAACGCCAAGATCCCAACCTGGGTTATAAACAGGTCGCGGCTATCGCTAGTGTGTCCAGTGCTTTTCTGGATATGGTGATCAAAAAAGACGAGTTTGCTCAGGCTTGGCTAAATGAAAAAGCCGGTAAATGGCTGGAGAGGGCGGGTTCTTTACAAACGCGATAGAGCGTTTCCCGGCGTTAACTTAAGCTTTACCTATTGCGCGGCAAATTTCTGCACATCCGCCTCCCTCGCCCGGTGAGGGAATCAAAAAACCGAAATTTGACGTGCGCTGAATATATTTTGCTGTCTCGCAAATACCGTCGCTCCCGCGAAGGCGGGAGTCCACGGGCTATGTTGGACGGAATGACTAATCCGGGGAATTTAAGAGCCGGGTTAATAGGAAGAAAGTTCGCAGCGAAAGGTTGGGCTATGCCGAGGTCGGCAAGCCCAACATCCGTCTAGCGTTTATCAGACCGAAGCTTCGCGGCGGCGGCCCAGCCAAAATAGCCCGGAGAAGCCGGATAAAGCCAACCAAATGGCCGGCGGTAGCGGCACCTGGGAGATGCTGACGTTGTCCACCCCAAAATTGAAGGGGCCGACATTATCGGTTTCGGCAAAGCGCAGACGTAAGGTCTCTCCCTGATGCGCTTGCAGCAAGGTGGTGATGTCGATCAAGAACGGCGTGTAGCCGGACACGAGCGGATCGCCGGTATTGGTTTGAAACAGGTTTTGTAAAACCGTGGTACTAAACGGATCGACCGTGGTGCTCAAAATGTCGACGCGCGCTTGCTGGTTGAGATTAGTCGAGCCTGGCGTGCCGGTTGTTGCCCAATCCAGATGTCCCGGATTGTAATAGTTGTCAGCGGCGTTATTCAGATACAAAGAAAACGCCAGGCTGGTAATGCCCACGCCGGTCGGCACCACAAAGTCCTGATACAAGACATGGCTGCCGCCGGCTTGGGCGTCAGTCATTGCCGCAAAACTACCTTCCACGGGTGCTGCTACCGAAAAACCGTTTTCCGGACTGCTGGTCCCGCTTTGCTGAAAAAAACTACCTTCGCTACCGAGTTGATCGGCGCGGGTCCAGTTGTTAAAACCCGACTCGAAACCGCCGTTTACTAGCAAATTGGCCTGACTCGGCATGGAAAAGCTGCCGATCAATATCCCCAAGCATGCCGCTGACTTTAAATTGCTGAAAGTGTTCATAAAGTGTTGCTCCTGTTGGTGTTACGGCTTACGGCTGATGCGATAAATACTGCTGTCGCTTATGGACACAACGTATAAATTGCCGTCCGGGCCTTGTTCAATATCGGTAGTCGTGCCGAAGCCGCTGCCGATTTTTAAGGTTTCGCTTTCGGTGCCGTCGAATTTTTGCGCTCGAAATAGATTGTCGGCGACTTTATCCGCCAAGCGCGGGTCGGCGCTGACATCGACATGTAATCTATCGGCCGTGAGCTTGATACGGTACAAACTGCCGCCATTCGCACCCACTTGCGCGAAGCCTCTGGAAGAACCCATCCATAGCGTGCCGTTGTACTCAGCCCCGAGCGTATCGCCATCGACAAAAGCCGTGCCGGCCGGGCCAATCTCGTATTTCCAGCTCAGTTCGGGGTCGACATAGGTTGAGCCTGGCAGCGAGAACAGCCGCGCTTTGCCGAGCGCCGAGGTATAGGCAATGCGGGTTGGCGGGTAACGCACCTGCTGCATGGCGTTATTGAATTGGGTAGTTTCTATTGCCTTGAATTGCGCGATCCGGCTGGCGGGACCGGCAAACTGGATCCAGCCGCCATTCATGCCGGGAATCACGCGATTCAATTCGCTGAAGGCGTCGTCGGCATTTTCGGTTTCCCATAAATTACCTTTAACAGGATCAAACGCCATGCCAAATCCGTTGCGGTGACCGTAGGAATAAATCTTCTGAATATTGGCGCCAACTTCGCCGCCGATCCCCGCGCCGGCCGCGAAAAACGGATTATCTACCGGCGCATTGCCATTGGTATTGATGCGTAAAATCACGCCGGATAAGTGCTCGTCGTCCGGCTCCGGACCGCTATAGGTATCGTCCACTAACGGTGCTTTCAGGAATGGGCCGTTAGCAAGGTTCTGCATCCAGCCCCGGCGTCCCAGGTCCCCCGTGTAGACATAGAGATGGTCGTCCGGGCCGAATTTGATTACCCCGCCGTTATGATTACCTTGCGGATTGGCGTTGGCGCTGGGCGGTTGTCCGGCGACCTGGATGTTGTCGGTTTGCAGCGCGCGGAGCTTCAATATGTTTTGGTCGAATACCAAGCGTCCGCCGCCTGTAGGGTCCCAGCGAAAGCGGTCGATGCGGTTTCCCGAAAGCGGTACGTCCAAAACCGCCGTGGAATCGGCCCCAGTGGTGCTTTCGGTCCAGCGGATAAAGACTTCAGGTACTGCGGGAAATTGCGGATGCAAAGCCATGCTTAACAGGCCGCGTTCGGAATTTGAATTGACTGCCAAGTCCAACACCGGTGTCGCTTGCACGGTTCCATTGATCACTCGCTTGATTTGCCCGGAGGCTTTTTCCAGCACCAGCATATCGTTGGCCGCCAAGAACACCACGCCAATCGGCTGACTGAGTCCGCTGACCGCCACACCGACCTGTAAATTAGGGTCCAGAACGGTGGCCGGAATCGAGTCGGCGTTGACCGGGCCGGCTAGAGTTGCGGCAATACTTATTGCCGTCGCCAAGGTCTTGAAAGGCGCGATGTTACGCGGTCGGGAGTTGAATTGATGAGCGATGTTGCCGGGAGTTTGCAGTGATGTTATCCGGTTCATAAGTATTGCCCTCGGGAAAGAAGAAGGAATGTGAAACCAATGCAGCGCGGACCGGTAAAACTTGTTTTATGCCGCAGCCAACGCTGGTTTATCGGCACACCCAATTGAAAAGCGTCAGCTTTTTACCCCGATCAACCCCATTGCCAACGAAACGGCACTAGCTTTCACAGTGGGTGAATTCCGGTTTATAGCACAAAGGTTCAATGGCGAAATTAAAAAATTTATCTGATTAGAAAGATGTGGCAGCGGCACAGCCTTCGCGGGAGCGAAGATATTTAAGGGGTGGGTTAATAATTTAAGTCATCCCGTTAAAAAACCTCAGGCAAATATATTTTTGCCTCAGGCAATAACCCTGGAAACGAGCCTTTACGGATGTTAAAGAACAGCAACTCCGGCAGGCTGACGACAATGCCTTTCAAGCCTTTGCGAAGGTTGTCCCCGTCATCCCAGGGCCAGCTAAAGAAACCGTATAGGCCCTGGCCGCCGGCTATGGCCAGATTGAAGCTACCCAGCAGCGGCCTGGGCCAGATTTGATCTTGGGTAAAGAATAAAAACGCCGCGTCTTCCCGGTTCCGGTTGTAAATCGTCGAACTAAGAGTATTGGATTCCTGCAAATCCACCTGCCATTGCGGCATCTGCCGGTAACGCAGTTGACGCTGTTGCTCTCTGTAGGGCGCGCGCTGGAAGCTGGCGCTTAGTCGATACGTGTCTGCTATCTGGGCATAGGCAACAAACGGAATCATGTTCAAGCCGCGTTCATCAAGGTAACCGCCCAGCAGGCGTTGCGACGCTTGATTTGGACTTTCCTCGGCCGTAGCCGAGATGCCGGCAACCGTCTGGTTGATGACCCGAAAGATTTCGGTGACGCAATTGCGGCTAAGTAGGTTATAGCCATACAAGGATTGCAATTGGCTTTGATATGTTTCGATTTCCTGCGTTACGCTGTTTTGGAAATGTGCCAATTCGCTAGTCGGTAGCGGCAGACCAATCAATTCTGCGGCTGCCGGCCGCGACGGGGTTGTGGTCAATGGCAGCAATTTTAAAGCATGCCGGTCTGCGTTTGGCTTATGTGATTGTATTAGCGCCGTCGCGCTAAGCTCAAGTTCCGAGTAAGCAAGTTCATCCAGCGCTGCGGGGCTGTCGAGGTGTCCGGAGGCCGCCGCAAATACCTGTTGAGTGTATTGCAACGCTGCCGGCAAGTTGTCTTCATCGATAATAGTGGCTTGTAGGTCGTCACTTTCGGAGCGGCTGCGGTCCAGCACGGTTAGATAGCCAGAGGCGACGGTATGGTCCAGAGCATGCAAACGGGCCATACCCACCAGCAATGGATAACCCCAGTCGCTGCGCCGGCTGCGCATCAGGGTTATTAAATCGGCAAACAAACGCTGCCTAAAATCTTGTAGCTTGTTGCGCTGCGCCGCGTTGAGTTTGAATGTCGCCTCCGGAATTTGTAACAAACTCTCGGTGCGCGGCGACAGCCTGGCTTGCAGCACATCCAGCGCAGCAAGATTCAGCAACTGATTACGGTATTGCTCGGCAAACGAACTGTTCGTGGCCGTAAAGTGCGTATCGGTTGGTTCGCAAATTGTGGAGTTACCCGCTACGTCCGGTTTCAGGGCTTGTAGGGTTTGCCAAACTTGCATGCGCTTGGTCGCCAAAAAATCCTCGCCATACTGATTAACGATTGCTTCGTGCAATTGTTGTAGCACTTGGCTGGTGTTGCTGTGTTTGCCATCCTCGACAGGGAAGGCTTCAGCCGCCTGGTATTGCGTCAAAAAATAACCTAATCCTTTTAGGGGCAGCGGCGGTGCAGACCCAAGGTTTTGCAAGCCTGAAACCAGCACTTGGTCGTCGTGCAGGGCTTGTAATAGCGATAATTGCTGGTTTTGAATGAGCAGGCGGCGACTAAAGGTATCCCGCAACGCTTGAAAAAAGTCGTCTGAAACGTCTATGCGGTGACCGTAAATATTGCGGTTTTCCTGATAGCCGTAGGCAAATTCGAAAGTCGCCGCATCGTTGCGATACAGGCGCAGCAAGCCAGGCTGGATGTGCTGAAAATGAAAGACTTGCCGGTCGAATTTAATGGCGGCGTGACCGCCGCTGGCGCTGCCTTCGTTGGCGTCTACGTACAGGAATTCGAAGTGACGACTAACGTCCGCTTCCGCAACGGCTATCCAAAGACAATAGCTCAGCGCCAGCGCCCACTTTGCGAATTTCAAGCCAGCAGCTGGCATGGCTTAGTGGGCGGGCGGGGGCGGGATTATTTTTTCAAGCCTTCTTCGATGGCCTGTTTCTTCCAGGGCTCGTTGTCGCTCAAACTTTCGGTAAACGCCGAAATTTGCGGTTTGCCGAGCTTGGCTTTGGCAAGTCCGCGGCCGATACCCACGTAGGTATTGCGGTCGCCTTCCCAGTTGGTGATTTCGTGGCTTTCGGCCAGTTCGCTGATATGTCCGCGAAAACTGTCCAGTGTGCCGCTGCTTGATACCACGAAGGTGGCGGTATAGTCGGCTACATCGGTCTCGTATTTTTCGTGTTTGTTACGCGACGAGTCGGAACTGGAGGTAAATGGACTGGACGCGCTTTTGAAGATGCCGCCGGAACTGTCGGACAAGCTACCTATGCTGTCGGACGAGCTCTCTGAGCTGGTGGAAAACGAGCAGCCGCTGATTAGCGCGGTTCCCAGAACGACAGTAGTTGCCAAAGTAAAGGTTCTGCATGAAGTCATAGGCTTACGGAGAGGTATTTGTCTTTAAAATTAGTAGTTTTACCGCTTATTCGTAGAGACGCAAGATTTTGCGTCTCTAAAGTGTTTTGTTGGCGATAGTAGAGCTATTTGCCAACGCCCGCCGCCTGTAAATCCGCATGATAAGAAGATCTTACCAAGGGCGCGCTGGCGACTTGTTGAAAGCCCAGTTCTCGGGCAATTTCTGCATAGCGCTGGAATTGGTCGGGATGAATATATTCCTGTACCGCCAAATGATCCTTGCTGGGTTGTAAATACTGGCCCAAAGTCAACATGCTGACGCCGTGGGCCAGCAAATCTTTCATCACCTCGACCACTTCCGCTTCGGTTTCGCCTATGCCCAGCATCAGCCCGGATTTGGTCGGCACCTCAGGTAGGCGCTGGCCGTGTTGTTGCAATAGTTTTAGCGAGATATGGTAATCGGCGCCGGGGCGGGCTTGCAGATATAGGCGCGGCACGGTTTCCAGATTGTGATTGAACACGTCGCACGGCTGTTGTTGCAGAATGTCCAGTGCCGTGTCCATTCGGCCGCGAAAATCCGGTACCAGCACCTCGATGGTGGTACTGGGCGACTCGTTGCGCACCGCCGCGATGCAGGCCGCGAAATGGCTGGCGCCGCCGTCGCGCAAATCATCGCGGTTTACCGAAGTGATGACTACGTATTTTAAGGCCATGGCGGCGATGGTCGCGGCCAGATTGGCCGGCTCTTCCGCGTCCAAAGGCTGCGGTTTGCCGTGGGCGACGTCGCAGAACGGGCAGCGGCGTGTGCATAAGTCACCCATGATCATAAAAGTGGCGGTGCCGTGACTGAAGCATTCGCTCAAATTGGGGCAGGCGGCCTCTTCGCAGACGGTGTGCAGGCGGTTTTCGCGCAGGGATTGTTTGATGCGGTTGACTTGGTCGCCGGTCGGCAGTTTGATGCGGATCCAGTCCGGCTTGCGCAAAATTTGCTCAGGCTTTTCCACCTTCACCGGAATCCGCGACAACTTGTCGGCATTGCGTTGATGAGTTTCTGGTGTGGAGCGGGAAGGGGCGTTGAGGGTCATATTGCCACCGGGCACTTAAGTTCGTTTTTGAGTCTCCGCAAGCCTGGCATTATTGGCGAGGCTTGTTGAGTTTGTTTGTCTTACATTTCTATCGCTTGCAGCAATTGATGCACAACCGGCACGGCTAGTTCCTGCGTGCTTATTTTAACGCCCAAATCGGCCAATTGCGTCACTTGCAAGCCGGCGTATCCGCAGGGATTGATGTCTGCAAACGGCGCCAAATCCATATCGTTATTGACGCTAAGGCCATGGTAACAGCAACCGTGTTTGATACGCAGTCCCAGCGAGGCAATTTTGCGCTCGTTGACGTAGACGCCCGGTGCCTTGGGTTGTGCCTGGGCGGAGATACCGTATTGCCGCAGGGTATTGATCACCGCGTTTTCCAGAATGGTGACCATCTGCCGTGGCCCCTTGCCGAGTCGGCGTAAGTCGGCCAGCAGGTAAATGACCAACTGGCCGGGGCCGTGATAGGTCACTTGGCCGCCGCGGTCGCTCTCGACGATTTCGATAGCGTTGGCTTTTAGTAAATGTTCGCGCTTGCCGTTTAAACCCAGGGTGTAAACCGGCGGATGCTCGACGATCCAGATTTGGTCTGCCGTGTCACCATCGCGTTCCGCGGTGAACTGCTGCATGTCTCGCCAGACGCCGAGATAGTCTTGTCGCCCCAGATCGCGCAGGACGGTCGTCGCCTTACTTGGCATTAGTCCGGTTTACAAAGCCATCAGCACATCTGGGCAGGCTGTCAAGCCCATGTAGATCGCGTCCAGTTGTTCGCGGCTATGTGCTTCGATCATGACCGTCACTGCCAGATAATTGCCGCCTTTGCTGGGCCGGGTGGTGACTGCGCCTTCCAGGATGTCCGGGACATGGCGGCGGACGATTTCCACGACGATAGCGTCGAAATCGTCGCGATGCTTGCCCATCACCTTGATAGGGAACTGGCAGGGAAATTCCAGTAAGCTTTCGGTTTCGCTCATGACAATGATTTTTTGTAAGCTTGCAGTAAGTC
>FSSH01001146.1_pt2 | contig 13251 bp, 10 predicted proteins | sample 1166101 | NCBI WGS metagenome assembly FSSH01 (sample SAMEA32972668, study PRJEB13176) | freshwater metagenome | biome: Drinking water system; feature: Biomass in drinking water that filtered by 0.45 um membrane; material: drinking water | place: USA | collected 2012-12-20 | depth 0 m | reverse complement strand
CATTCGGCCCCAGTGGGAAAGTTGCGCGGGAAATTCTCCTTAAACGGTAACGTGGCTCATCGTGCCAGGAGCTTGTGTTTCTCTCTTCCCTCCCGACTATCCCTAAGCCTTTTCCGGCAGTCACGGTGATTTGCCTCGAACTATGAGGCATGGAGGATAGGACTGAGGCGCAAAGGTGTCACGAAAGTGAAGCGGTGTGTGGTACCATATTTGTAAGTGATTGGATTGCCACGAATCTTATTCTGCAGACGCTGGCACGACGTTTGATCTCCCTTATGATCGAGTGGAAGGATGGATTGAGAAAGGGCAGAGGACGATTTCTTGACAGCAATTAAAAGGCGTTGGTATAGTCCGTCCGTTTTGCCTGATTTTTACGAGACGAATCATTCAGCCAGCGGCATTATGCCGACATCATGTGCGGTGGGTTCAACATAAAGGAGGATTAAGTGATGGGGTATCTGTCTAAGTTTGTGGGAGTCAGTGCAGCGCTGATGCTGTTGTCGGTCTCAATCGTCGGAGCGGAAGAAAAAGATCCGACCAAGCCGCGCGTTCCGGCGGAACAGATGGCCGACGCAAAGGCCGTGAAGAATCCGGTTGAGGCGACCCCGGAGAGCATCGCCAAGGGAAAGGCGTTTTACGAGGGCAAGGGCACCTGCTTCAATTGCCATGGCAAGGAAGGCAAGGGCAATGGTCCTGCCGGCGCCATGCTGAATCCGAGCCCGCGTGATTTCACCAACTGCAAGTTCCACAAGAAGCGGAAAGACGGCGAGCTGATGTGGGTGATCAAGAACGGCAGCCCGGGCACCGGTATGGTGTCCTTGATTCCGGCTGCGGTGACGGAAGAAGAAGCCTGGCACATCATCAACTACGAGCGGAGCTTCTGCAAGGGCGAGTAATCGATTCCAGCCTTGTGGCTGAAAAGAGGGTGGGAAGGAAACTTCCCGCCCTCTTTTTTTTAGAACCACGGAATTACTAAGGCCTCCCGCAGGCCGTGCGTTGCCGCTCACCGGATCTTCCTGTTTTTGCGCAGGCTTGTGGCTGTACAGGTACCATGTCCTGATACGCTTTGAGCCCGTACCCCCTCCAATGAGGGGAGCGATTTGGCCACCCGCACAATCATTCAGGGATTGCGTCTCGTACGAAAAAAGCGTATAGAGTCGCCCGTACAGATCCGCGTGCGGACGTGATCCATGACAGTGGGTACGCCAGCGGGTGGTTGAGGGAACCGGTGGATATCATGCTTAACGAATAGGAGAGCGACTATGCGCAGCTTGTGGCAGAGGGTGAAGTGCCGGGCGCGAGCGGCAACAGCAGCGCTCGGGATTGTGTTTGCAGGACTCCTCCCCAGTATCGTCGCGGATATCAGTTATGCTGGCGATATCACCCCACCCCCTGGCATCGTGGCTGCGAGTATCGAATATACAGGCCGCATCACAGTTGATGGTCCCCCCGTTACTGCGTCGATTAAGACTCCAAAAAAGAACGGCTTGATGGTATTTGACGGTGTGGCCGGTCAGAGAATCAATATAGGCTTCAGCGGTGCGACGTTGACGCAAGGACGCGCGTCGGTTTATGGCCCGGACGGCGCGTTGATGAGCATTGTCGCCTCCCCGGTGACGCACTACTATTGGACGGCCTATAAGCCGGCCCCTGATTCAATGGCCACGAAGGCTGCGTCATTTTCACCCAAGGGCGGCAGTCTCGATTTGCCGGCACTTCCGTCCTCCGGCACCTATACGATCGTAATCAGTCCGGGTGAGAGCTATACCGGCGATGTCACCGTCACAGTTTCGACTGAATTGACGGGCGAGATCACTCCGCAAGGCGCCGCAGTCCCGATTGCCTTTGGACGGTTCGGCCAGAATGCCCGTTATACATTTGCCGGCACCACCGGCCAGACGGTGAGTCTGCAACTGAGCGGGGTCACGGTCGAAAGCGGGTACCTTTCCATTCTCAAGCCGGATGGAGGCGTTCTGGGCACGCCGACTTCGTTTGGATCGCAGGGTGCTGTGATTGACACACAGGTTCTTCCAACGTCCGGCACCTATGCCGTGCTGATCGATCCGGGGCATGTCGATCTTGGTCATGCAACACTCGCACTCTACAATACTCCGGATATTTCCGGCACCATTTTGATCAATGAAGCGTCAGTGACGTCGACCCTGAGCGTGCCAGGCCAGCGAGCCCGCTATACGTTCAATGGCACAGCCGGTCAATGGGTGAATCTCGGGCTTACCTCGGTCACGACGGCCTCGAGCGTCGTATCGATGCTGAATCCGGATGGAACCACCTTGGTTTCGACGACGGTCGGTCCCAGCGGCGGCAGTCTCGATCCGGCGACGATGTTGCCAGCATCGGGAACTTACACGATCGCGGTCGATCCGGTCGGCTATAACACAGGTAGCATGGCGCTGACACTCACGTCTCCGCTCATCGGCACTGTCTCGTTGGACGGCCCCCCGGTGCCCATCAATTTCACCAAGCCGGGCAGCACGGCGCGCTATACGTTTAGCGGTGCGGCCGGACAATGGGTCAATCTAGGGTTTTCGTCTGTCACGGTCACATCGAGCACGATCACACTTCTCAACCAGGATGGGACGGTCTTAGCCTCGACTACTGTAGGCCGGGGCGGTGGAGGGTTGAAAGCACCAAGCCCCTTGCCGGCCACCGGTACCTATACCATTGTTGTCGATCCAACCAGTACCCACACCGGGGCCATTACCGTGACCCCGTCGACGGAAGTCGCGGGTTCAGTGACGATCAATACCGCCCCTACGCCGGTCATGATCAGCCGGGCCGGCCAGAATGCCCGCTATACACTGGCAGGACCTGGGAATCAACAGGTCACGGTCAAGGTCACCGGCAATACGTTTAACGGCTTAACCGTGAGCCTCTATACCCGAAGCGGCATCTTGCAGACGGAGATGACGAGATCAGAGACGAGCTTTGCGCTGAACCCGGTGACACTGCTAACCCCGGATCTCTACACGATCACGATCAGTCCGATGGCGCCTGCCACCGGTAAGCTCAACTTACAGGTGACGAGTCCATAACAAGCCGAGAGAAGCTGAGCGCCGGTAGAGGGGCATCATTGCCCTCCGCGGAGATTAGTGCAAATCGAGCAGGGTGGGGAGGCAACTCCCCACCCTTTTTTTGTGTGAAACGACGACGGGGTGCGAGTGAAGGGTGGGTCGAGACATTAAGTTCAGGTTAGAGCGTGCAGAGGATACCGGAATAACAGAGGCCGGAGGGCACAGCCGAATCACTATTTCTGCGCCATGCACGATTCACGATCCGATCCGTAACTGCGCTTCACAGACTCTGCGGATACCGGTGGAGTAAGAGAGACTGGAGAGTGTGGTGCCTGCTGGGGGCGTACATTACTTTATGCACTTTGGAGTTTTTTGCCAATGAATCAGGCCGGTCAGGGTGTTTCAGTAACGGTCAGAGCGGCGAGTCTGGATAAGACGAGCATGGAGACTACGTAGGACTGGGGGTGGTGGAAATCCGAAACGAGAAATGGAACCTGATCCACACCGTCTGCTCCGGCGCCAGCCGGCTGAATGATGAACAGCAGCGCCTGAGGCCGTGCAGCGGCTCCCCCGGCTTCGGTGACGGACACACGGATCTCGACTTGTTGCGGCTGATGGCTTGAGGGCAAGGTTGCTGCGAACTCCAGCGATTTGGTTTCTCCCGGTTGCAGCGGTGGAATGGTCAGGGTTCTCGCCGGGAATTGTTCGATGACCAACGGTGTGCCGGTGAGGGAGGCCGAGGCATTCTGGATCGGGATCGAGCCGGTATTGACGATATCCACGTGCACCCGAATCCGTTCGCCGCTCTCCAGAAACAAATTGCCGTTCTCGTCGAGCAGTAGGGCTTTGAAGCGAAGCTTCGACGGCGACGCAGAGGTGGCGATGGAAGGAGATGCCTCGAGGGTGACCGTAGAGGGCAGTGCTTCTCCCTTGGGAGGGACTTCCGGGTGCCAGGCGCATCCGGGGCTTAACAGGACGGTACATCCGGCCAGGGTCAGATATGCGGCGGAGAATGATCGGAGTGAAGGTGTCGTTCTGTGAGGGGTCACGACTAAACCTGTTGCGACAGTTTCACGCCACCGTACTGGACATATAATGCAAAAGCAACTGGCTATCCACTGGCAGACAACACGGGGACCTTCTGAATTTCTCCAGCGGCAACGGTACACTTGAACCCAGGTTCTCTCTTTCAGCACCCTGTCCTAGCCCATAGTATTCATGAGCGCTTCTACTGCAACCGCCGATACGCCGCTACGACCAGCTTGGCCGCGAGCGTTGCGCGGCCAACAGGCAGGCTCGTCCCTCGTGCCATCGACATACTGTTTCAAGTATGCCTCGGTCTCTCAGGGCTCCGCATGCCCGTCTCGCCTGGCATCTTGGCGGTTTCGTCACGAACCGTCATGAATAATGTGGGCTAGAGAGACTTGCGAGTCCAGAGGTTGGGGGTGCGTGTATTGTGCATTGCGAACCCAGGTCCAATTCTTGACGGTTGAACTGTCATGTTCTCATGGAGGTTAGGGTGTTTCCACGCCGGTCATGGAGGCTGGTTTGGAGAGCACAAGGGATGCAGCGGTGTCCTCTGGCTTAAGGAGGGGAAACGTTTGAGGGTGTTGGTCTGAGTTGAACTGAATTTTTGCCGCCCACGAAACTTTCTGGCGTACATAAGCACTCGTTTCGCCGAGTGTGACTGTGCCGTCTCGATTTGTGTCCGCGTCTCCCCGCAGTCCCTTCAAGAGATAGTAGGTAAATAGGCCGTGGCGATGTTGGTCGTCTTCCAGTCCCTTCGTAAAGTCAGTGCCTCCGATCAGCCCGATTACATTTCCGTTCCCCAGTTCCCAGCGAGGTGACGCGATCTTTCCCTTGGCATCCCCGCGAAGCCTGGACACCATGCCGTCGAACAGGAACACGGCCTGTTTGGCCTTGAGCCTGGCGAGGGCCGACTCGATATCCCTCAACGGGTAGAGCCGTGTCGTTGCGGCGAGGCTTCCGTCGTAGGGGGCCAGGAGCACGGCGCCGGTTGGCGTGACCAATGCCTGTCCTGAAAAATAGATGATTACGGCAGCGTTCTCAGCCACATGAAGCGGGAGCCAGTCGAACAACACGTCGTCGATGTCGGTATGGAGCGCCTTCGAGTTTTGCAGCAGTTTGACGTTGGAAGGGGGGAGGCCGCCGAGCGATTGGAAGTAGTTGGCCACCGTCTCCGCATCCATCGCCGCATAGCGGCGGGGCGTGAGCTTAGGATCGCGATAGGCACCGACTCCGATCGAGACCAGGTAGACGTGGGGCTGTTGAAAGCCTGGCCTTCGGGTGGGAATCTGGTCCACATCATCTGCTCCGGCGCCTGCCGGCTGAATCGTCAGTGAAAGCGTTTGGGGCGGCGCGACGGCTCCTCCCGATTCGGTGACGGCCACCCGAATCTCGGCCTGTTGCGGCCTGGTTGTCGGAGGCAGGGTTGCTATGAACTCCAGGGATTTCGTTTGCCCCGGTTGCAGCGGCGGGATCGACAAGGTTGTCGCCGGAAATTGTCCGATGATCGACGGTGTGCCCGTCAGTGTGGCCGAGGCATTCTGAATCGGATTCATGCCGGTGTTGATGATGTCCACCCGCACGCGCACATGCTCGCCGCCTTCCAAAATCAAGTTGCTGTTCTCGTCGAGCAGCAGGGCTTTGAACTGAAGTTTCGATGTCGAGAGCGTTCCCGTCGGCGAGGAAGGGGAACTCTTGGATGGAAGGACCGGTGGATCTGACGGGAAGGCCTGGGCTGCTGGAGGAGAGGGAGGCGGTTCTCCGAGTGCGACTCTCGTGTCCAGGAAGGTTTTCGACGCGAACTCGATGACCGTATCGCGAAGGAAAGGATCGATGATGTAATCGCAATTTTTGGCGAGTTGTTCGAGTCGCAGCCGCTCACGACGGGAGACTTTGATTTCGGTTTCCCGCAGTAAGACGCCGGCCTTGTCATAGACCCGCGCCATCGCATTCATCTGCAAGGTGGCGGGAGCCCGGTCATACAGCGCATCTTTGTTGAGATCGAACGACCAGTCGAGAAAATCGATTTTCACCACATGATCCGGGGTTGCGGTCTTGTTTGGCATGCCTTCATAGATCACCGTTTGGAAGGTTCGATGAGCACCTTCGATCAACGCCTCCTCGACTTGGCGGCCGAACGGGATTTCTTCAGGCTGTCCGCATGAATCGGTATAGCGAAGCGACTGCTCGTTGAGCGTGGGAGGCAACACCAGTTTTACCGCAGAGGGCAGCGGGTCTCCCATCGGGGGAAATTGGAGGTGGCGGGTGCATCCGGCGATCATAAGCGCGGCGCATCCGATGAGGGATAGGCAGGCGGCATACCGGATTCGACCGGCAGATTTCTTTCCGGAGAGGGTCAATTCTGGGCCTATCAGGGAACTCTTAAGCGTATCGTCGGCACCGTACTGGAAATATCGGGTGAAAGCAACCGGAGCAAGCCCGGCCACGGCGGGTGGTTCAGCCGTTGGCGAGGACTTTTCCTCTTTGAAGCCCAGGGAAAGGTTAGTGTAAGATACACCGTTCGAGTAGGCGATCGTTTGCCGCGAGTGCGGACCGGTCTCGATCATGGTACGATCTCGTTGGAGCGGGGCCGGCCGTTGCCGGTGCCGTTTGTTTTCGGGGGAATTAAGACCAACCTTCTGGAGGAACCCAGTTATGGGCAATCGGATGCAGCACATGGGCACATGGTCAATCGGTGGCGGGTTGTTGTTGGCGCTCTGCGCCTTCGCCGGCCTTGAAGGCGGGACATCGGCTTCAGCCGCAGGAGTCCCTCCGGCCTTTGCCCAAGGCTTTTCAGATATCGTCAAGAAAACGACTCCGGCCGTTGTGAATATTGCGGTGACCGGTGGAGGAGAGGGAGGACGCCGCCGCGGGGGACTTCCTCCGGGTCCCTTCGGCAAGCCCCCGGGTGAAGAACCGGGGGGAGAGGACGCGCCGACTCCGCCACCGATGCCTCATGGTCCGCCCGCGCCGCACGGCCGTCCGGAGCAGAGCGCGGGGTCCGGTGTCGTGTTCGATTCGAACGGCTTTATCGTGACCAACAATCACGTGGTGGAAGGGGCAACCCAGATTACGGTCACGTTGAACGATCGGCGTGAGTTTTCCGCCAAGATCATCGGCACCGATCCCAAGACCGATTTAGCCGTGATCAAGATCGAGGCAAAAAATCTGCCGTCCCTGAAGTGGGCTGAGTACGAGAAGTTGCAAGTGGGCGATCTGGTGCTGGCCGTCGGCAGCCCGTTCGGGCTGAGCTCGACCGTGACGCTCGGCATTATCAGCGCGCTTGGGCGCGGGAATGTCGGCATCGCGGATTATGAGGATTTCATCCAGACCGATGCCGCCATCAATCCAGGCAATTCCGGCGGGGCGCTCGTCAATATGAACGGCGATCTCATCGGCATCAATACGGCCATCTTTTCAAGAACGGGAGGGTCTGAAGGCGTGGGATTTGCCATTCCCAGCAGCATCGCCCTCGATATCGTAGACAGTCTCCAGCGGACAGGTAAGGTGGTGCGCGGATGGATGGGCGTCGCCATTCAGGAAATTACTCCGGCGTTAGCCAAGTCATTCAAGTTGCCGGAAGATCGGAAAGGCGTCTTAATCAGCGACGTCAATGAAAACGGGCCGTCCCATGCCGCCGGGGTCAAGCGGGGCGATGTGGTGGTGGCGTTCAACGGCAAAGAGATTCTCAGTGTCAGCCAGCTCCGCAACCTTGTGGCCCGGACGATCGTCGGCAAAGAGGCGCAGGTGAAAGTGCTGCGCGACGGCAAGGAACAGCTGATCGCGGTGACGGTCGCTGAACGGCCGTCGGATGAGCTTCTCGCAAAGAAGGATCCGGCGCCGCCTAAAGAGCAGGGTGAAACGGTCAAGCCGCCGGACAATGTCTTGGCGTCGCTCCGTGTGCAAGCCCTGGACAACGCGGTGATGAGCCAGCTGAATATTTCCGCCAAAACTACCGGAGTCGTCATTGCTTCGGTGGAGCCGGGTGGACAGGCCGAAGCGGCCGGATTGCAGCGTGGCGATGTGATTCAGGAGGTGAATCGCGAGCCGGTTAAAACGATGGACGACTATCAGAAGGCCGTCAGCAAGATCAAAAAAGAGGATCTGGCGGTGCTGCTGGTCAATCGGCAGGGCAACAGTTTGTTCGTCGCAGTCAATCCGAAATAGGAGGGCGGGCGCATCGCTTGCGTCCCGGTCGCGCGGGTTAGTTTGTGAGATGTCTGACCGGTGGATTGTATCTCGTGAGGGCCTGTGCTGAACAAGGTTACTCAGTGGCTGCAGGATTCGGTATTCAAGCCGCTGGAAGACAAAAAGATGCCGGTCATGGAACACCTGGTGGAATTCCAGGTGCGGCTAACCCGTGCGGTGATCGTCACGGCGGTCGTGTTTGTGGGGACATTTTTCTATGCCGATGCCTTGGTCAAATGGCTCCGCGTGCCCCTGCAGAACATGTTCGTTCCCAGCGCGTTATCCTGGGAGCCGACCGATCTGCCGACCGTGCCGTTCGTCTTTCTCGCGCCGGCCGAGGCGTTGTGGCAGAACGTCAAGGTTGCGGGATTGTTCGCCGTCGTTCTGGCGGCTCCCTACATCCTGCATGAAGTTTGGCGGTTCATCGTGCCCGGATTGCATGCCCAGGAGCGGCGGTTTGTAGGGCCGTTTGTTTTTGTGAGCGGGGCGGCGTTTTACACGGGGGCGGCATTTTCGTTTTTCTTCGTGCTCCCGTTTGCGTTGAATTTCCTGATTTCATACGGGGTGAATGCCGGATTTGTCCCGCAAATCTCGATTGCGCAATATGTCGGGTTTTCCCTGTGGTTCCTGCTGGTGTTCGGACTGATTTTCGAAGTGCCGCTGGCGCTGACGCTCATGGCCAAGCTGGGGTGGGTCGACGCGCCGTTTCTGATCCGGTACTGGAAGTGGGCGTTACTGGGGTCGTTCATCATCGCCGCGATTCTCACGCCGACTCCCGATCCGTTCAATCAGTGCCTGATGGCCGGCCCGATGTTTCTGCTCTACTGGGTCGGCATTTTCGGCGCCAAATGTTTCGGCAAAAAAAAGCCGGTTGGATCAGGGCAGGCCGGCGTCTCCCCGGTTGCCATGGCGGTCGCGGGAGCCGGTGCGGCGGGTATGTCGGCTCCGAAGTCTTCGGGCGAGGACTATGTCGGAGTGCCAGGGGGACGGGGTCGTTAGCGATCGAGGCGTCGTAGTGCCTCTGTCGGAAGGGAATGTCATGGCGCGTGAACTCAATGTGATCAGCAACGGGGGCAGTGACGTCTGCACCTATATGTGGGCCTGCGCCATTTGTGACGAGAACGAGCGATGCCAGAAAGACAAGGAAGGGCATAGTCGCTGGCTTGTCACGAAACGGATGGAGCGGATCGAGCACACCGTGCTCGTGATGAGTAATAAGGGGGGAGTGGGGAAGAGCACCTGCACGACGAATATCGCCGTCAGTCTCGCACTCAAGGGATGGCACGTCGGCATCTGCGACATGGATATCCATGGCCCGAACATCCCCAAGATGGTGGGAGCCGAAGGGCAAAAACTCAAGATCAGTACGTCCGGCGGGATCATCCCTTTTCAAGCCTACAATCTCAGGATTGCCTCGATGTCGTTTCTCCTCCAGAATTCGGACGATCCCATCATCTGGCGCGATGCCTACAAATACGAATTCATCAATCAGTTGCTTGGCGGTGTCGAGTGGCAGGACCTGAATTTTCTGCTCATCGATCTCCCGCCGGGGACCGGCAACGAGTCGGTCACGACAATCGATTTGCTGGGAAAAGTCAGCGGCGCCGTCATTGTGACCACCCCGCAAGAGGTGGCGTTGCTCGATTCGCGCAAGTCCGTCACATTTTGCCGGGACAGCGAAGTGCCGATCATCGGTATCATTGAGAATATGAGCGGGTTGGAGTGTCCGCATTGCCACAATCATATTGACGTGTTCCGGAAAGGCGGCGGCGAGGCCTCCGCGCTCGATATGGGCGTGCCGTTCTTGGGCCGTATTCCGCTGGACCCCGATGTGGTGACGCAATCCGATTTGGGCGAACCGTTCGCGCTCTTCAACTCCGATACGCCGACCGCTGAGGCGTACCACAACATTGCCAATCAGGTTGAGACGTTCTGCAAGAAGAGCAGCTCGTTGGAAAGAGCCGTTTCACGGAAGGGGTGACGGCGATTGCCGATCGCCGCGGATGAACATGATGCAAGGATTAACTCCTCTTCACGATGCGCAGAAGATCGTGCTTGATGCGGCGGCCGTGTTGGGGCTGGAAAAAATTCCCATTCTCGACACGCTTGGGCGGACGCTGGGTGAAGATATTGTGGCCGAGCGGGACAATCCGCCGTGGGACAACAGCGCCATGGATGGGTTTGCGGTGCGGTGGGAGGATATCGCACAGGAACATGCGATTCAGAAGCCCGTCACATTGGCGGTGATCGAAGACGTGCCGGCCGGCAGAATGCCATCCAGAACAGTCGGCGCGGGACAGGCCATTCGGATTATGACCGGCGCGCCGGTTCCGCAGGGGGCTGACACGGTCCTGAAAGTAGAAGATACGGAGCATACGCCCGATACGGTCCGTGTATTCAAGCTGGAATCTCGCGGTTCCAACATCCGTCCGTGCGGGGAAGATGTCAAAAAGGGTGAGCGTATCATTGCGAGAGGTACACAGATCCGCCCCGGAGAGGCGGGCATGCTGGCCGTCCTGGCCCGGTCCTTCGTCTTTGTGTATCAACGGCCCCGTGTGGCGATCCTTTCGACGGGCGACGAGTTGGCCGATCTCGACGAACGGTTCAGCGAAGAGAAGATCATCAACTCGAACAGTTACGGGATTGCCGCAGCAGTGCAGGAGGCCGGCGGTATTCCATTGCTGCTCGGTATTGCGAGGGATACGCAGGCATCGTTGAAAGAGAAGATCTCGCAGGGGTTGAACGCCGACATTCTGGTGTTGTCAGGCGGGGTTTCAATGGGCGACTACGACTTTACGAAAGCGGTGTTCCAGGAGATCGGCGCAGAGATGAATTTCTGGAAGCTGGCGATCAGGCCTGGGCAGCCGCTGGCCTTCGGGAAAATTCAGGGTAAGCTGGCGTTCGGCTTGCCGGGGAATCCCGTTTCATCGATGGTCACGTTCGAACAATTGGTTCGGCCCGCCATGCTGAAGATGGGCGGGCGGCGAAGTTATGGCCGTCCGGTTGTAGATGCGATATTTCAGGAAAAGTTTTCAAAGCGGACCGATCGCCGCCACTTTCTGCGCGGCGTGCTCACCCGTGAAGAGGGTGTATTCAAGGTCCGGACGACTGGCGATCAAGGGTCCGGGATTCTCACCTCCATGGTTAAGGCCAATTGTCTGATCGATGTTCCTACAGAGGTCGAGCGGCTGAATCCCGGCGACCGGGTGACGGTGCAGCTGTTGAGCGGCGAGGCGTGGGCGACAAATGCGGAGCAGGTTCATGCCGGGGAGCATCGGTTGTCCTGTTGCTAGAGAAGGGGCGCTCGGCTAACCTCATGCCTATTCCAATCGTCTCATTCGTCGGCCGGTCCAACAGCGGTAAGACCACCTTTATCGAGCGTGTGATTCCTGAACTGGTGCGCGCCGGCTACAAGGTCGCGACGGTCAAACATGCGGGACATGGCTTCGATCTCGACACAGAGGGGAAAGACAGTTGGCGGCACAAGCAGGCAGGGGCCAGCAGCGTCGTCATTCTGTCCAAGGGGAGCATGGCCGTGTTCGCCGATGTGTCCGATCAACTCAAGGTTGAAGATGTGCGGGATCGGTTGCTTGACGACACCTACGACCTAATCATTGCGGAAGGCTGGAAACACGAGGGGTATCCCAAGATCGTCATCGTTCGCGATCAACTCGGTGAAGTGCCTATCTCGCCGGAAGGATTGTTGGCTGTTGTGTCTGATAAACCGGTTGATCTCACTGTCCCGCTGTTCGGCCTGGACGATGTATCCGCAGTCGCCGCGCTCATTATGAAACAGTTCCCCCGACGTGCTCGATCAGAGCATGAGCTTGAAGCCTAGCGGAACGATCGTGCTGGGGCTGGTGGCCGGAGTGCTCGCGCTCGGCGGCATTGCGGTTCCTCTCACCGATCGCTCGGAATTCTGCGCCAGCTGCCATGTCATTACGCCGTCGTACGACAGTTGGGCCGCCTCCTCGCACAAGGAGGTGCCCTGTGTCGTCTGCCATGTGAGGCCGGGGGTACAAGGCTGGATACACGACAAGGTGTGGGTGGGGACCAGGGACGTGGTGCGCACTGTATTCGGGGCTCCGGCCGATGTGCATAATCTGAAAGCACAGGTTGATTCCAGCCTCTGTCTGGGCTGCCATCGAAACATTCTTCGAGTCTCCGAGATCGCACCACGGGATTTGCCGTTGCCGGTGAAAGAGGTCGGCCTCGTCATGAGCCATCGAAAGCATATGGAGGCGTTTGAGGCCGGACAGCAGGGGGACGGGTGTCTGACGTGCCATGCCGGCGTGGTCCACGACCGGCCGATCAAGGGGTATCCTATCGTGATTCCGAGAGGACATGTATCAGCCGACAGCAAGCCCTGGTATCCGGACCATCCGGAAGGGTCTGCTCTCCGAACACGGGCACTCAATGATTGTTTCCGGTGTCATGATGGAAAGACTGAGTATCAAGGGAAGGTGATTGAGCGACAGTGCGAGGTTTGCCATCTTCCTGAAAAGATCAAAGAATTGTTGTCTTTTTAACGCGGCACACGGTGCGTGACGATGTCCTCCCCGGTCCTTCAGGCTACGAATTTGAGTAAGCGGTTCGGTGATTTTACCGCCGTGGACGGCATCTCCTTTTCGATCGAGCCGGGCGAAATCCTTGGCTTGCTCGGTCCGAACGGAGCCGGGAAAACAACGACGATCCAAATGTTGCTCGGATTGGTCACTCCGACGACCGGCTCGATCCAGATGTTCGGACTGGACCTTTCGACGCATCGGGAAGCGATCCTCCAGCAAGTCAATTTTTCATCGACGTATATCTCGATGCCGCAGTCGCTGACGGTCGAAGAAAATCTCTGGGTTGTCGCGAGACTGTATGGCCTGACCGATATTTCTCGGCGTGTGCGTGACATCGTGAAGAAGTTAGAGATGGAGGAGTTTCGCTCCAAAGTGACCAGGAAGCTGTCGTCCGGCCAAATGACACGACTGACCCTGGCGAAAGCGTTTCTTACAGA
>FSSH01002350.1_pt5 | contig 13256 bp, 13 predicted proteins | sample 1166101 | NCBI WGS metagenome assembly FSSH01 (sample SAMEA32972668, study PRJEB13176) | freshwater metagenome | biome: Drinking water system; feature: Biomass in drinking water that filtered by 0.45 um membrane; material: drinking water | place: USA | collected 2012-12-20 | depth 0 m | reverse complement strand
GCGGACCATTTCACCTGGGGCGCCTGGGATTTCAATATGGCGCTGGTGATATGGGGCCAGGCTGCCTGGTCATAGCTTGTGGGCAGGCAGAAAGTGAGAATGGAAAATTTTCCACCCTTTGTGCCTGTGGCTTCAAAGCGACCGCTTTTCTCGTCGACCGTGTATTTCCAGCTTTCGGGCATGCTGATGGTGAAAGAGCCGTCTTGGGCGGTGAAGGTTTTGCTGAAGGCGGGGCCGGCGGCCTGCGGGGCTGCTTCCGGTTCGGCGTCTTGCCCTTGCACCGGGGCTACTGCCTGAAAGCACCCTATGGTTGCTGCTAAAAGCAGGATGAAAAGCGACTGGCTATCTTTTCTCAAGAAGAGTGGGCTCCATCTTGTCTTGCCTTGATTTTCGATGTTTCCGGGATGCCGCTATTTGAGCAACTCGTCAAGGAGATTGCCCTTGATTTGACCGTATAGTACCACCTCGTTTTGAGCTTGCTTGTAACCGGCTGGTACGGTGAAGNGTTTTCTACCCGGGCTGTTTGCCAGGAAAGCAATTCGAGAACCTTGCTGGGTTTGCTTTGCCGCCTGTTCTTGTAGAGGTAGAGTTGGAGCGGATAGCTCTCGGTCCGGGGTGTAGCCAGAAGGCGGGAAGCCATCAGAGCTGATTCTTTGGATATGGCGCCGGCAGGCAGGCTCCACAGTTCTCCCTCTTTGACAATGAGCTGTTGCCAGCGGTGTTTCCTCAATTCACCGGGCGTCTTCTCGATGGTTTCGCCTGAGAGCTTTATCTTGACCGTCTTGATACCTTGCAAATCTTCGCCTTGTCGGCTCATTGTCTTCAGTTGGCTGGCATCTGAGGGGCTGAGGAGGGCCGTACCGCTGGTGTTGTAGTGCCAGTCCTGCACAGGGCCCAGGTAATACTGTTTGGTTCTGGTGTTGAGAACGCAGACGTCTTTGCTGCCTTTGCGGTTGAACATAACTAGATTCTGGCCGGGCAGGTTCACCCGCAGCCCTTGCGCTGTAACCAGGGCTTCGAAATTACCCAGCAGCTTCAAATTTTGCTTGATCAAAAGGGCTTGGCTCTGGGGGGTTGCCCTGTGAGTGGGCGGGGGCGGAGCCGGTGCCGCTGAAGCTGGTGCCGCTGAAGCTGGTGCGCCGAGTACCGATGAGACCAGTACCGTTGAGACCAGAACCGATGTGCTCAGAACCGATATGACCAGAACCGCTGCGACCCGAGCCAGTTTAACCAGCGCCGCTTGTAGCAGAGCCAATAACGAAAGAAACAGACTGGAACTAAAAATTCCAGCTTGATATGGATGATGGGCATTTGGTTCTCGAAGCAAACTGAGGAAGTCCTGTTTTGTAAAGGAAACGCTTTTGTTTTTTGCGTTTGTATCGATTGTAATTTTCATCTTCCTTCTTGATTTTGACCTGCCGGGTAACTCTTATCAACCCCCGAATCATCATTTTGGTTGATGCCTGAGGTCTGAGGGAGCGGGACACTTAATTTGGGGAGAAAGAACCTAGCGGGTGTTTATTGATGATAATGGTTCCAAAGGAAAATAATGCGGTGGATTGCCCACTCAGCAATGTGCTCGACCTGGTGGGCGCAAAGTGGACAGTGCAGATTTTGCGCGAGTTGGCGCTGGGCCCGGTTCGCACCCGTAAGTTTCTCCGGTTGATTCCCGGTCTGACCATGAAGTCTCNNAAGAGCGCATTAAGGCTATGCAAGCTTATGGGCTGATTACCCGTATCGAATTCGATGAGAAGTTGCCCCACGTGGAACATTCCATCACCGAAAGAGGCCGGCGTCTGCTTGCTGTCATGAGTGAATTGAAAGAGATTGCTTGTGAGATCAATTGCAGCAGTTGCAAGTGCTCCATTGAAGGTTATAGCCAGTCTGAGATGGACTGCCCGGCTCGCCGGCAAGCCTGACTACTTTGAGAAAGAGATAGTCTGATACCGCGCCAGGACCTTTCAGGTGCTCCGCTTCTAAGAGGCCAGAGTCTCGTTATGGGCCTGCGCTTTGTGGTCGCGCCAGAGCAAGAGGGCACGATTGGGCGAGTCTTCCAGATAGGAGCGTACGCGGGCCGCAAAAAGTTCGTCGGTTTCAGTAAATGCTTCGGCATCAACCACCAGGACGGCATCCGCTGGTGCTTTTGTAATGGCGTCCTGCAGATTTTCCTGGCGTATGTCGATGATGCCGTAGGAGTGTACCCAGCCGCCGATTTGGAAGCGCTCTTCTTCAGCTTTGCCTGAGCCCTCTTCGATGATTACTTCTATGGGTAAACCAAGTCGGGCTCCCATTTTGTATATGTCGGCGATGTTCTTGTCGGGGCTCATTTTGTTGCTTACAAGAATTTGCATCTTGGTCCATGGTTTGGATACTTTTCGAACCACGAGAATTGGTGCCGGGCACTTAGCAGCCAGGGTTTCGAAGAAGCGGCGGCGTCGACCGGACGGACCGCGACCGTGATAGCCGACAATGACCAGGTCGTGCGCCCTGGCGCGCCGGGCGATTTCTTCAGCGGGATTGCCTTCGTCGATATATGTTTCATGGTTGTCGGAAAGCTCGGCTACCTGGCTTGTATATGACAGCATCAGTGATTCCGCCACTGACATCATTACTTCGGTGATGCGCTCTTTGGCATCTAGATAGACGCCACTGCCGATGAAGCCGGGCAGATCGTAAGATAGAAATTGCCAGATCGCTCTGGTGTCCACCACATGCTGGGCAACGACTCGGGCTTCGCTTTGTCTGGCTAGTTCCCAGGCGAAGTAGGCGGCGGAGCGGGACTCGGCAGAACCGTCGATGGTCAATAAATAGGATGGGCCGTTCATGGTAAGAACCTCGCTTTAATATGGTCGTTAGAGCCAATGGTTACCCCGCCCCCGACGCCGCATCAGTGTCAGTGATTGTCGTCAATCAAACAAGGAAGCAGCACAAACTACGCGGAACGAACGAGTCGCTCCGGTGGCTGCCTTCTTCTGGCATGGTAAGGCCGTAGGATGATTTGTAAATCCATCCAAGTAGCGATTCCTGGTGGTAACCGGTTACAAAAAGGTGGCCGCTGTAAACTGCGGCGGCGGCAAGTTAAGCTAGGTCTCCACTCTGGAGTTTGCACGGTGCGGCGCTGATGACGAGCAAACTTTTGAGTTAGTCGATCGATGAATACTTATGATGAATCAGCACGGATGAAAATATGACCACGTTCTTTATTGCTTTCGCTCTCTTCTATGTTTACCACGCTCAGGGTATTACCCTCGGGTATCACAGGTTGCTTTCCCATAAGTCGTTGCAGGTGCCCAAATGGCTTGAGTATCTGGTTGTGTCCGGTGGCTATCTGACCCTGGAAGGCTCTCCCATTTTCTGGGTGACCACCCATCGACTGCACCATCGCTATTCAGATCATGAGGGTGATCCTCATGCCCCTAAAGATGGCTTGTGGCATGCCTTTGTCTCCTGGATGTGGAAGCCGAAGGTGCTCATCAGCGCCGAGGAAAGCAAGAAGATTGCGCCCGATCTGTATCGCGATCCGGTCTACAAATTCTTGCACTGCAATCACACTCACTGGGACGGTTATCTCTGTCTGACCTTTGCCGTTCTCTTTCGGGTGCTGCTCTATTTTGCCTTCGGTCCCGTTGTTCTGGCTGCCAATCTACTGGCCACGGCCATGTCCTTCCTGGGACCGCTGCTCGTCAACTCCGTCGGTCATCTGCGCCAGTTCGGCTATGAGACCTATCCTTGCGGTGATGACAGCCGCAACGTCTGGTTTGTGGCCATGCTCTCCATGGGTGAGGGTTGGCACAATAACCATCATGCCTTCCCACAGTCGGCCAGGCACGGCCTCACCTGGAAGGAGCCTGATCCTACCTGGATGACTATTTCAGTGCTCAAACTACTGGGTATTGCCAAAGAGATTCGCCTGCCCAAGGGCCAGTCTCACTATGCTGTGGCGCCTAAGAAGGAACCGGTCTTGGCTGCGGATATTCCGGTTAAATAAAAGTTTTCCACCCGTAACAAATCAGAGCAAAGGCGGCACTAAATGCGGTGCCGCTTTTGCTTTTGTCCTCAGGTGTTATGACTGGAGCGTCCGGCTTTGAGACAACCCGGCGAAAGTGTATCCTCAAGACCGATGAGACCGCTAAGGACTCTAGAAACGTCAAGACCGCCAAGATCCTGCTGAACAGTGCTGCAGCAAATTTATCTATTTATCTATCTATCTATTTGTCTGTCTGTTATAGCCAGTCCCTGTCCGGTCCATTTGCCGGCCATGGCCGGCGTTTGCTTGCTGTTTCGGTCCACAGCCACTTCTTCCTGCACATTTTTGCGCACTGCGGCAAAAATATCGTGAAAGTTCTGGTAGCGCAAGTTGCCTCTCAGGGCTTCAATAAGCTGTCTGGTGAAGACGCTGTTCGGATAACGTTTGGATTCCCATGACCTTTCGTTGGTTTCACTGGAGCTCAAAAGAAGTTGCAAGTTGGAGTTGACTATCAGATCCGGATCGATATTGGCGCTGGTGGCACCGTCGGGAGCACCCAGTCCGCCGGCATAACAAGTGTCGAGAACGATAAAGGTGCGCTGTTGCTTGAGCTTTGCTCGCACTTCCCGTAAGAGCTTTTGCATGGGTAAGCTGGTGGAAAAGAGTTCCAGATCACCGAGGTTGGTGTCATAGGCCACCACTGAGTTGAGGGCGCCGATTTCTCCATAGGTAGGCGTGCCGTGGGAGGAAATGAATATGAATACTATGTCGCCCGCCCCGGCGTTGGCCGGCAACCATTCGCTTATGGTATTGAGAATGTTGCGGCGTGTGGCGGCCTCATCGAGCAAGAGTTTGATATTGTTCTCTCTAAAACCGGCTTCCGCTTTCAGAAAGGCGGCTACATCACCGGCGTCTTTGCCTGAATATCTAAGCCTGGGTATTTTCTCGTCTTTGAAGTTCGATAGCCCGATTACTACGGCAAATCTATTCTGGGGGGCATTTTGCGTAGGCAGGGGGCGATTTTGTACGGCGAAGTATTGGTCGAGATTGCGGGCCAGGTAGGCAAAATGATTGGCTTCGTCGATGTGCTCCATGGCCGCTTGCCGGTCTTTGTCGGCGCCTTCCGAATTGCCCGATTTGTAGCGGCAATAGGAGCGCCATAAAAGTGCTTGCTCCGCCTCCAATTTGTTGCCCAGTTTCAGGGGCGAAACGTTCAAACCGGCATAGGCCTCGGTCAGTTTTGCTTCCGCCAGGGCATAGTTTCCGGCCAGTGCTTCCACAATGCCCAGCGATTCCAGTAAGAGGGCCCTGGTGTTGGCGCCCTGGTCCGTGGCATCTGTTTTCGTCAGGCAATTGGTGAGAACGCGGCGGGCAAGCTTGATCTGTTCGTCGGCGTGTCTGTCTTTTAGAAGCACATAGGTTAGGGCCAGGGAGCGCTCCAAATGTGCCGAGCCGGTCGCACCGGTTTTCTTTCTGGCTTCTTCCAGCAGGGTTTTGGCTCCGGCAAAGTCTCTTCTGGCGAGATTTAGCTCCGCCAGATAATAGTAAACCAGGTCCACCAGCGGTGCCGCCAGAGATGTGCCGCCGACCCCCGCTGCTTCTTTGCCGGGGGCTGAGCCCGGAAGCGTGTTTTGCGTTTCCGCTGTGAAACTGAGCACCGGTTGGTTTACCAGGGCTGCTTCCAAAGACTTGCGCGCACTGTCGTAGTCGGCGCTCCACAGGCTGGCAGCGCCGTGATAGAAGAGCAGCTCGGCATAAGCGGAAGGCATGAATTGCTGCTGCTGATATTTGGGATGGCAGCGGGCCATGGCCAGGGCCAGACCTGAACAGTGAGCTGATTGCAGAGGCTGACCGAAGCAGAGGTGGAAGATGGCGGAACTTTGATTGGCGAATATTTTCGACACTCTCAACTGTTCCTGCACCGCTTTCATATCTTGTCCGGTCAAGTTCATGGCTTGCGCCACGCTTTGCCAGTCTAAAATGCTGGCGTCGTATTGTTCGAAGATTTCATTCAAGTGCTCGTCGTTTGCGGTGAAGGCCTGGGCGTCATAGTTTCCGGCCAGGCGCAGATGCTCCTGCATGGCCTTTTGCATTTCCGTAGATAGTGCAGTCAGGTTAGAAGAGATTTTTTCCAGTTTTGATGCCATCTGCAAGTTCGATAGGTCGATGCGGGGCTCCGCTTGCACCAGGGGTGGTTGCACCCTGTAAAGCCCCTTGCCCGGATCCTTCAGGGGCAGGGTGCCGCTAGGTTGAAGCTTTACGCCTGCCTCGCCGGGTTTTTCAGGGGTTTTCCCCTGGCTGGGTGCTTGCGAGAGTAGTAAAGGCAAGCAGATGAGAACGGACGAGGCTGTCCTGCTGAGACCGGCGCGGTCCTTCTTCCCTGGTCTAAACGGGCGTCCAAGCATTTGCTTCACCTAGAGTTCTTCTGCGCCCAAAAGTTTAAGCTCTGTCATTGTCGATTTCAGTTCTTCGGCGTGTTTTGCTTCGTGCGATTCAAACCAGGTGGATATGGCATCAATGACTTCCGGTTTGAAATATTTGGTTTCAAGCAGGAGATGGCTTAAGCTGGAGAACCAGCGTAGAGTCTGGTCATCGGAGGGAATGGAATTGGATAATTCAATGGCATCTTTGGAGATTACGCATTTATCTTTGCGTCCCTGCAGCAGCAATATCGGCAGTTGGGGCTTTAATTTCTTAGCGAAGTGCTCGTTCTTGTCTACATATTCCTGGGTGCTGAGAAGCTCGGCTACTGTCATTTTGTGACGCATGAGAGGATCGTCCAGCATGTCCGAGACAATGCGTTGATCACTGGATACCAGCTTTTTCATGAAAAAATTGAGGTTGATATTGAACTTCGGATCGATAATGATCCCTTGCAAGCCGGCGGCAATGCTGCCTGGTGAAAAGAACATATGCGGGTTAACTTTCACGGCCGGGGCGGCGATAACGATTCCGTCCACCAGGTCGGGGTGCTCGCTGGCTAAATGCAAGCAGGGTGTAGCCCCCAGACTTTCTCCCACGACGATGAGGGGGATGCCCGGGAATTTTTCCCTCATGGCCTGGGCCAGGAGCACCAGATCTTCGAAGCTCTTGGCATAATTGAGCTTTTGCTTCTTGTCCTCGCCGCTGTTGAATTTCTTTTCCGGGTCGTAGAAGCAGCGGCCGAAGCCTCTCATGTCAAAGGAGACGGCATAATAATTGGCTGAAGCGAATGCCCCGCCGGCGATGCGGTAGCGGGCTCCGTGCAGGGTCAGCCCGTGTACGAAGAGCACCAGGCGTCGGGGTGGGGTTTCAAAGCCCTTGGGAAGAAATTCGTAAGTTGGAATGCCTACTTTTTCCGTCAGATCACCGTCCTGCACGAAAGTAAAGCGCTCATTGGGGTCTTTGGGGTACTTACTCCAGTCGATTTCCTGGGCACCGGCAGCATTTGCCAGCGCCAAAAACGAGGAAAAAGCGAGGAAAACGGCTTTTTTTAGGACGGGAGTAAGTTGGTAATTCATCTTCGAAACTTTACCGCGACCTGGTTCGACTTGGCAAATTCGTAATTAAATAAACCGGAGACTGGTTGGCGGGCATTTCAGCAATTTGATTTCGCGGCCGCCGGTTTTTACCCAAAGAGGCTTTGGTATCGGCATCTAGACCGACTGCCTCAAACTGCTCATTCAGTGCTATGTTAGGTAAAAGCATAGTTGCTTGCCGGGAGGCTAGGAATTAGGTCTGAGGGTAGTGGAGGTGATCAATGGGTTTGAGGAAATCCTTGAATCTCTCTTTCTCGTTCTTGCTGACCCTGGCTTTGATTCTTCCTCCTGCGACGACGCAAGCCAGTGTGAGCCGCAGTCACTATGAAAAGGCCATGTTGATGCAGTCCGAAGAGCATCACCGGGATGCTATCGGTGAGTTCAGCCTGGCTATAAAGGAAAATCCCAGAGATGCGCTCGCTTATCTGGGCCGGGGCGTCAGTCTCATTTGTTTAGATCAATATGGACCGGCCGCCAGGGATCTTGCGAGCAGCATCTCTCTTGATCCGCATTTGTGGCGTTCTCACTGCTGGCTGGGGTTCTGCTATCTGGTGGGGGGTGAGACGGAAAAGGGCATATCCGAACTGAACATTGCCGTCAGTGGTTGGTCTCCCGACATAAGCCTGGTGGAACGCAGTGATATTCTCTCCAATCGGGCCAAGGCTTACAAAAAGCTTGGTAATCGTCAGCAGGCTGAGCAAGACATGGCCCTTTCCAGAAAATACGCCGTTCTCAAAGCGGCCAAAGAGAGTCGTGAAAACGGTGATATCGGCACGGCCCTGAAGCTCTGCAACAGAGCTTGCGCAGAACTGCCCGAATTGGCCGATGCTTTCTTTCTGCGCGGCTGCGTCTATCTCAACCAGGACAATCTCAAAGACGCTCTGGCTGATTTCAACCGCGCCATTAAGCTTTCGCCCAGTTATCCCGGCTTCTACTATTTTCGAGCCGACTGCCTGACCGAAATGGGCCGCATCGATGAAGCCATTGCCGATTACAGCCGGGTGCTGGCTTTGAAGCCGCGTCTGGTAGCTATGGAATTCACCTTCGAGACCGGCAGAAGGCGGGGGAATTCGGATATGACTGATTCTTGCCCGGTTAACCTGACCGACATCTACATTCTGCGTGGGCATCTCTATAATTTGCAGAAAAAGTATGCTCAGGCTATAACTGATTTCAGCCAGGCGCTCAAGCGTGATTCCCTGGAAGTGGAAGCATTTATTGAAAGAGCCCGGGGTGAGGCGGCGTTGCAGCGCTTCAATGAAGCGGAAGCGGACCTCTCGCGCGCTCTCAAGCTCAACGGCAGCAAGTGGGAAATTTTTCTGGCCCGGGCCAAGATGAATGAAGCTAGAGGCAGTTACGCCCGGGCTGAGGCTGATTACAACTTGCTTGTGGCCGAAGGTGCTAAGCATGGAGATAGTACCAGTAGTGGTGCGCTGGTGATGCGTGGGCAGTTCTATGAGAAGAACGGCAAGCTCGACAGAGCCCTGGAAGATTATGATTTCTGCCTCAAGAAAGATGCCGGCAATGAGGAGGCTTTGAAATCTCGAGCCGATATTTACATGAAGCAGAACAGGGCTGCCCTGGCTTTGCGCGATTATCGAAAACTTTTGCAGATTGCCGGTAGCGATCGAGCCCTGGCCGAACTGGCCCGGTCCGGCATTGCCAGAGCAAGCGCGGCTGCTAAGTAAAGCTCTCGCTGCCGGAGCTAACGACCGCTTTTCTTAATCTGCAAGTCAAGCTTGTGAGCGGTTTCGCGATCGGCGGCAGCCAGTGCGGGTTGCTTCAATTTATCGTAAGCCCTGGCTCTCATTAAGTAGTTGGAGCTTGTCCTGGTGTCATCGAACTTTATTGATTGGCTATAGTCTTTCACGGCTTCTGCGTAGTTGTTGAGTTTCATGTGGTAGTCGGCCCGGTCGCGATAAACCTCGGCTGAGTCTGGTTCCATCTTTAGCAGTATATTGCAGTCATCGACGGCGTTCCGGTAATTGCCCAACTCGGCGTTTGCTCTTTTTCGAGTGGAATATACCGATTGTAGAAGGTCAAGATTGAGAAAGGCTTCGGGGTTGTCGCCCATCTCTTGCAGGTAGAGATCGCAAGCCTGGCGGGTCTCTTTCCAGTTTCCTAGAGCTTCGGCAGTTTGAGTTTTCTGCCGCAGGACACAGAGATCGGACCTGTCCATATGGAGCATTCTATTTACCATTTCGTCCGCTTCCCTGAGCCGACCGGATTTCCAGTAACGTACAGCCAGGGCGTCATAGACCCGGGCATCTCCCTTGTGTTCCCGGGCGTACTTGGACATCGGTATTGAATAAGCTTTCATGCCGATCAGTCTGGTGAATAGTACCGGCGGCGGTTCATCCAGAATGGCTAGATCGCCGTAAGGCGGCGGACCTTCCTTCAGCAGCATCTTTAGTTCTTTCACCATCTGCAGAACGCGGGGATTTTTATTGTTGAGTTGGGCCAGTTTGGTACCGTCCTCCACCGCGCCTTTGTAGTCGCCCATATGCACCCGGGCCAGGAGACGGGCGAAGTAGGCTTTCCTGTACTTTGGATCATGGGCTATTATCTTGTTGCAGGTTTCAACGGCTTGTTCGTAGGCGCCGCGGTTTACCTGGCCCAGTGGCTCGTTCGCTTCTTCGATAGCCGCTGCCGGTGAACTCTGTCTGGCTTGATTTTGTCTGGTCAGTTCCACAACCCGCTGCCTGTCGGCCTTGGCTAAATCGAACTGACCAAGCTGCATATACAGGTTGGCGCGATTGCGATAGTTGGCTACTTGTTCCGGCCGCAGTTTGATGGCCTGGCTTAAATGCGTGAGTGCTGCCTGTCGATTTTGTAAGTTCAGTTCGAAGTAGGCGCAGTTGGCATAGTAGTTGCCCTGTATCGTTTGTTCGCTGGGGCTGGGGTTGCGGCTGGCCAGCTGCTCTCCGTACTGTATTTTGAAGGCTTTCTGGTAGAGTTCCAGGGCCTTCTGCCATTTTCTTTGTTTCTCGTATTCGCTTGAGAGTGTAAACAAAATGGTGCTGTTGTTGGGAAAAATCTCGGCGAGAAATTCGGGGGTGGCACTGCTGGCGGTGCGCTTGCCCTGCCGGTTCGGCAGTATCTTGAAGGTTTCCTTGCTAGTATGATCGGTGATAACGTTGGCGCGTCCTTCTTTCTTGAGACTGGTAACGTGTTTCTTTTGCTTGAGAGAGTTGAGAAGTTTTTGAGTGAATTCCTCGGCGTCCTCGGCAAAGCCGACGGTGAGAATATAGGGCTCCCCCGGCTTGGAATGCCTCAATGTGGGCGCGTCCGGGTCGGCATGGTTATTGTAACGACTGAAATTGTCGCCGGTTTCTTCAAACTCTTGTGCGGCCTGGCATGGCTGCGGGCTTGTTATAGATAAGCTGAGTGAGCTAGTACAAAGGACTACCATTAGCGACGCTGGAGTCAAAATGGTCCGGTGCAATCTCATTTCCTCGGCTTGACCTGGCTGATATGCATCCATAGTAGCACCGCCGGGTTTGGCGTCACTTCGGGTTTGCCCGGAAGCGGCAGGTGGCATATAGGAATTATGCGACCAATGGAGTTTGCCAAGAGGGGTTTTAACGATGGCTGATTTAGAGGGCGACGTCAAGAGAGATGTGGTTGTGAATCCTGTCCAGGTGCCGGAGAATCTTCAGGTTGACCTTGCGCAGCCGGTTAAATCGTTTACCGATGGAGCCGGGACTACCTTGAAGAACGTCAGTAGTCAACTGGTGGAAAAGGGCATTATGCCTGCCATGGCATCTAATGATATTCCGCAGACCTTGGCTCAGGCTGCAAAGGCCATGGAAGGAAATAATCTGGGTATTCCGGCCGATAACGGACTTTCTTCGGCCTCTTCGGTCAGCACCTTGCTAAAGGCGGTGGGGGCTGATGTTCGCCAGACCATGGCTATTCCTGATTTGCATAAACAGCTGCTCGATCGCAACTGGCAGGAAAGTGAATACAAGCCCGGCACCAAGCTCAATCCCGGTGATTTGTTGTTTACATCCATGGACCCAAATGGGCGCAATGTAGGCATTGTCGGTGAAGACGGCAAGATCTACTCTCATAATTTTCGCGTCGGCAAGTTTGTTGGGCGTGAGCAGTGGAACAGCAAATTTGTTTCGGTGATGAGAGCGCCCACTTGTGAAGAGTAGCTTTGCTCGGCCATATGGTGTTTTGCTCAGGCTGTAATCGGTATGAATTTGCTGCATTAAGGCTTGCTCTGGTTTAAACTAGCTATGTCGGAAAGACATCCGATAGCTTTGGCAATGATCTGTCGATTGGAGCGTTGATAAGCATGAAAATCCTGGTTGCCTCTCTGGCCGGTCTGGCATTAGTGCTGCTCCAGGCCGGTTGCGTGACTGTGCAAACGCCGGTGGAAGAGAAACTGCAACAACGCATGACCGAGCAGATGGTCGAGGCTCACCTGAAGCTCAAAGACAATGCTTACGGCTCTGATGAGGAAAGGCAGAGTTACCAGGCCATTGAGAAAACCCTCAGTAAAGCCGTGCTTGATAAGAAGGTCGGCGATTTTGGAGCTCGGCAATTTGGAAACGGCTTCTGTCGTCTCACGTTTTACGGTAAAGATGCCAATAAGCTTGCTGAAGTCATCGAACCGATTTTGCGTGAGCATAAGCCGGCCAAAGGATCTTTCCTGCTCAAACGTTTTGGTCAGGCTTATAAGCCCGATACAAAATCCGAGCGCATAGATCTGGCTAAGTGAGTACTTTCTGCCGGTTTTGCCGCACGCCAGGTGCAAATGAGAGGAATCGGCTAGCCGCAGGTTGTTATGAAAAACAGGTTTAAGCGGAATTACTTCTATAAAGGTCACGATCATACCGATGCTGATTGGCACTTTACCTTTGAGTATCAAACCGAACTGACCGCCCCCAGCTTGTGGGAAGTGCTGGCTCAAATTGATAAATGGCCTACAGTGGATAATCGCATTGCCGCAATAAAGATCGATCAGCCGCCCGAGCCTGGTGTTACCTTCACTCTCAAGCCTTTCAAAGGCCCGCCTTTGAAGATGAAAATTTTGCGTTTCGAGCCGCCTCATTTATACAGTGATGTCTGTCATCTCTTTATGGCCGATATGTATACCACCCATTCTTTTACGCCGGTGGGAAAAGAAACGCTGATCAAGGTATCTATTGAAATAGACGGTCCGCTCACGCCCATCTGGTCGCGTACAGTAGGAGAATATCAGGCCCGGGGCTTGTGCGATCAGACTGAGCGGTTACTAATTGCCGTGCGTGGAGATATTTGAACCGCCGGGGCAAGGATTCGCCCCTGGGGGTAGAAAACCATTTGATTAAGCCAGTTCTTTGTGAAAGGGATAACGTAATGACACCGGATGCGATACCGCCACTACTAATGATTGCCGCCCTTACTCTCAAGGACGGTACCGACACATTGGCATTCAATGACTTTTATGAAAAGACCTATATTCCCGATCTTTTGCAAGTCGGCGACAGCGTGGAGTCGGTGGTGCGCTACCGGGCAGAGCAATCTCCCGTGGGCGGCGGCTTTCTCGATACGCAATATGTGACGGTCTACTGCCTGAGAGCCGGTGCTTCCATGACTGATGTGGAGCAGTCGGTGCTGGCGCCGGCTCATAAAGCGGCATTTGAGGAGTTCAAGAAGTGGAAGATGGAAGCTTTTGCCTCCTTCGACAGAGCTTATTACAAACTGCAGGAGACCGCCGGCCTCCTGCAGGACTGGAGGAATCTGCAAAACCTTCTGCACGGTCAGGCATCTCTTACCCT
>FSSH01000100.1_pt1 | contig 13293 bp, 10 predicted proteins | sample 1166101 | NCBI WGS metagenome assembly FSSH01 (sample SAMEA32972668, study PRJEB13176) | freshwater metagenome | biome: Drinking water system; feature: Biomass in drinking water that filtered by 0.45 um membrane; material: drinking water | place: USA | collected 2012-12-20 | depth 0 m | reverse complement strand
TTTGACGTGTCTGGCGAATTTTCGCAGGCGCCGCCGATGATCGCGGCAGGCGAGCCGAATGCCGCTCCTCTGGCAGCCTTGTCCGCCATCGGATCGGGATGTCGCGATGCGAGCACGCCGGTGTTTGCGGCCATCGACCTTGGTACCAATAATTGCCGCTTGCTGATCGCGACCTGTTTGAACGGCGTTTTCCAGGTCGTCGAAGCGTTCTCGCGAATCGTACGCCTTGGCGAAGGCTTGTCGCAAACCGGTGTATTGTCGCCGGCAGCCCAGGATCGGGCGATCGAGGCGCTGAGCGTGTGTCGCCAACGCATATCTGCCAATGGCGTCACCCATTCCCGCCTGATCGCCACCGAAGCCTGCCGGGCGGCGGCCAATGGCCCGGCATTTCTAAGCCGTGTCGAGAACGAGTGTGGGCTGAAACTGGAGATCATTGATCGCGAGACCGAGGCGCGCCTTGCCGTCATGAGCTGCGAACCGCTCTTTGATCGTACCTGCCGGAGCGCGCTTCTGTTTGATATCGGCGGTGGATCAACCGAGCTTGCCTTCGTTGAGGCATTGCCCACCGGCAAGACCAGTATCGCGGCATGGACTTCGCTGTCGATTGGCGTGGTTTCGCTCGCTGAGCGTTTCGGCGGTCGCATGGTGAGCGAGGAAAGCTTTGCGGCGATGGTCGAGCATGTGGCGCGCCTCATCGATGATTTTCCTGATCGCGAGATCGTGGCAAAGGCGGCACGCAGCGGCGCCTTTCATCTTCTCGGCACGTCCGGCACGGTGACGACGATTGCCGGCGTGCATCTTGGTCTGCGCCGCTACGACCGGCGCAAGGTCGATGGCTTGTGGATGAACCAGGGTGACGTGTCCGAGATCGTCGAACGGCTTCTGTCCACTGACTTCACTGACCGCTCGCGCAATCCGTGCATCGGGATTGATCGCGCCGATCTGGTGCTGGCAGGTTGCGCTATTCTGGAGGCAATCCGCGATGCGTTTCCCGCCGATCGCCTGCGCATCGCCGATCGCGGCCTGCGCGAGGGGATACTGGTTGAACTGATGCGCCAACATGGCGGGCACGCGATGCAAGTCGAGGCCCCGCCCGCCTGGATCGGATCACCTGAATGACCGGCTCAGGCGGCGGCAATCACCGCAACAAGGGCGAGCGTATCCGCACCGCCAAGGGGCGCACCGTTGGCTCGACCCGCTGGATCGAGCGCCAGCTCAGCGATCCTTACGTCCATCGAGCGCGTGCCGAGGGCCATCGCTCGCGGGCGATCTATAAGCTGATGGAAATCGATGATCGCTATAAATTTCTGAAAAGCGGCCAGCGCATCGTCGATCTTGGTGCCGCCCCTGGCGGCTGGAGCGAGCTTGCCGCCATGCGCAGTGGCGCGGCGGACGGCAAGGGCAGGGTGGTCGCCATCGATATTCTCGATATGGCGAGCATTCCCGGCGTCGATTTCACCCAGATCGATTTCAGCGACGACAAAGCCCCCGACCTCCTGAAGGCTAAACTGGGCGGGCCGGCCGATGTGGTGATGTCGGATATGGCGCCAAACACCATCGGCCATCGCCAGACCGACCATCTGCGCATCATGGCGCTTGCCGAGGAGGCAGGCGCCTTTGCGATTGAAGTGTTGAAGCCGGGCGGTGTTTTTCTCGCCAAGGTGTTTCAGGGTGGTGCAGCTCCCGCACTCCTGACCACACTCAAACAGGCGTTCCGCCAGGTGCGTCACGTCAAGCCGCCGGCAAGCCGTGCCGGATCGGCTGAACTCTACCTGCTGGCAACCGGCTTTCGCGGCACCGCATCCGAATAAGCGCCGTACACTCACGATATTATTGCATCATGCCTATACGCGGATGGAATCCCATGATAACGAACCGCGCCAACCTCGCAGCGCTGACGGCGCCGCTTCACGGAGTGTTGGCAATGACGGAAAGTCCCAGATTCATTGACACGCCTGACAGCTGGCGTGCCCGCGAGGCGCTGACGTTTGACGATGTTCTGCTGCGCCCCGGCCATTCGGAAGTGCTGCCCGGCATGGTTGATGTGGGAAGCCGGATCACCCGCACCATCAGCCTCAATCTGCCGATCATTTCGGCTGCCATGGATACGGTGACGGAAGCCAATCTCGCCATCGCGATGGCGCAGGCGGGCGGCATCGGCGTCATTCATCGCAATCTCGAGCCCGATCAGCAGGCAAGCGATGTGGCGCGCGTCAAGCGCTTTGAATCAGGGGTGGTGCGCCACCCCATCACTGTTCATCCGCAGGCAACCCTTGCTGAGGCGCTCGAACTGATGCGCCGCCATGGCATTTCCGGGTTGCCGGTCACCAAGGACGGCGGCACCAGCCCCTCGACGCTTGTTGGCATCCTCACCCATCGCGACGTGCGCTTTGCCACCAATCCCGATCAGCCGGTCGCCGAGCTGATGACCCATGAGCGCCTGATTACGGTACGCGATGGCGTGCCGCAGGATGAAGCAAAGCGCCTCCTGCACCAGTACCGCATCGAAAAGCTCGTGGTGATCGACGATGTCGGGCGCTGCATCGGCCTGATGACGGTGAAGGATATCGAAAAGGCCCAGCTCCACCCCAACGCCTGCAAGGACGAGCAGGGGCGCCTGCGTGTGGCGGCCGCGTCCACCACGGGCGATGAGGGCTTTGAGCGCTCCGAGCGGTTGATTGCCGCCGGTGTCGACCTGCTGGTGATCGATACCGCGCATGGCCATTCCGAGCGCGTGCTGGAGGCGGTGCGCCGCGTCAAGCGCATGAGCAATCATGTGCAGGTCGCGGCCGGCAATGTCGCCACCGCCGAGGGCGCGCGCGCCCTCATCGACGCGGGCGCGGATGCGATCAAGGTCGGCATCGGTCCGGGCTCGATCTGTACCACGCGCATTGTCGCTGGTGTCGGCGTGCCCCAGCTCACCGCCATTCTAGAGGCTGTTTCGGTGGCGCGCGATAAGGATGTGCCGGTGATCGCCGATGGCGGCATCAAATATTCAGGCGACCTTGCCAAGGCGATTGCCGCCGGCGCGTCGGTTGCGATGATCGGCTCGCTGCTGGCTGGCACCGATGAAAGCCCGGGCGAGGTTTATCTCCATCAGGGCCGTTCCTATAAGGCCTATCGCGGCATGGGGTCGCTTGGCGCCATGGCGCGCGGCTCGGCTGACCGCTATTTCCAGGCCGAGGTGCGCGACCAGATGAAGCTGGTACCCGAAGGCATCGAAGGGCAGGTGCCCTATAAGGGGCCCGTTGCCCAGGTGCTGCATCAGCTGGCAGGTGGCCTGCGCGCGGCCATGGGCTATACGGGTGCTGCGACGATTGCCGACTTTCAGGCCAAGGCGCAGTTCATCCGCATCTCCGGAGCGTCACTGCGCGAAAGCCATGTCCACGACGTAACCATCACCCGCGAGAGCCCAAATTACCGGGTGTAGCGGCAAAATCCCGCTGGACAGGGGGCGAGCGCTTGGAGAAGAGCCTGCGGTGATGGCAACATTCATCGCCGATCCCGACGATCCGCGTATCGCACCCTATCGCTTCGTGCGCGAACGCGATCTTGCGCGCGATGACGGGCTCTTTATTGCCGAGGGTGACGTGGTCGCGCAGCGCCTGCTGACACAGGGCCGCTTTCCCGTTCATTCGGTTCTGGTCGAAAGCCATCATGTGCAGCGCTACGGCTTGCTCGCGGCCGCGTGCCTGTCGAGCCCGCCGCTCTATCATGCGCCAAAGGACGTTCTCTCACAGATTGCCGGCTTTCCTCTTCATCGCGGTATTCTGGCGCTCGGGCGGCGCGGCGAGCGGGTGAGGCTTGAGGCTGCCCTTCATGGCCTGCCTGCCACAGCCCGCCTTCTGGCCGCCATCGGCATTGCCAATCATGACAATCTGGGCGCGCTGCTGCGCAACGCCGCGGCCTTTGGCGTCGATATGGTCGCGCTCGATGCCACCTGCTGCGATCCGCTCTACCGCAAGGCGATCCGCGTCTCGGTTGGCGCCGCGCTCACCCTGCCGATCGCCTTTGCAGATGACGGGCCAGCGATGCTGCGCACCCTTGCCGCCCATGATGTGCAGGTGCTGGCCCTGTCGCCGTCCGCCGATCGGGAAGTGTCATCAATTACGCCACACGCCCGCTGCGCGCTTCTGGTTGGCAGTGAAGGGGCGGGGCTTGCGCCGGATATTCTCGCCGCATGCGATCCCGTCCGCATCACCATGGCGGCAAGCTGGGATTCGCTCAACGTCGCGACGAGTGCCGCCATCGCCCTTTATGAATTGACGCGCCACACTTGATTTCACGCGCTTGCTAATAGACATCAGGCCATGACCCCAGCCGCCCGCCATGAAGCCGCCATCGATGTTCTTGCCGATATCTTCACCCGCCACCGCCCGGCGAGCGAGGCGCTAGCCGACTGGGGCAAGGCCCACCGCTTTGCCGGGTCAGGTGATCGCAATGCCATCGGCACGCTGGTGTTTGATGTGCTGCGCAAACGCGCTTCCCTTGCCTGGCGGATCGGTGGCGACAGCCCGCGCGATCTCGTGCTGGCGCTTGCCGCCTTCGAAAACGGCACGCCTGAGGCTGCCGCGCGCTTGTTTACCGGCGAGCGGTTTGCGCCGCAGGCTTTAAGCTTAGATGAAGAGGCACGTCTGGCCGCGCCGCCATCTCTTGATGATGCCGATGAGCCGACACGCGGCGATTACCCCGCCTGGCTCGACGCGCGCCTCGCCCGTGTCTATGGCGAGGGCAGGGCGAGTGAGGTCGCCGCCATGAGCCTGCGTGCGCCGCTCGATCTGCGCGTCAACACACTCAAGAGCGATCGCGCGCACATGCTGGCGGCCCTCGCGGCCTATGGCGCCGGCCCCGGCAGGTTCGCTCCCGCCGCCATCCGCATTCCAGCCCCGCAAGGCAGCGCCCGCGCCCCCCACATCGAGAGCGAGGCGGCCTATCAGAAAGGGCAGATCGAAATCCAGGATGAAGGGTCACAGATTGCGGCCCTGCTGGCGGATGCGCGCCCTGGCATGCAGGTGGCCGATCTGTGCGCAGGCGGCGGCGGAAAGACGCTGGCCTTGGCGGCGGCGATGGAAAATCGTGGCCAGCTTTACGCCTGGGATGCCGACCGCCATCGCCTGGCGCCCATTCACCAGCGCCTTGAGCGCGCCGGGGTGCGCAATTGTCAGGTGCTGGCGCCGGGCAATCCTGCCGTGCTCGAGGATCTTCAAGGCAGGCTCGACCGTGTCGTGCTTGATGTGCCGTGCACGGGCTCGGGCACGTGGCGGCGCCGGCCGGACGCCAAATGGCGGCTCAGGGAGACGGCGATTTCCGTGCGTGTCAGCGAGCAGGACGCCATTCTGCACCATGCCGCCAGCTTGCTGAAGCCAGGCGGTGAACTCGTCTACATCACCTGTTCGCTGCTGGCAGAAGAGAATGAAGAGCGCATTGCTGCCTATCTGCACACGCAGGACGGGAGCCGCCATGCACCCGTCGATCATTCGGCGCGCTGGCGCCGTCTGCTAGGCTGCGATCCACCCGCGCAGCCGACGGGCGTCAATGGATTTTGTGGTCTGCGGCTGTCACCGAAAGCAAGCCAGACTGACGCATTCTATATCTGCATTCTGCAAAAGAAATGACGTCTGATTCAGCTTACTGTCGGAATTTTCCAAGAACATCGCACGAAAAAGTAACGCATCGCTAACCAAAAGCATTCATTGTTTTGGCAATGAAAATCTCGAAAGCCCCGGCGTGGACCGAAGGGGAAGCGCTGACGGGAGCCCGACGCTGGAGACGACCGATGCCGAGCCTGAAGAATATTTCCCTTACCCCCAAGCTGCTGTCGATGCTTCTGTTGATGGCGGCCCTGTCGGGTGCGCTGGGTGTTTTCGCCACGATATCGTTGAATTCTGTCAATTCCGCCTTCGAAGCGACTCTACTTGATGCCCGTCGCAGCAATCTTGCCGCTGACTCATCGAAGCATATGCTCGCTTATTTCCGCAGTGTCGAATTCCTGCCGCTTGAGCTCACCGAGGACGCACGCAAGAAATTCGAGGAAGGCGTGAAATTCGAGTTGAGTGAACTCAACAAGAATCTCAATGAGCTGGAGCCGATCCTGACCTCCGAGCAAGGCAGGCAGGACATGGCCAAGGTTCGCGCCGCGCTGAAGAAATATGCCGATACCGAAAAGCGCACCGCCGAGATGTCGCGCAAAGGTGATCTGGATGGCGCGACCAAGGTAGCGCTCGAAGGCGCCCCTTTGGCCGACGACATGCGCGCAGCGTTTGAAAGCATTGACGAGCGCAATCAGGCCCGTCTGATCAAGGCGTCTGCTGATACCCGTGCCAATGTCGAATACGGCAAGCTGCTGATGCTGGTGATCGGTTTGGGTGGCGGCCTTGCCGTCATTGGTTCGGCTGCATCCATGATCATTTTCGGCGTCACCAGACCGATGATCAATATCGTCGGGGCCATGGGCGAGATTGCCGCCGGCAAGCTTGAAACCGCCATTCCGGCGCTTGGACAGAAAGACGAAGTGGGCAAGATCGCAACCGCGCTTGATGTCTTCAAGAAGGGCATGATTGAAAACCGCAATCTGGTGAGCGCGCAGGATGCCGAGCGTGCCGTAAAGGAAACCCGCGCCCGCGCACTTGAAGATCTGGTGCGTGGCTTTGAAGATCGCATCGGCAAGGTCGTCAGCTCGGTATCAAGCGCTGCCTCCCAGCTTGAGCAGACGGCACGCTCGATGACGGCGACGTCGGAAGAAACCAGTCAGCAGGCATCAACCGTTGCGGCTGCCTCGGAAGAAGCGACCCAGAACGTCCACACCGTCGCTGCCGCCACCGAACAGCTTACCAGTTCGATTGCTGAAATCGGTCAGCGGGTCAATGAATCGAATTCGATGATCCAGCGCGCGGTTGATCAGGCAAAGGCGACCGACGGCCAGGTGCAGTTCCTCTCGCAGGCAGCCCAGTCGATCGGCAATGTCGTCAATCTCATCAACGATATTGCCGGGCAGACCAACCTCCTCGCGCTGAACGCCACCATCGAGGCCGCGCGCGCGGGCGAGGCCGGCAAGGGCTTCGCGGTGGCCGCCTCGGAAGTGAAACAGCTGGCGACCCAGACGTCGAAGGCGACTGAGGAAATCTCCGGCCAGATCGCCGCCATCCAGAGTGCCACACAATCGGCGATCGGCGCCATCAAGGACATCACCTCGACGATTGACCAGGTGTCGGGGATTGCCACCGCGATTGCCGCCGCCATCAATCAGCAGGCAGCCGCGACGCAGGAAATCGCCCGCAACGTCAGCCACGCGGCGCAGGGCACCGTCGAGGTCTCCGAGAACATCGGCTCTGTCAGCGTCAGCGCCCAGCAGACCGGTGCCGGCGCCTCGCAGGTCCTGACCGCTGCCGGCTCGCTCAACGGCAATGGTCAGGCGCTGAAGAGCGAAGTCGACAATTTCCTGAAGGCCGTCCGCGCCGCCTGACCTATCAATTGATGCCAATTTATCTGCGGCGGCGGGGCCATCTGGTCCCGCCGTTTGCGTTGGAAGCCCTGATGATCATGCCCAAAGCCACGCCGGCAGAAGGCGGTTTGAAAAAATAAACTCTGTATTATCGTGTATTTTAATGGATATATCCGTAATATAATAAAGTACTTATTTCTGGCGAGATCGAAATAATACAAATTATTATTTCAATAACAATAATCTGAGGAAATTGCATAGAGCATTTGTTTTGAGTTGACGGTTGATATTCACATGCTCGCAGCGATACGCCCTGTGCTTGGAGCCATGTCATGTCATACCTGTCCAACATCAAGCTTGCCCCCAAACTGATGAGTTCCCTGCTGATGATGGTGATGCTGGCCGCAAGCCTCTCCGTCATTGCCATTTATGCCATCGACGGCGTGAAGCAGAAGGTCGATGACGGGCGCCGGGCCGCCCATCGTATCTTGCTGTCGGCTGACGCAACGACCCGCACACTCGCCTTTTTCCGTGCCGTTGAGTTTCTGCCGCTTGAGCTCACCGCGCAGGCGCGCAAGGGCTTCGAGGATACGGCAGACGAAGAGTTCAAGATGCTGAACAGGGATCTGGACGAACTAGCGCCCATGCTCATTTTCGAGAAGGGCCGCAATGCTATGGCCGAAGCGCGCCGGCATCTGGCCGAATATGTGCCTGTCTATCACCGCGTCCGTGACCTGTCGCGCGCTGGTGACATCGACGGCGGCGGCAAGGTGGCGCTCGAAGGCGCACCGATTGCCGATCGCATCCGCCAGCAGCTCGCCATCATCCAGTCGCTCAATCGGGCCGCAGCTGATCGCGGCGCCGAGATGGCGGAGGTGGAAACCGCGAAAAGCCGCCTCGTTCTGATCCTGACAACCACCGTCGGCGGGTTGCTGATCATCGGTTTTGCCAGCGCCTTGACGATTTTTACCGTGATCCGCCCCATGCTGCGGATTGTAGCGGCGATGACCACGATCGCTGCGGGTAATCTTGAGACCACCGTCCCGGCACTTGGCCAGAAGGATGAGGTTGGCCAGATCGCCGGCGCGCTCGAGACGTTCCGCCAGGGCATGATTGAAAATCGCGAGATGGCGCTGGCGCAGGAAAAGGAGCGGGAAGCAAAAGAGCGCCGCGCCAGGGTCCTCGATGGGGCGGTGCGCGGTTTCCAGGACCGCATCGCCGTGGTGGTGGCCTCGGTATCGAGTTCGGCAACCGAGCTTGAACAGACCGCGCGCTCCTTGTCGGGCACATCGGAAGAAACCAGCCGGCAGGCGGTTGCTGTTGCCGCCGCTTCCGAAGAAGCGACACAGAATGTCCACACCGTTGCTGCTGCCACCGAGGAACTCACGAGTTCGATCACCGAGATCGGCCAACGGGTGAATGAATCAAACAATATGATCCAGCGCGCCGTCGACCAGGCAAAAGCGACGGACGGCAAGGTGCAGTTCCTCGCCCAGGCAGCCCAGTCGATTGGCAATGTCGTTGAGCTGATCAACAGCATCGCCGGCCAGACCAATCTGCTGGCACTGAACGCCACCATCGAAGCCGCGCGGGCAGGCGAGGCGGGGCGCGGGTTTGCTGTCGTTGCGTCGGAAGTGAAACAACTCGCCACCCAGACGTCGAAAGCAACCGATGAAATAACCGGGCAGATTTCCGCCATTCAGAATGCCACGCAATCATCGATTGCAGCGATCAAGGACATCACCGACACCATCAATTCGGTGTCGGGCATCGCCGCTGCGATTGCTGCTGCGATCAATGAGCAGGGGGCTGCGACCCAGGAAATCGCCCGCAACGTCTCGCATGCGGCGGATGGCACGACGGCGGTCTCGGAGAATATCGGTTCGGTCAATCTCAGCGCCCAGCAGACCGGCGCCGGCGCCCATCAGGTGTTGAGCGCCGCCAGCGCGCTCAGCCGCGACGGAACCACCCTACGTGCAGAGGTCGAGGAATTCCTTGCCACTGTGCGCGCTGCCTGACGACGGCGCCAAAGCGTGAGAAGCGGGGAGGCAACTTCCCGCTTCTCAACAGCCTGTGCGCGCTTGTGGATTGATCAGGCCGGCGCCATCGGCTAGTCAGGCGCATGACAGCCAAGGCCAACGTCCTCATCATCGATTTCGGTTCGCAGGTCACCCAGCTCATCGCCCGCCGGGTGCGCGAGGCGGGTGTCTATTGCGAGGTCATCCCCTTCAACCGCGCCGCCGACGCGCTGGTGCGCCTGAAGCCACGGGCGATCATCCTCTCCGGCGGACCAGCGTCCGTCTATGATGCGCAGGCGCCCCTGGCGCCGCCGGAAGCCTTTGACGCCGGCGTGCCGGTGCTGGGCATATGCTACGGCGAACAATTGATGGCCCACCAGCTGGGCGGCAAGGTCGAGGGCGCGCATGCCCGCGAATTCGGTCGCGCCGAAGTGGAGATCGCCGGCATATCACCGCTCTTTGAAGGCGTGTGGCAACAAGGCCAGTCCTATCCCGTGTGGATGAGCCATGGCGACCGCATCACCACCATGCCGCCAGGTTTTTCCGTTATTGCCCGCAATGCGAATGCGCCCTTTGCCGCCATCGCCGATGAGGCGAGGCGTTTTTATGCCGTGCAATTCCATCCCGAAGTCGTGCACACCCCGGACGGCGCCAGGCTGTTGCAGAATTTCGTCCACCGGATTGCCGGAATCGAGGCCGACTGGACCATGTCGGCCTATCGCACCGAGGCGATTGCCCGCATCCGCAAACAGGTTGGCAAGGGCCGGGTGATCTGCGGCCTGTCGGGTGGCGTTGATTCAGCCGTTGCCGCTGTGCTGATCCATGAGGCCATCGGTGACCAGCTCACCTGCGTGCTGGTCGACCACGGCCTCATGCGCATGGGCGAAGCCGCCGAAGTGGTGACCCTTTTTCGCGACAGCTACAACATCCCGCTCGTTCATGTCAGTGCCGAGAAGCTGTTTCTTGAGGCATTGAGCGGCGTCACCGACCCCGAGCACAAGCGCAAGACCATCGGCCGCCTCTTCATCGATGTGTTCGAGGCGGAGGCGAAAAAGATCGGCGGCGCCGCGTTTCTGGCGCAGGGCACGCTCTATCCCGATGTCATCGAAAGCGTGTCGTTTTCCGGTGGCCCGTCGGTGACCATCAAATCGCATCACAATGTCGGCGGCTTGCCGGCACGTATGAACATGAAGCTCGTGGAGCCGCTGCGCGAACTCTTCAAGGACGAGGTGCGCGTGCTTGGCCGAGAGCTTGGCCTGCCCGACGCCTTCGTCGCCCGCCACCCCTTTCCAGGCCCCGGTCTTGCCATCCGTATTCCCGGCGAAGTGACGCCCCAGCGCCTCGACATTTTGCGCCAGGCCGATGTGATCTATCTGGAGGAAATCCGCCGCGCCGGCCTTTACGACAAAATCTGGCAGGCCTTCGCCGTGTTGTTGCCGGTGCGTACCGTTGGCGTCATGGGCGATGGGCGCACCTATGACCATGTGCTGGCGCTGCGCGCGGTGACCTCGGTAGACGGGATGACGGCTGATTTCTACCCCTTCGACATGGCCTTCCTTGGCCACGTCGCCACCCGCATCATCAACGAGGTCAAAGGCATCAACCGCGTTACCTATGACGTGACGAGCAAGCCGCCGGGCACAATCGAGTGGGAATGAAACGATGTGTTTCAGGACGTTTCGCGAACTATCGGAAACTAGCAGTAAATCATTGATATAAATAATAATTTATCTTGAATACTATCGCAATCTATCAGTGGCAAGCGCCTCGATATGACGGTAATCCTGACGGTATCGAACTCTCTTGCCTCAACCTCAATCTGGAGATACCGTCAGGCGATCAACGCTCCATGACGGTATTTTTTTGGAGCTAAGTGTCGGATAACGTGTGATAAATGCCGGTTCCATCGGCCTCATTTTGGCCTGACGGTATTTTTGAACTGATCCGACGGTTTTGGGACCGGTTGGAGACAGGCTATGCTCACAGACACAGCTCTTAAGAACCTGAAAGAACAGGATAATCCATACAAGGTGGCTGACCGTGACGGTATGTATGTCGTCGTCGCGACTTCGGGTACTGTGACCTTCCGTTACGACTACCGCCTCAATGGCCGCCGCGAGACATTGACTATCGGGCGATATGGACCGTCGGGGCTGTCGCTTGCGCGCGCCCGGGAGAAGTGTCTGGACGCGAGACGGGCGATCGCAGAGGGCCGGTCTCCCGCGCAGGAGAAACAGCGTGAGAAGCGCCGTATCAAAGAGGCAAAGAGCTTCGGCGAATTTGGCGAACGGTGGCTGAAGGAGGCCAGGATGGCAGACAGCACGCGTGCGATGCGGCGGGCCATCTTTGAGCGCGACATACTGCCGACGTTCCGAAACCGGCTTCTGACCGAAATTGCGTCAGGTGATGTGCGGGTGTTGTGCGCAAAGGTGAAAGATCGTGGTGCACCTGCGACCGCAGTCCACGTTCGCGACATCATCAAGCTCGTCTACGGCTTCGCAATCCTTCACGGCGAGAAAGTGCCGAACCCTGCCAGCGAGGTTGGACCGGCGTCGATCGCGACGTTCGTGCCCAAGGACCGGTCTCTGTCGCCCAGCGAGATCCGGATAATGCTGAAGCAGATCGATCACGTTGCGACGTTGCCAACAATCCGGCTCGGAATGAAGCTCTTTCTGTTGACGATGGTTCGAAAGAATGAGTTGCAAGATGCCACTTGGGATGAGGTCGACTTCGAGAATGCGGTCTGGTCGATTCCAAAGGAGCGGATGAAACGGTCTAAGCCGCACAACGTCTATCTCTCGCAGCAGGCACTCGACATTTTGATCGCACTTAAAACCTGTGCGGGTAACTCACGCTATCTGCTGCCTTCGCGATATGACGCCGACGCACCGATGTCGCGCGCGACCTTCAACCGGATCACGTATGCTGTGGTCGATCGGGCGAAGAAGGAGGGGCTGCCGTTGGAACCTTTCACGGTCCACGATCTTCGTCGCACCGGCTCAACGCTCCTCAACGAGCTTGGCTTCAACAGCGACTGGATCGAGAAGTGCCTCGCTCATGAGGATGGCCGATCGTCGCGTGGCATCTACAACAAGGCTGAGTATGAGCATCAGCGACGCCACATGATGCAGGAGTGGGCCGATATGGTCGACGCCTGGGTCGATGCGCGCAAGTACGTCCCGACACTTTACCCGCCGTCGATGGAGTTGATGGTCGCCGAACCTACTGTCTAACGGGGCGGGTTTTGCGTTGCCGGACGTCCGGGGATGGCGCCCGTCGGATTTGCGAGTTGTCGGATGCTCGGCGGCGTTCTTCGATCCATGCCTCCACTTCGGCCAGGTCCCAAACAACGCAACGCGGTGTCAGATGGAAGCGGCGTGGGAACTCCCCGCGCTGCTCCATTTCGTAGATCGTCGTGTCGGCCACCGGGACAATTTTTCGGAGATCCGGACGCCGAATGGTTTGCCTGAACGATGCGATGCTCCGGAGCTTCGCTTTGGTGGGACCTGGACTTCCGCCCGCGCCCTCGGTCGAGGAGCTTTCGCTACCAGTGGATAACTTCGGGTTCATCACCGTGCTCCTCGATTCATTGAGTTTCCAAACAATGAACGGGTGCTGCGTCAGAATGGAATAGGTGATCTGGCATCGTAGGGAGGCAGGCCATCCTAGCGTACAAATCGGATGGTTCTCGACTTCTATCCACCCGCGCCAAAGTCTATCGCCAACACTTCTATGTCGCATCCGAGCGTAGCTGGTGAAAGATGCATCAGTTTGTTGCAGTCTGATGCGGTCACAGGTATCGTGCCCTTCGAACTAGGTGTTTGATCCCGGGCT
>FSSH01004289.1_pt3 | contig 13297 bp, 12 predicted proteins | sample 1166101 | NCBI WGS metagenome assembly FSSH01 (sample SAMEA32972668, study PRJEB13176) | freshwater metagenome | biome: Drinking water system; feature: Biomass in drinking water that filtered by 0.45 um membrane; material: drinking water | place: USA | collected 2012-12-20 | depth 0 m | reverse complement strand
AATAGCCCATTCCACAACGTTGTAAAGAACCTTTAAGGGCGCCACAACCGGTTGCTTAACAATTCATCCATTTCAATTTCCGGCACCACCTGTGATACCCAAGATGTATCTCGTGCCAACACCCCCCAAAACAGGCAAACCCTCCACTCAAGAAGCAGCAATGCCCTCAGCCTCTCTCTTTCTCAAGCCCCGGCTTGAGCGGTTCAGGCTGCGCGCATATGTAGGCTCGGAAGAATCCATTCTCACCAAAGCCTGCCTGCCTCGGTCGAGTGATGGCGCGAGTTATCACAGCTTTTTACAAGGAGCTACCCAGTGAACAGACTGCGAACAATCGCCGTTCTGGCTGCCCTCAGCAGTGCCATGCTGTTGCCGGCGGCCAACGCGGACACCAGCTCATCGTCCAATGTGCGGCCCATCCAGATCGAGGTCAAGCCGAACCCCGCCACCGGCCGCACCGGCGAGCAGGAAAACATCGCCGAGCGCTACAAGCGCGACAATCTGCCCGGCTCGGTCAAGCATCTCTACGTGATCGCGCCCAAGAGCGGTGTGGCCATCCTGTACTCTACGGTGCAGGGCAAGGTCACTTCCGGCGGCAAGCGCCTCACCCCGCGCAGCACAATCGAGAAGTACGACTGCGGCAAAGACTGCGTCCACTACGAAGGTCAGCGGGTGCTGATCGGCGGCGCCGAATACGTCACCACCGAGATCATGCAGGACGACGGCACCTACGGCTCTTCGGCGCCCTACCTCTACTGGTTCGACGCCCAGGGCCGCTACCACCAGCACTACTTCACCGGCGGTCAGATCATCCACATCTCCGACCAGCCCGTGCAGGTGCGCTCCGTCATCATCAACATGGAACTGACCGCAAGCCCCTCGCAGTCCGCGGCGCCGGCCAGCGCTCCGCAAGAGAAGCGCTGAGCGCGGCACCAGCAACCCAACCTCAGTCTCCGGGGCGCCCTGACAAACAGGTAAGCCTCAGTTCACCCTTTCCATCTCCAAACACCTGAAGGAAAACATCATGCGCGACAACTGGAACAACCTCGACCCCAACAACAGCAAGGGCCCCGTCAGCTACGGCGTCAAGATCATCCTCATCGTCTTCGCCCTCGCCTGCTTCGGCGGCATCCTCAGCTACGCCGCCGGCTGGTTCTCCGACGCGGGCAAGGTGGTGCAGGACGAGTTCAGCCCCTCGGCGCTGCTCAAGAAGTACGAGTGGTTCAAGGACGCCAGCGCCCAGCTCGACGCCAAGGTGGCCAACATCGACGCCGCCCAGGCCCGCATCAAGGCCATGGACGACGGCTACAAGGGCGTTCCCCGCAACCAGTGGGTGCGCGCCGACGTCGAGCAGTACAACCTGTGGCAGACCGAAGTGGCCGGCCTGAAGGCCAACTACAACAACCTGGCCGCCGAGTACAACGCCGCCATGGTGAAGTTCAACTACCGCTTCACCAACGTGGGCGACCTGCCCGCCGGCGCCACCAAGGTGCTGCCCCGCGAGTACAAGCCCTACCAATAAGCCAGGGCGGTCTGAAAGGAAGACCGGAGCGTTTCCGCTTCCGGTCTTCTGAAGCAAGTCTTGCCTGACGGCCAACTTCCAGGAGGAACGCCTGCGTTCCTCCTCCCTTCTTCCTCTGCCGCCCTCAGAGGCGGCTTTCTTTTTCTGGATTTTCTCTTATGCCCTATAGTATTGCCCTTCGTAGTACAATCACGGACAGGGCGAAGCCTGACACCCTCAGGGGGCAAAGCTAGTAATATTAACCAAGCGGACTCAGTAGCAATCGACCGGCTACAACCAGGGGGCACCTAAAGATGTACAGCGGCGGACCGCCAGTTTTCCTCATGTGGTCGGGCATGTTCAACCCAGACAAGGCCAAGCTTAAAAGGCAGGCCGACTGGCGTCGCATCCGCGCCCTTTTTCGCCCCTACCGGGCACAAGAGCTGAAGGTACTTTCTTGCATCGCCCTCTCATCGGGGCTTGGACTAATACCACCACTAATGGTGGCCTGGATCGTAGATCGGGCCCTGCCTCATAAGAGCCTGCCGGAACTCCTATCCTATACCGGCGCCATGACCCTGTCGGCTCTCTTGATGGGTCTTCTGGGCGTCTTCCAGGGCTACCAGAATCACCAGATGGGCGAAGGTATCATGCGCGACCTGCGAGTACAACTGGTCTCCCATCTGCACAGATTGCCTCTGGATTTCTTCGCTTCCACCCGCACCGGTGAAATAGTCAACCGCGTTTCCACCGATGTAGATTCGGTGGACGACCTGGTCTCCGGCACCCTGGTCACTATCGTCAGCAACTGCTTCGTCTTAGCCACCACCATAGTTGCCATGTTCGTCCTGGACTGGCGCCTCACCCTCCTATCTCTAGCAGTGCTGCCCATGATGATTTTGCCCCTCTGGCCGGTGGGGCGCAAAATGTACGTGACCAGAAAAGCCAACCGTAAAAAACGCGATGAGCTGGCCAGCCTCATTCAAGAGACTCTCTCCATATCAGGCATAACACTGCTGAAACTGTTCAGCTCGGAAGATACGGAGCGCAGCAAGTTCGCAAAAATGGCGGGCGAACTGATGAAGATGGAAATCGACCTGGCTATGATCGGACGCTGGTTCTTCATGATCATCGTCACCATGGCCGTCATCGGTCCGGCACTAATCTGGTTCCTGGGGGGCAAATTAGTCATCGACGGCGCCCTCGGTCTGGGCACGGTGACGGCTTTCGTGGCACTTCTTTCCAGGCTTTATACACCGGTCACTTCTCTATCGGGGGTGCAGGTGCAAATTGCCTCCGCACTAGCTGTGTTTGAGCGCATCTTCGAATATCTCGACCTGCCTGAAGAAGAGCAGTGCGGCGAAGACCTGCCTCAGTCGGTAAAAGGTGAGTTGGAATTCGACCAGGTGAGCTTCTCATACAACAGCGAAAGACCCACCCTGGAGGATATATCCTTTCGTATCGAGCCCTCAAAAGTGCTGGCCGTGGTCGGTCATTCCGGCGCAGGCAAGACCTCGCTGGCCAACCTCATTCCTCGCTTCCACGAGATTGCGGCAGGCGAAATCAAGCTGGACGGCAAGAACATCAAGACCTACAAACTCTCCTCCCTGCGTGCGCATATCGGTATGGTCACCCAGGAAACCTATCTCTTTCACGACACCATCGAAGCCAATTTGCGCTACGCCAAACCTCAGGCCGGCCGGGAAGAAATAGAAGAAGCAGCACGACTGGCTCATATCCATGATCTGGTCATGTCTTTGCCTGAGGGCTATCAAACCACGGTGGGCGAGCGCGGCTACAAACTGAGCGGCGGCGAAAGGCAAAGGCTCTCCATCGCCCGAGTGATTTTGAAGAACCCGGCCATACTGATTCTCGACGAGGCCACCAGCGCCCTCGACAGCGTCAGCGAAGAAGCCATTCAAAAGGCCTTAAAAGAGTTGACGCGGGGCAGAACCAGTCTGGTCATCGCGCACCGGCTCTCAACCGTGGAAGATGCCGACAAAATAATCGTACTCGACCACGGCAAAATTGTAGAAAGCGGCACTCACAGGGAGCTTATGCTGGCCCGGGGCAAATATTCTGAGCTTGCCGCCAGGCAGTTCAAGGGGCAAAACCAGCATGAAGAAGAACTCCTCAAGCTTGAGAAGCGGGATTGAACAGAAGCTTTTCTTTCAAACTTCGATAATGCTTGACGCATTCCTCGGCCTTGCCGTGCTGGCTGTGCCGGTTGTAGATAAGGGCCATACGGCTGACAATCGGCAAAAGTTCCGGCGCATGCACGCCGTAGACATTAGCGATGGAGCGCTCGCACATCTTCAAAAGGGGCAAAGCGCGCTCATCGGCATTGCGAGCCGTGTAGAGATCGGCCAGCACGGAAACAACAGAAGCCAGCCCCCGTGCGGCCAGGGGCGTCAGTAAGGAGTAAAGGCGGACGGCCCGCCGTAAAAAACGCTCGGCTTCATCGCTCTGCCGGGTTTGCAACAAGACAAGGGCTAGCCCATGACAGGTAAAGGCCTCTTCTTCAAGCAGACCGGCCTCCGTAGCCGTGGAGAGCGACTCCCGGTACATGAGAGAAGCCGTACCCCAGTTTCCCGAAGCAGCAGCCACCGCTGCTACATCATAATAATTCTGCCAGATCACCCTGGCGGTATTGTTCACATATGCTGCACCGGCCATGACGTTTCCCCCGACTGTTCTTGCTGGCAAGCTTAAAAGGCGCAAGCCGACAAAGCGCTGTGCAAACGCACAGTCTTCGGGAAGCAGAGCCCTCACTTAGCAGGAAGAAACAGGCGAGCGGCCGCCAAAAATAGCACCACCGCCAGAATTCGCTCCAAACCGCGACTGGAGAAGCGCCTGGCACCAAGGTAGGAACCAGCCAGGGCAGCAACTATGGCCAGGGGCAGATAGGGAAACAGTTGATAGAAATGCAGGGTTCCGGCAAACCCCCTCGACATTAGTCCACTGATGGAATTGGCCACTATGAAAAGTGCCGATGCCGCCGCCGTCTGCTTCATGCAGCCCCACTTATTCAGTNNATTCAGTATGATCAGGGGGCTGAGGAACACACCGCCGCCAATACCAACAATCCCGGAAAGAAGACCTAGAATTCCACCCACCCCAAGAGCCAGGGGCAGTGAAGGTAAACGGCAAGACCGGCTCTGCGGCGAAGCCAAAGGATCGGAAACCTCAGCCTCGGGTCTACTGAAGACCAGAAAACGTATTGCTGAAAGCAGCAGGGTGAAAGCCAGTATGTAAGCGAAGACCTGCTTGTTGAAAGAGAGCTGGGCGCCCCAAAAGGCTAAAGGCACCGAGCTTAGCATAAAGGGCAGAGCCAGCCGGTAGCTCAAGTAACCGGCCCGAGCATAAGTGAAAAGCGAGAGCCCGGCCACCACGGTATTGAGCATCAAGGCGGTACCGGCGATAGTTTCGTGAGGAAGCCCGAAGAGACCCAGACAGGCCACATAACCGGTAGCCCCACCATGGCCGACAGCGGCATATAGAAAAGCCACCACCATGACCAGGGCTGCTTTAAGAATTTCCACTGTAATTTCTGAAGAAAGCACCGGCCCATCTTAGCACCAGCCCGGGTCAAAACCGACTGCAGTCAGGTCCAAGCCTTAGTAGTGCAAATTCCCCCAGACCGCTTCCAGGGAAGCCATCTGCCTGACCAGGTACTGCTTTTCCCGGGCATGGGAACTGCAATAGGATTGCCAGTAGAGTCGCCAGTAGTCGCGGTAAGCCTTCTGCCTGCCGTTTTGAGCCTCCNNATGTCGGCGCCGAGCACGAAAGAATTAGGTCGCACGGCGCAGACTCCACCTTCGCAACCACCAGCCGCCGAAGCGGCACCGGCCAGGGCAAAGTCCTCCCGGCGCAGACTGGGTCCGCGCTCGCGCCAGACCCGGTCCAGGAGCCCCCGGGTGTGCGGATGCAGGTCGCGGTACCTGGCGGTGAAGGAATCATCGGAGCGCCGCAAACCCTCCGGGTAGAGCTCCAGCAGGCAATCATCGGGCAGGGCGTCCTTCTCCGATAAAACCCGCCCATCGGCCGCAATGGCCACAACATGTGATGGAAAGCCGGTGAGAAGATTGTCAAAGAGAGCTTGCCGAATTTTCTGCCAGAGCTGGATTGTCAACTCCAACTCACCCTTTTCGGCCGCTTCCAGAGCCTTGTTGACGGTTTTAAGGAAATTGGCAAGCTTGTGAACATCGCTTGTGGAGCCGTCAGCCACCAGCTCCCGATAAAATTCGCAGGCCTTGTCTAAGGCTATGGCGTCACGCCTGTCGGTCCTTCCCATGATGTGCCTCCCGGATTCCTGACTTCCAATCCGCAGCCCCGGCCTTCACTCACGCCGGCTCCCACGACCGCGAACAATCAACCGCATTTCTTACAGCATTTACTCTTATACCCAGCCTCTCCCTCTTTAACACCTTTCCTGCCGGTAAGTTTCAGACAGGCTCAGCCGGGGAATGATTTACAGAGGCTGCCTGCATGCAGGCTGGAAATTGAGGCGGCCTGGGCAAGTGAGTACTGACGCGTGAAAGAAACCACCGAAGCAAGCAAGGTTGCCCCTTCCCGGCAAGACGAAGCTGAGAAAACCATTTTTTCAGCTTTTCATTCGCTCACAGCAAGCCCAGAGACGCCACCGGCCTTGCCCCCTGACCACGCCGAGGAATTCTCCACAAAAGTCCTGAGGGAAGCCCGCCTCACTGCCGAGGCATTCAAAGACGGGTCGGTGCAGGCCGTGGAAGCCATCAAAGCCGACCCCGGGGATGCCGCCCTGAAAGCTCTGGGTGGTGCAGCCATGGGCATCGCCCTCTCACTGCAGCCCAAGACGCGTCTGCCCCAACTCGTCATGGAAGTGGCCGGTCTGGCCAACACCCTGGCCCTGGTCAGTACGGTAGCAGCCGGGTCAGACCAGGTCACCACAGCCTACAAAAACGCCTGGCAGAGCGAAGCCAACTACTACCAGAGTAAGAGCCAACTTACCGGCACAGTGAAAGACGTACTGGCCACGAGCATCCCCATGACCGTAGGAGGCAGCCTCGGAGCGATCGGTTGGCGCACCGTGCCGGTCTACCACAAAGAAAACCTGCTCTTGAAGAAACTGGAAGCCCACCATCCCGAATCGGCAGAGCACTCCCTGCGCGTGGCCAAGCTTGCCGAACTGACGGCAGCGCGCATGAAGATTCCAGCCTGGCAGGGGCATGAGGCCTTCCACGGCGGCAAAATGCACGATGTAGGCAAATGCTGCATCAACAAAGCCATTCTGAATAGTCCGAATGAACTGACCGCCATCGAGCAAGCCCTCATGAGGGCCCATCCCACAGAGTCCAGGAACATGTTGCAGAGCGTGCCCTACCGCGGGGCCCTGAAAGAAGTGCCGGAAGTGGCCGGCAGCCATCACGAGCACTTCGATGGCTCGGGCTACCCACTCGGCCTGAAGGGAGCACAGATCAGGCCCAGCGCCCAGGCTCTGAGCGTGGTCGACGTGGTGGATGCCGTCACCTACGGTAGGCATTACAGTCGGGGCGGCAGAAACTTCGGAGAAAGACTGAGCCTGAAAGACCTGGACACCTTATTGCAAAACAGCAAAGGTAAGCACTTCAGCCCTGATGCCGTGGATGCCTTCATGCAAGTTGGAGCCCGGGACTTCCTAAAGGTGATCGAATCGGCACCGGGCAGACCACCACTGAGCAGGGCGGAACTAAAGCCGCTAAAAGGCACCACCGTCGGTGACATACTAAAGCTCACAAAAAGTGAAGGAACCCTGGAACAAACGGCCGCCTATCATAGCTTCAAAGCCATCTACGAAAGACCAAACCAGGTGCGCTGATCCACCGCTCGGTGTCTTGATTGAAAGAGAGTAAGACAGGCCGCAGAAAGTGCCGGTCAGAGAGTCTCTCTTACCCCACGTGCCTGAACATGCTGTAATCAAGCCCGGCTTGCCAAGCAGAGTTTTCCCCGCCGGTGCCTGAATGGCGAGCGAAAACTCGGCAGCACTGGGCAAGATCGACACCTCAACTTTCCAAGAGGGCAGAGCAAGGCCAGCCTGTTTGCATCCAAGAATTTACCGATGGTGTTGAAAACTTGAGGCAGTAACTGTTAACCCCAATAAGTATCTTCTTCACCCCACCACTTTCTAGATTTTCTAAAGAGCCCAATTTAGCCTGACTCAGTCAACTTCTTGCAGCAAACATGTTTGCAAAATCAGGCCGGCAGCGAAGAAGTACAGCCAAAACACAAAATCCTCACCTTCACCAAACGAGCACAGCTCAAGGTATTCCCATGGCCGAAAACCAGAACCAAAACACTGACCAAAAACCCGTAGTTCTCACCAAAATTGCACCGGCAACCAATCAACCTGCCGAACAATCCGCCGGCAGACTGGAAATAAATCCGGAACCTGTAGAAACCCGCATCACAGTCAACGTCGGTGTACAGGGCAAAATGCGAAAAGTGCTTCTGCCCAGCGGCTCCACCGTGGCCGATGCTCTCAGAGCAGCTGAATTCGACTCCAGAGACCATGAAATCCGCATGGGAGGCGCCCCCGCCCGACTCGACACGCCGGTAGAAGACGGACGCACCATCATGCTTCTGCGCCCAGTCAGAGGCAACAACTAAGAGCCAAAAGCCCGCACTGCAGGGTGGTCGACTCAGTGCGGGCTTCCCCGAGCAACTTTCAAAACAGAAAATACTATGGACGAATCTATGAGACTCTTAGTTTTGATCGCTTTCATTGCCCTCCTGATAACGATTTTTATATTCTCGCGATTGGTCAACAGGGGCAGCAAGATGTGGCGGCTGAATGACCTGAACGACGAGAAGTTGTCATTACTGAACCCGCTGAAACGGCACTATCAACTCAGAACCGACTACTCAGGCACCGCCATCGATCTGCCGCGCGGTCAGATAAGCAAAGCCATGAAGTTCCTCTCCGGCACCATCCACACCCTCATTGAGAAGCGTGGGCAGCCGACGGAAGCAATCGCTACTTACAGAGTGCCCGAAGCCGACTTCGAGATACTCAAGAAAATACCGCTTGAATGTCGGGGAGATTTTCCCGTGGCGCAATGGCAGGTCAAACGAATAGTGCGCAACACTATTCTGCCTTTCTGGCGTCGAGACATCGTCATTTACGGAGAAAACGGCGGCGAGCCACCGGCAACCAATGACGGCAAATTGCATCTGGTGCTCTTCGGCTCCAGTCAAAAGGAGCGCTCCCAGACAAGGCCGCTCAACATCTGGGGTCTGGAGCTGCCGCGAATCGCTCAATACAACTCCAATCCTCACGCTCTCCGCTTCGTCGACCCGGAGGACAAAACCTGCGGCGCGGAACTTATTGGCAACAACCTCTACATCACCTTCGACGTGCTGCAATTCACAGCTGAAAAGACTGAACGCAAGCGCTTCTGGCGTAAAGTAAGAACTTTCCTGGGCGGCAGAGACTTCCACCTGGGCTTGCTGGCCCGCAGCTTGACCCGCATAACGGAAGAGCTGGCAATTTTCAATAAGCTGGAGGAGTTGCTCAACCAATCTAAGCCGGTCCAAGCGGAACGCCTTAGTGCAACGGTCTCAGCCAGTGGCTTCGACGACGAAACCATCCAGATCGGTCGCACGGCCCGGTTATGCGATTTAACCTCGCAACTTCTGGCTTCGCAGTTGGAGAGCTTGGCTATCGTAAACGGCAAGGGTCAGACCAGGCAAATTCGAGAGACGGAACAGTTCACCATTTACTTCAACGCCGCCCCCAAAGGAGCCATCCAACTGCCTGCGCCGGATTTCTGCTGGGGTATGCCGCTGCCTGCGAACAAACCGATTTTGCATTGCATTTCCCCGCACGGGCTACCCATCTACGACGACCGCGGCATAGCCGTGGGAGAGTTAGTCGGGCGACAGCTATTCGCCTATCCCGAATTCATGCACTACGGAACCGCTCAGGAATGTCTGCTCTGGGCCAATTTCCTGCTTTCCGCCCGGGAGGTTATGGACGCAAGCCGACTCTGCCCGGACAACCAGAGCCGCGAAGACTACCTTGCCGGTCTCTACGGCAAATCTCTCAGTGCTCATTATCAACACCTTGAAAACAGCGTCAGCGGGCAAAGCCAGGCCGCTCTCGACAAATCCACCGAGGCGGCCTTCGGAGACTTCGTCAGACAACTGAGACAAACCGTCGCCGCTCAAAGGGAAATGCTCAAAATTGAACAAGCACCTTACCTGGACCTGGGCGCCGAATTCGACTCCCTGGTGAGCATCTCCAAGGTCGTAGGCGTGAGAGTCATGGAAGACAGGCTAATAGTCAACACCATCGACCTCTTCTGCACCGATCCTCGCACCAAAATCGTGCACTGGATCGGACCTTTCGAGATCACTATTTCCACCAACAAAATTACCTGGCTGAATAAGGCGGAACACGCGCAACGGTTGAAGATGAACGCGCCCCACGTCAACGCCTCCGGCGAAGCTTGCATGGGAAATATGAAAGACGTCTTCAGCACCCTCATCACCCAAAGGCAGTTTGCAGCCTGTGTTGAGGCAGCCATAGCCTTCGTGGAAGCCGTCAACGTAGACGACACCTGGGGCAAAAATATCAACAACTGGCCCGTCGCCAATAGTGCTATGTTGGCTCAAAACCAGGCAAGGGGGTAGCAATGAATAGCTTCATTCTAATCAATGCCGACCAATTCACCCTGGATACACTGGCAGAGGCAGGCATCGACTACTACAACTGGGACGAAAATTCCATAATCGTCACCGAAAGCCAGGAACGCCTCTCTCAAGCCCTGGGATTAAAGGGACTCAATGCCGCTGTCAGTGAATGGGACGGCTTTTATCTCGTCGACCTGAACGAGCAAATCTGCTGCACGACTACAGCAATGCCGGCTACCGACTCCATGCAGGGCAAATACGCCAATACACAGCTTGGTCAGGCCAGAGAAAACTACATCAAACTAGCTCGCACAAGAATGGACCAGTGGCTGGCACAAACCCTGCAAGCCTTTGAAAAAACCAATGCCAAATTGTTAAGTCTGGCCGGCGCCTTTTTTAAGAAGGCACAACTGGCACAAGCGAAAACCATCAAGACGGCAGGAGCAGACGGCAGCAAACTACTGGTTCAGCAGTACCAGGCTCTAATGGCTATCGACAAGGTCGAAAGCGTACGCTTCAGCGCCGGTAGAATTCTCATTTTCACCGACGTCCTCACCGCCACCGCCCCTAATGTCAAAGGCACAAGAGAACTAGGGCGCTTCCTGATCACAGTTGACACCACAGGCACTCTTGATGCGCCGATCACCTGCCACAATCTGACCCGACGCATAAAGGCCTGGCGCAGCGGCATGCACGCTCCTCAAGTTTTCGCCGACGGCAAGCTCTGTCCGGCTGAAATTTTGGAATCCATATTCCAATTGACGGCGGAACAAGATCTGCCAACAGCCATCGAACTCTTATTGCAACACCTGCAGGTCTGTCAAAACGATGCCATTGGCGAGCAACTAAAAGCCTGGCCGCTGGTGCTCTGACAGCCGACACAAAGAGAAAGACCAAAGATCCCGCCATCCCCCTTCAGCGCAAGCTGAAGCGGGGCATGTCGGCAATACCAACTCACTTCAAATTCGAAGCAACTACCCGAGGGACACAAATGCAACAATCCCCAAACAATGAGCCAAGTCAAAACAACACCGTCAAATCGGAACAGGGCCATCAAACCCCTGTGAAAGCCGATACCACGCTGGATGATACAACTCCACGCCCGGCTCTTCCCAAAGATCGTCCCTTCAGCCCTCACTATTTTCACCAGACGGCTTTATTCGTAGGCAAACAATCGCCCCGTGTCTACATCACTCCCAATGCCTATCGCAAGATGCTGCTCTATGTGGACCTGGCCAAGCTGGAAGTCGGCTGGCTGGGGACGGCATCCAAACTGAAAGGAGGAAACTTCCTCATTGAAGATACCTTCCTGCTGCACCAAGAGGTCAGTGCCGCTCAAACCGAACTGTCGGTAGAAGGGCAGAGCAAACTGGCGGAGGAGCTTTTGCTTAAAGGTGAAGAGGGGCTGGAAACAATCAACAGTATGCGATTCTGGGGTCATTCCCACGTGCGCATGGGTACCTCTCCTTCCGGTACCGACGACCAGACCATGCTGCGCTTCCGCGACGATGGACTGGAATGGTACATTCGAGGCATTTTCAACAAGCTGGGTCGGGCCGAATTCACGGTTTATTACTTCGACCTTGGCTTTGCCGTTAAAGACGTTCCCTGGGATGTGTACGACCCGGAAAGCAACACCATCATCACGCCCAAACCCCTGGTAGAAAAAGGCGGTTCACTCTTCGGCAGCTGGCATGAACGCACCCAGGCAAGAGACTTCTGCACACTGGCTGAAGTGAGCGAGCCGCACCCCCTGCTCAAGCCGAGCGATGAGCTCAGGGACGCCGTGGAAGCCGAGTTCAAAGAGAAAGTGAAAGAGCATGTTCCATTCTTCAACTTCCTGGGACTGGGCTCGGAACCGGGCAGCGACGGACAAACAAAAGGCAGACAGGAAGGGCTCTTCTGGAACTATCGCCACCCCACCAATTACCCCGACAACGAAGAGTATTACCGCAATTACTCCGACGAGCGCGGCCGCGACTACCACGGCGATCCACGCTATCACGACGAAAAGCACCAGGGCTTTCCACAACAGCCTAAAACCAGAGGCTGGCTCTGGAGGCTGATTTTCGGCGATCCTACCGCCAAGAAAGTGAAAGCCGACAAACGTGTAAAACCGGAGAAGGAGAAAAAGGACAATGAACATAATTGAGATCAATAGACACGTAGATGTCTTCTCAAGAGACTCCTTCGGTGATCGCCGTATCGACGTAATCGGAGCCGGAGCCAGCGGTTCACGTATAGTGCTTTCCCTGGCCAAGCTGGGCATCGAAAACATACATGTCTGGGACTTCGATATCGTAGAAGCACACAATATCGCCAATCAGGTTTATAGCCAGGCTGATATCGGTCGCCCTAAAGTGGAAGCCCTGAAAGACCTGGTCAAGGCCCACACCGGCATGGACCTCACCATCCACAACGAGAGAGTGGACGGCAGTCAGACCTTAGGTGAGATCGTCTTCTTGCTCACCGACACCATGTCATCGCGCAGCGAGATATGGAAGAAGGCTCTGCGATACAAAGTGGGCACCAAGCTGATGATTGAAACGAGAATGGGTGCCGATGAGGGGCGCGTCTACACCATCAATCCCACCCGCCCCAAGCAGGTACGGGGCTGGGAAGGCACCTTATACGGTGACGATGTCGCACCGGTATCGGCCTGCGGTACCACTATTTCAGTGGGACCTACCGCTGAATTCATCTCCGGTCTGGCAGTCTGGCAGTTAATTCGCTGGCACGCCATCGAGCAAGCGACAGAGAAAGCCGCCGCTGCTTCCGAACCAACTTCCGGACAAGCCACAGACACACCGGTACCTCTCGATCATGAGCTGGTCTTCGGTATGCAACCGGCCTTTCTTATGTCCAGACAATTCGAATAATTAACCAGGGTCTGAGCTTCGGCTCAGACCCGCCCGACCCATTCATTATGCCCTATGGATATCACCATGCCGCTCCAAACTGCCATCCATGCGGCCGAAACAGAAAGAGATCTTCTGGGACGACCGTGCATAGATGGCAACACACTTACCCTTGGCATATGGCAGGAAGCTACTACCAGAACCGCCAAGTTACTCGTCTCCAGTGGTCTGAACATCGCCCGACTGCGAGAACTTACAAGAAAATCAGCCAGGCCCAGTAGAACCTATAACTTCA
>FSSH01003850.1_pt1 | contig 13318 bp, 10 predicted proteins | sample 1166101 | NCBI WGS metagenome assembly FSSH01 (sample SAMEA32972668, study PRJEB13176) | freshwater metagenome | biome: Drinking water system; feature: Biomass in drinking water that filtered by 0.45 um membrane; material: drinking water | place: USA | collected 2012-12-20 | depth 0 m | reverse complement strand
AGGAGAGCCAAAGACTTCACCGGTGCGCGTTAGATTTTGCCCGCTCTCGATTTCGCCCGGCACGTTTATCTTGGCGATGCCGAAATCCACAAGTTTGACGATGATGGAACCGTCGCTCTGTGGTTCAAGGAAAAGGTTGCTTGGTTTCAGGTCTCTATGTATGACCCCCTTGCTGTGGGCATGATCCAGTCCCATACAGGCCTGGCGGAATACTTCAAGAGCCTTCTCTTCAGTAAGAAGAACATCTCGCTCAAGAATGGAGGAAAGATCTTCTCCCGATAGGTAGTCCATAACCAGATAGGCTCTGCCATCATCAGTGATACCAAAGTCATGAACGCGCACCACGTTGGGGTGGTCTAGATTGCTGGCTGCCTTCGCCTCGTATTGAAAGCGTTGGAACATGGAGGCATCGGCCACAAGAAAGGGATGCAGCAATTTGACTGCGCATATTCTTTCCATATACTTGTGGCGGGCCTGGTAGATGACGCTCATGCCGCCGGAACCCAGCACCTTAAGAATCTGATATTTGTCGGCAAAGGTGGTGCCGATGAGCGGATCGTTCGCTACAGGCACCAGTTGCCCGCCGTCTTTAGGGCAACTGTCATCCTGACTGTCGTACTCGGTTTTGCAACTCAGGCAGACTTTTTTGTAGGAACTCATAGAATTTGTAATAGCCTGCTGCTGAGACAACTTAAGTGAATGCAAATTGCATTCAATAATACACGGGTGCAGCAAGTGGTGGTGGCAAAAGTAAAAAGCTGCATCGGCTTGTTTATTTGCGCAAAACCGGCAAAAGTATGCCCAGGGCGAAGATGAAAATGTGTATGCAGTGGGATTGCATCATGCTCTGACCCACGGCCTGATCCTCTCCGATTGCCTGTGAGAGGCTAAAGGCGGTCATAAGTTCTTGTCTGATTGGGCCAAGAGCCATGCCCAGGAAGAGCCCCGCTAAAATGGTAACCACTATTTTGGGCCCGAGTTTGTAGCCGGCTACCCGGTGCACCGACTTTCCGACCATGTAAGAGAGACCCAAGAGAATAAGATAACTGTAGAAGCCGAAACCCATGCCGGTCAGGCCGGAGTTGACATAGCCGAAGACAAAGCCCAGAAAAGCTGTATATGAAAGGGTTTTTAGTAAAATCGCGGGCGGTACCTGCAGCACGTGGGACGTGAACCGGCCGGCGCATTTCTTGCAGCGATTGCCCACGGCGCATTGCACGAAACATTTGGGGCAGACCGGCTCGTTGCAATCGATGCACTTGAGGGCGGAGTCTCCGCAAGAATGTACGGGTGTGATTTTTGTGCTCATGATTGAAGAAAATTGCTCTCTTTTAGCCAAATTAAAAGCCTGTGAGGTTTATACCCGGGCGCTTGCTTCAATATCTTAAACAGCCTTTCTTATGAGGTCTCATATGGAAGAGTACTATTGCTTGAAATTATTTAGGAAGTCGCCCCGGCGAGTGGTTAATTAAGGATTCAGTCATGTCACAAGTTAATTCGACAAGTTCGCGTACCGCTGAGGCGCTTGCCTTTCTCGGTATGGGTATCATGGGAGCGGCCATGGCCTCCCATCTGGCTGCCGCCGGGCATACCCTCAGGGTNNGTCTGGAATCGTACCGCCGGCAAGACAGGGGCGCTGGAAGCCCTCGGGGCCCTGACCGCGTCCAGTCTCAGTGAGGCTGTGTCAGCCTCCAGCCTGATTTTCACCTGTCTGGGCGATGAGAAAGACGTGGAGTCGGTGCTTTTGGGTGAAGACGGGGTGCTGGAGCATTTGCCGGCCGGTTCCGTGGTGGTTGATTTCAGCGCAAGCGGTCCTGAGACGGCCCGGCGGCTTTCTGAGCGCTTTCAGGCCGCCGGCTCTTGTTTTCTGGATGCCCCGGTAACCGGCGGCGATGTGGGGGCTCGCAACGGCACCCTCACTATCATGGTCGGAGGTGAGGCGACCGCTTTCGAGAGGGTGCGACCTTTCCTCGACCTGATGGGTAAGACCCTTGTGCATTGCGGGGCTAGCGGTAGCGGCCAGGCACTCAAGCTTTGCAACCAGGTGCTATGCTCCGTCAATCTAGTGGCCCTTTTGGAAGCCATGACCCTGGCTCGCCGCCTCGGTCTTTCCGAGAGTCTGGTAGTGGAATCCCTTGGCAATGGTGCAGGCGGCTCCTGGGCCTTGAGTAACCTTGGTCCGCGAATTCTCAAGCGGGATTTTGCGCCTGGCTTTTCCATTCGCCATATGCTTAAAGATTTGCGACTGGTTGGAGAAAGTCTTAATGAGGAAGGCTTGGCTCTTCTGGGGGGCACTCAGTGGTCGGTGCAGAGATTCAACCAGGTGGTGAATGAGCGCGGTGGCGAGGCTCTCGACCTTGGTACCCAGGCTATGTACCTGGCCTATGAGGACTCTTAACGGGACGATTGATTACTTATGGAACCTGTGGGAGTTTTCAGCTTTCTGGCAACCGTCTCGTGAATACATATGAAGGAAGTATATATGGTTGTCACGGCGGAGAATTTAATTCAAAAGCAGTACACAAGCCAGTTAAGGTGGGGTAGCATTTATTGTCTAGTCAATACCTGTCTCCCGCTCCTTGGGGCTGGTGTTGTTCGTTTGTGAGCCTAGAGAGGGAATTTTAGAATGTCTACAGCAACAGCTACAGTAATGGACACAGCCTTGCTCGATGAGGTTGTGCACTGGGTAAAAACCCTCACCGCTGCCGGCGTCTCTCCTGACGCTGCCGCAAAAGTGACCACTAAGATTCTTCTTGCCGCCAATTCGGAAGAGTCTGATGATTTCTGGTGCGAAGGCGATGAAGATCTCGAAGATATGGACGATGACGAATAATCGTCCGTTGTCGTAAATCTACTTGATCAAAACTCCCCGGCCGACCGGGGAGTTTTTGTTTGGAAAATCAGGTAAAAGATAGATAGAAGGTCCCGGGGAGTTTGAGCTTGCCTGCCAATCAAGAAGTCGAAGTTTCGCAGTGGCCCTCCCCGGCGTCGTCCAAAGACAGTCCGCCCGTAGATCTGGTGCTCGTGTACCAGACCGGCAACTTGATCGCCACTCGCATCCTTTTGCTTGCCCTTTCGCCGGTGTGGCTTGTCTGGTCACTTTTCTGCCTGGTGGGGATGTTTTCAGAGGGAGGAAGAGCCGCTTGGATGGTGGATTTTAATCAGATGCTGGGGGCTTTATTTTGCTACCTGGGCTTGATTGGCATGTCCCTCTTCACCTTGCGAGTTTGCTCCGATACCAGGTTGCATCTGGGTGAAAATGGCCTTAGTTTGCCCTTGCGCTTTCTTCTGGAGAGCCGGGGACGACTGAAGCGTTCCTGGACTGAACTTGTGCAGGTGGACTTTCTTGATGACGGCAACCACCTCTCCCACGTTCATACATTGACCCTGGTTTTTCGCGACGGGGCTCGGGTACCCTTGCGTCTTGCCGGACTGGGGCGTCCGGCTTTGAAGAACTTACTCCTCATCTTCTCTCTCAAGGCGCCATCCGTCATCTATCGCCCGGAACTTTCCCAGGTGGACCTTTCCTTACCGCTGGGAGCAGTCTCTGCTTCCGGTCTTGGTCTGCACCCTTCCTACACGCAACTCTGGGAAGAAGAGATGGCCAGCCGTTTCGGCTCAACCAGTTTTGTGCCCCTCAAGCCCGGTGATAGTTTGCGTGAGGGGCGCCTTCGTATCACGGGACAACTGAGCTTTGGCGGTCTGGCCGCGGTCTATCTAGCTACCCTTGAGCCTGAAGGACTTTGCGTGGTGGTGAAAGAAGCGGTGCTGCCCCTGGGAGTGGAGGCTGCTCTCAAGGACAAAGCCGTGGCTATGTTCCATCGTGAAGCTGAGATTCTGAGCCAGGTCAAGCACAAGCGAATCGTTGCCATTCTCGATAGCTTTCAAGAGAATGACAGGCATTACCTGGTTCTCTCTCATGTGGACGGCATCGACTTGCGCCGCTTCATCAAGCAGGAAGGCACTGTAAAGAGTGTGGTGGCGGCACGCTGGCTCTTCGATCTGGCCCATGTGCTGGTCTATTTGCACGGTCTAGAACGTCCGGTTTTGCACCGTGATTTGACACCGGACAATGTGGTCATCACAAGTGCTGGAGAACTGGTACTAATAGACTTCGGGGTGGCAGCCAGTTTTGTGGGCCAAGCCACGGGCACTCTTGTGGGCAAGCAGTCTTATATTCCACCTGAACAATACCGGGGCAAGGCTTGTCCTGAAAGTGATCTTTATGCGCTAGCCTGTACCATTGCTTTTTGTTTGACCGGTGAAGATCCTGAGCCACTTTCTACTCTCACCGAGAAATCTTTGCCGCCCTCAGTAGACGGCGAACTCTTTCAACTCCTCAAGGAAATGACCGAGCAAGACTTGCATTTGCGTCCGCCTTCGGCACAAATTGCAGCAGCCAGGGCTGAGTCTATCTGTAAGCGCCTTATCCAGGGCTTTGAGGCAAGCTCATGAACAATGATCGTGAGCCGGGGAACAGTGCCGATGCTCTGCCATCGCTTTTGGTGCCCGGCGGCGTTGAAAATTTCAATCTCGATGATTCGGTTTTCTTTCCCGATGAAAGCGAGTTTCGCTTTCGACTCGGTGGCGTGCGGGTCTTCCGGCGTCTCTACCGGAAGCAGTCTTTTGCCAGGCAGTTCCTCTGGTTGAATATCGGCTTCTGGGCAGTCTTCCTCATTTACCTTACTTATTTGCAGGCGATGGGGATCGGCATGCCGCAGCAAGGCGGTTTCGTCGCTCAATATTCCTTGCTGCTCCTGCTTGTTTTTATGGCAATCCCGGCCAGTTTCTTGGCGTTTTTTGTGTCGCAATCCACCAGACCTCGGCGGGTCAAGCTTCTAAGCAAGCGTCTGGTGATCTGGGCTCTGGAAACCGCCGAATCCTTCTCGGAAATATCCATAGCCTGGAGCGACATCAGTGGGATTGATGTGAGACCTTGCAAGCGCTTTCTTTTGCCTGAGACTCGCTGCCTGTTGATTCAGACCCGGTGGGGGTTGGAGTACAAGATTCCTTTTGAAGATGTGCTCGTCGATAATAGCGAAGCTGGTTTCTTCAATCGGCTCGAAGTCTTCGCTCCGACCCTTGCCGCCCGGGTGAATCGGACCCGGCCCCTTGCCGAGAGCGAGGTGGCACCAGGTTTTACCGAACTCTGGCTGCATTCCTTTGCTACAACCGGTTTGCGTGCCAATGAGGGGCTGCTTGCCCCCGGTCAGACCCTCAACAAAGGTCAATATACCGTGGCCGGTGTACTGGGCGGCGGCGGTCAGGGCAATACTTATCTGGCTGTTCGGGCGGCACCAGCACTAGATTCCGCCCGCGTTCAAGCGCCCTCCACTGCTCCTTCTGAGGTTGTACTGACGGAGAAGGTGGTGCAACCGTCTTCGGAGGTTGTACTGACGGAGAAGGTGGTGCAACCACCTTCTGAGGTTGTACTGACGGAGAAGGTGGTGCAACCGTCTTCTGAGGTTGTACTGACGGAGAAGGTGGTGCAACCACCTTCGGAGGTTGTACTTAAAGAATATATTTTGCCCGTCTATCGAGGTACCAGGCTACTGGAGAACATTTCCAATCGGTTCTTCGCCGAAGCTGAACTACTGGCCCGGCTCGATCATCCAGGGGTGGTCAAAATGCTTGATCACTTCGTTGAAGATTTCCGTGGTTATCTGGTGCTCGAATATGTGGAAGGCAAATCCCTGAAAGATTTGGTGATGCTGCAAGGTCCGCAAAGGGAGAGCTTTGCAGTAGAGGTTGGCAAACAGCTTGCCCTGGTACTCAGGTACTTGCATGAGCAGTTTCCGCCGGTTGTGCACCGGGATTTGAGCCCTGACAATGTTATAGTCGGGCTGAACGGACAGATTAAGATTGTGGACTTTAACGTGGCCAGGCGGTTAGAAAATTCCAACCGAACTGCCGTGGTTGGTAAGCATGCCTATTTACCGCCGGAACAGTTCAGGGGGCGGCCTACTACCCAGAGCGATTTGTATGCCCTGGGCGGCACGCTCTTCTATCTGGTCACCGGTTTAGAGCCGGCTCCTCTTTCCTGCTCCCGCCCCAGTCAGTCGGCGGCAGTCTCGGCGGAGTTTTCCAACATTGTGGCAAAGTGTACCGAACTTTCCCTTGGCGACCGCTACCGGAGCGCTGAAGAGGTCTTCGGGGATTTGTCAAGAATAGCCGCTGATTCGTAAATATTAGTCGCGTAAGGTTGTGATTGGCCCGCACATCTGCGACCATTTTGTCATCTAGAGAACATTTTCTTTAGGCTGAGAGAGAAAGAGGGCAGAGCATGTTTCTTGGCTGTACAGGGAATCTCTCAGGCGACAGAGCGCCTGAAACTGGTTTTAGATTCGGCAGGTCGGCCTGGCCTTTGCTGATGCTGGCAGTCTTGCTTGTGGGACTTGGTGTTTCCGGTTGCGGCCTTGGCGATTCGGCTCCGGGTTCCGGTGCCGATAGCAAGAGAATCGTTGTTCTCGGTTCCGACACCATGGAGTCTATGGTGCGGAACTGGGCTAATGGATTCATGACTGAAAATCCCGGCAGCCAGGTCACGGTCAGCGCCGGTGATACCGGCGCCGGTATCAGAGGGCTTATCGCCGGCGAGATTGATGTGGCCAGTGCATCGCGCGAGCTGAGCCAGGAAGAGAATGCCCTGGTGCACAAAGAGAAGACCCATTTGAAACGGGTCATGGTGGCAAGAGACTCCATTGCGGTAATTGTTAATCCCGTCAACAAACTCGACGAAATTGGTCTTGATGATTTGCGCCTGGTTTATGCCGGAGAGATCAAGACCTGGGATAAGCTCAGCAAAGAGGAAACCAAGGCTGAGCCTATCAGGGTGTTTGCTCGCGAGATGACCAGCGGCACCGCCGATTATTTTAAAGAGCATGTCATGCAAGACAAGCCCTTTGGCCCGGAGGTCAAACTGATGCCCTCATCGGAAGCCGTAATTGGTGCAGTCTTCGGAAATCGGCTCGGCATAGGCTTCGTCGGTATGTCTCAGGCACAGGGTGCCAAAGATCAGGTGAAGATTCTGGAGCTCTCCCTGCGTACCGAAGCAATTAAGGAACCGGCTCAGGGAGAGGCCTCTCGCTCCTTGACACTGGATTCCTATCCTTTATCGCGCCCGCTGTACGTTTATTACAATGTAAAGAACGAGGGGAAAGTAAAACCGTTTATTGACTATCTGCAGGGTGAAAAGGGCCGCAAGCAGGTAGTGGAAATGGGCTTTATGCCCGCCCCTTAGTTGTTTTGACTTTCGCTAATGTTTAAGTTGCTTACCTGGAGACCCCGTGGATTTTCTCAAAGCCCTCAAAGAAAAGGTGCTGATATTTGATGGAGCCATGGGTAGCTCCATCCATACCTACGATCTTGGTCTTGATGACTATCACGGCTACGAGAACTGTCCTGAGATTCTCGTGGAGAGTCGTCCCCAGGTAATTGCGGAAATTCACGAGTCGTTCTTCAAAGTCGGTTGCGACTGCGTGGAGACGGATACATTCGGTGGCTCTCCGGTAGTTCTGGCCGAATTCGATCTGGCCCACCGTGCTTATGATTTGAACCGCAAGGCGGCCGAATTAGCAAGGGAAGTAGCCTCTTCCTTTACCGACAAGCGCCGCTATGTTTCCGGCTCTATCGGTCCCACCACTAAGATTCCCTCCCTCGGGCACATTGACTTTACCGTCATGAAAGATGCTTATTACGAGCAGGTGCGTGGCTTGATTGATGGTGGCGTGGATGTTCTGCAATTTGAAACCGGCCAAGATCTGCTCCAGGCCAAAGCGGCAATCATCGCCATTCTTGAATATTGCAAGGTAATTGGGCGCAAGATTCCGATTATCACCCAGGTTACCCTGGAGGCTCCGCCCCTGGGCACCATGCTGGTGGGCACCGATATCTCGGCAGCGCTCACCACCCTCGCTTCTTTTCCTGTTGATGTAATCGGCATCAACTGTGCTACCGGCCCTACCGAGATGTACGATCCGGTGCGCTATCTTTGTGAGAATTCGCCTACGGCGGTCTCAGTCTTGCCGAATGCCGGTCTGCCTGAGAACGTCGATGGTGAAACCGTCTATAAATTGCGCCCTGATGAACTGGCATCGGCCATTGAGCACTTCGTCAAAAACGACGGCGTCAATATCGTCGGTGGTTGTTGCGGTACCACTCCCGCGCATTTGAAGGCGGTTGTGGAGAAAGTCGATGGTCTCAGTCCCAGGGAGCGCAAACCAGAATTCACACCGGCCGTTGCCAGCATTTATACTTCTTGCCCCCTGGAACTGGATAGTGCCATGATGCAGCCGCCCCTGATTGTGGGCGAGCGCACCAATACAAACGGCTCCAAGAAATTCAAAGATCTCTTGCAGGCGGAAGACCTGGACGGCATGGTCTCCATGGCACGGGAGCAGGAGAAGGAAGGGGCGCATATTCTGGATGTGTGCACGGCTTATGTGGGACGGGATGAAGTTAAGGATATGTCTTCCTTCATCAGGCGGCTCAATACAGAGCTGACCATTCCCATCATGGTCGATACTACCGAGTATTCGGTGCTGGCTCATTCTCTTAGTTTGATTGCCGGTAAGCCCATCGTCAATTCCATTAACCTGGAGGACGGTGAGGAAAAAATGCTCAAGAAAGTTGAGCTGATCACCAGGTATGGCGCGGCTGCCGTGGCTCTCACTATTGATGAAAAGGGCATGGCTAAAGATGCGCAGCAGAAGCTCTCCATCGCCCGTCGCATTTACGACCTGGCTGTTCACGCCGGCATGTCTCCCTCTGACCTCATTTTCGACGCTCTCACCTTCACGCTTTCCACCGGTAACGAAGACGACAGGCGCCTGGGTATTGCCACTCTCGATGGTATCAGGCTGATCAAAGAGAATTTGCCCGGGGTCAAAACAATTCTTGGCGTGAGCAATATTTCTTTCGGTTTTGATGCGCGCATCAGACGCATTTTGAACTCGGTCTTCCTGCACTATGCCGTGGAAGCCGGTCTCGATATGGCCATCGTCAATGCCCAGAAGATTCTGCCCCTCTATCGCATCGACGAGGAAGAAAGAGAGTATCACCGTAAACTGGTTTTCGATGAGCGCATAGCAGCCGGTGCCGACGGTAGCGGTGGTTACGATCCGCTCTTCGCCCTTCTGGATTTCTATCAGAAGAAGCAGAAGTCGGACAAGAAAGTCGTAAGAAACGTAGAGCTTTCAATTGAAGAAAAACTCAAGCAGCGGGTCATCGATGGCGACCGGGTTGGCATCGACATTGATCTGGCCAAGGCCCTCGAGACTTACAAGCCCCTGGATATTATCAATAACATTTTGCTTGACGGCATGAAAGTTGTAGGCGAGCTTTTCGGTTCCGGCAAGATGCAGTTGCCCTTTGTTTTGCAGTCGGCTGAAACTATGAAGTCGGCGGTTTCCTACCTGGAGCCGTTTATGGAAAGGGTGGAAGGTTCGGCCCGGGGCACTATGGTACTGGCTACTGTGAAAGGCGATGTGCACGATATCGGCAAGAACCTGGTGGACATCATTCTCACCAATAACGGCTACAAGGTATTCAATCTGGGTATCAAGCAGTCCATTGAGAATATCGCCGCCGCCGCTATTGAGCATAAGGCCGATTGCATCGGTATGAGCGGGCTTCTGGTTAAGTCGACCGTGATCATGAAAGAGAATCTGGAGATTCTCAATCAAAGAGGTATCACAACCCCTGTTATTCTGGGCGGAGCCGCGCTCACAAGGCGTTATGTGGAAGAAGACTGCCGTCGAGTTTATGGCGGCAAGCTGTTTTATGGGCAGGATGCCTTCGATGACCTGCACATTATGGAAGCCATAGCCTCCGGTCGTGAGGACGAGCTGCTCCGTGGAATTGAAGCGGCGCCCACTGACCTGTGCGAGGACGACGACGATTTCGAAGCTGAGCAAGGCGAAAGCGAGAATAACGGCAAAGGCTCAGATGTCTCTCTTCCTCATCTTCACAAGCTTCGTTCCGATGTAGAAAGAGCGCTCCCTGTTTGCCTGCCGCCTTTCCTGGGGCGCAAGGTGCTCACCGATTTCGATTTGAATGAGATCTTCTCGTTCATCAACGAGAATTCCCTGATTCGCGGTCAGTTTAGAGTTCGCCAGGGCGATATGCCTGACGCCGATTATGAGGCTATGCTTGCCGAGAAGGTTTATCCGGCTTTGAATGCCCTCAAGGAGCGCTGCCGGAAAGAGAAGCTTCTGGCCCCGGCTGCGGTTTATGGTTATTTCCCCTGCCTCTCTCGCGGCAATGAACTTTTGGTTTACGAGCCCGACCCAATGCTTAGCCCCGCTGAAATTATCGCGGGCAAGCGCCGCGACGGTAGCCCCATTGAGCTCAAGCAGAAGCTTGCCTTCTCCTTTCCGAGGCAAGATTTCGGGCGCCATCTTTGCATAGCCGATTTCTTTAGAGATGAAGAAGAAGGCGGTTATGACATATTGCCCCTGCAGGTGGTGACCATGGGGCGCATTGCCAGTGAGCATACAGCCGCTCTCTTTAGCGCCGGTGAATATACCGAGTATCTTTATTTCCACGGGCTTTCAGTTGAGGGCGCGGAAGGCCTGGCCGAGGTAGTGCATAAACGGGTGCGGGCTGAGCTCGGCCTGGCTTCCTTCGATGCTATCGACCGGCGCAAGTTTTTCCAGCAGGGTTATCGCGGCACCCGCTTCAGTTTTGGCTATCCGGCCTGTCCGAACCTTGAAGATCAAAGGGGTCTCTTTCAGTTGCTCAAGCCTGAGGAAATCGGTATGGAACTGACCGAGGAGTTCCAACTTGTGCCTGAACAAAGTACGTCTGCGGTAGTGGTGGTTCATCCGGAAGCGAAGTATTTCAACGTCAGACGCAAGGCGGCGGTGCCGCGATGACTGCATTTGACTTTCTGAGCCCGGGAGAAATATCGTGAACTTGGACGAGCACAGCCCTGAGCCCTCTGAAATAGTGGTGCGTGCCGCCACGGCAGCCGATGCCCAGGGCGTATTGGAAGCGCACTTCGCTGCCGTGCACAGCGCTGCAGTCCATTATCCCGCTAAATACTACGATGATGAAACTCTCGATGACTGGTCGCCTGTTGTGGACCAGCTGCGGTTGGAGTCCTTTCTTGCCACCTGGAAGCCTGACCAGGAAGTGATGCATGTGGCTTGTCTGGATGATTTTGTCTGTGGCTTTGCCTCGATTTTTGTACCCACCTCGGAACTTAGAGCCTGCTATGTGCATCCTGAAGCGGCCGGTCTTGGAGTTGGTAGAAGGCTTCTATCATGCGTGGAGGATAAAGCCAGGGAACTGAAGCTGGGCTGGCTTACCCTGGACGCTTCTCTTAACGCCGAGCACTTTTACAATGCCATGGGCTACCAGTCTGACGGCATCGCACGGCACTTGTTGCCTACGGGGCGCCATATGAACTGTGTGCGCATGTACAAGTTCCTTTGAGGCATAATTGAAATGCCAACCAATGCAATCGCCTGATAGATGGCAGAGTTATCGCATCTCTGGAAGTAGTCTTTTTTGTCGCAGGGCTTTTCTTAAGTGCACTAATCATCAGATATGGACCGCTGCAGGAGTTCATTGTTTATGCTTGGTTCACTTCGATACTTGTATGCGAAAGAGTACAAAGAAAGAAGCTTGAATTTGTTGGAACAAGCCGTCAGTAAACTGCCAGACAAAAAGTCGGTTTCGGAAGAAATTGAGTACGAGAAGAAGTTTGTGGATGAGGGAAGCCCGTTTTGATACATAGGGAGATTCTACGGTGAGTGATTGGGCCCCGACCGGCCCAGTCGCCATGGCTTTACCTGGCTCCACTGCCTTCATCGTTGAGCCTGACATTTTTCTCCCCTCTCCGACTGGAAAGTGCCAATTGTGGCGACCTTTGACAGCTTCGGGAGTTTTGCTTAATGCTTGACAATTGCGAAGGTAGTAGAATTTAGCCTTCACCCCATTCCGTAGGTCTAAAGTGATGCGGAACCCGAGGGGTCAAAAAACTCTGGGAGTAAAGATAATGGTCCAAGATCTGGAAAAAGCCAAGGCCAAATCCAGGCAGGTGCTTGATTTTATAGCCAAGCCCCAGCTAAACGAAGACGAGCGCAAGACAGTCATAGGTGAATCAGTTCAGTACTGGGCTGATCACGTCAACGCCGGCTTCCTGCAATATCGTAAATCAGTCAGTACCGACTATACCGCCGTGGAGTGGTCTGATGAGGGTTCTACTTTCCGTGACATAAACGGCAAAGAGTTCATCGACATGCTCGGTGGTTATGGTGTCTACAACGTCGGTCACCGCCATCCGAAAGTTTTGAAGGCTGTAAAAGAACAGCTCGACAAGCAGGCCATCCACTCCCAGGAGTTGATAGATCCCCTGCGTACCTACCTGGCCCACCTGGTTTCCTTGATTACACCGGGTGACTTGAAGTATTCCTTCTTCAGCAATTCCGGTACCGAATCGGTGGAAGGCTGTTTGAAAATGGCCATGCTGGCCACGGGGCGGCGCCATTTCATCGGCACCATCGGTGCTTTTCACGGTAAGAGTTTGGGTTCCCTTGGCGGTACCTCGAAAGCGGTTTTTCGTGAGCCGTTCTTGCCGCTGCTCAACTGGTCGCATGTTCCCTTCGGTGACCTTGATGCCCTTGAGACTATCTTCAAGTGTTGTGATTTCTCAGGCGATCGCATTGCTGCTTTTGTGGTTGAACCCTTGCAGGGCGAAGGCGGTATCAACGTAGCGCCTCCCGGCTACCTGGCCGGCGCCCGCGCTCTCTGCGATAAATATGGTGCCATGCTTGTATTTGATGAAATTCAGTGTGGCATGGGTCGTACCGGCAAAATGTTCTACTGCGAGTACGACGGGGTAACCCCGGATCTTATGGCTCTCGGTAAGGCTTTTGGTGGCGGTGTGATGCCCATTGGTGCCGTGGTTGGAACCGAGAAGACCTGGGCTAAGTATATTGAAAATCCTTTCTTGCACACCACTACTTTTGGTGGCAATCCCTTGAGCTGTGCGGCGGCCATCGCCACTATTTCAGTTCTCCTGGAGGAAGAATTGCCCAGGCAAGCCAAGGAAAAGGGCGACTATATGATTCCCCGCATGAATGAGCTGGTGAAGAAGTATCCGGACGTCATGAAGGAAATCAAAGGGGTTGGCTGGATGATCGGTATGGAATGCACCGGTAACGATACCGGTTATGCCGTGGCTAAGAATCTCTTCTCCCGCAATATTCTTATTTCCGGCACCTATATCAATTCCAAGTGTTTGCGAGTGGAACCGCCGCTCACAATCAGCTATGAACAGATAGATACCTTCCTCAAGGCTCTGGAAGAGTCG
>FSSH01001256.1_pt1 | contig 13323 bp, 11 predicted proteins | sample 1166101 | NCBI WGS metagenome assembly FSSH01 (sample SAMEA32972668, study PRJEB13176) | freshwater metagenome | biome: Drinking water system; feature: Biomass in drinking water that filtered by 0.45 um membrane; material: drinking water | place: USA | collected 2012-12-20 | depth 0 m | reverse complement strand
TATGCTGACCTGCATCCGCAAGTCTTTGGATCTGTTGCGTGAGCATGATGGTATCGACTACCGCCTCGCCGATGTGCCGCGCGAGCAGCCGGACGTCTACGACATGCTGTGCAAAGGCGACTCGCTAGGCGTGTTTCAGGTCGAGAGCCGCGCCCAAATGAACATGCTGCCGCGCCTCAAGCCCCGAAAATTGTATGATCTCGTCATCCAAGTTGCGATCGTGCGCCCGGGGCCGATCCAGGGCGATATGGTGCATCCGTATTTGCGCCGCCGCGCCGGATTGGAAGAGGTCACTTACCCTTCGCCGTCGCCGGCACATGGGAAGGCGGATGAACTTTATGAGGTGCTGAACAAGACCAAAGGCGTGCCGCTTTTTCAGGAACAGGCGATGAAGCTGGCGATGGTCGCCGCAAAATTCACCGAAGTCGAGGCCAACGGCCTACGCCGCGCGATGGCGACGTTCCGGAGCGTCGGCACCATCGGTAAATTCGAATCTTTGATGGTCAACCGCATGGTCGAGCGCGGCTACGATCCTGATTTTGCACGCCGCAGTTTCGAGCAGATCAAGGGCTTCGGCAGCTATGGCTTTCCCGAAAGTCATGCGGCGTCGTTCGCCAAGCTGGTCTACATTTCTTCGTTTATAAAATGCCGGCACCCGGCAATTTTTGCTTGCGCGCTACTCAACGCTCAGCCGATGGGCTTTTACGCCCCTGCTCAGATCGTGCGCGACGCACAAGAACATGGCGTCGAGGTGCGCGAAGCCGACGTCAATTATAGCGTTTGGGACAACACGATCGAGCGCACGGACGACGGCATGCTCGCCCTGAGAATTGGCTTCAGGCAGATCGATAACTTCAGCAAATACGATGCATTGCGTCTTGTTGAGGCGAGGGGCAAGGCTTTTGCGAGCGTTGAAGATTTGGCAGTGCGAGCCCGGTTGTTCAGCCGGCCGATGCGCCTGCTTGCCGATGCCGATGCATTTCGTTCAGTCGGTCTGGATCGTCGCGAAGCATTGTGGGCCGTGCGCCGCTTGCCGGACGACGATCCACTTCCGCTCTTTGCCGCGGCCGACGCGCGCGAATTGGCAACCGAGCCGGACTCGCATCTGCCAAATATGCCCCTGCGTGAACACATCGCCGCCGATTATCAAACCGTGCGCCTGTCGTTGAAGGGCCATCCCATGGAAATTCTGCGCCCGATATTCGAACGAGAAGGCATTGCGACATGCGTGGATACCTCACGCAGGCGAGACGGTGCCTTGACGCGTACGGCCGGTGTCGTCCTCGTGCGTCAACGGCCGGGTAAGGGCAACGCCATCTTCATTACCTTGGAAGATGAAACCGGCATTACCAACGTCGTGCTGTGGGCACGACTTTTCGAACGCTATCGCAAGGAGGTCATGGGCGCGCGGTTGCTCGTGATTGAAGGCAAGGTGCAGCGAAGCTTGGAAGGCGTCATTCATTTGATGGCGCAACGGGTCTTCGATCGAACGCGTGAACTCGGCCGTCTTTCCGAAACGCACGAGACAAACATTACGCTTAGCCGCGCCGATGAATTTCTGCATCCGCAAGTCACACGCGGCAGCCACCCGCGCGATGTTCGCATCCTTCCGAAGTCGAGGGACTTTCATTGACGAAAGACACGATGAGAGTGGTTACGCACTCGACGAATGACTGCGGGGTCTGACCGGGACTTAGACGATACACGGCCGGGTTCTCCAAGCTCATACATCGACCTCGAGCATCGGGTGCCTGCAAAAATCCTATCCGGCTGAACAGGCTAACTACGCTGAACAGGCTGGGCGAAGACGGTCGCGGGAATAGCCACAACGAAATTGCGCGGCCAGAGGCGCGTTGCCTTCGATTTCACCTCGCAACGGCCGCCTACAATCTGATCTGGATGCCTAGACTGCTGCCAGCAGCCTGCGGTACTAGGGCCAGAAACAGAAAAAGCGGCACGCGACAGCGACGTGCCGAGAAGGCCATGAAATCCGCTCTGATCAAGATCAGCGTTCCTCGGCGACGGGATCGTAACAGCCTGCTGCAACAGACTGAGGACAGGGAGAAAAAGCTCTGCCGTCCGGACCGCCACGACGTCAACGGTCCACTTGCATTGCCCATGTAACTTCATGGTTTAGATGCTATCGTAGCGAAAAGTTTTTCGTGGCCATCGGTCGGCTCGGTCGTTGCGCAAAGCCCCGTTACACGATAGGCAAAGGTTATGGCAACGTTTGCACGATTGATGGTTGCTGTTTTGGTGTCGATAGCCCTCTTGGGGCACGGCCACGCGCAGACTATGGTCGCGCACGTCCACGGCGCTGACATTCGGTCGGGGATGGAAGCGGGTTCGGTTGCCGGTTGGTCGCAGCATGATCACGAGCATGTTCATGGTGTCCACTCGAAAGAGATACGCGAAAAATTGCCCGATGCCGCGACCGCATGTGGCGGATCGGATTGCAATCCTGCCGACCACTCGAACGGCGAAGACATGCATGTTCATGTTTCTTGCTGCGGCTTCTTTGCGGCTATTCCGCCTGCAAACATTCCATTGAAATTACCGACGTTGGGCATGCTTGACGAACCAGCGCTGTCGTCTGCTGTGCGGCCTGGATCAATGCTTTATCCGCTGTTACGTCCCCCCCGCTTCGACGCCTGAGAGACGGCGGGAGCTCCTTAACACGGCCAGCTCCGACTATTGCTCGTCTTCGGCCAGATTCTTGCGGCATCCAGTGTCGACGTGCAGGCCTACAGCTTTGCACGTCGACGGTGATCCAATGTGCGCGACCATCCAGTCGACCGAGCCAACGTTTTTTCAAGCGGATTGGCGAGATACATGGTTCGTACCTTCACGACCTACGCAATTATGGTGCTGCTCGCCGGGGCGGCCTGGGCCGGCCCTGGCCATGACGGCGGCCACGATCACGATGTCGGCGCGACGACTGCGTCCGCCGCAACTTCCCGTCTCGAGAGCGTCGGTTCTGATATGGAACTGGTTGCCACGGCCGACGGGCATCAACTCATTCTTTACCTGGATCGCACAGCCACGAACGAACCGATTGATGGGGCGTCGATCGAGGTTTCTGGCGAAGGCATCCAAACAATCCAAGCGACGCGGAGGTCGCCGGGTACTTACGAACTGGAAGCCGAATGGGTCGACAAGCCTGGGGCGTATGCTCTGGTCTTTGCGGTCACGGCCGGCAACGACGCCGATCTCCTCAACGGCACGTGGGCGGTCGCACCGCCCGCCACCAACACTTCGTCTCAGCCAGTTGCTCTGATTGAAATAATAAAGCGTAGCGACGTCCTCGGGATGATCCTCGGCGGCCTGACGCTTGGTTTCATTCTGGCCTTCGCCGTTCGCAGACGACGTCCAGCGATGGAAGACGATGCCCCTTCGGTGGATCAACTTGAATTGCCTCGCTCTCGCACACAGCCGCTGCGGACAGCGGCTGAGGTGATCGTGGTGGGGCTGATACTCAGTGCGGCGCTCACATCACGCGTCATCGCAGGGCCCGGCCACGATCATGGGGACGGCGGACACGAAGCACCTGCCGCTGCAGCGTCCGGAAAAACTCCGCGAAAACTGCCGGACGGCAGCGTCTTTGTGCCAAAGCCGACACAACGGCTGCTGCAAGTTCTGACAGCGCTCGCCGCCGAAGCGACGACGTCGCGTGTGAGCGAATTAATTGGCACAGTGGTCCCCGATCCGTCGTCATTTGGGCAGGTCCAGGCGCCGATGGATGGCCAGATAGAGGTGAGCGGGCGTGGAATTTCTTTCGCCGGACAAAAGGTCGAAGCCGGCGAAGTTCTGGCGCTGTTGGTCCCGTCAATTCCCGTTGCCGATCTCGGTACGATGCAACAACTTAGGGCCGAAGTAGAGGGCAAGCTCGTCATTGCTCAGCAGAAGCTAAATCGATTGAGCCAAATTGCCAGCGTCGTCGCAAAGGGACAGATCGATGACACCAAAGCCGAACTTGCCGCGCTACACGAACAAAGGCGCGTTCTCGCTCCGAAGGATACCGAGAAGTTTGCGCTGAAAGCGCCGGTCAGCGGCATCATTTCAGTCGCTAACGTGCGCGCTGGGCAGGTAGTGAATGCCCGAGATACGTTGTTTGAAATCGTCGATCCTGAAAAACTTTGGGTCGAGGCCATCGGCAGCGATACGCATAGTGAGGCTGAAATAGGTGCCGCCGAGGCACGCGATCAGGAGGGGCATACTTTTAAGCTAGCCTATGTCGGCCGCTCGCCGACATTGCGCCAGCAGGCCCGGCCGTCCCTATTCCGTCTTGTTGAAGCCCACCCGGACTTGCCGATTGGCGCGCCGCTCAAAGTCCTTGTGCAAACCACGCGCTCCGCCCGAGGGATCGTTGTCCCTGAAGCGGCTGTTGTGCGGGGTACGAACGGTCTTCCTCAGGTGTGGGTGAAGGACAGTCCGGAGCGATTTCGGCCGGTCGAGGTGCGCACGTTGCCGCTTGACGGCGGTCGCACGCTCGTCGTTGCAGGTGTTGCGCCCGGCGACCGGGTCGTGATCGGCGCGGCTGAACTCATCAACCAAATCAGATAGGAGGCGCGCCGATGTTCAATGCAATCGTCCGTGCCAGCCTTGCCAATCGGCTGTTCGTTTTGGTCGGCGGCCTTGCCATCATGTTCTACGGGCTGATCACTCTGCGCACGCTCCCGGTCGATGTCTTTCCCGATCTCAACCGGCCCACCGTAACGCTGATTACGGAAGCGGAAGGGTTGGCGCCCGAAGAGGTCGAACTTCTCGTCACGTTCCCGGTCGAAACCGCCATGAACGGCATGCCGGGCGTGACCCGCGTCCGCTCCGTTTCGGGCGTTGGGCTTTCGATTGTTTACATCGAGTTCGATTGGTCGACGGAAATCTACCGCGCTCGCCAGCAGGTGGCTGAACGGCTCCAGCTCGTGCGCGAGCAACTGCCAAGCAACGTCTCGGCGCAGATGGGGCCGATCTCCTCGATCATGGGCGAAATCATGCTGATCGCGATGTCGAGCGAAACGGCAGATCCCATGACGTTGCGGGAAATTGCAGACTTCACTGTCAGGCCACAGCTTCTGACCGTGGCGGGTGTTTCGCAAATTATACCGATCGGTGGAGAGGTGAGGCAATACCGGGTCATCCCCGATCCGCGACGGATGGCCGGTCTCGATATCGGCTTCGATGCCATCGAGCGGTCGATCCAGAAATTTGGCTCCAACACCGGGGGTGGATTTGTCGACCTCAAGGCGCGCGAATACTTGATCCGTAATATAGCACGCACGACCAAGATCGATGACCTGAAGAGCCTCGTTGTTGCCTTTCGCGACGGCCAGTCAATTTCACTCAGTCAGGTGGCTGATGTGTCTTATGCCGCGCGGACGAAACGCGGTGACGCCGGCTTTAACAGTAAGCCTGCGGTTATCCTCGCCGTCCAAAAGCAACCCAATGCCGACACGGTCGCGATCACCAAGCACATCGAGAGCATGCTGCCCGAACTCCAGCGCGTGATGCCTGATGGCGTGCGCGTTACAGATATTCAGTTCCGTCAGGCGACTTTTATCGAAACATCCATCGCCAACGTCCAGCGCGTTCTGGTCGAAGCTCTGATTGTCGTGGCGATCGTATTGTTCGCGTTCTTGCTGAATTGGCAGACGACATTCATCTCGCTTATCGCGATCCCGCTCTCGGTACTAACCACGGTGATCGTGTTTCAGGCGATGGGCCTGTCCATTAACACCATGACACTTGGCGGACTTGCGGTCGCAATCGGCGCCCTCGTCGACGACGCCGTTGTCGATGTCGAGAACATCTATCGCCGTCTTGGGCAATATCGCGCCTCCGGTGGCCGCGACCGGCGCAGCATCGAGATGGTCGTGGCCGATGCCTCAATCGAGGTGCGTTCGGGCATCCTCTACGCCACCGCCATCATCGTTCTTGTTTTTCTACCGCTTTTCGCCTTGTCCGGCATCGAAGGACGCTTGTTCACGCCGTTGGGCGTTGCATTTATCGTTTCGATCCTGGCAAGCCTCGTTGTGTCGATGACGGTTACGCCGGTGCTGGCCTATTGGCTGCTGCCGCGTATGAAACTTCTGGCCGACCATGAGACGTGGCTCGTCCGCACGCTCAAGGCATGGCAGAGGCGCGGCCTTGAGTGGTGTTTTGATCGTCCGGCATTTGTCATCGGTCTACCAGCCCTGGCAGTCGTCGCCGCAGTTGCGGCAGGAACTCTGCTGCCGCGAGCCTTTCTGCCGAGCTTCAACGAGGGCACGGTGTTGGTCAGCGTCATTCTTCAGCCCGGGATTAGTCTGGTAGAATCCGACCGCATCGGGCGTCTCGCCGAACAGATCGTGGCCGACGTGCCGGAGGTTAAAACGGTCGGCCGTCGCACAGGGCGCGCTGAACTCGATGAGCATGCGGAAGGTGTTCACAATAGCGAACTCGATATCGACTTGAAAAAATCCGAACGCAGCCGCGAGTCCGTGTTGGCGGATATCCGTGAGCGGCTGTCGGTGCTTCCAGCCAGCATCGCCGTTGGCCAGCCGATTGCGCACAGGCTGGATCACATGCTCTCGGGCGTGCGCGCACAGATCGCACTTAAGATCTATGGCGACGACTACGACACGCTGCGCAGTCTTGCGGCCGATCTCGAGGCTCGGCTCAAGCGCGTTCCCGGCATTACTGATCTCCAGACGGAAAAACAGGTTCGCATCCCGCAACTGCAAGTGCGCGTCGATTACGACAAAGCCAAGCGCTATGGCCTCAATCCCAACGATATCACCCAGGCTCTGGAGACATTGTCCAATGGGCGCGTGGTCTCGCAGATTGTCGATCAGTCCAAACGCTTCGACGTGGTCCTGCGCCTCAGCGACCAGGATCGCAGCACGTCGGCGTTCGCCGAGATGCTGATCGAAAGCCCGGCTGGGCGCATTCCCCTGAAATCGGTCGCCGAAATCGTTGAGACGGATGGGCCGAACCAGATTCTTCGTGAAAACAGCCGCCGCCGCATTGCCGTGCTGGCCAACACCGATGGATCGGACCTCGCGCGCATCGTCGAGGACATCCGGCGGGAGATCGCGACGGCGAAGTTCCCGCAAGGCTACTTCACGAGCCTTGAAGGACAGTTTCAGGCCCAAGAGGAAGCCTCTCAGCTCATCGCCGCACTCTCTCTCGTGTCTTTGGGCCTGATTTTTGTGGTGCTGTATTCCCGCTACCAGTCTGCGGTGCTGGCGCTCATCATCATGGGTAATGTGCCGCTAGCGCTCATCGGCAGTGTTGCTGCGCTGTGGATTGCCGGCCAATCGTTTTCGGTAGCAAGCGCCATCGGCTTTATCACGCTTGCCGGTATCGCCACCCGCAACGGCATTCTGAAAATCAGCCACTATATCAATCTTGTTTTGTTCGAGGGCGAGACCTTCGGGCGCAAGATGATTATGCGCGGCACGCTTGAACGCCTCACCCCGGTGCTGATGACGGCGCTGGCGGCAGGCATCGCGCTCGTTCCGCTGCTGATCGGTGCGGACGAGCCCGGCAAGGAAATCTTGAACCCCGTCGCCGTGACGATCTTCGGTGGTTTGGTTTCCGCAACGTTGCTCGATGCGTTCCTGACGCCCGTTCTGTTCCTTTTGCTTGGCCGCAAGCCGCTCGAAAATCTTACCTCGGCGCAAGGCGACAAAGCCCATGCCGAAGCCTTCTAACCATTCAGCCCAAAACTAAGGAGACAAACATGACCAAACCATTCGGACTTCTACTCGGCGCCGCTTTGGTCCTCGCCATACCGGTCCACGCGGCCGACACGCACAGCCATGCGGGAAAACACGGGGGCAAGCTCGTTGAGAGCGGGCATCATCATGTTGAGATTGTCGCGAAGGACGGTGTCTTGGACGTTCACGTCAATGACGAGGACGGAAAGCCCGAAGACATAAAGGACGCCAAGGCAACAGCAGTCGTTTTGTCCGAAGGAAAAAAAGAAGCCATCACGCTCGCTCCCGACGCCGGCAATTTTCTCAAAGGTAGCGGCACGTTTAAAGCCCGCGCGGGCACAATCATCGTCGTCACGCTGACCATGCCGGGACACAGCCACGAGCAGTCGCGCATCAAGCTCGACTGATCCGAACGGAACCCCACCATGGCTTCCATACCCACAAGTGTTCTGGCCGTGTGCGTCGTTTTGACGTCGCACGCGGGCCCTTCTGTTGGCGGCGCAGAATGGCGCGACCCCGTGACGATCAAGGTCCACCACGGCGCTGGCGTAGAACCGCACCCGGCCACAGATGCCGTCACCGCGTTCGTCGCAATTGCGCAGGACGCATGTTTGGAACGCGGCGCTTCGCCCGACGCCCTTCGCCTGTGGGCTGCGGACCAACATTGGAACGCGGTTGGGCTAGACGAGCTTGCCAAGCACACCACACAACATTCCATGATGGTGGGCGGGTGGACCTTCGAATCGTCCCACGGGGCAATGGCGGTCATGCAATCCGCACTGCGGCCGCCGCTGAACGGTTATGTTTGCTCAGCTACCACAAAACTGACCGCGCAAACTCAGCATGACGCCGCTAAGGCGCTCGTGGCGAAGACATTTGGCGTCGAGATCGCGGAGGAAATCGAAACTCCCGATCAGCACATTGATCGGTACTTGATTGAACGTAGCGCCAAGCCTCCCGTCGAAGCATCGCTCATCAACGACCGCCTGCGCGGCGCAATCACGCTGCGCATGATCCACGGCGCTGTTGGCCCGTTGGGAACATGAAAAGGCACAGGATCATCATGAAAAATTCACTTTCTACTTTGCTTTTGGCAGCGACCATCAGCGTCGCATTCACCTTGCCGGCAGGGGCCCATATCTTGCCATGGCGTGACGGTGAATCCAGGATGAAGGGCTTCGGGCATTGCGCCAAAGGCTCCTGCATGAAGCGCTACGACTTTAGCAACAGCAAACCGCACCACCATCATGGCGGACGCCTCGTTGTTGGATCGAACCGGCACACATTGTGGTGTGAAACGTGAGTTTCGGCATCAGAACTCACCGATAGTGAAACGGTACGGAGAAACTGAGCGCTCCAGCTCCGCCGGGCGGCGGCGGAAAGGGACCGGCATTGCGGACCGCGCTGACGGCCGCTTGATCGAGTGCCGCGCTCCCCGACGAAGTGGCGATGCGGGCGTGGCCCAGCCCTCCAGTTCGAGTGACGGAAAACGACACGATGACCGTGCCGCGAATCCCATGTCCGGCGGGGCGACGGCTTGCAACGTGCGCGCGGACTTTGGCGGCATACGATCGGACATCGCCCAAACTTGCAGACACTCTCCTTGATGAGCCATTTCGCGCGTTTGCACCACTCACACCCACTTGTTTTTGAGACTTGGCTGCCGGTTTGGTTGGCGGTTCGGTCGGCGGCTTTGCCAACTGCTTATCAATAAGCCTTTCGCTGCGCTCTGCCACGCGTGGCAGTATCGGGCGATCGCGAGTTGGATTTGATTTCAGTTGCTCTCGATAATCCTTTGCTGCGTCATCGACGGGATCCGCTGATCCGGCGATCGTCGCGTCATCGCTGCTGACGTTTGACGCAGGGACGGCATTGGAAGCTGGCTCGATCTCGGTGACAGCGGCCTCATTCTCCGCTGTCGGCGGCGCGTTCTTTATCTCTTCCGGCTCAGCACGTGCCATCGCGCTGGCAGGACTTGCGTTCGCATCATTGATCTGCTCACCCGCACCATCGTCGATGGTCGTGACAACGATCTCGACGCTGATCGCGTTGGTCATTTCTGAGACTGCGCCGCTCGGGGCCACTCTGGTCCATGTCAGCGCTCCAATCACGAGGGCCCCATGTAGAGCGAACGATGTAAAGAGGCTCGCGTGACCGAGCCACGATTGCGATTTTTCGGGCGTGCGATCGGACATGATGTGGCGCTGCGATGTCGTCATCCGTTCATGCTGCTTGGCTGATGCATCACTCCCGGTGTGATGTCGGCTGGTGCTCGGCGAGAGTGGCGGCCCATCGTGATTGCAGGTCGTCGAACAGGGCGACCTGATCGGCAATCAGGTCACGTTTCTCGTCGCGTCGAACAAAGACCTTGAACATCGCTTCACCGCCCACGTTGAAAAACTGGATCGATCGCGACGCGCGACCCATGAACGGGCGAGACACAAATGCAATGTGCGCGCAATTGGCCGCCTTGATGTGTCCACCGATAGGGCTGTCACCATGGAGATTGAAATAGCCTCGACCGAAAGTGCCTGCTGGAATCGCTCCTTCGCACTCGAGCACGATGTCGGCCGTATGCACGATGAACAGGACTTTTCCCCAACTGGTCAGCGAAGTCATGATCGCCTCGAAGGCATTTGCAGGCAAAACCATGCGGTGATCCGCTGGCAGCGCGCGCACAACGTCGAGCGTGCTAACACCATATTCAGCGGCGATCTGTTCGAGAATGCCGTCTTGATTTTTCGCCAATTGTTCGGCCAACGGCGGGCGACCCGCCGCTTCAGCTATCGTGCGCGTAGTCATGCCGAGGCTTCCATCGCTGGTTTTACAATATCACTACTCTGCCGCCACGAGCGTATGCACGGAGCCATCCTGGCGAACTTCTTGGATGACTTCGAAGCCTTCAAATTCCGGATGGCCGAGATACAGTTTCTTGGATCCGCCGGCGCCTGCGTGAGCTTTGCGAAACGACTCCGATTTGGTCCACGCATCGAAATCACCGTAAGATCGCCACATCGTGTGCGATGAATACAGCACATGATCATCTCGCCGTGGGCCACGCAAAAGATGAAACGTCACGAAGCCCGGCTCTTTGTGCAGGTGACTTTCGCGCGAAAGCCAAACATCTTCGAAGGCTTTTTCGCTGCCGATTTCAACTTTAAAGCGGTTCATGGCTATAAACATAAAGTTCTCCTTTGCTTCTCGAAAATGAAAGCAACGGACTGGCGGCTGGGGTGAGAACCAGCCCGTTGCTGCTCGCGCTTGACAAGATTGATAAGGCAGAAGCCTTAGTTTGCGCCAAGCCGCATCGTAAGCCCGATCCGTGCATTAAGGCCGGGGCTCGCCAAGCTGTCACGGTATTGAACGTAGTGTTCGTCAAGCAGGTTGCTGACATTGAAGTTGATGACGGTGTTTTCAGTTGCGTCGTATTCGGCGAACAGGTCGACGAGCGTGAACGCTTCGCCAATCGGAACGCTCGCCGGCACACGTGTTTGGTCGTCAACGAACCGCGCCCGCGCACCAGCGACAAGTTTTTCATTTAAGAAGCGCATGCCGAAAGTGACTGTAACCTGATCAGCAGGAACGGATAACAATCCAACACCGGTGGCATCATCCTCGCCGCGCACACGACTGGCTCCGACTGACGCAAACCACTTTTGCGCGTCGTAAGTCGCCTCGAACTCCACTCCCTCAAGCGTAACGTTGGCGATGTTTTGGTATTGGAAGGCGAAACCGAATGGCGGAGCGCCATCGAAAACGGACACGCCGTCGATAAAGTCTTCGACCTTGTTTTGAAACGCGACAGCTTTTGCTCGGAACGCATCGCCTGTTGTGATGATACCATTGTACTTGAGATTGATGCCGCCCTCAAAATTGTGCGCCACTTCTGGCCGGAGGTTTGGGTTTGGTCTCAGTGGAAATGGGGCCGGCGGCGGGTGAATTCCATCGACCAACGTCTCAGTGACCGCCGGGGCGCGGAAACCTTCGGCATACGTTGCAAAAACTGTAAACCCAGCGAGCGGCGTGACACCGAGCGTCACCTTTGGCGACACGCGACTCCCTTGAAGTTCGGTGGTCCCACCCTCGAGCATATAATCATCATATCGAACTGCCGTGATCAGATTGACCGTGTCGAAAAAGGTCAACTGGCTTTGGACGAAAGTGCCGAATACGGTTCGCTCGCCGCTCGGGGTGAACTCGTCACCATTTCCAATCGGGTCGGATGTCGCAACCCGGTCGCGAAAAATATCGCCGCCATAGGTCAGCGCCGATTTGATATCAGCCAATTCGAAGCGAGACGTGTTGAAGACGTCAATACCCTCGGTGATAATCCCGAACGAGCGTTGCGACCCGACCGGTTCGAAACGGCTGCCGTCTAGGCGCCGCTGCGCAAGGTCCGTCTCGTTACGGTAGATTTTTGCGCTGAAATCGACCGATGATAGATCCGGCCGAGCAAACGTGTACCCGAGCGCGTATTGATCATTCTGGACGTCCGTTGCGCGCTGCACGGTGTCGAGTTGGTCGATAAAATCCGACTGATAGTCAACGATTGATCCAGTGATCTGATGTCCTTCGGCAGGTCGCCACCGCGCCTTCACGAGATTGGCTTGATTTTCTTCACCCGTATTCAAAACGACGTTTCCATCGCCGTCGACATAGTCGTTGGACTCGCGATAGTTGGCCTGACCGACAATATCAAAATTACCAGCACGGACGGCGGCGGTTCCGCTGGCCAAACGGCCGTCGCCATTCGTGCCGTAACTCGTGCGAGATCGCACTGCCGCGTATTCTCCTTCACGCAAAACGTCCTCCGCATCCAATAATTCGAACGCGACCACACCACCGATCGCTCCCGAGCCATAGACGACGGACGTTGGTCCTCGCGTGACATCGACCCGCTTGATCATCTCCGGTTCAAGATAGAAGACCCCGTTCGCATTGTGGCCGCTGCGCTGGAAGTTTTGCCGTGCGCCTTCGACGAGAACATTGACGCGGCCAAAATCTTGCAAGCCGCGAATATTAATCGCCTGCGCCGTGTCACGATTGTTTTCCTGTGTCACGACACCCGGAATGGTATCGAGAAAATCACCGACACGGTCAGCTTGGAATTGTTGATCAATGTGTTGCTTACCGACGCTGCTCGATCCGCCAAGCGTCTCAATCGCTGTTTCTGCAACCTTTGAAAATGACACGACAATGCCATCGAGCGGTATTTCGTCGGCCTGCACGAGCACAGAATTCGATGCGATCATCATGCTTAGCCCTGCCGCGCTGAGAGCCCGCCTCTTCAAAGTCATATGCCACCCCGTCGCCATGGACCAAAAATTGAATGACTTGGCTGGCTGGCTCGAGATGCGATGCAATCTCAATGGCGGGCTGGCTACGTTGCGCTCTTTCCGATGCTTGCTAGGAACGCTTTCGCTCGATCGGACTCGAGGCGTACTATTCTATACTTTTGGTGTCAATAATAATTGTTATCGTTCCGCCGTTCGCTACTGCACATCATCACCCATCGAAAGCGGCTGACCAATGGTCGAAAAATTGCCTTCGCTATCGATCACATGGCATTCGCGCATACCCCAAGGTTTGCCATTTGGGGGCGCCCGCTTTGAAGCATGCGACGTTT
>FSSH01003522.1_pt1 | contig 13328 bp, 11 predicted proteins | sample 1166101 | NCBI WGS metagenome assembly FSSH01 (sample SAMEA32972668, study PRJEB13176) | freshwater metagenome | biome: Drinking water system; feature: Biomass in drinking water that filtered by 0.45 um membrane; material: drinking water | place: USA | collected 2012-12-20 | depth 0 m | reverse complement strand
AGCCACGGGCATGTGACGACCCCTTGCTGCCTCATTTATCGTTTATCTGGCTGACCGCTTGTAGCAATTTAGCCGCCACTAACATCTGATGAAATGTAAATATTCACGCTTATGAAATTAACGCGAATAGTTGGTAAGTAATTTTAAGTTTACTATAAGCTCATAGTAAGACTATTGATTAACTGAAAAAATACTGCCGGAGAATGATCAATGAGATACGAGACAAATGTAAAAATGTGTACCAACATTATCGCACTTGCTTTTTGCGTGGCCGGCTTAACAGGGTGTGCAACTCCGAAAGTGCAGATGACCATGGTACAGCCGCCCTCGGTTGCCGATGCGCTCAAATTAAAGCGGATTGCCATTGCGGAGTTTGAGGGAGTTCCAGCAGAAGCCTTATCGTTTTCAAACGAAGTGGAAAGTCGTTTGACTTCAGTTCGTATCCAGGATAAGCCTTACTTTACTATTATTTCTTCTCGGCAAACGGCCGCAGCTTTACAAAGTAAAAAAGGTTCAAAAGATCTGAATAATCCAGATATTGTCCGTTCAGTAAGTTCATCGTTAAATGTAGACGGAATATTGAGCGGTCGCGTCGTTCGTGCTGATGTTATTGATAGCCCTTACCAAGAGCAGCGATCAAGTTGCATCCGTTCCCAGGCTCGGTATGACAGAAGGGGCCGTCAAATCGGCGAAACTTGTGTAAGGTGGTCAAATTTCATGGTGGGCTGCACCAAGCGCGAAGCGGTCTTTGAGGTTACCCCACGCTTAGTCGATGCGTCGTCAAACAAATCTAGCTTCTCCAATTCCCTACAAGGACATGCATCCGACCAGTCTTGCTCCGATAGCAATCGCCCTGTAGCTGATGCCATAAGCTTGAAATCTCGGGCGCGCAATGACGTATTGGATCAAATTCGTGTTGCATTGGCACCGGTTGAATCGCGAGTTTCTGCGGAAATCATGGAAGATTCTTGGCTCAATAGCTCATTTTCAGAGGAGATAAAATCTCCGGCATCCTTAGAAAAGTTTGCTTCGGGTGTAGAGTTTGCCAAGGCAGGCCGCATGGATAGAGCTTGCGAGATTTGGAAAGAGCTGGAACCCATCGAAAGTACGCATGTACCGTTACTCTATAACGTCGGTGTTTGTGAAGAATCTGCAGGTAGCCTTGAAAGTGCTCGCGACCACTTTGTGCGTGCCGACAAACTGGCGCTAAAGCCAGAGAAAAGAATTACTGCGGCCCTCAGTCGCATCGGCGAACAGATTTCGTCTACTCAAGTTCTCACTCAGGCCCGCCCTGACATTTTTTTCCGCTCCGCTCAAGCCCGCAGTGCCGATCAAGATCAAAAGCTCTATGGCTACACCATGCCGGCTAACGGTACTGAAGTGAAAATTCGCAATATCACGGCAGTTCCCGAGACCGTCAGAAACGGCGAAACACTCAAAATCAGCATGGACTTTTCCGTTATTGCTCCCAAAGGCACTCAAAATGTCGTTGTGCAAGAAACGATGACTCTAAAAAAAGATGGCAAGGTTCTTAAAAAGCTGGGTGACGAGTCGCAAAGCCAGGCTGTTGGTGGCCGAGTATCCGAAGTAGACTTTAAAATTCCTGCGGGCATGCCGGCAGGCACCTGCGTGATTGAGCAAAAAGTACAGGCTGGTAGTAGTTATGATGTTAGGCCTGTGGTGTTTGTGGTGGGGTCATAAATCTAATATAAAATTTATATTACAAACTCAATTGAAAAGAGATTCATAACATGAATATTAAATTGATTTATGCAATTGTTTTTGCCATATTTTTGGTAACTGTATCATCATGTGGAAACGACTTATCAAGGGATAAGGCGGCAACGCTTATCATTGAGCATCGCCAATTTCCAAAGGTGGAATCTACTGATATTTCGAAAATCTACGTTGTAAAATTTTGGATAGAGGGGCATACGCCTGGCATTTGCAGGCAATTTCCATTATTCGCAGAAGTTAGTGCCAAGCTGAAAGATTTAGAAACTAAAAAACTGATTCAAATTTCGGAAAGATCAGTTTGGCAAAACTCTTGTAATCATATATTTGCCGACATCACGCTGACTGACGAAGGCCGTAAGTACTTGATCAGCGAAACGGATAAAGATTTTGTAGTGAAAACTGCGGAAATTACCGTTGATGAGGTCACCGGTATACGAACAAATAAGGATCAAAACTCAGCTATCGCTGATTACTCGTTAAAGAGAATCAATGTCACGCCATTTGGGGCTGACAGCCAGGGAGTACCGAAAGGTGGTCAGGTTCAATTAATGCTATATGACGATGGGTGGAGAGTCGAGTAACTCTGCTCAGTATGCCTTTTAAAAAAGAATTAGCACAGAAAACAAAAACTCAGTAAATAACAAATAGCCAAGCCCAATCGAGTTGTGGAAACCAATGCTGCGATATTTTATTGTTGTAAAAATTATGACCCTTTTGGCTATGTCTATATGCCAAGCTGATGATATCTATGATCAATCGGTTATAGCGCAAGTAAATAAGTATTTTACTTCCAATTCATGTTTGCAAGAATGTACATTCCGGGTTCAATCATCAGACATAGAAATAGATCCTGAATTAACGGGAGTCGTAAATTTAACAAGGCTTGGAATTGATTTAAACGCAGATGGTGAACCAGATTATATTTTGAGTTCTGAAGATTACTGCGGGGCTGGAAACTGCATAGAAGCATTACTGGCGAGCAATAATAAAAAACTAATAAAGGTTTTTGGAGGTCAAGGCATCGCCTATTTCTCCCAAAGCACAAACGGCTTTAGAGATCTGGTACAAGGGAAACGAGGGCCAGGCCAGAAAAGTTATGGAGGCACTGGCAGGATACCGGTTTATCGATGGAATGGTGAAAGGTATATTGAAAGTGGCTCAATTGATGACCAGACGTCCAAAGTAACATCGATTCACGCTGATCTTAGCGCTGCGTCTCAGAAACAGGACATAATGGAAAATTCTGATCAATGTATTGGAAAAACTTTTAATGTTCAAAAAGGGGAGACAATTTGCGGATTTCTGTTGGACAACAAAGGCAACTTATATTACAAAAATAGAAAGGTATCTGAGCCGGTTGTTGCTACTTACTCTTCAGATGGGTCACAATCCTTAGCCGATTCCCTGATAATTTATGCATCGTCTCCCTCTGGCCGTTATTACTACATCAAGGCTTGCGGAGAAGGCATGACTCCTCTTTGTTGGTCGCAATGGCTGTTCGATTCTGGTCTTAATAAATTCCAATCCATCTCAATAGGCAGATATGGTGCTCATCCAGAAATTTATTGGAACTCAGATGATCGGTTTGCAGCGTTGTTTTATTCAGATGAAGGCCATGATCAAATTAATATATTGGATGCAGAAACTGGAAAAATCTGGGTATTTCCTGATTGGGGTAACCACGATTCTAATGTTTTAGATATTGATAAAAAGTCCTTCGCTTGGATTGATTCACACTCATTTAATATCGACGCTGCTATTTGCAAGGAGACTAAATTTGCAACTTCGGATTGCGGTGCAAACATCTCAAGTGTCTTAAAGACAAAAACTATTTTCAATATTGAAGGTGAGAAATTGAATCCAACCACAAGCCTTTTGGGCCAAAATAAGGTGGGATCAGAACCTAAAACCGCTAACAGCACACCGTTGCTTGCGATAGAAAATTCTGCGGAAAAAATGTGCCAGGGTTTGCCGGTCGCCTGCCAGGATATATATAAAAAAGTCGCAAAGGCTTGGTGGAATGAAGCAATTAACCAAATGCAAGATAGTCACACGGCAACACGGTCATTTGAAATGTTATTTTCAAATCCAGGTGCAATATTAAATGATGCGGAGCGACTTCAGCTTTTTGAAAACATGTTGGATAACAAGGCTTTTGTCGGTGAACTACGTGACCAGTTAAAGGATGAATTTCTATCTCGTGAAGATATAGGCTTTCCTAAACTAGACAAAGCAGCAATGATAAATATAGCTAGTGATATAGCTGAAAGTTTACTAACTGATATAGTCATTGAATATACAGCGTTGGGGTTAGAAAAGAATGGGAAATCAGGACTAGCCTATTGGATAAGGACAACTGCTAAACCAAGTATAGATATTATTCAACTGGCCAAAGGCCTTGCAGCAGGGTCGACAACTTTTGTCGGAGCGAGCTTAGGAGCCGGGGGTGTTTGGGCGACAAATATTTTTTCATTCACTGTCCTTGGTATACATCTCAATGCGGATGAGCGTTCTGGCAAGGATGTTGATAGCGAACTGGCAAGGTTGGCTAATCAGAATGTTTCCATATTTGAAAGCCTAATGAGTGGTGAGACGCGTGGAGCACTATATGAAGGGTATTCAGTTCGTCGCCTTACTCAAAAAGAAATTGATGCTTTACAGGATATGTTGATCACTAATAACAATTACCAATCTGAGCTCTTAAAAAAACAGGCAATCTATGCCGAATTCGACTGGGTAGTTAAGTATGCAAAGTGGTTTGCCTGTGTCGTTTCGGAAGTAAACAATAGTTACTCTGGTTCAGAGCATGCAAATAGCACACCTTCATTTATAGATATGGACAAACAAAAATGTACACTCCCAAACAACAATAGTTACTCTGGCTTAGAGCACGCGAATAGCACACCTTCATTTATAGGTGTGGAAAAACAAACTGGCACACAGCCAAAAAACATTGATCCAGTCGGAAAGACTGTTACCCATACTCCTAAAGAACCGGCTAAAAAAAATTGTCAGCAGCAGTTCAACTATTCATCCGCAGTCACTGGCGTGGGCGCCCAAAGCGCACTGTCGAAATATGCATTCGATCAGGGCGAATGTCAGTAACCCTTATAAACTAAATCAAAAACTATGAAGCCTTTTATCATTGCTTTAGTTTCAATCTCTTTGTTGGGACTATTGACCTATACCAACCCTAAACTGGACAGTTACGACCAATTTATCAATCAGAAAATCGTGGAGGAAACCGGGCAGCAAAAAGACCCGCTGCTGGGCATGATGGGTTCGTTGTTGGGCGGTTTTGCAGCTAATTTGATGGCCAAGCAAACCCTACGTAAGGATTATGTTTTGTTCAGTACCTACGAGACACCTCTGGGCAATAAGCGTATTCGCGCCGTTGGGGTGTTGAACAATTTTTATCTCACCGAAAAGCCTTGAAAACTGGATGAACTGGATTTCCGCATTTTGGGCAAGTATCGGTTTCGCTGCCATTGATTTTGCCGTAGGTACCCATGCCGGCTTGGTGCGCGATTTGAATGAAGACAGTTATCTGGCGCTACCGGAACTGGGTTTATGGGTAGTTGCCGACGGTATGGGCGGACATGATGCTGGGGAGGTGGCCAGCGGCCTCGCTACTGACCAAGTTTCCCTCGGAATCAAAAACGGTTTGTCGCTAACCGAAGCCATCGAAACAGCACATCGCGCTATACAAAACCATTCACAACAAAAAGATTATTCTTCGCAAATGGGTTCGACGGTGGTTGCGTTAAAACTGGACGGTCGGCACTACCAGATTGCCTGGGTGGGAGATAGTCGAGCATATCTTTGGAACGGAGCGTTGCGCCAACTCACTGAGGATCATTCCTATGTGCAGTTATTACTGAGCGCCGGTCTTATTTCCGAAGACGAGATGCTTACCCACCCTTCGCGTAATATTATTTCTCAGGGTTTGGGTGTGGGTGCAATTAATAGCTCTGATGTAAAAGTCGATACTGTGTCGGGCGAACTCTTTGCAAATGACACCTTATTGCTTTGCTCGGATGGCTTGACCGGTGAAGTGTGCGAAGAGCGCATCGCGTCGATTCTTGCCGAACCTAAGGATAATAAAGCTCGTGTGGATAGCCTGATCGCAGCGGCCTTGTCCGCAGAAGGCAAAGACAATGTGACGGCCATTTTAGTGAGCTATAAGCGCCGTTAATCCCAATATGGAGGGATCAAAAGATGTTTATTCGTTTATTAGCTGTTGCTTAGTGCTTGTAAAAGCAGCCGAACTTTCCACCCGTCTAGGCGGCATGTTGGCAAGTGCACGTTCCAAGTCCTGCAGACGAAGAACATCTGTAAAGTGGCTGACATTACCTGCTGGCAATCGTCGAGATATGTCGAGCATAGCATGAGGATTTAAACCCGCAATCTGCAAGATGGACAAAGCGATCCTGTCTGCTTGTTGCTCTTTGACAGGATCGATGGTTTGCATCATGGAGCCGATGCCCACCCGATATTGCGTAGTTTGTTTCGGGTTAAATATATCAAACAGGCTATTGGAAACTATCGAGCCCGGTTCTTTGCAAAAGTGACCAGCCAATTCGTGCCCCAGTTCATGGGCTAAAATTGCGGCTAGTTCCGATTCGTTTTGCGCGAGATTTAGCGCGCCTTCGGTTAGAAACACATAGCCGTTACCTATGGAAAACGCGTTGGGTGCCAGATTGCGTACCACTGAAAACCTCCAAAAAAACCTGGAAGCACTTTGAGTCGATTGCGCCAATCTAAGGCCTAGTTGTTGTACATACTGTGAGACAGGATCACCGCTGCCTCGGGTTGGCCATTCATTTTCTATGCGTTGCAGAGTCTTATTGGCGGACTGCTGTTCTTCGGGGCAGGGCAGCAATCGATAATCAGCGAAAGTATCCTGGCAGGCAATAGATAGAAGCGACATTAGGACAAACCCACAATGCCGCTTCCGACTTACATTTTGAAAAAATGAGTTGAAGTTAAGAGCCAACGACAAATACCGTAGGTCGGACGTCATAACTGGTGCCCGCCTGAACCTTTTGTTCTATGACATAGGTGCCGGGAGGCATTTTGTTTGGTATTGTAAAGTCAACCTCGGAACTTCCCCCACCTAGCTCTCGTGTGATTGGACGATTGCTGAGTTCTTGTAAAACTTTGCCATCTTTTTTTAGGACCATGGTCTCCTGTACGTTGACATTGTTCGTGCCTTTTGGGGCCATAACCGAATAGTCCAGGGCAATTTTTAACTTTTCTCCAACTCTGACCGTTTCCGGAAACGCTGTGGCGTTACGGATTTTGACTTCAGTGTTATTGACCGGAGAGGTATATCCGTAAATCTGCTGATCCTGTGAAACCGTTCTCGTTTGTGTTGATTGGTAGTTGTATATTGCGAGTCCCGCTATAGCGAGGCAACCAGCTCCAGCGCCTGCGCCCGCTCCTGCATTTTTGGTTAAAATACCCGTTAGCACTCCAACTCCGGCACAACCCAGCGTTGCCAGGCCTGCAGATTGTTCCATTGTGGCGCATCCGACCAACAAACAGCTTGTACAGATCAGTACAAACCCTCTAATTTTTGGCTTTTTCATATGCTACTCCAACGATTTACACCCTATTGCGATAAAGCAGGTGTAGTGGGTTTATCGAAATAGGGGGTCATGCCGACTGCAAGAGGAGGAATTGCAGCGTTCATTTCTTGCATCATTTGCGTGACTGTTGGAACCGGTGGCGGTTCTATGGCTTCCATTTTGGCATTTTGGTAAGAAAACTTGCCGCTGCCCGATGGGTATTCCACACCCAGTTTAATGGCGTGTTCTTCGCCATCCACTGGTATTGCGGACCGGAATGTCACCACATAATCGCTTTGGATGATATTTTGAATGCCTTCAACCGTTTGTTGCATTCGGTCGACCGATTCGCCAATCAAGTAATAAACGCCAAACGAGTTTTTTGAAAGAGACTCCAAATTTTTGAAATGGCTCTGACTGACTTTGGAATAAGCCAATGAGTAAATCGGTACAGGAATTTCCAGCGCAGTGATTCTGCCATTTAATTCTTCCCGCGATAGTGCGCTGCCGTCATCATGACCGTCAGAAAACACGATAATAGAACAGGATACAACATAATTTTCGGCGCTTGGTGTTACCGAGCCTTGCGCGGTCATGCCGCACATTTGCATGGCTGCACCGACGCTATCATAGAGGCGGGTTTTTCTGCCATCAGGTCTAACGTCTCCCAATCTGCGACCTAATGCACCGGGATCGCGTTCAAATTCAGAGACGATGTCGTATCCGGTTTTAGTGTCGCGGATGGCCAGAATGGCAACCTCATCTTGAGGTCGCTTGCTATCAATGTAGCGGGCTGTGGCAGTGAGCGCGGCGCTGAAAGGTAAACCCGCCATGGATTTGCTGGTGTCTAGTATCAATACAGAGCGTGTGGCTTCCCGACGTTGGCGTATGGAATTAATTGAATATTGGCGTTTCATTGGATCATAGGCTTTACCCTTGACCATCAAGCCGATATTCATCGCATTGAGATTTACCAGCGGTTGTTGATTTTGATCGAATGTACGGAAATAGACCTGCACATAAGGATAAAGGCCGGAATTGACTCGATAAATTTTAAGTCCATAACTACCCGGATCAGCAGCAAATACTAGTTGACTTGATGTTAGAGAAAATAAACCAAGCATTAGAGCAGTTAGCCATTTATTAATCATTTTGCTATTTTTTGTTTTTATCATGGTAATTCCTTAAGTTTCTAGTTTATCAATCGTGCAGTAATGTTCTTATTCAATTGACTTTGATATGCTATTTTTAATCTCCGCAATTACTTCTAAATAAATATATTTTTTACTATTGTGATCTATTCATACTGCCTTGAAAATCGGATAGCCAATCATTATTGGATTGCTGTGGTGATTTGTTTGGTTTGGGTGGCTTTGGCTTACTTGGTTTTGGTACTGATGGTTCGGGCCGAGTGACTGCTAATGGTTCGGTGTTTGCCGCAGTTGGGGCCAATGGTTCGTTTTTCTCGCGCTGTTCTAAAAATGCATCCATTGCGCTTTTGCCATTGCCTTGTCCCGAGTTTTGAGAGTTTGCTTGAAAAGCACTCTTATTGGAGGATGGAGGAACTGCAGTGGCTGGCGAAATCGCAACTCCCGGCACAGATTGGTTACTAGCACTCGTGTTACCGGTATTTGGTGCAATTTCCATATCAGCTTTTTCGGTTGATTGTTCAATGGATTCATTTCTGGGCTTGGTATCTGCTTCAGGCCAAAACAGATAACCTAATGTCAACACAAGTGACAGAGTAGCAAGACTAGCCCCGAGAATAATGGCGTTCCCATTTGGGGCTGGCCTTGAAACATTTGCATTTGGTGTAGATGTTGAATGAGTCGTTCTGATTCGCGCGCTCGGTAGCTTGATGCTGGGTGGATGTAGTGCTGTTGAGTGATTCGTCCGGCCGAGCAATATGGTTCGTTCAGAGTTGGCGCTCTTAGTAGAAGTTTCCTCAATACCAGCTTCCCCCATTCCTGCCAATGCTTGACTAAATTCAAGTACCGTTTGTTGGCGACGGTTTACATTAAGATTGAGGGCTTGCAGGATTGTAGATTCCAATCGCCGGTCTACGTCAGGTACGAATTGTGTCAAAGGGGCTATTTCTTTGCCTGCCACTCTTTCATGCGCGGCAGGCGGATTTTCGCCACTTAAAAGCGCATAAAAAGTAGCTGCTAGCGAATAAATATCCGAACGTTCATCAGTGCCTGTACCCATGGCTTGTTCCGGTGGGCTGAAGCCGTGCGTAGCGGCGCGGCCTAAGGTGCGGGTCATGGTGGCGGGCGTGGATTCCTTGGCAATGCCGAAATCGATCAGCATGATGCGACCTTCTTCATCCAACAAAATGTTATCCGGCTTAAGGTCGCGGTGTACGATAGGCGGGACTTGCGAGTGAAGATAAATTAATACATCGCAGAGTTGGCGCATCCAGGGCAGCAGGACAGTTTGTGGGATGCGTTGATCAGTATATTGTTTGCGCTCTCCACCCAGTGTGCGGCTACCACCAAACTCCAATACCAAACTGATCATACCTCCAGATTCCGTGCGATCAATGATGTCCGGGATGGATGGATGATTCAGGCGGCTGAGCAGAGTGGTTTCATACTCATCAAACATCAGAGCGGGGACTTCCTTTAAAGCCCGACGTTTACCACTTAGGCGAATATCTTCGACCAGATAGGTGGCTCCAAATCCGCCCTTACCTAACACCGATTTAACGCGATAACGTTCTTCGACAATGTCGCCGTCACCATGCAGCCAACCAAAAATGCCGCGGATGACGCCATTAGGAGCAATGTCAAGGTGGGCTAATTCAAGATTACAAGTTGCGCAGCGGTATTCTTGCTTGCTAAGTGCGGCCTCTGTATTTGAAGAACCACAACCTGGGCAGATACGGTTTTCTTGAAGCTGTTGATCACTCATTGGGTTTCTTTAGAATGTTGTTGCTATTTTTGGCTTAATGTAAAACTGAATGCTCGCTGAAGATTCGAAAAACCAAACAAGCTATATGCACGAGTAGGTATGAATAATAGCTAAGGTTTATTATTGCTTCCTTTCCTCAATAGCTTTAACTGATTTCCTTATATCTTCAAGTACTAAAAAGGCTCCCATAAACATGGCTCCGACAATAAAGGCAATCATTAGGCCTATAACCGCCCCCATGAATCCCGAAGATAGCCAGCCTCCAATAACACTCATAATAAGCAACAACCAAAGCGATATTTCAATAAGTTTTGCGTAGAAACTAACGATTAATTGGGATAGCATAGTTTTTCCTGTTTGATTTAAAAATAAACTTTCAGTGTTTCCGGTTGGCGTGCATAAAAACCAGAATATCTATAAGAACCTATGTTTAGTTTCTTTTGTCCTTTAACCTCAGGCCTACAACGGCAATAACAAGAAATACGCAAGCGAATAAAGCGATCATCATTATGTCTTTTCCGAATTCGCCCGTTACTGGTACCACAAGGTGCCCTGTAAAATCTCGAATCGCAAGACTCTCAGCACTTAATGTGGTTTTTATGGCATCTAAAGACCAGAACGAGATCATGCTGGATTTTGCTACCAATAACCCGGCATCTCCGAGCCTTACCACTGCGTTAGCCAGCACCACCTGTGGAATTAGCAGAATGGGCGCCATGGCAACGGCTTTGTCGTTGGAATCTACAAAGGCGCTCACTGCCAAACCCATACAGGTTGATGCCATGCCGGTAACGAACAATACAGCCACACGCTCTAAAAAATTACCCGGCAAATTCACCATAAGCTGCACAATTCCCAATAGAGAAATACATTGAATAAGGCATAACACGGCAAGTGGTATGAGTTTGCTACATAGATAGGGTACAAGAGCAAGATTGACGGAACGTTCTCGCTGAAAAATCGGTAACTCTTTAACCAATTCTCGTGCCGAATTGAGTGTGCCAAACCATATAGTGGATAGAATCAGAATAAACGAAATTTGACTTTCCGCTGCTGCCCGCGCTGCGGGTATGCCTTCCGTACTAAAAACTAACCCAATAATTAGCGCGATTAATGGAGCCTGCAGCAACAAAATTAGCAAATTTTTTTTGTCTGCAAAAATTAAATCAATATAGCGCAGCATCAATGTCATCATCTGTCGCAAGTCGAACCAATGTTGATTAGATTTTTGGATAACTATATCTTTACTGTAATCACTATTCCGTTGTTCACTATCTATTCTGGCCAAGCGATCATTAACATAGGTTTGATAGTGCGTGGATAAGCGGAACTTATCTGCCCAAAGCGTTTCATGGCCGGACTCCAATAACTCATAAACCTCTGAAAGTCGTTGCACACCAAAGTAAGTAGCAGCTTCTGCAGGTGGCCCAAAATAAACCAGTCGGCCTTTATGCAACAAAATAATCTTATGACACACATCGATATTTTCTAAGGTATGCGTTACGCAGATGACGGTCTTCTGGTCCGAGGCCAGATCGGCAAAAAGATGCATCATGCGTTTGTCAGTGCCCGCGTCCAAGCCACTAGTTACTTCATCTAGATACAGGATGCTAGGGTTGGCCACTAGTTCTACTGCCAAACTGACACGTTTGAGTTGCCCCCCACTCAATGGTGCCGGCGTGTCAATGGGAAGTTCTGCTTTCTCCGAAAGCTCGACTTTTTGCAGTACTTTATCGATGTACGAATCGATTTCCTCCTCAGATGTATCGGGAGGTAACCTTAAGTGTGCAGTGTACTGCAGAGCATGCTTGATGCTGATCTTACGGTGCACAATGTCTTGCTGAGGCACATAACCAATAGATGCGCGGAAACTATCGAAGAATTTATATAAATCCGAGCCGTTATAAAGAACCTTTCCGCCTGTAGCAGGGCGGCGGCCATTTAAGGCGTCTAGCAAAGTCGACTTGCCGGAACCGCTGGTGCCAAAAATGGATACGAACTCGCCCGGTTCGATAACTAAGCTAATATCATCCAGTAACCGCCGAGTTTGCTTGCTGGAATGGTCGACGACCTCCTTGTATAAGTTGCGTACCTCAACACAAACTCTGCCTGAGGTATCGATGGGCTCCAATCCCTCGCCGGTAAATACAAAAGCAAATGCGGCAATACTAACCCTATCACCCTGGTGGAGCCTAACTTTGCCTTCCAATTGATTACCATTGACGAACGTGCCGTTCGTGCTTTGAAGATCTTCAATCTCAACCCCAAGAGAATCGCAATGCAGTTTGGCGTGTTCGCGGGAAACCAGGGGTGAAGGGATCGGTAAATCGCATTCTGGTGAGCGCCCGATGGTAAAATTACCTAATTGTGAGCTTGATTGTGTATGAGGTTGTTGGGTTTTTCCAACATGATCCGGAAAATTAACTTGGAAAAGACTCGTGCCGAGCGAAAGCCAATCACCATCTTCTAGAAGGGTAGATGTCGATTTTTGAGTGCCGTTGACTGAAATTATCGATCCAGCAATAGCTTCTACAAATACCCCCCCTGGTAACAGTTGAAGCGAGGCATGCTGAGGGAGGATTTCAGGCCCTTGCAAAGCAATTTCATTTTCATCGCTATTGCCCAGAAAATATCGCTTTCCTTGAGTGAGAGTTATTTGCCTTCTTTCCCTAGTATTAGAACAACGTATCTCTATCGCTAGCTGTTTGGCCACATGATTTCCTTCATTGAATAACAAACAGAGTTGTTAAATTGAAGCTCAGTAATTTTTGGATAAATAATAAATATAACCTGTCTTGAGTTGACACTTACCTAGCTTGGCAGATTAGGAGCGGCACAATCAAAAGATTAAGATCTCATTAAACCGAATTTAGCACCTTTATAGGTGTAGAGCAAACTCAAATGGTTTAATCAGTCCAGACACTTTATAAGACACTGTTTACCCCCCTAGAACGGTAAGTTTTGCCGATTAATTAGAAAACGTTGAAAGGCACTGGGAACATTTGAACGACAGCTATACGTTATAGATCTGACATTCTGGCAAAGATGGCGACCGTCCGTTAGTGGCCGTAAAGGGCCGACCAGGAATAATTCACCACCATTCAAATA
>FSSH01005050.1_pt1 | contig 13345 bp, 10 predicted proteins | sample 1166101 | NCBI WGS metagenome assembly FSSH01 (sample SAMEA32972668, study PRJEB13176) | freshwater metagenome | biome: Drinking water system; feature: Biomass in drinking water that filtered by 0.45 um membrane; material: drinking water | place: USA | collected 2012-12-20 | depth 0 m | reverse complement strand
ATCGTTACGGTGGTCGCGGTATCACCATGTATCCTGAATGGATACAAGACTTTAAGGCTTTTTATGATTACATAGGTCCTCGACCGACTGATCAACACTCCATAGACCGTATCGATAACGACGGTCATTATGAACCAGGCAATGTTCGTTGGGCTACCCCTGAAGAACAAGCCAATAATAAAAGCAACAACATCCAAATAACTCTACCAACAGGACAAACAGTTACACCCAAACAAGCAGCGGAACAACTCGATCTATCAAAGGGAACTTTGATGAATAGACATTATCTAAATATTCCGATAGACAAACCTGTTCAACCTCATCGATCAGGTATAGAATACCAAGGTCATTTTAAAACCTGGGAAGAACTCTCTCAGCTATATGGTATACCTGTAAAGCTTATTCGATCACGTTTAGATGCGGGTATGGATATCCATCATGCTGTATCTATGCCTAAACAACAAACCCAACAATACCCTTATAAAGATCAGCAACTCACTATACCTGAAATCGCTGAGATCGAAGGTATACCCGATTATCTTATCCGACATCATCTCAATAAAACTGATGTAACGATTGATTCTGTACCTGACATCGTTACGTTCATAAAGCGTAACTATAATGCAGCAGGTCAACGTTTAGATATCGGTACTAATCATGGTAAAACGGGTATCCCTGAACATACTGTCTGGAATAACTTCCGTGCTAAGTGTTATAACCCTAAGAATACTGATTACAAGTACTGGGGCGCTAAAGGCGCTACCATGTGTGATCGATGGCGTCTTAGCTTCCAGAACTTTTACAGTGATCTAGGACCTAAACCTGGACCTGAATATGCCTTCAAAGTACATGATCGTACCAAACCTATAGGACCAGGTAATGCAGCTTGGGAAGTATATGATAGTAGTTTCCGACAATCAAAAGCCACGGCAATGATACCGTTAGCCGATGGCCGTATGGTAACTATCAATGAAGCACAAGCTATGACAGGACTTAAGCCTAAAACCATTTATGAACGTGTTAGAACCGGTGTTCCCATTGAAGCTTCCTTACGGGGTGTTTACTTATACGAAGGTAAACACTGTACCGCTGAAGAATTAGCTGAGATATCCGGAGTACCTTTAAAGCGATTGAAGAAAAGGCTCTCTAGAGGTTTTCCTCTAGAGAAGGCCATGACACCTGATCTATGATGCTAAGCTAGCTACTAGGTGATAAACCTAGTAGCTAGTAGGAGCTACTATTGTTGAAGATCCTCGATGCGGTAAGCTTGAACATACGAGACCATCACGCTCATGAGATTCGGCGCGTAGATCTTGATTGGCAAGGTCCAACTAAAACCACGAAGCATATCCATATCGCTGATAAATGCATCGGGACGTATGACAAAACGTGCATCAAAACGATTCTGTGAACGATTAGTAACAAAATCATTCACCCTAGATACCAACTGCGCATTGGAAAGATGTGATACACCTGAGAACTCTCTCCAACAAGCGTGTGCTATCTTGTTTAACTGACAGATAGCCATCGCTGTGAAGTAACTGTTAAGAACTGATGTATCGTTATCATAGACAGTTTTCAACGCAGGGAAGAAGTATGACCGACGATCATACGCTTGTACCCAGTTAAGACCTACATCCCAATTACGGTTACGTACTGAAGCAGGTACCCAAGTAATATTGATGTCATACATGTAATCCACAACTGAACCAGGTGCGCCATCAAAATGAGAACCGTTTTTCCAACGACCATTACCCGCACCCATGTATCGCGCTGACTTAATAGCGACTTCAGCAGACAAAGGTAAGTGTTTGGTGTATTGGCTATTTCGCAGTTTAGCCGAACGTCCAACGATCATACCCCGCATAACCGGTGTACCAAAGTAATCAGACTCAGGATACATCTGTAACCGTGTACGCAGTGAAATCGCTAGAGAATGCTCTTCAGAAGCAGTGAGGATACGGTCTTCAACATCGTGTGTTGAAAGGACAACGAATGTATCTTTACGTTGCGATATGAAGGCACATAAGTCAAACTTGGTATCCAACGGGAAACCGGTGTCATATACAATAGATTCGACATTAACCGCTAACTCTTGCACTTCATCGTTAGGATCTAAGTATCGTTGCATTTGTGCTGATACCAATGCTGCATGAGTAGCATGATCCATAGTACCGTCGGACCCGCCATTAGCGTATACATTAGTATATTCAGAGAATCTAACAGTGTTGGTATCGTCTACAAAGACGAAACTATGGTAAGGTACGTTTTGAGATGATACCCCCGTAACAAAGTTAAACAAGTGCATATCAGCCACATTGGATGTAAAATCCGAGAAGCTATCAATGAATGGGATCTCTGCGGCATGGAACAATTCCAATAACAGATCAACATTATCTTGATATACCTTTAAACCTGAGAAGTCGCCGAATAGTTTAGGATATCTTAGATCGGTGAGGTTCTGGTAAGCATCAATCAATACTTCATTGATATATAACTCAGCATCGGTTAATGGATCGATAACATCTGGTTTAAATGTCACCATAGTCCGTTGTTCACCAAACAAGGTTTGAACAACCGAAGGTGCAGATAAGTTATCTTGACGACGAATCAATGAGATAAAGTAAGGAAATGCTTTCTCGTTCGCCATCATCTTAGTCGGCATAGCGGCAACGGTATCGATAGTAGGTGCCCATAACCGGATGCCGCAGCTATTGCCATACTCACCCAATGATGAAGCTTTCAACTCAAAGATAGGGTAACGTTGCGATTGAACAGATGATACAGGATCAACTTGATCACCGACTGTGATGGTTAATTGACCATAATCATCTTGTAGATCAAGAACAGATGCATGATGGGTAACAACCCATTTCACTTTAAAACCAGTGGTTGTACCTGTAATGATAGGATCACCCACGACATCGGTTGCTATAGAACCATCAGCATTACGTTGATACAGATCAACGTCTGTTGGTAGTACATCCAGCCAAGCGATAATGGTCGCTTCTGGGCCAGCATCTTCCGGTACCACTCTTTGCAACATGCAAGAATTGCCTTCTGCATTAACTAAATTAGCAAATACTGTAGAGTGATTGGCGAATTTACCGCGAAGGTTAAAAGATTCAGTGCCGTACATCAGGTCACGTTCATTACCCACAACCAGCTGTGGTGTAGTAGGTCCTTTCTGGGTAAACAGAAAGAACTTGGGGAGATGTTGTGGAATAAGCTCGGGTTCCCTAGGTAATAACCGGGTACTAAGATCTTGTGTACCGTAGTCGATAACCATAGGTGCTGCGTTTACAATTTGATTAGCCATGTGGGTTCCTCGGATTTAAAAAACTTTAATCTTTGTAAGGAGTAACGATGTTATACACTGATAGCTACCAAACGACAGTAGGGGCTGCATTTGTAACAAAATCAGTCGAAACCGCCATCAAGCAAGCCATCATTAAAGATGGCATAGACCGAGTGGCGTTACGTGTGAAAAGCGATGGTGAGTTCAAGCCGGTGTTTATTACAGGCGCATACCCTAGTGAGAGCGATATACCGTTATTTACTCATCCTATTACCGTTACAGGCCTTGATAAGCAGAAGTATCTGTGTACAGATCTAAGACTGTACGTCAAGAAAGATTTAGATATAGACCATGTNNCTATCCGTAACCTGACAGAATTTAACTTTGTTAAGAGTCGTGCGATACTCAATCTCCTTTGGGTTAACGGCGATAGTGCTATGATTAAAAATAGCCTATCATTAGGTACCGCTGTTTTTAGCGCATGGCTAACGGATACTATTGTTAGAGCATACGCATTAGATTTTAAGGATCAATCTACTATTAGTGTTCTTTGTGCCTTCTACTACCTAACCTTATTTGATAATACGTCGATTGACGAGAATTATAAGGAAAGGTTAGCCGTCCATACTATCAAAGCGACTAAGATCCCTGCTGATTTTGTACTGACAGTATTAGATAAGGTAGGTAATATGCATTCTATCAATGACCTAATTGAGGCCATTACGCGTATTACTGAAAATACACGTTTGAAACAGTTCAATCTAGCAGTATTACTCACTCTAATTAAAAACAGTTGGTACGGCACCCAAGTTAAAGAAATACTAGCTGTATGTTTAGAGCATCCGCCCACATGGTTAGCAATCGTTTTTGCTAGTTTAAGCGAGCGTACTTATAAAAACAGTATGATCTTTAAGATTGCTGAAAGAGTAGGTAAAAAAGGCTTAGCAGATGAATTTATGGCTAACTACCGTAACTTAATTGAAGAACACCTGACACCTGCTAGGGAATCCATCGCTATCATAGACTTCGAGTAATCAAACATGTACGCTTACCTTCATCAACATGCGATTGATACGGTATGGTGTAATAACGATCAAGACCATCAATTGGTCTTCGAAGCACATAAACTAACGCCAGACGTTGGTGTACTCAATCGTTTACACTTTATGAATCGCTTACTCGACCTACCGTCCCTGGGTAAGCGTTACCATGTCTATCAAATAGGTCAAATACACCCTAGAGCTCTAGGATTAATTTCTCAAACCCCTTTATGGACGCAAGAAATCTGGTATAGTTTTAAAGAGGCTATTAACCAGAGTAATCTGATCTGTAATCTTTACACACACGATGGTATTGAATTACCTCGTTATAAAAGTTACTACATGTTCACACGTGAACGTAATTTGATTATTGCTATTGAACAAGATAATCGCTATCCTATCGATTTCGGTATCAAAGAAATTTATCTACGTTTATATAGTAATGCGTACTATGAGTCTATTAGAGGCGATAGTGTCGAGGATATTGTCTATTGTAACGGTCGTATTGTTAATAGCACTGCCGACATATTAGCTTTACAAACTGAATGTAGCTTATACAAAGCTAAACCTGGACATGTCTACTGTTATAAAAACGGACTACTTATAGAAGATATTACCTTAGTAACCGTTAGTGTTAATGATAGTGTCGAGTTTGTCTATGATAGTTCAGTTAAAAGAGTCGTTACATTCACAGTCAATCAGTTACAAACTTTCCTAAGTACGTTAGATACTAAGTATAAATATCTATTAAGTTATGCAGGGAATGATGAATCGACGATAGACTACCAAGATGATATCGATATCTATATTGTTAAGGCAGACGGTAGTCGATACCAGGGTGTTTATTACCATCGCAATGCTACCGATAGTCACCGTATGGTAACCCACCGGGATTATAGTATTGTGGTTGATTATTATACATTCATAGCAACGGCGTTAAATAACTTGGTAGCTAACGGTATAGCGGATATACGTGATTTTAAGCTGTTAGTGACTATTCGCGAATCGGGATATGTTAGACCTCTGATCTTCGAACAACATCGTATTCATGAGTTGTATAAACTACCGTATGAAAAACGGTTACAAGCGATGTTAGGTATCAATGCCACTGTACCTGTTTGGCAGGCAGCTTCATTAGAAGCGTCTGCCTATACACAATTGATGCGTTCAGAGTACTTAGATATCACACAGTCAGTTGTAGAAGATGCTTATGGGTATAACGGTATGAGTAAGTTATTAGGTGATACACCACTTATGACGACATTAATATCAGGATTACAGACAGCTGACTTACCCAAAGGTTTACATCAAGATACAACGGTTTACGAGTATGATGAAAATGGTTACTTAATAGGGTATCATTATCAAGCAGCTGGACATCAGTATACTACTAGTAATACTAATACTCGCATGATAGAAGCATTGTCTGGGCGAGGTACTAATCAACCGGATGTCTACTTCGGTACAGATAACCTTGTGTTACCTGAGTATCATAGTTACCGTGTGTATATGTGTTACTTAATCAATGGTATACCGGATGAACGCTGGCAAGATATCACGGGTAGTGAATTATACGATGTAGTTAATAATACGTTATTATGGAATTACTTAGAATCTGATCATTACTTGATGGTAAGAACTGACAAGACATTCTTAGCGTATGATATCGAAATTGCTTTAGTCAGAGGGTTGTTCTTCTTTACCTTAGCAGAATTAGAAGAACGTTTCGGTGCAGTGGATAATTATACGCTACCTGTGCCATTAGGTGAATTGGATATCTTCTTAAATGGTCGATCTTTGATTAGAGATGTGGACTATGTCGTTAAGTTCCCTATGGTATACATTATATCGAAAAACCATTTAGTAGAACCCATTGAAAGTACTTTACAACAAGTACATGTCCGATTTACAGGATTTTGTAAATCTAACCTAACTATGGATCCCATAGAAGATAGGGGATATATCGTACACGGTTTTATGTCAAATAACAATCGACATGATATACGCGACGATAAAGTCTTGAGGATTACCGTAAATGGTAGTGTTAAACACCGTGATATGTTAGTGTTCTCAGAACTACATGATGGAATCAGTACGTTAGATCCAACTAATGGACATCCTTATCAAATTAAGGATATTGTAGTTCCTCTTAAAGATCTAGCGCAAGGTAATACGTATGTTCTCAGAGATGAAGCGATTGCTATTGATCAAGCAGTATCGGATTACTTGACGATTAAACTACCTCAGCCTGATCGTTTTGCAGTCAGTGCTATACCGGCATTATATCCAATCGTGCATCCGTTCATAGCTCGAATACTATCTGATATCATCTCAGATGTTATTATGCCGGATGTGGCTATTGCTTCAATGTCTGATAATGATATCATTGCTTTTTGTCAGCAGTATGAGTTTTTACTAGATCTCATTCCTCAAGATCTTGACCCGCTGTTTACAATACTACACCCTACAACGTTTAATAATGTTGTACAAGTCTCAGTGTACGAATACCGTTTCTTACAACGTATCGTCGATCTGTACGCTAAAGATAAAGTACAACTTAGTCATTTTGTTACATTAACATCATCAGGAGTTTAATATGCCATCAGGTATAATAGGCGTAATTGGAACGGACAATATCAGTCCTGTTCATGACCCGGATGGGTTATGGAAGATTTGGAGTATCGATGAAATCTGGACAGGGGGTATTGGTGAAAAGAAATATGTCCCTAAAGTGGGAGATTATGTCATCGATCCTGAATTATATTTGATGCATATAGTGGAATCTTTAGATAACATCACATTGATTCCAACACTACGAGAGATACGTCCGGCTAACATGAGTTACTCGTTATCTGAGACTGATATTCTATTCGGCGTTAACGGGTATAACCAGTCGGATACTTATAGGGTGTACTTAGATCAATCCGTCACCCCACATATACTAGCGGTTGATATACGGTTGAAGATAGCTGGCACTATGGCGAGTTACGCTAAGTTATTTAAAGGTAGCGATGTATCTAATAGCGGGCATGTTATTAGTAAAGTATACGATAGCATGGGGAACTTCATCAGTGAAAATATCCCGTTGGAGTTGGTAGCGATTGATAGTCATAATAACTACTCCATCAAAACTATCTCGGTATGTCATTGTTTAGAAGACTTAGTCGATGGTGAATTGGTGACAGCGGTTATTTACAATGACCAAGGTCACGTGGTGAGTAAACGTCAACTATTGATAGAAAACACTGCATTTATCAGATCTATTAATGTTTCTCAGAAATATGTTTCACATATCTCTATCGAGTCAGCGTTCCTATCACCTACTGAGATTAATACCATACGGTTCCCGTTAAACATACCGCTCAATGCATTAAACGTAATTGGTATTGTTCATTATAGTGATGGTAGTAGTCTACGTTTACCGGTAGATGGTAACAAATTTAGATTGTTTGGTTTAGAGCAGTTTGTATCGTCTATTGTAGGTCAACAAATTGAGTTGGTGTTGAGTTATGCTTTAAGCTCTAATGAGGTTGCCTATACTGGTGTCTCTGCTGATGGTCACTATGTTAATGAACCTTACCATCTAGTGACTATCAACCCGAATAATAGCTATACGGTTAAACTGTTTGGTTATCCAGTTTGGGTAAGTGAAGCTGATGGCTATGTGATGCGTTGGTGGTTGTTTAACTTAGACCGTAATGTATTCTTTGATGTGACACCTTATGTGCAGTTCTCCACACAGACGGGTGCTTTCAATCCAAAAGGTTACGGGTACCTACAACGTAAAGCGGTTAACATTAACTTACGAGATATCTCTGCAGCATTCCAAAGATTTGTTCACGTGCAGTTAGTTGATATCGTACTACAAAGTCCTCCTGATAATAGCATTGGTCAAACCGCTTGGACTGTCTCCCATGAGTCTATGGACACGAGACCTTCTTATGGTAATGGATTATATGCAAGACGCATCAGTACTAACACTGTTAATATCAGTAGCGGTTTAGATACTGAGGCGGATTGGTTAGAGAAGATGTATCTACAGACTTATCCTTTATTGGATAGAACGGCTGAGCTATCTGTTCCTAATCCTACGCATTTTATTGTGACAGTTAACAGTCAAGAAAATGAGTTTGCTATTGGACAATGGAATAGTAATTTATTACTTAGTCTAGATCCTGCTCAGTTTGCTACGTTGAGTGTACGGTTTATACGTCGTACTTCATCAGGTGATCTTCAATTATCCATGGCTGCATTGATAGTTAAATATTAACATCGCATTGACACCAGGAGCCTTATAAGGCTCCTGGTGTCATATGCTGTTATAAGAAAATTCCAGTGATATATACTTAAAATGACTGTTAGCTGTTTGAAAGTATGACTCTTCAAAACATAACGACAGATAATTTACTATAACTACACTGGAGAATAACTATCATGTCTACATTAAAAGAAATATATCAAGCATTAGTTCTGGGTAAAGCTATCGTAGGTACTAGTGCAGAAAACGAACAGGTAGCTATTCAGTTAGACGAGGAGGGTCATTTACATTATTTACAGTATTGCCTGGAAGAAGTTCATGATGATGGGGACTACATAGAACCCGAAGGGTGGTATGACCTAAGCTCCTATGAAGATCCTTATCCTCTTATCATAAAAGCAATCGCTGAGAGTCGTACAGCGCCTTTTTATGAAAACGGGGTTACAATATCTGAATCATTAAGAACTCTGAAGATCGCAGATACGTCTTTAGGTTGTTTAATGACATTTAAAAAACTATTGGAGACTCTGCTTAATAATGAGATTGTTATCGTACCCCAAAAGAATAACGAATTGTTAACGTTTGAACTTGGCGAGGATGATCATATCAAGATTCTCTGTTTTCATTATGATGAGGATGTTGGCGATAGTGTTGAATTATATTACCATGCCATAAAGTGGCATATCGACATAAGTCATCAATTTGCTACTAAACTAATAGGTGTAAGTACAGAAGTAAGGACAGTTAGTAAAACGGTTGTTCCCACTGAGGAAACACTATACCAGTATATAAAAGATACCGTATCTTACGTGTCAGAACAGAAATTAAACTCATTTTAAAGGAGAACTACTATGAGCCAATTCCAATTAAAAACAAAAAATGGACTCACCGTAACTTACGGTGTGGACCATGTCACATCTACATTTATTAACATCCGAGATCCTTCAAAGGGTGAAGATGATGAAGAGTACTACGTGGTATCGGTCAGTAATCAAGGTATCACAGCCAGAGATACTTTAACGGATAAACAACGGCATTGTGTTAATCGATTTAAAGATCGGTTTACGTTTGCTGCCGAGAAAGGTATACCATACCCTAACCTCGATGGGAGTGACGTTATAGAATTACTCACAGCGTTCGATGTTGAATTAAAGAATGAAATGGAAATTTATTCTAACTTAGACTAACAAATCAGTAAATATCATGCTCAGGGGCGTTTATAGCCCCTGAGCATGATACTATATTTTTTGTTATCGAAATATACTTTGATGACTACGTCCAGAGCGTCGTTTAGAACGTATCTGGTTAATGAGATCATCCACAGAGAACATCTGTTGATCTTCTTTGATTAATTTAGTATATAATCCTTTTAACTGGGATTCTATATTGGTACAGACATACTCATCATTCTCTGCATTCAACTTCTCCAATAATAATTGGATCTGTTGACGAATGTAATCATTATAACGATTATCGTAAGAGTTAGCTGTCGTGACTTGTTGTTGTATCAATGTATTTTGACGTAATAGATCCTTACTGTCGATACCGTAAAATCCTAAATTGCGACCATTTAACAAAATCCATCCGCTGAGGAGTGCCCCGATCACGAGATCATCCTTATCTCCAGGTCCGTCACCATGATCAACCCTGTTGTTTTTAATCACTAAGCTTAGTATTTGATTGATTAAGATAGGGTCTCTAACAAGATCGGCAGTAAGCTTCATGATCTTGAGTAATGTCGTACTGTATAATTCTGAGCGTGACGTTACCCCGCTACCTGATGTAGCGAATCCAAATGTTTTCTTATACTTCACATACACTTCAGGGTTCCGACGTTGTAAAGGTTTATTGATCTCATTAAAACGCTCCTTATCCTCTTCAGCTTCCTGTACAACTTTATTATACATTCGCTTAAAAGGATCGATGCCTCTATCAGGTAACATAAGTAATAGATAATCAATAATAGAGGAACCTGTGCTACGACGTTCTATAATCAATAATAAATTCTCATAACGCATTAGCCAATGACATAACCATTCAGCAAAAGCAATCAGATTAGTTTCATTATAATTACCTGCTGCCGTGGTAGCACCTGTCTTAATATCTCGTACATGCATACCGATATCATCACCACCTGCTGCATCAGAACTATCAATGGCCATGATGTGAAAACTATTACGCATATGTAGTGTGATATGTGTATCCGTTATAAACCACCGGGTGATATAAGCATGGGGAGGAGTAATTTCGGTATAGTAATCTTTGACTTCGGATTCACGTATACGTTTAGCGATATCTGAAGGTAGAGGTGAAGATTGAGTTGAACTAGACCAAACATTCATGTAATCCCGGTCACAATCATCTCCTGTAGAACCTGTTTCGGCTAACTGTTCTTTTAACCATGCATCGGTATAACCTAATTGACGATGGCTAAATGTGCAATTAACTCTCACCTCACCCGCAGGTGAGTTATTGATGATCATACGCTTTAGATCTTCTTCATTTTCAGCATCGAAAAAACGCTCTGTCCATATCGCTGATTTAGACAATAAATCATAAATATATCGACCATCTTTATCATCTTTTTTACCTGCTGTCGTCGTTAGGATAGTGCCATAAGGTTCATTCTTAGCCCTAGCAATCTCCCTAGCCGCTGTACCCGCTGCTAATGCAGAAGGCATTGTGATACCTATGTTCAATAAAAATGCAGCCTCGTCAATATGCCAAATAGCACTGGTATGACCACGGCCCACTTTATAAGCTTGTTTGGGCGATGCAGAAGGTAGATGAGATTCATACATGTTACCCATAGATGTTACACGTATCTCTTCATTATTAGCGACATCTCGTTTAGCTAACTGTATCAAATATGGAGGCATCTCATTAATAATCTCCTTTAATTTAGCTAAACTCTTGGCTCTTAAAGACTCATCTTTATTAATTTGATTAATATGTGTCTTTGTGCATCGGATATTGAGTAGATAAGCCATCAATGCATTCACGTTAACTGACTTACCTGTTTGACGGGGTTGAATCAGTATCTGGGTGACATGACTAAAAAACAACCAGAATAAAGCTATATTACCACGATTAGCCCTGAAGTAAATAGGTTCTTCATCCGTACCATCTGGCGTACGAATACAACTACGAATAAAGTAAAAAAAGTTATTTTTAGCCTCCAAGGCTACTTGGAGTTGTTGTTCTAATGTCAGATTAGGGTCGTAAGGGTCTAACCCTAATAACTCAGGATTATGAAGCTGTAAAATGACATTATGATTAACGATCCCCATATCTCTATACAGTGCAGCCATCCTAACAAAGCTTTTGTTCTGACATTCTGTATCCACTATAGCATTGGGGTACTTATGTTTCCAGTCGTTTTTGAATAAAATCATAGCGTTATTAAACTCTCAACAGTGGCTATAGGGACGATAAATGCTATACCTGATATACTAGCCAGGTATAGCATAAGTGAAGCATAGAGGTACGCTACGTCGGTTTAAATACTACTATAATCCTGGTACCATAAGGTTAACGGTCTAGACCATGTGGTTTGATCTGATAAACGTCGATAACTCACCATGATAGGGTACTTAGCTTTAACACTAGCTTGATTAGTAATATCATAAACCTGATATAACATACGAGATTCATGATGTTCCCATATAGACCCTAGTGCTGGTAGAGGGAGATCTAAACCTATTTGACATTGTAGTTCACTCGAGAGAATAGACATAGGCTGACATACCGTGGTAAGCACCCTCATGTTCATAAGCACCTTGTGTAATACATATAAGCGTCTTAACCGTATTAGGAATAATATCCTTGAGCGCTTTAGTGTAATCGGTTTGTACAGCAACAACGCGATGCCCAATATCCATATACCAATGCTCTTGCTGTATTGAAAGTTCGCCATGTACTTCAAGGGATCGTTTGATAGGAATACGATCTAGTAATCCTTCCGGTGCGGGCTGAGGTTGATAATGAAGTTTATCCTTAGGTGATTTAACGAACTCATCGACATCAAACTGACGGATATGATAGGTTTTTAGAAACTGCCTGGCGTGTTTAGCTTTCGCTTTTTCAGCCAGTGTGTAACCTTCCCAAGGCATGAAACTCTCACCTAATGGAGCTCGTGCTAGAAACTCGACTGACCAAGGATGTGTTTTAGTTAACTCACGCCATAGCTTACCGTATTCATTAATATCGACATTAACCAAAGCACCGTTAACCCATTGCTGAATACTGTCTGATTCTTGGTCTTTATGCCACTCAACCTTAAACAGATAGTCGCCTTCTACTGGCTCTACTTGTATGGTAGCGCGCTTAGCGATATAACCTTGATGCATTCGTAGTACAACCGGACGTAACATCATCTCTTTAGATACTAAGACTTGTCTAAAGCCCTCGTTTACTTTACACAAACCATTGTATATACGTATTTTTTCTTCTATTTTAGCGTTCATCATAACCTCACAATGTCATCATCATCATAAAAGATCCCTCGGGCTAGTATAGCCCGAGGGATCTAAATAGCCTAGTGTAATATTACACGATAGGTTGTTCTTCTATGCCGTCAGCGGCACCTTCGCTCAAGTCACCAGTAGGTTCACCTGATACGCCAGTGGCTTCAACAATGTCAACAGGTGCTTCAGTTGCAGATGTTGTTTCGGTAGCAGGTGCTTCAGTGGTCGCTGTATCAGTAGTGTCAGCAGGTGCTTCAGTGGTCGCTGTATCAGTAGTGTCAGC
>FSSH01003104.1_pt1 | contig 13348 bp, 13 predicted proteins | sample 1166101 | NCBI WGS metagenome assembly FSSH01 (sample SAMEA32972668, study PRJEB13176) | freshwater metagenome | biome: Drinking water system; feature: Biomass in drinking water that filtered by 0.45 um membrane; material: drinking water | place: USA | collected 2012-12-20 | depth 0 m | reverse complement strand
GCGACGATCGCCATCTCGGTCACCGTCTCGGGATTTGTCGCCTTGACCCTGAGCCCTGCGCTTTGCGCGTTGGTGCTCACGCCTCAGCATGGAGAACGGGGCGGATTCTGGTCGTTGTTCGACCGGATGTTCGGACGGACTCAACGGGGCTACACCTGGTCGATCGGAAAGATCCTGGGGCGGCCGGTGTTCGTCATGCTGGCCTTTGTCGGACTGCTCGTGGTGTCGCTGGGCATGTTTCAGCGGCTGCCGCAGAGTTTCCTTCCTGAGGAAGATCAAGGCTACTTCATCGTGGTGGCGCAACTGCCGGATGGCGCCTCGAAACAGCGGACCGATGCGGTGCTTGAGCGGGTGGAACGGTTTTTTCAGGCGATCCCGGCGGTTCATTCGACCGATGCCCTGACAGGACAGAATTTCGTATTCGGCACCAGAGGGCCGAATTCGGCGACGATGTTTGTCCCGTTGCATCTGTGGGATGAACGCCCTGAGCCTCAGTACCATGCGAAGGCGCTGGTCGGCGCGGCCTACGCCGAGTTTGCAAAAATTCCTGAGGCGTTGCTCCTGGCGTTCAATCCCCCTGCCATTCGCGGTGTGGGTATCGTCGGCGGGTTCTCGGCGCAGTTGCAAGATCCCAGCGGAGGGGATTTCAAGAAGTTTGCGGCGGTGGCACAGCAGTTCGTCGAGCAGGCGCAGAAGGAGCCGGCGATCGGGAGGGTCGGGACGAACTTCCGGGTTTCCTCGCCGCGCGTCTTCGCCCATGTCAACCGGGAACGGGCGAAAGCGCTGGGGATACCGATTTCAGACGTCTTCGACACCATGCAGGCCTACTTCGGAAATTTCTATATCAATGACTTTGTGAAGTTCGGCCGTGTGTATCACGTGCAGACGGAGGCCGAAGCGGAATTCCGGTCCACGCCGCAGGATCTGTCGAAGATCTATGTGCGCGCCCGGCATGCCGGCGGCACCAACATGATTCCGCTCGATACAATCGTCACCACGGAGTATCAGGGCGGACCGGATCCGGTGAATCACTTCAACGGCTATAATACCGCCCTGGTCCTTGGTGCGGCGGCGCCGGGCTTCAGTTCCGGACAAGCGCTCGATGCGTTGGAACGTGTGGCGAAGGAGGTACTGGTTCCGCAGGGCTATGCCATCGATTGGAGCAATATCTCGTTTCAGGAGCGTCGGGTGGGCGGGCAATCGGGGCAGGTCTTTGCGATCGGTTTGCTCATGGTCTTCCTCGTGCTGGCAGCGCAGTTCGAGAGTTGGGTCGTGCCCTTTGCCGTGATCTTGGCCGTGCCCTTCGCCATTTTCGGGGCATTGTCGGCCGTCTTGCTGCGGGGATTCGAAAACGATATGTATTTCCAAATCGGCCTGGTGACGCTGATCGGCCTGTCGGCCAAGAACGCGATTTTGATCGTTGAGTTCGCCAATGCCAGGTATGAAGCGGGCCGTCCCTTGATCGACGCGGCGATCGAAGCCGCGCGGTTGCGGTTCCGTCCGATCATCATGACGTCAATGGCCTTTATCTTCGGGATGTTCCCCCTGGTGATCGCGTCGGGCGCCGGCGCGGCCAGCCGTCAGTCAATCGGCACCGGTGTGCTCGGCGGCATGTTTGCCGCCACGTTCCTGGCGATCTTTTTCGTTCCGCTGTTTTTTGTGTTGCTGAGAAAACTGAGCAGGCGCAAGATTGAACCGATGGCGACAGCGGACCAATCACCCGCCCCTCGCCCTGTAATGGAGGACGGACACTAACCGTGCGAGCCCTAGTTGTCGTTGCATTCTCGTTGTTGTTCCTGTCCTGCGCGATGGGGCCGGACTATGAACGGCCCAAGATCGATATGGAGGATCGCTTCCGGATGGCCGACGGCCCGCCGGATGCGCCGTCGCTGGCCGATCTGGCCTGGTGGGATCTCATGCGGGATGAGCAGTTGCAGCAGCTCATCCGGGTGGCCCTTGCCGAGAACAAGGACATGCAACGCGCTGTGGCGACGATCGAAGAGTTTCAGGCGAGAACGGTCCTGGCCAAGTCGGACTATTTCCCTGGCGTGACGGTCGGTGCGAGTATGCCGGCCGCTCGCAAAGCGAACTTCCTATTTCCCGGGTTTGCCAGCCCGTTTAACTATTACCTGTTGGGTAATTTGGCATGGGAGATCGATCTGTGGGGGCGTGTGAGGCGTACCAGCGAAGCGGCTCGAGCCGATTTGCTCGCCAAGGAAGAGAACCGCCGCGCACTGACCATCCAGTTGGTCAGTGCCGTGGGCGAGGCCTACTTCAATCTGCTGCAGTTCGATACGCAACTTGATATTGCGAAGCGCACCTTGCAGTCGTGGGAGGAGTCGGTCCGCATCGCCCAGGCCCGGCTGAGGCAAGGATTGAGTTCCAGGCTCGACTTGGATCAGTTCGAAGCGGAGCGCGCCAATGCCGCTGCGAGGATTGCCGAGCTGGAACGGCAGATGGTACAGGCGGAGAATCATGTGAGTGTGCTGATGGGGCGCAAGCCGTTTGCAATTCCGAGGGGGAAGGCCTTGACGGATCAGCCGATGCCGCCGGACGTGCCGCCCGGTCTGCCGTCCGAGCTGCTGCAGCGGCGGCCTGATCTCCTGGCGGCAGAGCAACAGTTGGCGGCAGCCACGGCCCGGATCGGCGCTGCAAAGGCCGAGCGATTCCCAAGAATTACCTTGACCGGCTTGCTCGGTGTGGCGCATCCGGAATTGTCCTTGCTTTTCACCGATGCATCTTCGTTCGGCGTGCTGGGCGCCGCGTTGGCTGGTCCCGTGCTGAATGCGCAGGTGTTGGGATTCCAGCAGGAAGCGGTGGAAGCCCAAAGCCGGCAGGTGGTGGCCCAATACCAGCAGTCGGTGTTGACGGCCTTTCGAGAAGTCGAAGATGCATTGGTCGCGGTACGGACGGCACGGACGCAAAATGAAGCCCAACGGCAACAGGTGACGGCCCTGCAATCGGCGCTCAAGCTTGCCGAGCTCCGGTATAAAGGCGGATTGGCCAATTATCTCGACGTGCTCGTGGCGCGGCGGAGTTTGTTCGAGGCCGAGCTCGGCATGACCGCTACCCATCGGCTGCACCTGGTGTCGGTGGTTCAACTGTACAAAGCGCTCGGCGGAGGCTGGTCGCCGGATAAAGAAGCATCCGACAACAAGCAAGGATAGGTGATTCGTGGAAAAGCCGGCGCCAGTTCAATTTCCGATTCACGAGCTACTCACTCATCGCTGGAGCCCGCGCGCGTTCGATGAGCGCATGATCGAGTCGGAAAAGATGTACAGCCTGTTCGAGGCTGCGCGATGGGCGCCATCTTCCAATAATGAACAACCCTGGCGCTTTCTATTCGCGACGAAGGAGCGGGAATCCGAGTGGAACCGATTGTTCGGCTGTTTGCTGGAAGGGAACCGCATCTGGGCCTATCGAGCGCCGGTGCTGATTCTGTCCGTGGCCAGCTTGAATTTTGAGGATAGTGCCAAGCCGAACCGGCATGCGTGGCACGACACCGGGATGGCCGCGGAGAATCTGGTGTTGCAAGCGACGGCGCTGGAGCTTGTCGCGCATCAGATGGCTGGTTTCGATGCGGAAAAGGCGCGCGCCGACCTCAAGATTCCCAGCGGATATGAGCCGGTCGCGATGATTGCCATCGGATATCCGGGCGATCCAACCATTCTGCCGGATCGCCTCAGGCAGCGTGAGCAGGCCTTGCGGGAGCGGAACGATATTTCGACATTCGTGTTCGCGGGGGAGTGGGGCAAACCGTTGCCACTCTAGGGCGTGACACGTGAAGCGTAAAGCGCAGGACGGAAGGAGTGGGACACATCTTTCCTTGCGAGATACGAGGTGCGAGATGCGCTTCACGAGGGGTGAGTGGTCGAGCGCCTTCGCTACGCACCGTCATGAATCATGCGGGTTAAGAAGACGACCCTGACAGACACATCAGCGACACACCATCTTGCAGGTGTCGATCCTGTCATGGGCCGATTGATCCGCTCGGTCGGCCCGTTCACGCTCACGCCGCGCAGGCGGCGGTCCCCGTTCGAATCGCTGGCCCGGGCGATCGCCTACCAGCAGCTGCATGACCGGGCGGCGGAGAGTATTCTTAAGCGGTTCATCGCGCTTTTTCCCCGCCGGCGATTTCCCAAGCCCGATGAACTGTTGGCCATGAAGAGTATGGCCATCAGGCGGGCGGGATTTTCGCGGCCCAAGATTGCCGCATTGCGGGACCTTGCGGCGAAAACATTGGACGGCACGGTGCCGACGAATCGGGTGATCCGAAGTCTCGACGATGACGCCATTGTCGAGCGGTTGATTGGGGTGCGGGGCATCGGACGTTGGACGGTCGAGATGCTGCTGATTTTCCAGCTGGGAAGGCCGGATATCCTCCCGGTTGATGATTTCGGGGTACGTAACGGGTTTCGGATTGTCTACGGTCTTCGCGAGATGCCGAGGCCGAGCGAGGTGTTACGGTATGGGGAGCGCTGGAAACCCTATCGCACTGCCGCGTCGTGGTATCTCTGGCGCGCCGCCGATCGGGCAAAACAAGGTGAGACGGTGTTCTGATGGCGAATCCAAGCAAACGGCTCGACTCCAATATTGCCGGCAATTTCTATGTCGACGGAACCTGCATCAATTGCGACACCTGTCGGCAGTTGGCGCCGAAAACATTCGAAGAAATCGGCGAGTTTTCTGCGGTATTTTCCCAGCCTGAGGGTGACGACCATATCCATCGCGCCTACCAGGCGTTGCTGGCCTGCCCGGTCGGTTCAATCGGTACAGAGCAGAGTGAGACCGCGCGCATGCAGGCGGCAATGGCAAGTTTTCCGCTTCATCTCGAAGACGGGGTGTCCTATTGCGGCTTTAATTCGGACAAGTCGTTCGGGGCGAATAGTTTTTTCATCGAACATCCAGACGGCAACTGGCTGGTCGATTCGCCCCGGTACGTTAAACATTTGGTCGAGGCGTTCGAGCGGCGAGGCGGCCTCGCGCGCATCTTCCTGACTCATGAAGACGATGTGGCGGATGCCGGCAAGTATGCCGCGCATTTCGGCGCACAGCGGATCATTCATCGCGACGATGCCGAGGCCATGCCGGATGCCGAATGGGTGATTGATGGAGCTGACGACGCCGAACTGTCCTCCGGATTTGTGGCGATTCCTGTTCCGGGTCACACAGCCGGCAGCATGGCTCTGCTCTATCGGGAGAAATTTCTTTTCACCGGCGATCATCTGTGGTGGAATCCACAGTCGAAGTCATTGGGGGCGCCGACCCGCCTGGTGTGGAGGAAGCGGGTGTTGGTGGATTCGATCCAGAAGCTGCTCGATTACCGCTTCGAATGGGTGCTGGCCGGCCATGGAGATCGCGTGCGGTTGTCCGTGGAAGAGATGAGAGAGCATGTGCGGGCTCTCGTCACCCGTCGGAATCAACCGCCTGCGCCATGACTGGACGGCCGGTTCGGCTATCACCGCCTGGATTTCGCTGATGGCTTCGTGGGATCAATCGGGATCACGTGTCCTTGGGGGAATAAATCTTGTAGGGAGGAGCGGAGGATGGGACTCAGTGGAAAAGTCGCGATCGTAACCGGAGCATCGAACGGAATCGGCCGGGCGATCGCGGAGCGTTTTGCCGAAGAAGGCGCGATTGTGGTGGTGAATTTTTCAAAGAGCAGTGAGAAGGCGCGTCAAGTTGTCACGGGCATTCAGGCCAAAGGGGGGAAAGCTGTCTCTGTCCAGGCGGACATGGGCGTCGCTGCCGATGCGCGCCGTTTGGTTGCCGATACGGTCAAGCAATTCGGCCGGCTGGACATTCTCGTCAACAATGCCGGCCGGTTTATGCCGAAGCCGCTGATGGAGACGACCGAGGAGGATTTCGACCAGATCATTGCGCTGAATGCAAAGGGTCCTTATTTTGCGATGCAAGAAGCTGCGAAGTCGCTGAAGGACGGCGGACGGATCGTGAATATCTCCACCGCCGGCACCCATTTGAGTTTTCCCGGCGCCACAGCGTATCTCGGCAGCAAAGGCGCGCTGGAGCAGTATACGAAAGGATTGGCCCAAGAGCTGGCTGCGCGGGGGATTACGGTCAATACGATCTCGCCCGGCTTTACCGAAACCGGGATGATGACCGACCACTATCGGCAGATCGGTATCGAGTTGTCTCCCTTGAAACGGATCGGTCTTTCGAAGGACATCGCCGATGTGGTGGCGTTTGTTGTGAGTGAAGAGGCCCGCTGGTTGACAGGGCAGAACATCCAAGCGGGCGGCGGCATTGTCATGTAGGAGGGCGTCGGATGGCACGACAAAATATTTCGACAGGCGGGCCCTGGGAAGGCAAAATCGGGTACTCGCGCGCGGTGCGGGTCGGCGGAGCGCTCTACGTATCGGGCTCGACGGCGATGACGGCGTCCGGCCTTGTCGGCAAGGGCGATCCCTATGCGCAGACGATTCAGACATTCAAAACAATTGAAGCGGCGCTGAAGCAAGCCGGGGCTTCGCTCAACGACGTAGTCAGAACCCGCATTTACATGGCGAATATCGATCAGTGGCAGGAAGTCGGCCGCGCGCACGGAGAAATTTTTGGAAACATCCGGCCTGCCACGACCATGGTCGAAGTGAAACGCCTGATCGACCCCGATATGCTGGTAGAAATCGAAGCCGACGCGATCGTGTCCGCCTGAACCCCTCCCACCCATGCCGAATCACCTTTTCAATTGGATCGATCGGAATATTCTCTCGTTAGGCCGGGAGATGAGGCTGTCCTACCTGCCTCCGCTTATGGTCTATATGGCCTACGGTATCTCAGGACTCACCGGCATTGTCGGAACGTTTTTCGTCAAAGACTACCTTGGCCTCTCCGCCTCTTTCTTGGCCGCTCTCGGATTCTGGGCCGGCATTCCCTGGGCGCTCAAGATGCCCATCGGCCATACGGTCGATCTCCTGTGGCGCTGGAAAGGCTGGTTGGTCGGGCTGGGCGCCGGGTTGCTCGCCGCGAGTCTCGGCATCATGGCGGCTCTGATCGGGAATCGCGAGGCGATGACGGCCATCCTGTCAGCTGAAGTGTGGTTTGTGCTGAGTGCGTTGTTGGCCCCCATCGGGTATGTCATCCAGGATGCAGTGGCTGATGCGATGACAGTCGAAGCCGTCCCCCGCGTCGGCGAGCGAGGCCAGCCCTTCGACGAGGCGACGCGCAAACTCATGCATACGACGATGCAGACACTGGGCCGGGTGGCAATTATCGGTGGAGGGATCATCGTTGCGATGGTCAATGTCTATGTCTTCAGCGGCACCGCCGGATTACCGCAAGCCGAGCTGGTGAAGATCTACCAACGGATCTATCTTCTGGCGCTCATCATCCCTTTCGTCTCGGTGCTCGGCCTTGGGGTAGCGTGGTTGCTCCGTCGGCGGCATCGGAATGCATTGGTTCAAGAGGGTTTCACGCAGGAACAGGCCGGGCAGATGGTCGATGCGCGGGAGCAAAACGCCGAAGGGACGCAGCCCAACTGGTGGATTCTCGGAGGGAGCCTGTTATTCGCAGTCTTCACCGTCACGGTTGGTTTGGGAGGATTTCCCTACCGCGAGGAGATTGTTTTTGCCGGCTCGATGGGGATTGTGTTGTTCCTGATGGCAAGGCTTGTACGTGAGCTGGAGCCGGACAAGCGGTTTACTTTGGTCGGCACGGCGGTGGTGGTTTTTCTCTTCCGTGCGATTCCCGGTTCCGGGCCTGGCGCGACCTGGTGGATGATCGATCATCTGAAGTTCGATCAGCAATTTCTTTCGATTCTCTCGCTGATCGGGAGCACGCTGACGCTGTTGGGCATGTTTGTGTTCCGCCGGTTCATGGCCGAGCGATCCATCGCCTATGTCGTCGGCTTTCTCACCATCATCGGAACCCTGCTGGCGTTGCCGATTGTGAGCATGTTCTATGGCTTGCACGAATGGACGGCAAGGATGACCGGTGGAATCGTCGATGCGCGGTTTATCGCCTTGATCGATACGGCGCTGGAATCGCCCCTGGGCCAGATTTCCATGATCCCCATGCTGGCCTGGATCGCGAACAGCGCGCCGGCTAACTTGAAGGCGACCTTCTTCGCCGTAATGGCGTCGTTTACCAACCTGGCGCTTTCGCTCAGCCAACTCGGCACGAAGTATCTGAACGAAATCTTCGTGATCACCCGCGAAGTCAAAGACGCAGCCACCGGCGCAGTCCAAACACCGGCTGATTACAGCCAGCTCGGCCCGCTGCTCATCGTCCAAGTACTCCTGGGCCTAGCCCTCCCTTTCGCCGCGATCATGTTTGCCAAAGTCACGCGCTTCAAGAGCGCGTAACGGTTACTCATCTGGCGGTTGTCCAGCCGTTACTCATTTCGGACCTCCCCTGGCATCCCCTTGACCCGTGGGGTAAGATGAGTATCTGTAAACTACGTCGTTCGTGAAACGTGAAGCGTATCTCGTGTAAAGCAGCAAAGTAGCTTGCGTTTCACGAATGACGCGTGACGCTTCACGATGTTCAATGAAAGGGGGCGACCGGTATCGACGGGGATACTGAAGTCATCGGTGCATGTCGAGCTCCTGGGGACTCGTTAAACCTCTAGGAAAATGCAACTGCCAATCAAGAACTGGCACTCGCAGCTTAATTAACTGCGACGTTCCTCCACCTGATGCCCGCGGGGGTGGTTGGAGCGCGATGCAGCGGGCTGGTCCAAGGCTGGTGCTCAGCGGCTGAGGACGAGAACTTTCTGGGCTAGCGGCTATTCTAAGCCAGCCGATGGGCGTGGGTGGCTGCGAAACTTAAACTATCGGCTACACATGTAGATCTGATGTGCTGACGGTCTTCGGACAGGGGTTCAACTCCCCTCGCCTCCACCATTCGACTCGCGGGCTGTGCTCTGGGGAGCACAGCCCTGCTCGCTCATGGCAGGCCATAGATCCTCCATTAGAGTCCTTCGTGAAGCTCAAACGCCTGAGTAAACTGCGTTCTTAGCGATCCCCTCTCTTATTGCTGCAGGATAACGCCTCTACGGAACTTTTCTCGCCTCTGTCCATGGGCCTAATCCCGTTTTCCCTTCTCGAATAGTCTCTCCCGGCATACAGTAGAGTTCTGGGTTGCGGTTACCTGCGGAGGTGTCCCATGGTTGAACTATTATGCGCCGGGGCTCTGGTTTTACTTATCTGGATGCTCGTGTCGAAATATTCGATCGTCCGGACTCTGGCCAGAATCTTTACTGGCCTACTCACCCTGGTATTGGCAGCGGCTGCGGTCGCTCTATTTGTTGTGGGACAGAAGGCTCACTGGACCAGTGATGGCCCTGGAATGTTATTGATCATGGCGGGCATCCTCTTTTGTGGAATTTTTGCTTTTGTCTTCGGAGGGCTATTCTTCAGCTCGTTCAACCGGTCATCCCGAGCAGGATAACTTTTTGCCGAACCTTGCCTGCCGGACGGCTTCGTTCCGTATTCCTCCCGTAGCTGCTAGTCCGGTTGCGTCCTGTATCCTTCTCGCCCGATCAGCAGATCGTAGGGAGCGAAATCGTCGGTTAATTCGACACCCGTCGGCCATGGTTCAGTTCGGCGGGTATTCAAGAGCGCGATGGCCTCCATCGGTAGTTGCCGATTGATTGCCATTGCCGTGACGTTCTCAATCGTACGTTCGGGAGAGCCGGTTTCGATCGGACGGCCTCCGAAGAAAATAATGTTTTTGGCTTGGGACATGCCGGTCTTCCAGGGGCCTTCGACGGCGAAGGATTGCAGGACCGGGAAGGCGCGGGTCATGGTGTGCACTACGGCCGCGGCTCGAGCGAGATCGCCTTCCGTGCCGGACGATGCCAGGTTCACCGCGACGACTCCGTCAGGATTTAAATGCGCGCGAACCAGCGAGAAGAATTCCACCGTCGTCAAATGAAACGGAATCATGTCCCGCGCAAAGGCATCAATCCACATGACATCGTAGGTGCGATCCGTCCCATTCAGGAAGGCGCGTCCATCTTTCACCGAAACATGGTGGTTGGCAGGCGCATGGTAGTCGAAGTATTCCTCAGCCATACGTACGACTGTCGGGTCGAACTCCACGACATCAAGTTCCAAAGCAGGCCAGTTTTGCGCCAGCCACTTTGCGATCGATCCTCCGCCATGGCCGAGGATCAGCCCGCGCTTCGGCTCGGGGGCCAATGCCAACGAAGACACCATTAACTGACTATAGGGGAGAAACAGCCACACGGGATCGGCTTTCCACATCGTGGCATGAAAGGTCCGATCCAACACGAGATACCGGAACAAGTCATCCTCACGGATTCGTACTTGCTGGTAGGGGCTGTCTTCTTGATAGACGGGCTGGTTCAGACGCTGGAGCGGATGCAGTGCCAACGCTCCCAAGAGCGTGGCATACACAACGCCCAGGCCTGCTATCAATGGACGGGCCGGCGTTCCTCTCACAAGCCACCAGAAGCCGAGTCCCAGTTGAATGCCGCCCAGCCATGCAACCAACGACTGGCTGCCGATCCACGACAAGAGAAAGAACGCGGTGCCCCACGTCCCTAGCAGGCTGCCGACCGTCGATAAGGCGATGAGACGTCCGGTCTGGCGGCCCAGGTGCTCCATGTCTGCGACGGAGAGACGCAACATCGCCGGCAATACACCGCTCAGACCGAACGCGGGAGGGGCAAGGAGGACGGAGGCGGCGAGGCAGGGTCCCCATCGTGGATCCTGCACGAGCCTGGCAATCTCGAAGAGGACCGGTTGGTTGCCCCACGCGATCAGGAAGGTCCAGCTTCCGGAAAAGATCAATAGCGCGGCCAGGACGGTTCCCCCGGCATAGCGGTCGGAAATCCAGCCGCCGAACGCATACCCGCTGCTCATCGCAGCCAGGATCACGCCGATCAATGCGCCCCAGACGAATAATGAGTTTCCAAACACCGGGGCGAGCAGGCGGCTTCCCAGAATCTCAAGCGCCATCACCACCGCACCTGTCACCAGGGCGGTCAGAAGAAGGAACCAGCGAGAGACGTGTGTCGGTGTATGAGTCATGGGGTGGAAGCCGCAATCACGTTAAGGCAGAGAAAACCATATCGAAGACGTTCCTGTTCCGTTGTCCTGCATGCGTTTGAAAGGGAGCCGGATTCTACTCAACGCATTTTCCGTGAGTCAATGAACGAGACATATTAGCTGGGACTGAGACGGAAGGTAAGAGTTCATTGCCTGTGGTGCCCCGCGTTGTTATACTTTCCCTGCCCAACAGCAATGAATTCTTGTCTTGAGGAGATCCGCGCATGCACATCAGCGTTATTGGAACCGGTTATGTCGGACTTGTCACGGGGGCGTGTTTCGCAGAGTTCGGTGTGAACGTCACCTGCATGGACAACGATGCGAAGCGAATTGAAAAACTCGAGAAGGGTGAAGTCCCGTTTTTTGAGCCGGGCATCGCTGCACTGGTTGCCAAAGGGGTCAAAGAAGGGCGGTTGAGTTTTACCACGGATATCGCCAAGGCCGTCGACAAGGCGTTGGTGATTTTTATTGCCGTGGGGACTCCACCGAGAGGCGATGGCTCTGCGGACTTATCCTATGTCGAGGAGGTCGGTAAGGGAATTGCCCGTCACATGACCGGCTATAAAGTGATTGTGACCAAGTCAACCGTTCCGGTGGGAACGGGAGAAAAACTTCGAGAGGCTATCACGAAGACGCAGAAACAGCCCATCCCGTTTGATGTGGTCTCCAATCCTGAATTTCTCCGGGAAGGGTCGGCCATCGAAGATTTCATGCGGCCGAATCGCGTGGTGATCGGGGCAGACAGCGATCAGGCCGTCGCTATCATCAAAGACCTCTATCGTCCGCTGTATCTTATCGAGACCCCGATTGTGGTGACCGACGTGCCGACGGCGGAACTGATCAAGTATGCGTCCAATGCCTTTCTGGCGACGAAGATTTCCTTTATCAACGAAATCGCCAATCTTTGCGAGCGGGTCGGCGCGAATGTGCAGATGGTGGCCAAAGGCATGGGGCTCGATCATCGGATCGGTTCCAAGTTCCTGCATGCGGGACCAGGCTTCGGTGGTTCCTGTTTTCCCAAGGATCTGGCCGCGCTCATCCAGACGGGGGAGCGCCACGGCTATCCTATGCAGATCGCCTCAGCTGCTTCGCGGGTGAACGAGGCCCAACGGAAACAGATGATGGTGAAGATCCGTGAGGCTGTCGGAGGGCTGAAAGGGAAAACTTTTGGAATGCTGGGTCTCTCGTTCAAGCCGAACACCAACGACCTTCGTGAAGCGCCGGCGCTGGCGATCGGGCAGGAGCTCTTGGCAGAAGGAGCGGTCATCCGCGCCTACGATCCGGAAGCGTTGGAGGAAGCATGTCGAATACTTCCCGGCCTGCAACCCTGCCGGGATGCCTATCATGCAGCTGAAGGCGCGGACGCGCTGATCATCATGACCGAGTGGAACCTGTTTCGCAGCCTGGAGTTCGACAAATTGAAAGCAGTGATGCGCAAGCCGGTGTTGCTCGACTTGCGAAACGTCTATGACCCCGAACGGGTCGTCGCGGCAGGATTTACCCACATATCGGTAGGACGCAGGGCGCACGATCCTAAGAATTCTTAGGTCAGTTTCGGTAGCTCGGCGCCGGTGTCCACTTTTGTCTTGGGCTTGTATCCCATTCGGTCCAAGACTTTCAGAATCTTCGTTTTCAGCCGATCGTCGGCGTCGGTCAATGCCGTGGCCAGGGGTTCAACCGCCGGCTTGCCGATTTTTCTGATAATTTCCGTCGCGGATTGGCGGATCTCATCCTCTTCCGATACCAGCAGCGGGATCAGTGACGTGACGGAAATGCCGCCGAGCTTGATCAGCGAATCGTAGGCGCGCTGACGGACATCACCCACATCGTCGGTCAGTGCGGCCACGAGTGGATCGACGGCCCGTTCGTCTTTGAGTTCGCCCAGGACCTCCGCCGCATACTTGCGGTTCAGCCAATGCGGGTCTTTGAGGTCCAGCAACATGGCATCGGCCTTGGCCGCGTTCGGATCTTTGGCGCGAATTCTGAAACTCTTGGCGATCCGCTTCCCGCCTTCTTCCACGACCCGGATGGTCGCGCCGTCTCCGGCCTTGAGCTTCTTGAGGTCCTCCAGCGCTTCGTCCGCGACATCCAGCACGACCGTCTTCCCGTCGTAGGCGAGGAGTTCGACTTCCAGCTGTTTGGCTTCCGGGTTGACCGACACCACCCGTTCGGTGACGAGGTTGAACCCATCCTGCTTCTCTCCGCCTTTGAGGCCGATTTGAATCAATTTCACGGGAGCATCGTCTGGCATGGCCATATTCCTTTATCTAGCAGGATGCTGAAAAAGCCCCCCAACTGCGTTCTCGCATCGCTCA
>FSSH01004034.1_pt1 | contig 13352 bp, 12 predicted proteins | sample 1166101 | NCBI WGS metagenome assembly FSSH01 (sample SAMEA32972668, study PRJEB13176) | freshwater metagenome | biome: Drinking water system; feature: Biomass in drinking water that filtered by 0.45 um membrane; material: drinking water | place: USA | collected 2012-12-20 | depth 0 m | reverse complement strand
CACGATCCGCAGCATGTGGAGACCAAACGCTACCCGTTTGCCGAAGCCGAGAACGGTGCCATCGGCCTTGAGACCCTGCTGGCGGCTTCGTTGCGGCTTTATCATGCGGGCGATTGCTCGCTGGTCACGCTGCTGCGGGCGCTGTCAACGACACCAGCCGATCTGCTCGGTCTGCCGCAAGGGCGGCTTGCAATCGGCGCGCCGGGGGATGTCATTCTCATCGATATCGATGAGCCCTATGTCTACGACGAGGCAATGATCGTTTCACGTTCCAAGAATTCTTGCTTCGAGCGCGCCCGCTTTCAGGGCAAAGTCAAGCTGACGGTGGTTGCAGGCGCGGTGGTCCACTCCTAAGCTTGCAGCGACACGGGTAGGGGTGGATCCTTATGGCGGAATTTTTCACCAGCACCATGACCTTGCAAGGCGCGATGATAGCCCTCGCCTTCGGCTATCTTCTGGGCTCGATCCCCTTCGGCATTATCATCACGCGGTTTGCGGGCGCGGGCGATCTGCGGCAGATCGGCTCGGGAAATATCGGCGCCACCAACGTCCTGCGCACCGGGCGCAAGGGGCTTGCGGCCTTGACGCTTCTGGGCGATCTGCTGAAGGGAACAGTGGCCTCAGCCCTTGCCGCCAATTGGAGCAGCGATGCGGGATTGATTGCCGGCGCTGGAGCGTTTCTGGGTCATCTCTACCCCGTCTGGCTGCGTTTTCGCGGCGGTAAGGGGGTGGCGACCTTCCTTGGCGTCCTCCTCGGTACGGCGTGGCCGGTTGCCATCGCCTTTGCGGCGATATGGCTGAGCGTAGCCTGGCTCACCCGCTACTCGTCACTATCGGCCCTGGTTGCTGCTGCCAGCGCACCGCTCATCGCCCTGGGCCTCGCCTTCCCGCGAGAGGCAGTCCTTTATATCCTGCTGGCAGCCTTTCTGGGCTGGCGCCATCGTGACAATATCGCCCGCTTGCGCAGCGGAACGGAATCGAGGATCGGCAGTCAATGAGCGCTGATCTGCTGCCTTGGGGTAACACCGCGCTTCCCCCCCTGACGGATCAGCAAAAGCTTGACTGGTTGCGGTTGATCCGCAGCGAAAACGTCGGTCCTGCAACGTTTCGCAGCCTGGTCAATCGCTATGGGGGTGCGGCGGGCGCGCTGACCGCCTTGCCCGAACTGGCGCGGCGTGGCGGGGCCAGAGCACTCAAGATTGCCAGCGCAGCCGATGCCGAGCAGGAAGTTGCAGCGGTCGAGCGATTTGGTGCCAGGCTCGTTGCCTATGGCGAGACAGATTATCCTGCAGCCCTTGCCTTCGTTGATGCGCCGCCTCCCTTGCTGGCGATACGCGGTCGGGGCGATATCGTCCGGCGCATGATCGTATCAATCGTCGGTTCACGCAACGCATCCGCCCTTGGCAGACGCTTTGCCCGCCAACTCTCCGAAGATTTAGGCGCGCAAGGCTATGTCGTCGCCTCGGGCCTTGCCCGCGGCATCGACGCGGCGGCGCATGAAGCCTCCCTTGCAAACGGCACCATCGCCATACTCGCCGGCGGAGTTGATCAGGTTTACCCCAGCGAACACCGCAAGCTTTATGAGCAGATCAGCGATAAGGGAGCGATCATTTCCGAAATGCCCTTTGGCTGGCAGGCGCAGGCCAGGGATTTTCCCCGGCGCAATCGCATCATTGCCGGCGTGGCACTTGGCGTCGTGGTGGTGGAAGCGGCCGAGCGCTCCGGCTCGTTGATAACCGCGCGGCTCGCTAATGAATTTGGCCGCGAAGTCTTCGCTGTTCCCGGTTCGCCTCTTGACCCGAGAGCCGCCGGGACCAATCGTCTCATCAAGGAGGGGGCGACGATGACATCGAATGCAGAAGATGTGCTGGAGCATTTGCGGGCGATCACGCCACGTGACTGGAAGGCCAGTGTTCCGATTGTCTTTCGCAGCGATGAGCCGGAGGTGGCCGATCACGAGCCGCCGGAAACCGATCGTGCCCGGCTGATCAATGCTCTCGGACCGGCTCCAGTCGACATTGACACGTTGATTCGTGAAACCGGCCTCCAGCCCGCCTTCGTCAACGTCATCTTGCTGGAGCTGGAACTTGCGGGCCGGATCGAACGTTTGCGGGGAAATCGCATCTCGCTGCTGTCGTGAGGGCTGGCGTCAGCTCGGATCGTCAGGCACGTGCAGTTTTGCCTCGGCCTCGGCAAGAGCGGTCAAATATGCCAAATCGTGGAGGCGCGCTGCCATTGCCAACGCCTTCAGCTCACCAAGCATTTCAGCAAGATAGGAGGCCGTCCGATATCTTTCGATCAACTGCGTCTGGATAACCGCCATGGGCACCTGCGCGGTGAAATTTCATCTGCGCAATTATAACGTGTATTAACTTTAAAAAACAACTGAAAGGATAGGTTGTTAAATCAAAAGAACGCCGTTGATCAGGTCGGAATGCGGGGCTGACGCTGCGCGTCCGCAGCGCGCGATTTGACAGCGAGCGGTCGTCGCGACATGGTCCGCCGCCGCAGCGCCTGAGCGCCCTTCATCTGAAAATCAACCGGAACGGTTACCTGTATGAATGTCGTTGTAGTCGAAAGCCCGGCCAAGGCGAAGACGATCAATAAATATTTGGGTCAGGATTTTCAGGTCCTGGCCTCCTATGGCCATGTCCGCGATCTGCCTGCAAAAGACGGGTCCGTCAGGCCCGATGAAGATTTTGCCATGTCGTGGGCAGTCGATAGCAAATCTGAAAAACGTCTGGCCGATATTGTGCGGGCTCTCAAGGGCGGAGCAAAACGTCTTATTCTTGCAACCGACCCTGACCGCGAGGGCGAGGCCATTTCCTGGCACGTGCTTGAGTTCCTGCGCGGGAAGAAGGTCCTGGCAGGCGTCGCGATTGAGCGGGTTGCGTTCAACGCCGTGACCAAATCCGCCGTGCTCGAAGCCATGGCCCATCCGCGCCAGATCGATGCCGCGCTGGTTGATGCCTATCTGGCACGCCGCGCACTGGATTATCTGGTTGGATTTACCCTCTCACCCGTGCTGTGGCGCAAGCTGCCGGGGGCGCGTTCGGCAGGCCGGGTGCAATCGGTGGCGCTGCGGCTCGTGTGCGACCGCGAAGCCGAGATCGAGCGCTTCATCGCGCAGGAATACTGGGATGTCAGCGCTAATATGATGACGCCGCGTGGCGAGGCGTTCATGGCCCGGCTGGTGGCTGCCAATGGCAAGAAGCTGCAGCGCCTTGACATCGCCAATGAAGAACAGGCGATGGGGCTGAAAGCCCGCCTGGAGAAGGCGGCCTACCGGATCGACAATGTTGATGCCAAACCGGTGAAGCGCCACCCCTCCCCGCCCTTCACCACCTCCACCCTGCAGCAGGAAGCCTCGCGCAAGCTCGGGCTTTCGCCGCAACGCACCATGCAGATCGCCCAGCGGCTCTATGAGGGTATCGAGGTCGGTGGTGAAACCGTCGGCCTCATCACCTATATGCGCACCGATGGCGTGCAGATGGCCGGCGAGGCGATCGGCCAGGCGCGCGGCGTCATCGCCAGGCTCTATGGCAACAGCTATGTGCCAGGTGTTCCGCGGGCCTATTCGACGAAAGCCAAGAACGCTCAGGAAGCCCATGAGGCGATCCGCCCGACCGAGCTGTCGCGGTTGCCGCGCGAGGTCAACAAGGCGGTACAGTCGGATGAAGCCCGCCTCTACGAGCTGATTTGGACGAGGGCGCTGGCGAGCCAGATGGAATCTGCTCTCCTCGAACGCACAACCGTGAGCATCACCGCCAATGTCGATGGCGCTTCGCTCGACCTGCGCGCGACCGGCAGTGTCATCAAGTTCGACGGCTTCCTGAAGCTCTATCAGGAAGGGCGCGATGATGATGAGGATGACGAGAACAAGCGCCTGCCGGTGATGGCGGCTGGCGAGACGCCAAAGCTCGTCACCATCGACGCCAAGCAGCATTTCACTGAGCCACCGCCACGCTTCACCGAAGCCTCGCTCGTGAAGCGCATGGAGGAGCTGGGCATCGGCCGCCCTTCGACCTATGCCTCGACGCTGAACGTGTTGCGCGAGCGTAATTATGTGCGCACCGACAAGAAACGCCTTTATGCGGAAGACAAAGGACGTCTGGTCACCGTCTTTCTGCAGAATTTCTTCCACAAATATGTGGAGTTCGATTTCACCGCCGCGCTTGAAGAGCAGCTTGACCGCATCTCGGCGGGGGAAATCGACTGGCGGCAGGTGCTGCGGGATTTCTGGCAGGATTTTTCGACCAATGTCGACGCCACCAAGAATCTGCGTATCGGCGAGGTGATCACGGCGCTCGAGGAACAGCTTGGACCTCATATCTTCCCGCCGCGCGAGGGCGGTGGCGATGCCCGGACCTGCCAGACCTGCGGCACCGGGCGGCTATCGCTGAAGCTTGGCAAATTCGGCGCCTTTATTGGTTGCTCGAACTATCCTGAATGCCGCTTCACCCGGCCGCTGGTTCAGCCTGACAGCGAGAAGAATGGCGGAATTGCAGGCGATGGCGATACGCCAGGCATCAGGAAACTCGGCGTGGACCCGGTGAGCGGGGACGCCGTCACATTGCGTGATGGACGGTTCGGGCCCTATGTGCAGCTTGGCGAGGGCGAGAAACCCAAGCGCTCCAGCATTCCCAAAGCCCATGAACCAGCAACGCTGCCGCTTGAGATCGCACTCAAATTGCTGGCGCTGCCGCGCGATGTCGGTCTTCACCCGGAATCAGGCGAGATGATCATCGCCAATCTCGGCCGCTATGGACCTTATATCCAGCATGGCAAGACCTACGCCAATCTCGCCTCCGCCGATGAAGTCTTCGAGATCGGCCTCAATCGCGCCGTGACAGTGCTTGCCGAAAAGCTTGCCAAAGGCCCCGGCCGGGGACGCAACCAGCGGGCGCCGGGCAAGGTGCTGGGCGTGCACCCTACACTCGGGCAGGACGTTGTGCTGCATGAGGGGCGCTACGGTCCTTATGTTGCACATGACGGGGTGAACGCGACGCTGCCCAATGGCAGCGACAAGGACAGCTTTGATCTGGCATCCGCCGTGAAGCTCATCGACGCCAAGCGGGACAGCGGCGGCGGAAAACCCGCAAAGAAAACGTCCACGAGAGCATCAAAGAGCACGACCAAGGCAAGCGTTGCCAAAAAGCCGGTGCGCAAGCGCAAGGCCGGTGCGGCGGAGCCGGCGTGAAGGAGCGACGGCGCCAGCCGCCGCGCGGCGTCCGCAATCTTTCGTCCTCCGTACCGGGCTCATTTCCTCCGCCGGTTATCACCGCCAAGCTCTCTGGCCGTGACAAGGATGGCGATCTGATCGCCGAGGCGGTCGAGTGGAACGTCGCATTGCATGGGCCAGCGCCGCGCATTGCCGTGATTGCCTCCTCGCAGCGGCGGGCCGGGCCAGCGCCAAGGCTCGGCGATGTGGTGCTGCTGCGCCTTCATCGCTCGACGCGCGAGGGTGTCAGCTATGTCGGGCGGGTGTTGAAAAAGATCGGCCGCGCCAGCGAGCGCCGGGTTGGACTGGTGCGGCTCGACAGCCGTGGCGGGGCGCAGGTCGTGGCGATCGAAAAGCGCGCGGCAGGCTGGAGCTGGGGGATCAGGCCGGAGGATCTTCAGGGTGCGCGCGATGGCGATCTCATCGCTTTTGAGACGATCACCCCGCCACGCGCCTCGCGGCCGATGGCGAAGGTCAGCGATATTTTGGGGCGCCTGGAAGGGGCGAAGGCATTGTCGCTCATCGCCATCGCCCAGCATGGCCTGCCCTACCGGTTCAGCGCCGAGGCACTTGCCGAGGCAGAGGCTGCCCGCCTGTCTGGCGGGCCGCGCGAGGATTGGCGGGCGCTGCCGCTTGTCACCATCGATCCAGCGGATGCCCGCGATCATGACGATGCGGTGCATGCCAGCGCCGATAGCGATCCTGCCAATCCTGGCGGATTTGTTATCACGGTAGCGATCGCCGACGTGTCGGCCTTCGTGCCCACCGGCAGTCTGCTTGATCTTGAAGCGCGGGAGCGTGGCAATTCGATCTATTTTCCCGACCAGGTGGTGCCGATGTTGCCCGAGCACCTGTCCAACGGTCTGTGTTCGCTGCGCCCTGACGAAGACCGCGCGGCGCTCGCCATCCGCATGATCATCGATGCCGACGGGAGGAAGCGCGGCCAAAGCCTCCACCGCATCCTCATGCGCTCCGTCGCCAAGCTGAGTTACCCGCAAGCGCAGGCGGCAATCGACGGCGAGCCGACAGACGTCACTGCGCATGTGCTTGACACTTTGCTGCGGCCATTATGGGCTGCCTATGGTGCACTGGCGCAGGCGCGCAACAAGCGCAGCCCGCTGGCGCTTGACCTGGCTGAGCGCAAGCTGTTGCTGAAGCCTGACGGGTCACTCGACAGGGTTGTTGTCCCGCCGCGGCTCGACGCTCATCGATTGATCGAGGAATACATGATTGCCGCCAATGTGGCGGCTGCCGAACTCCTCGAAGCGCGCCGCCAGCCGCTCATCTACCGGGTGCATGATCAGCCATCACTCGACCGCCTGTCCTCGCTGCGTGATTTTCTGTCGACACTTGATATTCCGTTTGCCAAAGGCGGGCTGCTGAAACCGGCGCTCTTCAACCGGGCGCTGGAAAAGGTGCGCGGATTGCCGGTTGAACTTCTGGTCAATGAAGCGGTCCTGCGCACGCAGGCACAGGCCGAATATTCCACTCACAATCTCGGCCATTTCGGGCTTAATCTCGGGCGTTACGCTCATTTTACATCACCTATCCGTCGATATGCCGATTTGACGGTGCACCGTGCACTCGTGCGCGCCTATCGCCTTGGCAGCGATACGGGGCAAGGGCTGCCTGAGGCGGAACTCGAACAGATCGCTCTCCAGACGACGCTGGCCGAGCGGCGCGCGACGCTGGCCGAGCGCGAGACAAATGACCGCATCATCGCGGCCTCGCTTGCTGGCCAGGTAGGGGCGGTGTTTTCAGCGCGCATCAGCGGCCTGACGCGGGCTGGCCTCTTCGTGACGCTGGTTGACAGCGGGGCGGATGGTCTGGTGCCGATGGCAATGCTCGGGCGCGATGACTTCAAGGTTGATGAAAAGAGGCGCGAAATCAGCGGAAGGCGCAGCAAGACGACATGGCGACAGGGCGATATGATCGAGGTGAGGCTCATCGAGGCACAGGCCATTGCCGGAGCGTTACGTTTCGAGGTCTTGCCGGCGTCACGCCAGGGGCCTAGGAGTGGCGCGTCCATGCCGTCATCTAGCGAAACTGCCGAGCGGCGCGGCAAGTCTTCTGTTATAAAGTCTGGCAAGGCGCGACGCGGCGCCGATGGTTCAGCTAGCGGGGCGGATCGACATGTCGTGGATGACGAATAATCGAGGTGCCGAGGGCGCTGCTGGTACCCGCGACCTGCGGCAGGCGGTTCTGCGCGGCATGCGTCTGCTCTGTCCGCATTGCGGCAAGGGGAGGCTTTTTTCGAGCTTCACTACGGCGGTCAACGCGTGTGCCGTGTGCGGCGAGGACATGTCGGCCCAGCAGGCCGATGACGCGCCGCCTTATGTCGTGATCACCATCGTCGGCCACATTCTGGTTGCCGGTGCGCTGACGCTGGAGAAAACCCTGCATCCGCCGTTATGGGTCCATTTCTCGCTGTGGATCCCGCTGACGATCCTGTGCGGTCTGCTTCTTCTGCCTCCCGTAAAGGGGGCGATCATCGGTTTTCAATGGGCCAACCGCATGCACGGCTTCGCGCATACCTCCGAGACGACATCATGAGTGAAGTCCTGCGTCCCATATTTGCCGACAAGACGGAATCTGAGACGCGCAATCCCTATCTGCGCCCGCGCGATGCAGCGACGCTCATCCTCGTCGACGCCAAGCCCGGCGCCCCTCTGTCCATTCTCATGGGCAGGCGCAAATCGAGTTTGCGCTTCATGCCCGGACTTTACGTTTTTCCGGGCGGGCGGGTCGACGGCGCCGATGGGCGCATGGATCATCGCGGCAGCCTGTCGGCGCAGACAATCGCGAAGCACAGCCTGCATGGCCCGCGAGCCGGCGAAGCGCGCCTCAAGGCAATCTGTCTGTGCGCTGTGCGCGAGACCTATGAAGAGGCCGGCGTGCTGCTGGGGCGGCAGGCAAAGCCGGCCCGCATTCCCAATCCGGACTGGCAGGCTTTCGACACGCATGGCGTCACACCCGATATCGATGATCTTGTCTTTTTCTGCCGTGCAATCACGCCGCCGGGGCGCCCACGCCGCTTCGATACACGCTTCTTTCTGGCCGAGCGCCAGGCAGTCGCGGTGACACTGCCGGAAGATCAGCGCCCTGATACTGATCTTGAGGCCACGGAATGGCTGTCGCTTGAAGCCGCACGGGCCAAACCGCTGCCCTTCATCACCCGCCTCATCCTGGACGACGTGGAAAAGCGCCTGGCGATGCCTGACTGGCGCCATCCATCGCAACCCACGACCTATTATTTCAATCGCGGCAACAAGCAATTGCGGCATATCGGTTGATCACGAGACATTTGCTTCCAGCCAGATCGCACCCCGCTTGACCCTCCCCACTCCCACCTCTGCCAAACTTGGCAGCATCATTTCCGCCATCTCCATCGTCGGGATCGGCCTGGCATTGATGATCCCGCTCCTGTCAATCGCCCTCGACCGGTACGGGGCGAGCGGGTTCACCATCGGCCTGCACACGGCTGTTCAGGCGCTGGCGGCAATCCTCACCGCTTTCATGATACCGCGCCTGCTTACCCTCTTCGGGCCGCGCCACCTGCTGACGATCTCGATCTTGATCCTGGCTGCGACGGTTCTCGGCTTCACAGTGTTGACGTCGAGCCTTGCCTGGCTGGTATTGCGCTTCTTACTGGGCGGCTGCCTGACGAGCCTGTTTATCGTCTCCGAATACTGGATATCGGCGATCGCCGAGGATCGTCGCCGTGGTTTCATCATGGGCGTTTATGCGACGTTTCTGTCGCTTGGCTTTGCTATAGGGCCTGCCATTCTCAGCGTGCTGGGCAGCGAGGGGAATGTGCCCTATTACGTCGGCGCTGCTCTGTTCCTCCTTGGTCTTTTACCGATACTGGCCAGTTCCGATCGCGCGCCGATCCATGCGCACAACTCCTCCGGCTCCGGCTTGTTGACCATCTTCAGGCGCTCACCGGCTGCGGTGTCGGCGGCCTTCTTCTTTGGAGCCATTGAAAGTTCCGGCTTCTCCTTTCTGCCGCTATGGGGCGAGCGTATCGGCCTGTCGCCGGCAATGGCGGCACTGTTGCTGACGTGCGGTGGACTGGGGAATGTCGTGTGCCAGATCCCGATCGGCCTGCTCGCCGATCGTCTCAACCGACCCATGCTGATGCTGGTGTGTGCGGGCATCGGCGCCATCGGCACATTGATCGCACCAGCGCTTGCTGGCAGCGTCACCTTGCTGTTTTTCGGTATCTTCTGCTGGGGCGGCGTGGTCGGCGGCATCTACACCGTCGGGCTCGCCAATCTCAGCAAGACATTCGACGGGCCGGATCTGGCTGCGGCAAACTCCGCATTTATCCTCAACTATGCGGCCGGTATGCTGATTGGTCCGCCCGTGACAGGGCTTTTGTTCCAGACGATCGGCGCAAACGGCTTTATTTACGCGATTTCAAGCATGGCGGGTATCTATGCGCTGATCATTGGCGGTCATGTGCTTCGGCGTGCTTGACTTCGCTGCAACTTTCCGCGAGACACTTCGCTCCTGTTTTCAGCCCGTTCATGTGAAGGACCAAGGCTATGGCCAAGGCCGTGACCATCAAGATCAAGCTCGTGTCGACAGCCGACACCGGCTATTATTATGTCACCAAGAAGAATTCGCGGACCCAGACTGAGAAAATGTCGGTCAAGAAATACGATCCGGTCGTGCGCAAGCATGTCGAGTTCAAGGAAGCCAAGATCAAGTGATCGGGCGGGCGCCCGGCGCCTAGAGCCGATTGCGTTTAAGCGGAATTGCAATCTGCTCTTGTCTTATTGTTCTGGCATGCTGTCAGCGAAAATCCGGTTTCGCTTTTTTTCGCGGCCTTCTCTAGGCGCGCGTCGGTACCAGCATGGGATTGCCGTGATGCTTGCGCAAAATAGCGGCGGCAGCGCTTGGATCGAGCGCTTCGTATTCAACAACCAGCCGGGGATCGTTGCTGCCGACCCGCAGATGTCTGGCACGCATGTCGAGTACGGCGCGGAAACTGTCGCCGCTGATACCCAACGCCCGCAGCATGACCGTCAGAGGCCGGTTTTCGCGCATCAACAGCACGGTGAGAACGCTTGATCGCTCACTGCTGCCGGCTGCCGCCACCAGGTCGATCAACCAATCATGGCGATTAAGGCGACAAGCCTGACGGATGGCCTCGTCGAGCGTCAGAACACCATCTTCGATGCCCGCCTGGAGGTTGACGAAGGCAGCGTGATCATCCGATATCGCCTCGACGCGTTCAATCAGCTGCTCGACTTCAGCATCGAGCGCATTGCTGATCTTGGCGGCGGGTATGCTGGACCAGCGCGATGACAGGCGTCGGCGAACTTCCTGCGCAAGTATCGGAACCAGGCGATCACGGACGGCCTGCGGCAGGTTTGGGCGCAACGCCATCAGTTCCTGCAAGACGGTGTCGCCCTGTGCGCCGTCAAGCAGTACGTGGAAAGCGCCATCGCTGATCTGCGCGCCGTCATTGGCGGCAATCGCGCGATGGACCATCATCTGGCCACGCGCAACCAGAATATCGGTCAGATCCCTGGAGAGAAAGATCCGGCGAGCGATCACCTCAAGATGCGCCGGCCCGGTATTCTCGGCGATATCGATCAGGTCTTTTTCGCTCAAATTGGGAGAATAGCGCAGCACCGGTTCAGCAACCGAGACGATATCATTAGCAAGTTCCATGACGACCCGCCGCGGCGTCAGCGCTTCAGGGCCAACGCGTTCTGCGAATTCGATTTTTTCTTTCGGACTCACCTGGTCGAGTACGCGACAGACAATATCTTCAAACAAGTCAACGATCATCGCATCGCGGCTGATATTGCCGCGCATCAACAAGTCAGCCAAGCGGTGCAGCAGGGCTGCGCGATCGCCGCTGGAGTTGCGTCGCGCCAAATCTTCAAGATTACGCCACAGAGCTTGCGTCATTTTTCCCGTCCACCTCCCGGACGTCTAACATAAGGAGCTTTGGAAACGGTGAATAAGGTGGTTCAAACTTGATCGACCTGGTCAAAAGCCTATGAGAATTCGACGATAAAGATGGTGTTCAGGCGGCCTCGGCAACGACGCGATTGCGTCCGTCGCGCTTGGCTGCATAAAGGGCATGGTCGGCGCGCTCCAGCAGGGCTTCTGCCGTCTGCGCTGAGTCATTCAGGCTGGCAATACCAACCGAAATGGTCACCGGAATTTCACGCGTGCGTCCGGTTATGGCGAACGGCGCGGCAGCGATACGCTCGCGGATACGTTCCGCCACCGTATAGGCAAGTCCGGTATTGGTTTCGGGCATAATGACGACGAATTCCTCGCCACCGTAGCGGCACACAAGGTCAACGCCGCGCACAGATTTGCGCAGGCGACGGGCAAATTCGCGCAAGACATCATCGCCTGCCTGATGGCCATAACTGTCATTGACCGACTTGAAATAGTCGAGATCAAGAATGAGAACCGACAGATCCTTGCCGCGCGCCGTCGCATCGTGAACGAGGGTGTTGATGTGGTTTTCCATATAGCGTCGATTGTGAAGGCCCGTCAGCCCGTCGGTGATCGCCAGTTCCATCGAATCCTGGACAGCCTGGCTCAGCCGATCGCCGAAACGCTTGCGACGGATCTGAGTCGATACGCGGGCGAGCATTTCGTTCTTGTCGATCGGGCGCACAAGATAATCATTAACGCCCATATCGAGGGCCCGCATGAGGCGGCCCTCCTCTTCATGGTCGATCAGGACCAGAATCGGCAAATGACGCACGCGCTCGATCGAGCGTATCTGGCTGCACAGGCGCAACGGATCAAAGTCACTTAACGCCATGCTGACGATTGCAAGTTCATAATCGCCTTCAGCGATACGAAAAAGAGCTTCCTGCGGCTTTTCCTCGACATCAATCTGGTGGCGCGAACGTAACGTCTGAGCAAAGCGCTCGGAAGAGGAGCGTCGATCATCAACCAGCAGCAATTTGCCATGATTGCCGTCGATTTCGGCAAAACTGCGCTCGGGGGTGTTGAAACCAAGGTCCTGGGTGGTTGCCGCACGCAAGCGCAATTCATCCGTCAGCTGTTTCAGCCGCACCAGTGAACGCACCCTGGTGATCAGCGCCGTATCCGATACCGGCTTGGTCAGAAAATCATCGGCACCCGCTTCAAGGCCCCGCACGCGATCCCCCACCTGGTCCAACGCCGTGACCATGATGACGGGGATATGATGCGTGCGCGGATTGGATTTGAGGCGGCGGCACACCTCAAAGCCGTCCATGCCGGGCATCATGACGTCTAGAAGGATGATATCGCATTGTGATCGTTCACAGATCGCCAGGGCATCGGGGCCGGACATGGCGGTGAGGACGTCGAAATATTCGGCGTTGAGCCGCGCTTCCAGCAGCTTTACATTGGCCAGTATATCATCGACAACGAGAACCTGTGCGGTCATCGCTTACCTCGTGTTTTATGTAGCGGGACCTAAAAACTGACGGACAGTCTCAATAAATTTGGCGATCGAAATCGGTTTCGAAATGTAGGCTTCGCAGCCGCCGGCGCGAATGCGCTCTTCATCGCCCTTCATGGCGAAAGCGGTGACCGCGATCACCGGAATCGAGCGCAACTCTTCGTCGCGCTTGATTTCCTCGGTGACCTGAAGGCCGGAAATTTCAGGCAGCTGAATGTCCATGAGAATGAGGTCGGGGCGATGCTGACGGGCGAGACCCAGCGCATCCTTGCCATTGCGCGTCTGCAATGTGCGATAGCCATTGGCTTCCAGGAGGTCATGGAAGAGCTTCATATTCAGCTCGTTGTCTTCCACAATGAGCACAGTTTTTGCCATCACGTATCCCCAAAGGCCCGCCGAGCCCGACGCTGGCCCTTCTCCATGCAACACGATACGCGAAGACTCTTTAGGAACCGTAAGGATTGCCGAAATGCTGCACAAACCATCAGATCGCCATAGTGTTCATGCTGAGGAAATCGCCATAACCGCACTGTCGTTTCTGGCAAGCGAACCGGAACGCCTGGGGCGATTTCTGTCCCTCACCGGCCTTGGCCCGCATAATTTACGCCAATCGGCGCGCGAGCCCGTATTCCTTGGCCAGGTGCTGGCCTATCTGTGCAGCGATGAGGCGTTGTTGATCACGTTTGCTCAATCAGCAGG
>FSSH01000944.1_pt1 | contig 13382 bp, 11 predicted proteins | sample 1166101 | NCBI WGS metagenome assembly FSSH01 (sample SAMEA32972668, study PRJEB13176) | freshwater metagenome | biome: Drinking water system; feature: Biomass in drinking water that filtered by 0.45 um membrane; material: drinking water | place: USA | collected 2012-12-20 | depth 0 m | reverse complement strand
TAACCCGGCCCTTAAATTCCCTTACCTGGAATGACGTTGCCGTGATTCGAATTTCCATACTTGTAGCCGCTATTGCCATCCTTAGTGCCTGCACACCGCCGGATGAAAATCCGAAGACGCCATTGACACTGGAAGCGGCTGTTGCCGGTGAGTGGCGAGATCCCGCTAATGTCGCTCGCGACAAGTGGCGGCATCCTTTGCAAACGCTGGCGTTTTTCGGCGTCAAATCTCAGCAGACTGTGATCGAAATAACGCCGGGTTATGGCTGGTATGCCGAGATTCTGGCGCCTTTGCTCCGCGAAAGCGGCCATTACGTCGCCGCAGTGATAAACCCTGATAGCGCTGTCAAAGACAGCGCCAAAAACTATTATGCAAAGCAATTCAACGCGCTTGAACGCAAATTTCGTGTTTCACCAAGGCTATACGGCAAACCGGGGATTCGGCTTTTTGATGAGGCTAAGCCGACGTTCGGCGAACCCGGTTCAGCCGATGTGGTATTGACGTTTCGCAATGTCCACAACTGGCGGGAAGCGGATACCGTGGCATTGATGTTCAAGGGTTTTTTCGATGTACTCAAACCCGGCGGCTCGCTGGGTCTGGTTGAGCACCGGGCAAATACCGATGTGGCGGACGACGATTGCTCAGGTTATATCGGTCAAAATCAGCTGATTGCCTGGGCCGGTGCGGCCGGCTTTGTGTTGCAGGCATCCAGCGAGGTCAATGCCAACCCGTTGGACAGCAAAGATCACGAGAGCGGCGTGTGGAGTTTGCCGCCGGCATTCAGCCTCGGTAGCAAGGATAGAGAGAAATACGCCGCGATTGGCGAAAGCGATCGAATGACCTTGCGGTTTATAAAGCCTGGAACGGCGTTCAGTGCTGTTCAATAGGTGTAGACGTTAACCCGCGAAAAGATATTTGCTGACAGATAACGTTGACTATTTCGAATAGAAGGGATTTACTCAGTAACAAATTTTCTTTGTCAAAGGTACCGAATCGATGAACGAAATACTGATTGCCGTAGCGGTTGGAGAGGATGGAAGCATTGCGCCCCATGCGGGCAGGGCATCGCGCTGGCTGGTCTATGTTGCCGGAAATGAAGCGGAGGCGAGTCTGGCTTGGACGCTTGATCTAACCGAGATCGGCAGCCTGCACGAATGGCATGTGCGTGGCGACGGCAATCGGCATCCGCTGCATTATGTTGATGTAGCTATTGCCGGGTCGGCCGGAGAAGGAGTGAAACTTAACCTGCTGGAGAGAAATACCGAACTGCATACCACCAGCGAGACATCGCCTTTGAAAGCGGTGGCCGCCTATCTGGCGGGCGAACTTGTCGATGGCCTGCCGCATGAGGAAGCACATTGCCTAAAAACTAGCGATCAGTGATTCGAACTTAACGCTCCGCACAGGCGGGAGCCCGGATGCCTGACTAGGTTGGCTACGCGGCCCTTAGGCTCCAAGGAATTTAAGTGGCTGTGTCAAAACCGGCTCGGCGCAGTCGTTTTACTACAAACTCAAAACTCCCAAACCACTTTGCCGTAAACGCCGCGTTGCAGTTCGGTGGGTTGCGTGAAGGTTTCCTGGACGTATTCCAGGTGCTGGTTGTCCAATAAGTTTTGCCCGACCAGCGATAGCTCGACGGCCTGATTGAGTTTCCATGCGAGACGTAAATCCAGGGTGGTGTAAGACCTGATGTAGGCCGGCCCTGATAGCGTGAAGGCGCTGGCATTGTCCACATAACGCAGCCAGGCATCCAGGGTAATGTCCTCGGTGGGATTCAGCAGCGCGCGCAATGAGGTTTTGTGCTGCGGCGATATGGCTTCCTGATAATACGGATTGCTGGAGAGCTCGGTTTTCAACACGCTATAACTCAGGTCCCAGCGCCACCAATCCAGCATCTTCCAAACCGCTGCTGTTTCCACCCCGTAGGTATGGCCTTTTCCGGCATTATCAACTATGAATGGCTGTTTTATAAAAAACGGTAGATTCGTGGTGTCGATGTTGCCGGCGGTATAGGAACGCAGGTTTTTATAGTCGTTGTAAAACAGTGATACATCCAAGGAAAAAGTATTACTGGGGGTGTAGCGATACCCTGTTTCATACGCCAACACTTCTTCGGAACGAAAAGCGTTCGAACCGGTTACCGCCAAGGCGAGCGGCAAAGGCGTGCTGTTGGGGCTGGTAAGCGGAGGCACGACTTGGCCGATCAGTTCCATATGTGCATCCACCCGCGACGGAATGCGCACGCCTCTGGAAACGGCTGCCCAGAGTCGGTGGTTGGGGTCCGGCCCCCAGAGCAGACGGGCCGTGGGTTGCACCTCTATGCCGGTGTAATCGTTATGCTCCAGTTTGGAACCCAGCGTGAGCCACAGTTGTTCGTCAACTAAGGTCAATTGGTCCTGTAAGAACGTACTGAAATAACTCTCACCGCGTTGAGGAGGAGTAAAATTAACAATACTCTGCTTAACTTGGTTTTCTTTGGTATAGGTATACCGATAGCCAGCCCCCCAGATTATGTCGTTCCAATCGTTCAGGGCAAAGCGGTGTTGAAAATCCACATCTCCGGTATAGCGCTCCTCTTCAATAAAACTTTCTCTGCGGTCGTAACTGTCAAAGTACAGTTGTAGGGCGTAATTGGAGGTGTCGGAAATGCGATGTTGCAGACGGCCAAGCAAATTACCGCCGGTGGCTTGAACCTGGTCGGAGATGGTTTCTCGATAGGGTGCCGTGAGCGACGCTAAACCGATTTGTTGGTTTAAATCGCTATGATACACATCGCCTTGCACGGTTGCGGAGTCGGCGGCCGACCAGTCTGAATCTATACGAAAACCGCCTTGCATTTTGCTCCAGGCGTCCCCTGCAGCTTGGCCGGCTGGCCTGCTAAGGGCGTCGCGTTCAAAGCCCTTCACATAAGCCCGGCCGCTGGTATTTTCGTTCAGTTTGCCGCCATACCGGAATGCGCCAAACCCGCGTTCTTCGCTGCCGCCGCCGGCGCTCAACAAGCCGCCTTGCGTATCCGCGGAATGTTTGGTGATGATGTTGATGACCCCATTTACAGCATTGGCGCCCCACAGCGCCGCACCGGAGCCGCGAATGACCTCGATGCGCTCCACGTCCTCCAGCATCACATCCTGCATTTCCCAATACACGCCGGAGAACGCCGGCGTGTAGATATTTCTGCCGTCGATTAACACTAATAACTTATTGGAAAACCGGCCGTTAAAGCCGCGCGAACTGACCGCCCATTTGTTGGCGTCGATCCGGCCGACGTCAATACCGGGCGCCAGACGTAGTGCGTCCGGAATGTTGGTGGCGCCGGAGCGTTTAATGTCGTCGTTGCTGATGACAAATACCGCCGCCGCCGCATCGCCCAGCGCTTGGGCTTTCTTAGAAACGGATGTGATTTTTACCGATAGCAGTTCTTCTATATTCAACTCGGTTAAATCGGTATCGGCCGAGGCAATTTCCGCATGGATAGCCAAAGATAGCGCGCTTATCCAAACGGTGTAAAAGGTGTTTTTCATTCTGGTGCAAATGGGGGCAAGGCAAGAGACATGATGTCTCTCGGTTAATTCTTCAGTTGCAAATGTAGCGCAGCATCGATTTATCACAAAGTTTTTGTAGCATTTAGGTCAGTCTATTGACTGATTGTGCTGCGGATTACGCAGATTCGGCGAATGGCGGGCGCGCTTTAAGGCTAAGGAATGGAGGAGGGCAAGTCGAGTGCCCGCTTGCCCGATTACGGCGGGACGAGCTTAAAGTTTTCAGCAGCGTTCTAGCTTAAGATGCTCAAGACCTTGATCTGAAGCAAGGTGTTATTAACCCGGCTCTTAAATAGCGTCGCTCACGCGCAGGCAGGGCCCCAGTGCCATACTGGATTCGCCACGCTTTAACGGCTCCCGCTTTCGCGTGAATGACGACACTGTGAATACAAGGGCCGAGTTGATAATCAGGTAGGTTTCATACATCCGCCCACATCCGCAGCAGGTTGTGATAGCAGCCGGTCAGGTTGACGGTCGGGGCGCTGTCGCCTTGGGTGTTGCGCAATTGCAGGATAGCCATATCCATTTCAAACAGTAAGCGGCGGCGTTCGGTTTCGCGCACCATGCTTTCCAGCCAGAAAAACGAGGCCAGCCGCGCGCCACGCGTCACGGGTTCGACGCGGTGCAGGCTGGAGCCCGGATACAGCACCATATCGCCGGCCGCAAGTTTCACTGCATGTTCGCCGTAGGTGTCTTCGATGACCAACTCGCCGCCTTCGTAACTGTCCGGATCAGCCAGAAAAAGGGTGGCCGACAAATCGGTACGCACCCGTTCGCCGCTGATCTGACATTGGCGGATAGCATTATCGATATGGTTACCGAAAGTGTTCTGCTCTCCGGCGTAGCGATTGAACAGCGGTGGGAAAATTTTTTTCGGCAGCGCCGCCGACAGAAATAGCGGATTGCGATTCAATGCGTCCAGCACGATGGCGCGGGCGGCATGGCTTTGTTCGGTTTGCTCAGGCAATTGCCAATTGTTTTTCACTTGCGCGGACTGCGTGCCGGCGGTGATGCGGCCGTCCGCCCAAGGGGCATCGGCCAATAGCTCGCGGATTGTTTGCAGCTCGGCTTGGGAGAGGACTTCCGGAATTTCGATTAACATGGCTCTAACCCGCAATGGCTTGCATGGCAAAAAACACGGCCAAACTCATTGACCCAAATCCTAAACCTGCTGCTGCAATGCGATTACCGTGCAACCGGGTCCATAGCAAAGTGCCGGTCAAACTCAGCAAAAGCAAGCCACCGGCCAAAGTATCGACCAACAACACCCAGCCCACGCCCATGCCGGTGCCCTTGTGCAGATTGTTCAGCGTATTCAATAAATTGGCCTCGCCTTGCTTGACCGTGACAAAGGCGTTGCCTTCCCAGTAGTCGGCGGACAGCATCTTTTGCGGATTGCGGACGTTGATTTGCCAGGATGCCGGTTGCTGGACCGCTTGATTGTTCCAGGTTACGGTTTTACCGGGTTCCTTGCGGATTTTGGCGTGGGACGTATCTACACCTAAAGTTTGGCCTAGCCAGGCGGCCAGCGCTTTCGGGTCCGTGGGATGAGGTTCCGGTAATGCCAGTTGAATTTCTTTTTGTTCCATGCGGCCGATGGGTATTTTCAACACATCGTGGTGGTTCAATAAAATCCCGGTAAACCCGAATAGCAGACCCAGCGCCGCACCCCACAACCCGAACCAGGCATGGGTGCGGCGCAGCCATTTCAGAAAGGCACCGCGCGATAGGTTTTTCGGTAAAAACAGATAGCCCCCGTTGGTTTTCTTGGGCGGGCGGCTGGCTGGCGTAAGTAATGGGTCGGTAGCGGTATTCATGGGTTAATTTCCAAAACCTATGGCTAGTGGGTTGGCAAACGGTAATAGATTGGTTTTCCTTAAGTGGAGCCTGAGCTGCTGAACGGACGATCGATAAAGCCGGTCAATATCGTTCAACAACTCAGGCGCCCAGGGTTAATACTTAAAGCTCACCGTCAATTGCCCGGATACTGGCATCCCCGGTAAGGCCGAATTGGTTTGGCCGGATTCGTAGTACACGGTATCGGTCAGATTGAATACGTTGAGCTGCACGTCATAATGCTTTTGGTGATAAGCCACCACCGCGTCCAGGCGGGCGTAACCCGGCAGTACGGCTTCGTTGACGCTGTCGGCATACCGGTGGCTGGCGTAATACACCCCGCCGCCGACTTCCCAGTTATCGGTTAAGTGGTAGGTGCTCCAGGCCACGCCGCTATGTTCAGGCACGTTGACGGCGGTCATGCCTTCAAAGGATTTCAGTAAACCGCTGACCGAGCCAGTTGCCGTTGATGTGGATTTGTTGATTTTCGAATCCAGATACGCATAGGTCAGCGACACATCCCATTTCGGCAATACTTCGCCGGCCAGACCGGCCTCGAAGCCGTCGGTACTCTGTTCTCCTGCCAGGATTTGCAGGTTGGCATCCAACGGCGAGGTGGTGCGGGCATTGGTTTTTTCCAATCGGAACAAAGCAGCAGTAGCCGACAATTTGCCGTCGAATAACTCCCATTTACCACCAATTTCGTAGTTGTGGTTCTGCTCGGGCGGCAGGTTGGCATTGTTGGCAGAGAGACTGAGACTTTCCGCAGACGGATTAAACGATTTGCCGTAACTGAAATAATAGGACTGGGCCTTGCCGGGTTGCCAGACGATGCCGCCGCGCGGGCTCCACTGATCGACACTGCTGTTGAAATCGGCTGCACCAATGCGGTCGGTCTGTTGCGCGTCGAACACGTCGTAACGGGTGCCGGCTAACAGTTTCCATTCCGGACTGATCTCGAATTGATCCAACACATAGCCGGCGTAGGTTTGGGCTTGCGTCAGTCGATCAGTGGCCAGCGTGCCGCTGAAGTCGTACGCCAAGCCGGTCACGCTGGCGGTAAGACGGGGATTGAATATCGACACCCGGCTGACGCCGGTCGAGTTTTTCGATTTGAAATCGTAGTCTTCCCAGCCGAATTCGCTACCGAACATCAAAGTATTGTTAAAGCCGAACAAGGGTTTTTTATAGACAAAATCGGTCTGGTTGTAGATGTTTTCCTGGGTGTTCAGGCGCAAGGCTTGCGAGCGGGCGATAGTACCGGCATCGGCGCCGCTATAGGCCGCTGCGCCGGAATACAGATGCGTCAGGTATTTGCGTTCGTAGTCGCCGTAGCGGATCGAGTTTTTCACCGAAAAATCCTGGTTGAAACGGTGGGTTAATGCCACCGTGGCCACATTGACATCGGTGTCCATCATCCGGTTATCGGTAAAGCCATAGAAGCTGTTGATCGGTACCCCGGCTGGTCGGCCTTGATACATGGGTACGCCGTAATCAAACACGCCTTCTTCCTGTTGATGCAGCAGGTTTAGGGTCAAATCGGTATCGGCGCTAATGTCCCATTTGAACGAAGGCGCGATACCCCAGCGATTGCTGTAGTTGTAGTCGCGATAGGAATCGGCATCCTGGTACATGACATTCAGCCGGGCCGATAAATCTTGATATTTGGTCTCGGCATCGATCGCGGTGCGTTTGAAGTCGTACAAGCCATAAGTAAAGCTGCCGTTAATACCGGTTTTGCCTGTGGGCTTTTTCGCAACCTGGTTAATCACGCCGCCCGTGGCACCGCGGCCGAATAATATCGACGAAGCGCCTTTCAGCACTTCGGCTTTTTCAATGAAAAAGGTGTCGCGATTGTACTGGCCGTTGTCCTTGACGCCGTCCAGGTATTGATCCGAGCTGGCGGCGAAACCGCGCAAGGTAATCGAATCGCCGGTGCGGCCGCCTTCGCCGGCGGCAATGGTCAAGCCGCTGACATTGCGTAATGCATCGCGCAAATTGAAAGCGTTTTGCGATTCGATCAATTCTTTTTTCACCACGCTGACCGATTGCGGGATGTCGCGCAGCGCCATTTCGGTTTTACTTCCGGTGCTGGAAGTCTCAGCTTTGAAACGGGTGGTTTTATCGCGGTTGGCTTTGACCTTGACGTCTTTTAGCACGACCTCTTGTTCTTCGTTAGCCGGTGCGTCGGCGGTTGGTTCAACGGCGAATGCTACCCCGCTTAGTGCCGCGCCGAGCGGCAATAGAGCCCCAAGCCGCCATTTAGCGGTGGAGGTTTTTGGGATGGTCGAATGGTCTGCGGACATAGTATTCCCTTGATAAGCATAAATGACGTTGCTGGCTGCCTGGCGGGGAATGCTGGGTGGCTAAGGTTTTCGGTGTACTGGCCGGCATATGGTTGACCGGCAATCAATCTATATTCGAGATGCGTTGATTCCAAAATAGCTGGATATTAACTGGCTCTCAAATAATAACGATTCTCATTTTAATTTTTTTGACGCCAATGTCAACTCCGGAAGTTGTTGCCAGACTGTTTCCAATATAGAAACGTCTGCGTCCGGGTGGGTATTGAATGGAATGCCGTATATTGTGAAGCGCTGTTTAACAGCATGCGTGTTCATTGAGAATGTCAACGCTTTTACGATGCAAGCTTGAAATTTTTGCTGACACAGCCGAAGAGAAGTAGCGCTTTACATTTTAAATGAGAATAATTATCATTTGAATAAAATTCAATCCAGGATGTTTTGTCGTGAACAAATTGTTGGCATTTTTTCAGGAACCTTCCGCAGTCAGGTTAGCGATTGCGCCGGAGGTGTTGGCAACGCTGGTTGAAAAAGGCGAATTGCATGCCACCGATTTTAGATGTCTGGATTTGAGATCGAAGCGCATAGTCTGGAAGATGTTCCTATTGCTGGCGATGTCGAAATTGGGTGGAAATCTGCATCACTCAGAGCGGCATTGAGTCTCCAGCACCGAATTTTTTATACAGCTTGAGCTGTTTTATGGAGGAGTAAAATGATGAGCAAGAAACCTTGTACCCACGAATGTCTGGCGGCTACCGAATTCAGTAAAGTCTTGATTTGCCGAGAATGCGGTGTTGTGCATTTACATGTGCAGAACATGTCCTTGCGCCTGGAAGTGAGCGATTTCCTGAGTTTTGCCGATACGATGGCGGAAGCCGCGCACCAGGCCAGAGCGGGTCAGAAAGACAAAAGCAAACGCGCCGGCTTTACCGTCGTTAAATCCAGCACCAGGCTAAATTGAAGAATGCGCCGCAGACCAGCATCTAACATGGAGGTTTTTAGTGAAATACCATCCAGGGTCAATCATCATCGCCTTGATTTCTGCTTCGTTGTCCTCGTATTTTGTGGCGGCAATGCTGTTTCCGGATACCAGCGCAAAAATAGTTGCGGGTTTTCAAGGCGAAGGCGCGGTGGTGATGTGGATAGCGTTAGTGTCGGTAATGATCGCTGCGGCAATTTACGCTAAAAGTAATAAAAAACTGATTGATCGCGTGTTAACAGGTCAGGTCAGTATCAAGGAAATCACACGCTCCTTTTTGAGTACCGGTTTTTTCAAGAAAAGAAGCTGACAGTGAGAAGCTGTCAGTGGACGCAGGCGCCGGTCTCGTTTCAGAGGAATACTCCCGCAACCGATGTTATCCTTGATGGTAATCTTATTCAGAATTTCTGTACTGGCTGAAGCCCTTAATACACCCTTGGGTCTAGGGGGCTTGTATGGTCGGTTTCTCCCCAGTGATTTGTCAGCTAGTGTTTGGTTTTTTTGGCAAGTCGGTGTCATAAAAAATTCATATAACGCGAATCATTATCAATTGTATAATCCCTGCACACATTTTAGGGGATTGGGTATGAAACGTTTAATCGCGATAGCTTTACTTTCCACCAGCATGAATATTTTTGCGAACCAGCAACTGAGTCTTGAGCAACAGTTGGGCGAGCGTCTGTTTAGCGATAAGAATTTGTCTTTAAACAAGAACCAGGCTTGCGCAAGTTGTCACAGCCTAAAACCCGCACACGGCAAATCGTTGGTGACTAAAATAGTGCCTGGCTTTGTCGATCCGGATAATGTGAAAACGGGGAGCGTGGTATCAAAGGGCTCGGTGCTTGGCTTGACTGGCAGTCTGAACGCTCCCAGCGCCGGCTATGCGGCTTATAGCCCTGAATTTCACTGGCATGTAGAAGACGAGGATAACGATGCGGACGGTTTATACGTCGGCGGGCAATTTTGGAACGGCCGAGCCAGCAATCTGAGTGAACAGGCCAAGATGCCTTTTCTGAATCGGGTTGAAATGGCCATGCCGAATGAGTTGGCCGTGGTCAGTCGTATACAACAGGATAAAACTTATCGGCGTCTGTTTCGCCAAGTCTATGGATTAAACTTAATTGAAATTGCCGATTCGGAAAAAGTCTCCCAACTCTTTGAATTGGTAGCCAAGGCTATCAGTAAGTACGAAGAAAGCCCTGTGTTTAATAAATTCAATTCCAAATTCGATTACGTTTTGGCCGGTAAAACCAGCTTTACGCCTCTGGAGGCCCAAGGCTTTGAATTGTTTAACCGCGAAGATAAAGGCAATTGCGCCGCCTGCCACGTCAGTGAAGCGTCTATTGCCGAAGATGGCAGCATCGAGCCGCCTTTGTTTACGGATTTTAGTTATGACAATATTGGCCTTCCGCGCAACGTCAACATACCCGGTAATCCTGAACCTAATTTGGGGCTTGGGGGGCGGACAGATTTAACGACCAATGCCGCCAACGAATTAGGCAAACACAAAGTCATGTCCTTGCGGAATATTGCCCTGACCGCGCCTTACGGCCACAATGGCTCCATGGCTAGCTTAGAGCAAATCGTGCATTTCTATAATACCCGGGACACCTTGGGTTATGTCGATGACATTAATCATATGGGGTTCGGCAAAACCGGTTGGCCTGCCGCTGAGATTGACGAAAATCTGAATCGTGATGAGCTAGGTAATCTTCACCTGAGCGATGAAGAGGAGAAGGCAATCGTCGCCTTTATGAAAACCCTAACCGACGATTATCCAATATGGGGTCATGATCGTCGCGTCCCAACTTGGTCACCATCACCTTTCACGCAACCCAAAAAATTGAAGAAAGGCAGGCTATCCAAAGCGCACCTGAATCGTATTTTACGGAGGGATAGATAGTTTCAAAACACTGCGGTGGCCTAATAAGTCTATAGTCTGCTTGGCCGGTAGCAGTCATAAGATATATTTTGATTCAATGCGGCGTCGCTCGCCGGTACCCGTATTGAACGCCTAACAATTCACAATCGTCGTTACTGCGGAAGCGGGAGCCTCTAGTTAAATCAACAGCCTGGATTCGCTATGCGGTCTGACGGCTCCCCGCATACACGGAAACGACGAGTTTTTAGAGAAAATCCGCTACTTCTCAATCGGCGTCATTGCCGACAGTAGGGCGTAGAGTCGAACCTATTCGACTAGCCTCATGCCATAGCCCTACTGGCTGCCGTTCAACGCGCCCCCCAACTTGCCGGGTTCGCTGCCCGCATCAGGTGTGGAATCGTCAATGGCCGATCCGGATATAAGGGGTGAGTACCGACCGTCACCGGGTAATTGAAAATATCCCGGATCAATTCGCTGTTTAAAACCTGGCAGGGGGGACCGGCGGCGACCAATCGGCCTTGATGCAATACGGCGATACGGTCGGCGTACAAAGCTGCCAGACTGAGATCATGCAGGATCGCCAGAACGCCGGCGGCATTGGCGTCGGCGAAACGCCGGGCAATCGCCAATACCGCGTGTTGATGCGCCAGGTCCAGCGCCGAAGTAGGCTCATCCAGCAGCAAGTAACGATGCAATGGATCGCACGGTTCCCAGATTTGCGCCAACACTCTGGCAAGTTGCACGCGCTGGCGCTCGCCGCCGGACAGCGTTGTGTAGATGCGCTCGGCTAGATGCGTAGTATCGGTTAAGGCCAGTGCTTGCCAGACAATGGCGATGTTGTCGGCATGGCTGTGGCTTTGCCGATGCGGGCTGCGGCCCATCATGACCACTTCCAACACGGAAAAACGAAACGCCAGCGCCGATGCTTGCGGCAATACGCCGCGCATTTTGGCGGCTTCTCGGGCGTCCCAATCGGCCAAGGGGCGACCGTTCATCAACAGCCCGCCGCTCTGAGGGCTCAGTTCGCCGCTTAGGGTACGTAGTAATGTCGATTTACCGGCGCCGTTGGGGCCGATCACCGCCAGGACTTCACCGGGATGTATTTCCAGCGACACCTCGTCCAACAGTATATTTGGGCCAATACGCACCGAAGTGTTTGTAGCTTTCAGCATCTACGAGTATCCCATTATTTTTTGCCGAAACAGCAGCCACAAGAAGAATGGGCTGCCCAGCACCCCGGTGATAATGCCAATAGGCACTTCGGCTGGTGCGGCCAGAGTACGGGCAAGAGAGTCGGCGCACAGCAACAGCAATGCGCCGAGCAAAGCGGAGCCGGGCAATAGCCAGCGATGATCCGGACCGAGCGCCAGGCGCAACAGATGCGGCACCACCAAGCCAACGAAACCAATCACTCCTGTCAAAGCCACTGCCGTGCCCACGCCCAGTACTACCAGCGCGATCACCGTGGTTTTCACCCGTTCCACCGGAAACCCCAGATGGCCGGCTTCCGCCTCGCCCAGCAACAAGGCGTTCAGCGCATCGGCCAGCAAGGGTAGCAACAGCAGATTCAGCAAGAGAAACGGTGCAGCCAATGTCAGGTCGGTCCAAGCGATGCCGTTGAGGCTGCCCATGCTCCAGAAGGTCAAGGTGCGCAATTGATCGTCGTTGGCAACATAGACCAACAAGCCGGTGGCGGAACCGGCCAAGGCATTGATGGCGATACCGGCCAGCAACAAGGAGCCGATATCGACACGGTCGCTGCTACTGGCGATGCGGTACACCAGCCAACTGACCGCAAAGCCGCCGGCTATCGCCGCGACCGGCAGTAGATAGCGGCCCAGCAATTGACTCGGAATGGCGAATAAGCTGGTTTGTAGAACAATGACCGCCACTGCCGCCAGTGCCGCGCCGCTGGAAATGCCGATCAAGGCCGGGTCGGCCAGCGGATTGCGGAACAAACCCTGCATCGCGGCGCCGGACACCGCCAGCGCCGCGCCCACTAATAAGCCCATCAGCAAGCGCGGCGCGCGTATCGAAACCAGTACCGCCCATTGTTCGTTGGCGTAAGTCCATGGTAGGTCTATGCGGAGTAGTTTGGCCAAAATCGCCCCGGCTTGGCCTGGCGAGATGGCTAAGGCGCCATGCCCCAAAGAGAGTAGGCTGATCAGGATCAGTAATAAGCCTAAGCCGACCAATACCGCCGCGCGTCGCCGCTCAAACGCATTCAGCCGCTGCACCGTTGCCGATTTGGATAAGTAGATCGAACTTGTCGTCATGTTCAGCTCAAGGTGTGGTAGCGACGTTGGCCGGCTTTTGCAAGCGCTCGGCCAGGTGCAACGCGGTTTGACCGCTACGCGGTCCGAAGCTCAGAAGCGCCAGTGTGTCCATTACGATTACCCGCCGGTTGAGGCCTGCCGGGGTATGGGCAATCCCCGGCAGTTGGTAAAACTCATCCAGGCCGCCCACTGCGTTAAGGGTGAGTTCGGTGAGCAGAATCAGCTCCGGTGCTGCGGCGATGATGGCTTCGCTGCCGATAGGTTTGTTGCCGGCATAATCGCCGATTGCATTGACACCGCCGGCCAATTGAATCATCGCGTCCGCCGCGGTTTCGCGACCGGATACCAAGGGCGCGCCGTGCGAGACTGCCATGAAAAACATCACGCTGGGGTGCCCGGAAAATTGGCCGCGCAATTGGGCCAAGCGGCTGAAGTCGGCGTGGATTTGTGCCGCCAAGGTTTCGCCGGCATCCGGTTTGCCGAGCAGAGCGGCAATGTTCGATACTTTATTGAGCACGCCTTGCTCGGAAAACTCCTCGGATATCGTTTGCACCGGGACCCCGGCTG
>FSSH01001820.1_pt1 | contig 13393 bp, 10 predicted proteins | sample 1166101 | NCBI WGS metagenome assembly FSSH01 (sample SAMEA32972668, study PRJEB13176) | freshwater metagenome | biome: Drinking water system; feature: Biomass in drinking water that filtered by 0.45 um membrane; material: drinking water | place: USA | collected 2012-12-20 | depth 0 m | reverse complement strand
CGACCGCGCGGTGCCGGCGCTTGCCACCACAACACTACGGATCGCCGACGGCGAGTTCGTCGCGCTGGTCGGGCCTTCCGGATGCGGCAAGTCCACCATCCTGCGGCTGGTCAGTGGACTGGTGCAGCCATCCACCGGCGTCGTCATCGTCGGCGGCCGGGAAGTGGCGGCGCGCGCGCTGCGGGTCGGCATGGCGTTCCAGAACCCGACNNCCCTGGATGACGATCGAGCGGAACATCATGCTGCCGCTCAAGATCGTCGAGCCGTTCCGCTCGCAGTTCCGCAAGCTGCGCAAGACCGAATTCCGCGACAGGGCCAATGCGCTGCTGGAGCAGGTCGGCCTCAAGGGCTTTGCCAACCGCTATCCCTGGCAACTGTCCGGCGGCATGCTTCAGCGCGCCAACCTGTGCCGCGCGCTGATCCACGAGCCGCGCATGCTGCTGCTCGACGAGCCNNNNCTGGACCAGTTCACGCGGGAAGAACTGTGGTCGATCCTGCAGGACCTCTGGATCGCCCACCAGCCGACCGTGCTGCTGGTGACCCATGATCTGCGCGAGGCGGCGTTCCTCGGCAGCCGCATCTGCGTGATGAGCGCGCGCCCCGGCCGCATCCTCGACGACAGCCAAGTCACCTTCGCTCGGCCGCGCACCGTCGCGATGACCTTCGAGCCGGATTTCGTCGCGCTGAACCAGAAACTGCGCGCGTTCATCGTCGATGCCCGTACCGCATCGGCACAGGGAGCGGCCTGACATGCCCGATCTCGATTATCGCCAGAAGGCCTGGTCGGCAGGACTGATCGTCCTGTTCTTCGTCGTCTGGGAATTGTTCTGCCTGATGACGGGCATGTCCGATCTGGTGCTGCCCCGCCCGTCGCAGGTGTTCGTGACGCTGTTCGAGAAATTCCCGATCCTGTGGCCGCACATCCTGCAGACGCTGGCGACGACCATGATCGGCTTCGTGCTCGGCGTCGGCCTCGGCGTCGTGCTCGGCGCGGTGATCGGCGTTTCCAAAACCGCTTACGACACCGCCTATCCGCTGCTGGTCGGCTTCTCCTCGATCCCGAAGGTCGCGGTGGTGCCGATCTTCGTGCTGTGGTTCGGCTCCGGCTCGGTGCCGGCGGTGCTGACCGCGCTGTCGATCTGCTTCTTTCCGATCGTGGTCAACATCGCGACGGGCCTCGCAACCACCGAGCCCGAGCTGGAGGACGTGCTGAAGGCGCTCGGCGCCAGCAAGCTGGACATTCTCTGGAACGTCGGGCTGCCGCGGACCATGCCGTTCTTCTTTGCCTCGCTAAAAGTCGCGGTCTCCTACGCCTTTGTCGGCGCGGTGCTGTCGGAGACGGTGGCCTCGAACCGCGGCATCGGCAACGTGATGATGACCGCGTCCTCCAATTTCAACGTGCCGCTGGTGTTCGCCGGGCTGTTCGTGCTCGCCGGCCTCGGTGTCGCGCTCTACGTCATCTTCTCGGTGATCGAGGGACGCGTCACCGGCTGGGCCACCCGCAAGAACGACCTGCTCGCGACATGAAGCACGTTTCCGCCAACCGCCATCCAACCCTTATCGAGGAGACCACGATGTTAGCCAGAGTAAGCGCCGCGCTGCTGGGAGTTGCCTTGTTCGCCGGCACCGCGTGTGCCCAGGAAACGACGATCAAGTTTACCCTCGGCTGGAAGACGCAAGGCTCCGACGCCGCGTTCTTCTATGCCAAGGACAACGGCTTCTTCAAGGAAGAGGGCCTCAACGTGGTGATCGACCAGGGCGAGGGCTCCGGCGCCACAGTGACGCGCATCATGTCCGGCGCCTATGACGCCGGCTTCGGCGACGTCAACGATATCTTCGGCGACATTTTCGGCGACATCTTCGGCGGTGGCCGCCAGCGCGCGCCGCGCCGTGGCGCCGACCTGCGCTTCGTGATCGAACTCGACCTGGAAGAGGCCGTGTTCGGCGTGGACAAGCGCATCGAGGTGCCCAGCCTGGTGGCCTGCAAGCCCTGCAGCGGCAGCGGCGCCGAAGACGGCAAGGTCGAAACCTGCAAGAGCTGCAACGGCCACGGCCAGGTGCGCATGCAGCGCGGCATCTTCGCCGTGCAGCAGACCTGCCCGACCTGCGGCGGCCGCGGCAAGTCCATCCCCAAGCCCTGCAAGACCTGCCACGGCAACGGCCGCGTGCAGGAAGACAAGGTGCTGCAGGTGAAGATCCCCGCCGGCGTGGACAACGGCGACCGCATCCGCCTGACCGGCGAGGGCGAGGCCGGTCCGCCCGGCGCGCCGGCCGGCGACCTGTACGTGGAAGTGAGCGTGCACGACCACCCGATCTTCCAGCGCGACGGCAACGACCTTTACTGCGAAGTGCCGATCCGCTTCTCGCAGGCCGCCCTGGGCGCCGACATCGTGGTGCCCACGCTCGACGGCGAGGCGCTGATCAAGGTGCCGCTGGAAACCCAGACCGGCAAGCAGTTCCGCTTGCGCGGCAAGGGCGTGAAGTCGGTGCGCAGCCATTCCCACGGCGACCTGCTGTGCCGCGTGGTGGTGGAAACCCCGGTGAACCTGACGGCGCGCCAGCGCGAGCTGCTCAAGGAGTTCGAAGACACCTTCGAGGGCGAGGGCGCGCGGCATTCGCCGCGCTCCAGCGGGTTCCTTGACGGGGTCAAGGCGTTTTGGGACCGCATGACGTCGTGAGGAAAAGCAGGAAAGCAGGCAATAGAGGATAGGTAATAGACAATAGAGAGAGCGCCGCCCGCAGCGGCCGTTGATCTCTCCATTTCCTATTTCCTACTTACTGGTTCCTGATTAAACGCCCCTGGCTTCCGGCAAGAAAAAGCCCGGCGCAAGCCGGGCTTTCTTGTTTCGCGACGGACTTATTTCTTCGCCCGGTACAGCCGCCCCGGCGAAGGCTGCCCCGCATACGGGTCGAGCTTCTCGCCCACCGAGGCCTCCAGGCGCTCGATGCGGCTGGCCGGCGTGGGGTGGGTGGAGAACAGCAGCGCCACCCGCTTGTCCGACGCATCCGCCGAGTCCAGGGTCTGCAGCACGCCGGCCAGGCCGAACGGGTTGTAGCCCGCGCGCGCGGCCAGCACCATGCCGCGCTGGTCGGCGTCGTATTCGTCTTTCTTGTCCAGGCCGCGGGCCAGCACTTCGGTGCCGGCGCGGAAGGCCTTGTCGCCGAAACGACGCACCAGTTCGTTGTCGCTGCGGCCGGCCATTTCACCGGCGATCTCCGTGGCGAACTCGCGGCCCATCGCGCCCTGGATGGCCTTGACGTGGTGCTTCTGCACCACGTGGGCGATCTCGTGGCCCAGCACGCTGGCCAGTTCGGACTCATCGCGCAGGCGGTCGTACAGGCCCGCGGTGATCAGGATGGTGCCGCCGGGCATGGCGAAGGCGTTGACGTCGGAGCTGTCGATCACGCCGAAGCGCCAGGGCAGGCCCGGGCGTTCGCTTTGCATCGCCACCCACAGGCCCACGCGGTTGACGTAGCGCTGCAGCTCCGCGTCGGGCACCAGGGGCGCCGCGCCCAGCACGTTGGCCGCGACGCCGCGGCCCAGGTCGATTTCATCCTGCTCGGTGATTTCCTGGCTGGCCTTGGAGGCGCGCTGGCCCAGGTTCAGCAGGTCCTCGGCGCTGCCCAGGCGGCCGAAGGCGGCGGCGGGCGCCGACAGGGCCAGGGCGAGCACGGCGATGACACAGCGGGAGGCGTTCATCGGTCTCTCCTTCGGCCGCCGCGTTCCTGGGCCAGGTAGGCCACGCGCTGCGCCTGCAGGGGCACCTGCCCGGCGAACTGCGAAGCGTCGCTGGTGCTCACGGCGAAGCCGTCGAGCTGCGCCAGCTGCGCCGCGTCGGGCGAAGCGCCGGTCAGCTCAGCCGCCGAAAGCCCCTTCACGCCGGTGCTGACCGAGCTGCCGCTGGAGCCGGTGGCGAACACCGACGCCAGCTGCGAACCGCTCACCGACGCCGCGGCGCCCGAGCCGGTGCGCAGGTTGAGGATGCGGGCCCAGCCCTCGGTGCCGCTGGGGGTCTTCACGCCGGCCCAGGCGCCCTTGCGGGCGGTGATCTCGACGCTTTCGCGGGCCTTGAGCTTGCCCACCTCGCTGGCCGAGGCCAGGGGTTCGCTGCGCAGCGGGGTGTCCTTGAGCACGGTGCCGGACTCCGCGAAGACGGCGCCGGCGGCGAGGGCCGCCAGCGTCGCCAGCGCGAGCGCTCGGCGTCGGGGCAGGCCGGGAGGTGGGGTTTGGGTCATGTCGCGGGCTCCGCTGGTGAGGGTTCGGGTTCAAGCAGGGGTTCGTAAAGGTCCACGGGCTGTTCGCGGCCCTTGACGTGGAATTGCCCCCGGTGCACGAAATGAAAACGGGTTTCAGGCCCGCAAGCGGACCTCGTGGCGCCCGACACCAGCACCCGGGCCACGCCCTTGGTGGCGCTTTCGATGCGGCTGCCCAGGTTCACGGTGTCGCCTATGGCGGTGTACTCCATTCGCGTGTCGCTGCCAAGGAAGCCCACCACGGCGGGCCCCGTATGCAGCCCGATGCCCACGTCGAAGTCGCCCAGGCCCTCGTTGCGGGCCTGCAGTTCGCGCTTGAAGTCGTCCAGCGCGCGGGTCATCTCGATGGCGGCGGCCACGGCTTTTTCGGCGTGGCCCGGGGTGTCGGTGGGGGCATTCCAGAACGCCATCACGGCGTCGCCGATGAATTTGTCCAGGGTGCCACCGTGCCGGAAGATCACCTCCACCTGGCGGGTGAAGTAGCGGTTGAGCAGGTCCACCACCTGTTCGGGCGAGCGCGTCTCGGACAGGCTGGTGAAGCCGCGGATGTCGGAAAACAGGATGGTGATCTCGCGCGCCTCGGGCTTGCTGTCGCGCGAGAGTTCGCCGGCGTCCACCAGGGTCTGCACCACGCGCGGGTCCAGGAAGCGGCCGAAGATGCCCACCGTGGCCTCGCGCTCGCGGCGGTCGAGCCACTGCGCCTGCACCGTGAACAGCCCGAAGGCGATCCAGGCCAGCATCAGCGCCGCGCCCACCGGCAGCCACACCTCCAGCCGCAGCGCGAAGTAGGTCGCGGCCAGCATGGCCACCGTGGCCACGCCCAGCGCCACGCCGATGTAGAACGGGCTGCGCCGGCGCCGGAACGCCGCCGCCAGCAGGCCCGACAGCAGCACGGCCAGCGGCCAGCGCGCGGGAAGGTCGCGCAGCCAGTCGCCCGCACGCAGGTTGGCTAGCGCGGTGGTGATCACCAGCACGCCCGGGGTCTGCGCGCCCAGCGGCGTGGGGCGCATGTCGTTCAGGCCCGGCGCGGTGGCGCCCACCACCACGATCTGGCCGGCCAGGGTGGGCGCGATCACCGGGTTTTCCTGGCCCAGGTCGTGCAGCAGGTCGCTGTAGGCGATGGTGCGCGGCGCCTCGCGGAACCAGTTCAGGCGGATGCGGTCCTGGTCGGGAAGGCGGGCCCCGGCGAAGCGCGCCATGCTGGCGGCCATGCTGGGCATGCGCCAGCCGCCCAGGTCGGTCCATAGGCGGTGGTGGCGGCCGGTGCCGTCGCCGTCGGCCTCGAAGTTGATCAGGCCGCCCTGCCAGTTCACCGGATCCAGCACCAGCGGCACCAGCAGGGTGGGCGGCGCCATGTCGGTGGTGGTGGCGGTGCGCTCGGCGCCCATCGAGGGCGGCAGCTGGTCGATCGGCGTGGCGTTGCCGTCCACCAGCCGCATGGACGCGAAGAACAGGTTGGGTTGCGCCTTGGCCACGTCGCGCAGCACCTGGTCGCTGTCGGGGCGGAACACGTCGGCCTCGTTGAACATCACGTCGAAGGCGACCGCGCGCGGCTTGAACCGCGCCAGCCCGTCCAGCAGCTCACCGTGGATGGCGCGCGGCCAGGGCCAGGCGCCGGCCTCCTCGTTGAGCACCTCGAGGCTTTTCTGGTCGATGGCCACCAGCACGATGTCGGTCGGCGGCGAGCGGGTGTGCGCGTGCTGCAGCACCAGGCGGTCGTTGAGCGCGCGGTCGGCGCGGTCCATGCCGCCGGCCAGCCAAAGCAGGGCGGCGGCGGCGGCGAGCGCCAGCAGGGGCAGGCGGAGCGGGGCGCGCTTGGTCGAGCTCATGCATCCTCGGAGTGGGCAGGGGCGAGGGCAGCGGGTTCGCCGCGAGTCTAGCCGTTTGCCACGCCGGTCTGGTTTCCGCTAGCGTCCGGGCCATGAATACTCCCGTCGTCCAAGTCCTCATCCACGGCGCCAGCGGACGCATGGGCCGCGCGCTGCTCCGGCTGGCCTCCCAGCGCGACGACCTGCAGGTGGTGGCGGCGGTCAGCCTGAGCGGCGCGCCCATCGCCGAAGCCGGCCCAGTGCCGGTGCTGCCGGCGGCAGTGCTGGCCGAGGCGCCGGACTTCGACGTGGCCATTGATTTCAGCCTGCCCGAGGCCTTCGATGCCCTGTTGGCGCTGTGCGTGAACCGCGGGCAGGCATTGCTGGGAGGCACCACCGGCCTCTCGCCGGACCAGCACGCCGCCCTGGCGGCGGCCAGCGAGCGCATCCCGGTGATGTGGGCGTCCAACTACAGCGCCGGCGTGGCCGTGCTGGCCGAGCTGGTGCGCCAGGCCGCGGCGGCGCTGCCCGGCTGGGACGCCGACATCGTCGAGGCCCACCACACCCTCAAGAAGGACGCGCCTTCGGGTACGGCCCTGACCCTGGGCGCGGCGGTGGTGGCGGGGCGGGGCAGCCCGCCGCACTACGCCAGCCTGCGGGCCGGCGACATCGTCGGCGAGCACACCGTGCAGTTGAGCGGCCACGGCGAACGCCTGGAGCTGGTGCACCGCGCCACGCACCGGGACATTTTCGCCCGCGGGGCGCTGGACGCCGCGCTGCGCCTGGCCCGGCTGGGTCCCGGGCGGCACGATTTCGGCGCCCTGCTGCTGGCCGACAGCCGCCGCTGACCGCCCGGGCTGCACGCGGCGTTTCCCTTTTGGGGGTGAGGTCGCTAAAATTCCCGCTCGCCTGAACCCTCGCCCGTACGGACACGGTTTTTCCCTGTCCGCGGGTGCTCGCACACCCAGCGAACCGGGTTCCCCCATCGCAAGGCGATAGCCCGTGACCCAACCCGCAATCCTCGCTCTCGAAGACGGCACTGTATTCGAGGGCGTTTCCGTAGGCGCGCCTGGCACCAGCGTCGGCGAGGTGGTGTTCAACACCGCCATGACCGGCTACCAGGAAATCCTCACCGACCCGTCCTACGCCCGGCAGCTGGTCACCCTGACCTATCCGCACGTGGGCAACACCGGCTGCACCGCCCAGGACGACGAGGCCGGGCAGGTCTGGGCCTCGGGCCTGATCGTGCGCGACGTGCCGCGCCGTCCCAGCAACTGGCGCAGCCAGGTGGCCCTGCCCGAATGGCTGGCCGCGCGCGGCGTGGTGGCCATTTCCGGCATCGACACCCGCAAGCTCACCCGCCTGCTGCGCGACCGCGGCTCGCAGAACGGCTGCCTGATGGCGGGCGAGGGCATCGACCGCGACAAGGCGATCGAGGCGGCCCGCAAGTTCCCCGGCCTCAAGGGCATGGACCTGGCCAAGGAAGTCTGCACGCGCGAGCGCTACAGCTTCACCGAAGGCCAGCTCGACCTGGACCGCAACGAGTTCGTGCGCGCCGACGCCCGCTTCCACGTGGTGGCCTACGACTTCGGCGTGAAGCGCAACATCCTGCGCATGCTGGCCGAGCGCGGCTGCCGCGTCACCGTGGTGCCGGCGCAGACGCCGGCGGCGCAGGTGCTGGCCGAAAAGCCCGACGGCGTGTTCCTGTCCAACGGCCCCGGCGACCCGGCGCCCTGCGACTACGCCATCACCGCCATCCGCGAGATCGTCGCCACCAAGCTGCCGGTGTTCGGCATCTGCCTGGGCCACCAGCTGCTGGCCCTGGCCGCCGGCGCGCAGACCCTGAAGATGAAGCTGGGCCACCACGGCGCCAACCACCCGGTGATCGACCTCGATTCCCGCCGCGTGATGATCACCAGCCAGAACCACGGCTTCGCGGTGGACGAGTCCACGCTGCCCGCCAACGTGCGCGCCACGCACCGCTCGCTGTTCGACGGCACCAACCAGGGCATCGAGCTCACCGACGCCCCGGCCTTCAGCTTCCAGGGCCACCCGGAAGCCAGCCCGGGCCCGCGCGACGTGGCGGGCCTGTTCGATCGTTTCGTCGACATGATGTCGAAAAACCACTGATCACCTCGGGGAAGGGAAAAAGATGAAGATGGCACGTCGTTTCGTCCTGTCGCTGCTGCTGGCGGCCGTGTTGCCGGCCCAGGCCGTCGAAGTCCCCGTGGGAGACTTCTTCAAGGACCCGGAGTTCACGAGCGTTTCGCTGTCACCCACCGGTGAATACATCACCGTGTCGATGCCGCAGGCCGACCGCACGGTGCTGGCGGCCTTCCGCGTCTCGGACATGAAGCTGGTGGCCAAGTTCGACTACGGCGAAAAGAAGCACATCGACCGCGTGCGGTGGGTCAACGACGAGCGCTTCTTCCTGTATGTCACCGAAAAGACGGGCCGATTCGACGCCCGCATTGGCACCGCCGACGTCTACGCCAGCAACGTCGACGGCTCCAAGCGCGCCGATATCCCCAACGGCGGCTTCTACGGCATCGTCGACCTGACGTGGGACGATCCGCGCACCATCCTGGTGGCCCGTTCGATCGAATCGGCGTTCCTGTCCAAGCTCGACGTTTACACCGGTGAGGTGCGTACCGTGGCGTCGGCGCCGCTGCGCTCGGGCACGTTCCTGGTCGACCATGACGGCAAGGTCCGCTACGCGGTCGGCCAGGAGGAGGACCTCGACTCGGTCACCCTGCGCCGCAACGGGGACTCCTGGGTCACGGTCCACAGCGCCGAGATGGGCGGCGCGGTGCAGCGTCCGGTGGCCTTCGCCGCGGACAACAAGCGCGTGGTGTTCGAGGTCAGCGACAAGGGTGAACCGGCGCGTCTGGTCATGATCGATCCCGAGACCAACACCGAGACGCCGCTGGCCGGCAACGACAACGTCGAGAGCATGGCCTACCTGTTCAGCAGCGACGAGCGCGACCTGCTGGCGGTGGGCTACATGGACGGCACGCCCGGCTACACCTTCGTCAACAAGGACCACGTCGAGTCCAAGACCTACGCGGGCCTGATCAACGCCTTCCCGGAACACGCGGTGGGCTTCGGCGGCATCAGCCGCGACGGCCGCTTCGTTCTGTTCCGGGCCTACAGCGACGTGGACCCCGGCTCGTACTACATGTTCGACCGCCAGACCGGGCAGGCCAAGTTCCTGCTGGCCGCGATGGACTGGATCAAGCCCGAACAGATGTCGCCGATGGATCCCATTTCCTTCGTGGCCCGCGACGGCACCGAACTGCATGGCTACCTGACGCTGCCGCGCAACGGCGGCGGCAAGAACCTGCCGCTGATCCTGCACCCGCACGGCGGCCCGCACGGCCCGCGCGACATGTGGGGCTTCAATCCCGAAGTGCAGTTCCTTGCCAACCGCGGTTATGCCGTGCTGCAGGTCAACTTCCGCGGCTCGGGCGGCTACGGCAACGCCTTCGAGCGCCTGGGCTACCGCAACTGGGGCACCACCATGATCAACGACATGACCGATGCCGTCGACCACGTGGTTCGCCAGGGCATCGCCGACAAGGACCGCGTTTGCACCTACGGCGCATCCTACGGCGGCTATGCGGCGCTGCAGACCGTCGTGCGCGAGCCCACCAAGTACAAGTGCACCATCGGTTACGTGGGCGTCTACAGCCTGCCGCTGATGTTCAAGGACGGCGACATCCCCGAGGACGAGACCGGCGTCAACTACCTCAACCGGGTCATGCCCGAGACGCTGGCCGAACAGCAGGCCCAGTCGCCCGCCTTCAACGTGGACAAGATCCGCATCCCCGTGATGCTGGTCCAGGGCGCCAAGGACCGGCGCGTGCCGATCAGCCAGTACAACCTGCTGCGCGAGAGGCTGGAAGAGGCCGGCCGGCCGCCCGAAGTCACCGTTGTCGAAGACAAGGAAGGCCACGGCTTCTACGATTTCCAGAACCAGGTGGACCTCTACACGAAGATGGAGGCGTTCCTGGACAAGCACATCGGCGCCGCCAAGCCGTCCACTTCGCCCTGAGGCCATGCCATGAAGCGCACCCTGCATTCCCTCCTGTTCGCCGCCGGCCTGGTGCTGGCTTCGCCGCTCGCCCTGGCTTCTGCCGGGGCGGGGCAGGGCGACAAGGTTGAACGCCTCGTGGACGCCATCGTCGAGATGATGCCGTTCGGCAAGGTCTTTGACCTGCTGGCGGCGGAAGACCCGTCCTGGCCCTTCGCCGACGCCGCCGACAAGGTGGACGCGGGCCAGTTGGCCTGCGTGCGCGGCGAGCTGTCGACGGCAGGCTACCGCCGCTACCAGCTGCCGCTGGTGACCGGTTACGCCGCCAAGTATCCCGACCGCGTGGACAAGGACCTGGCGCTGCTCGAGGGCGGCGGTGCGGAGCTGTTCGGCAAGCTGGTGATCGCCGGCGCCGAAGGCGAGCGCACCGGCGTGGAGGTCAACCCCGAGGTGGTGCTGGCCGGCGCCACGCCCGAGCAGCTGGCCGCCTTCATGGCGGTGTTCAGCGATCCCGCCAACGCCGGCCTGCGCAACCTGGCCGGCTTCGGCGAAGCCCTGGCCCTGGACAAGTCGGAGGCCGAAAACGAGGCCGCCGGCGAAAAGGTCGGCGGTGACCTGGCGGGCATGCTGCTGCAGCGCGCCCTGGGCACCTGCGGGGTGGATCCGAAGACGCTCCAGTAAGAACGACTGTTCCGCCGCGAAAGTGCGACCCTCCTCCCGCGATTCACGAGTGATCCCATGCCCAAGCGTACCGACCTGAAGTCCATCCTCATCATTGGCGCCGGCCCGATCGTCATCGGCCAGGCCTGTGAGTTCGACTACTCCGGCGCCCAGGCCTGCAAGGCGCTGCGCGACGAGGGTTACCGGGTGATCCTGGTGAACTCCAACCCCGCCACCATCATGACCGACCCGGACATGGCCGACGCGGTGTACATCGAGCCGATCAACCCGGCCACGGTGGAGCGCATCATCGCCAAGGAAAAGCCCGACGCGCTGCTGCCGACCATGGGCGGCCAGACCGCGCTCAACTGCGCGCTCGACCTGGCCGACGCCGGCGTGCTGGAAAAGTATGGCGTCGAGCTGATCGGCGCCTCCCGCGAAGCCATCCGCATGGCCGAGGACCGCGAGCTGTTCCGCGTGGCCATGAGGGAAATCGGCCTGGACTGCCCGAAGGCCGAAGTGGCGCGCTCGCTCGACGAAGCCATCCGCATCCAGGCCACCGTTGGCTATCCGACCATCATCCGCCCGTCCTTCACCCTGGGCGGCAGCGGCGGCGGCATCGCCTACAACCGCGAGGAGCTGATCGAGATCTGCAAGCGCGGCCTCGAGCTTTCGCCCACCGGCGAAGTGCTGGTGGAAGAGTCGGTGCTGGGCTGGAAGGAATTCGAGATGGAGGTGGTTCGCGACACCGCCGACAACTGCATCATCGTCTGCTCGATCGAGAACCTCGACCCGATGGGCGTGCACACCGGCGACTCCATCACGGTGGCCCCGGCGCAGACGCTCACCGACAAGGAATACCAGCGCCTGCGCGACGCCTCGATCGCCGTGCTGCGCAAGATCGGCGTGGACACCGGCGGTTCGAACGTGCAGTTCGGCATCAACGCCCAGGACGGCCGCGTGGTGGTGATCGAGATGAACCCGCGCGTGTCGCGTTCTTCGGCGCTGGCGTCCAAAGCCACCGGCTTCCCGATCGCCAAGATCGCCGCCAAGCTGGCCGTGGGCTACACGCTGGACGAGCTGCGCAACGACATCACCGGCGGCGCCACCCCGGCTTCGTTCGAGCCGGCGATCGACTACGTGGTCACCAAGATCCCGCGCTTCGCGTTCGAGAAGTTCCCGGCCGCCGACGCCCGCCTCACGACGCAAATGAAGTCGGTGGGCGAAGTGATGGCCATCGGCCGCACGTTCCAGGAATCCATGCACAAAGCCCTGCGCGGCCTGGAAACCGGCAAGGTCGGCTTCGACCCCACCGGTGCCGCGGCCGACGGCGAGGAAGGCCTGCTGCGCATCAGGCGCGAGCTCAAGGAACCGGGCCCCGAGCGCCTGTTCCAGGTGGCCGAGGCCTTCCGTGCCGGCCTGAGCGTGGAAGACGTGTATGGCCTGAGCTTCATTGATCCGTGGTTCCTGGACCAGATTGAAGAAATCATCGCCACCGAAAAGGACGTGGCCGCCGCCGGCCTGCCCGGCCTGGACGCCGCGCGCCTGCGCGAGCTCAAGCGCATGGGCTTCTCCGACGCGCGCCTGGCCCAGCTGGCCAACACCGACGAATCGGCCGTGCGCGCCCTGCGCCGCGCCTTCGGCGTGCGCCCGGTCTACAAGCGAGTGGACAGCTGTGCCGCCGAGTTCGCCACGTCCACCGCCTACCTGTACTCGACCTACGAGGACGAGTGCGAGGCCCTGCCCAGCACGCGCGACAAGATCATCGTGCTCGGCGGCGGCCCCAACCGCATCGGCCAGGGCATCGAGTTCGACTACTGCTGCGTGCACGCCTCGCTGGCGCTGCGCGAGGACGGCTATGAAACCATCATGGTCAACTGCAACCCCGAGACCGTGTCCACCGACTACGACACCTCCGACCGCCTGTACTTCGAGCCGGTGACGCTGGAGGACGTGCTGGAGATCGTGGACGTCGAAAAGCCCGTCGGCGTGATCGTGCAGTACGGCGGCCAGACGCCGCTCAAGCTCTCGCGCGCGCTGGAAGCCGCCGGCGTGCCGATCATCGGCACCAGCCCCGACAGCATCGACCTGGCCGAGGACCGCGAGCGCTTCCAGAAGCTGGTCGAAGACCTCGGCCTGCTGCAGCCGCCCAACCGCACCGCGCGCAACGCCGAGCAGGCCATCGCCCTGGCCAACCAGATCGGCTATCCGCTGGTGGTGCGCCCGAGCTACGTGCTGGGCGGCCGCGCGATGGAAGTGGTCTACTCCGACGCCGACCTGTCGCGCTACATCCGCGAAGCGGTGCAGGTGTCGAACGATTCGCCGGTGCTGCTCGACCGCTTCCTGGACAACGCCGTGGAAGTGGACGTGGACGTGATCGCCGACAAGGACGGCAACGTGCTGATCGGCGGCATCATGGAACACATCGAGGAGGCCGGCGTGCACTCGGGCGACTCGTCCTGCTCGCTGCCGCCCTACACGCTGTCGGCCGCCACCCAGGACAAGCTGCGCGTGCAGGTGACCCAGCTGGCCCGCGCGCTGAAGGTGATTGGCCTGATGAACACCCAGTTCGCCATCCAGACCGACGGCGAAGGCGTGGAAACCATCTTCCTGCTGGAAGTGAACCCGCGCGCCTCGC
>FSSH01004486.1_pt1 | contig 13411 bp, 10 predicted proteins | sample 1166101 | NCBI WGS metagenome assembly FSSH01 (sample SAMEA32972668, study PRJEB13176) | freshwater metagenome | biome: Drinking water system; feature: Biomass in drinking water that filtered by 0.45 um membrane; material: drinking water | place: USA | collected 2012-12-20 | depth 0 m | reverse complement strand
CATTGACGGACACGACCGTCGCGCGATGGTGCCCTCGGTCCAGACGACGTGGCCGATCCCCCGGACCGCGAGGGCGGCTCGGATCGCCCGATGCTTCGCCTTCGTGGCAGGCGCGAGGGCGAAGCATCGCGGCTTCACTTCGACGTAGACGATTCCGAAAGTCGTCAGGACGCCGAAGTCCGCAGTGTAGGTTCGGGCCTTCCCTTCGTCGTCCCAGCTTTCGCGTGCGGGCTGCTCAAGGTAGTCGGTCACCTCCCATGCCCCTTCGAGCACAATGGCTGCGCCGCGTTCGAGCAGGCTTTCGTAGGCCACCATCCGCCCAGTCTTATGTGATGGGCGGAACCCGCTGAACGTATCGCGCCGTCCGGTCGCAAGCCTGCGGTGCAGCCGACGGTAAACGAAGCCGAGACAGTCTGGGGCTTCACCAGCATCGGTTCCGAACGCACGAAGCCACCGAGCGGCATATCCGTCCGAGCCATTCAGGTCCTCGTTAGGCCGGAAACGGTCTTGGTCCGTAGCGCCCGTCCGCCCCGGCGGAGCGGGCAACGGGTCCGGGATGAGTGTGGGCGCCACGGCGTCGGAGGTTCGACATTCCCGGGTAGTATTCGCGCATTGACGACGGATCTCATGCTGCATGGCACGACCTTCGGATATCCCGGTGCTACCGGTTGGATGAGGAGTGAAAGTGTTGCTTGATCCGGCTCATGGCACGACCGTGCCGCTTGATGGGGCCGGGCGGGGCAACGGCCGTCCGGCACATGCCATCGTGTCGTCGGAGACGAGCGGCCTTATGGACGCGGCTGAACAGGAAGTGTCGGCGACATGAACCGTTTCGTGTGTTACCTGCCGAATGGAAGGTTCCGCGTATTGATCACCCGGCGACAGCGGCGTGTGTACGAGCGGCGGCGTTTTCCCAACGTGAGCGCGACGGAGATTGGTCGCCGCACCAACCATCGTCTGGTTCGAACTGCGTCCCAAAGCCGGCTGAAGCGGCCTGTGAGCAAGTTCAATTGCGGGCAGGATCGGGAAGAGGGATGATGCCTGATTCGTCGGGTGACGTGGATGGGCTCCGCGCCTCTCGGTACGCTGGAATGTAGAGCTCCCCTGGGAAACCACCCGGAACGGACGAGCTAGACGACAAGGGATGGAGGGCACGGCTGCCGATGGCGCCCCGAGGAGGGCAAGCACTTTCGAAGCACGTGCAGCCCTTATATCTTAGGCTTGGCGGCAGTGCAAGACCTATCTACCTGTCGATCCGGCCCTGTGTGCAACCAGAATGCAGTACGGTGGAAACATAGTTAACAACATTATGAAAACGGGCTGCCTGTCCGAGCTCATGATAGGTCCACATCACCATCGAAATTTGTCAGACGTGGGGGCGGGATGGGAACCGGAGGCCTCGCCATCCGCGAAAATATGACCGAGTCTGGCCGTGTGCTTCACGCTGGTCAGTTGACGTCGATATGCAGTCCCAATCGCTCGGCACCGTATCGATGGGCGGCGAGCCGTTCCCCGAACCTGGAGGAGGTGCCTCGAACGTCTGAAACGGCGCAGTGATTTGTGACTTGCCGCTTGGGGGTGGAACCTGTGTCTCCCACGACGGAGACCTGCGATGTCCCAACCCGACAATCATTCCCCCACGAAGGTTTCGACGCACCAGACGCCGTACGGCACCTTCAAGGTCTCGGCCAGCTCCGGTACCACGATCATGGTCTGCCCCGAGAAACCTCCAGGCTACGAGATCGTGCCGAGGGAGCTCCAGAGGCCTGGCATGTCCTCGGAACAGCTCTGGCGCCTATCGTCGCGTCCCCGGTACTCTCACGCAACCCTGCTTTTGGCGATGGAGTACCGGGTCGTGAAGACCGACGATGGCGGGCTGGACGTAAAGCCCGAGGCTGGGCAGCCGCGTACATCGGGGCATCCGGCATATACCTTGATGGCGAGCATCGCCGGCGCCTACGCCCGGGAGAACGTCGAGCTGATGGACGCGATCCGAGTGAAGCTCCGCGCCGATGCGATCGAGGAGCTCGAAGCGGCGGCGGCGGGCATGCCGGACCCGGAGACCGACGAGAACGTCATCCGCTGGCGTGGGTTGGTCGAGGAAGGCATTGCCCACCTTTCGGAACCCTGGCGCGGTTTGGTGCGCGACCACGGAGCATCATACGAGGGGCTTTGCGCAGCGCCTGCCCCCCTCGGCCCACTCGTGGTGGGAGGACTTGCTGCAGACGAGCAGGAACACCGGGTGCTCCTCGTCGTCGATCAGATCAGGACGATCGACGGGTACCATGCGTCTGCGAACGAAGAGAAGGCCAGGCACTTGCGTGTGGCCGCGATGCTCCGCATCCGCTCCGAACGGGAGGCTGACGCCTCCCCCGCGCCGGCATTTCGCTAGGCTTGCGTCACGCCCGGATACGGAGCGGCTGGTACCGGAATGTCGGCGGTCTCGACATACCGAGGCCAGAATGCGCCGGCAATCCTCGCATTGTGCGATCGAACTTGCTCGCCGACTAATTCCGAGACCCACAAAAGCTCCAGCACCGCCGGATCTTCCTGACCATGCGTTTCGATCGATTCGTGGATCAGGTCCCGGATGTCGTCGGCGATCCCGAATTTGGCGTTCTCGGTTTCACGTTCGGCGTCGTTCATGAACCCCCACAGGTCGGTTCCGAAATGCCGGGGCATCAACTGGACCTTGGCCAGTCCGGAGGGGACCTTGACCGGCAGAGGCCGTGAAATGCGCAAATCGTAACCCGACGTGGTCGAGGCCGGCCGTTTCTGGACAAGGAACTTGAGTTCCGCGAGAGCGCGGTCGATGGCTTTCCTTCGCGCTCTTAGGAAGTTGCTGTATACCACGCGGCGCGCAGCCTTCAGGGTTTCGTGGTCCGCGTCTGGTGCCGGCCGTGTGACGACCTTGGCAATAGCGGCGTCGAAAGATGCAACGAGCCCGGAATCGCGATCCATGACGAAGACCAGTGCGGCTTGAGCCCGCCAATTCGGGCTGTTGTCGAATACGCGTTGATCCGCGACGTCGATCCCGCCCACGCGACGGACCAGAACGTCGAACCGCATACGGGACGCCGTGATAGGCAACGTGCCGCGTTCGGCCGGTCGGTCATGGTAAGACGAACTCACGTCCGAGCCGAGTTCCTGTGCGAGATCCATGTCCAGGCTCCTTCCGAGATGCGCGCAGTCTCGGACGATGCACTTAATGCCATGCTGACGCTGCAGCGCCGACGTCGAGGATGGTTACCGGACTGCGGAGTCGAACTGGTATTCGTTCCGATGGTTCGGGCGGGGAAGGATTTGCGTGGTACCTGATGAGTCATGATGTTTTGGCCTGGAAGATAGTTTGGAGACCAGATGGTCTGGGACGCGACCCGTCGGCTCCGGCCTCGACGTGAGGCGGCCCGATACCCAAGCGCTATCGAGGGTCGGAAATCAGCGGCGATCGCGCGCTCATTCCGCTCCACTCCCTAAACCCGGCTGGCGGGCATGCTGGACGGATCTAAGGTCGGTATTGGATGCTATCCTCCACGTCACTCGAGTGGATGCCGATGACGCATGCTACCCAAGGATTTTTCCCCCTGGGCTCCCGCATCAAAGTCCCAAACGATTCAATACGGTTGGAACTTGCTCTAAAGGCAGCGCTCCATTTAGCGAAGGTCGGTGGAGGCCCACCGACATCGGCTTGGACAGCAGCGCGGATTTTTGAGCTTTGGCGCCGTGACCGAAGAGGTGACCGCCTTTCCGGCGAAGTTTGGCTTGCCGGTTGGCTCACCGCCGACATTTGGGATCGTCCGGACTGTAGGTTCACCACCCCGGCTTGAGATTCTGACCGGGGTCGGTCGGAAGATCGACGGCGCATATGGTTGGCTGTGCCTGGCGCGGAAAAGACGGTGCCCCAATCCGAGCCGACTGTGTCAAACGAGATGCCGATCTTAGTCGCTCGATAAGCTTGCAGATTGAGGGGCCGATTTTCAAGCCTGCGATTCAGGACGATCGCGTGAGGCGGCTCGCCGAATGAAACCCGAACCGTCTTGAGCGCCCCAGATTCCCGGAATCGCAGTCCCGTAGGAAGCACCATCTGCCGGTCGCTTCTCACCAGATTGATGAAATCTACCGCCCCACCGCCGGTGGATACGATCTTGGTTTGGGTGGTCAACTTAGAATAGAGTGCCAACGAGGAAACGTAGCGGGCCGAAACCCGGAAGGCTGCGAGTGGGAGTGGGACCTACGTGGCCAGGAAACCCCGGACCCCTTCATGGTCGCAGATCCTGTGCGGCGTTCTCGCCGTATGGTCGGTTGTGAACGTCGAGCCGATGTCTGCGGTCGCGCAGATTGGCGATACGGCGCTCTCCCGCATCACCCAAGCCGACCTCCAGGCGCTGGGCTTCGAGCCCGGCGTCATCGATGGCCGCTGGGGGCGCCAGTCCCTGCAGGCCCTTCGCCGATTTCAGCGCGCGGAGGGTCTACCCGAGACGGGCCGGGCCGATCCGGAGACGGTCGCGCGGTTGAGGCAGCGGCGCCAGCCCGTCACGGCGACGGCTCAGCCGGAAGTTTCGCCGGCGCCTGTCTCCGCACCCAAGTCCGTTCCCCAATCGCTTTCCATCCCCTCCGGTCCGGTGGACGCGTCCCCCATACCCGAGGCGATGCGCTCGCCGGACGCCTCGGTCGGGCCCTCGCCGGTGAGCACGGTGCGGCCGACCCCGGTCGGGGGGGGGCGGCAGGGCTTCACCGAACGCCGTCCCTGTCGATGTCACCCGAGCCGATAACGCGCAATCCGCCCCTTCCGCGGCATCCGGAACGAGACCGAGACTGCCAACGGCAGACCCCTCCGGTACAGTCGTCGGTGCCGAGGGCACTTCCGCCGGTAAAATCCTCGCGTCCTGGATGGTGGCCCTGCTGCCGGTCGGGCTGGTGGTGTTCGGGGGGCTGAGAAGGAGGCGCCGGAAGCGGCACGACGGCGCGGCAACCGCCATCGCCGAGAATGGCCCCGGCGCGACCCGGTCCGGTGAGACCGACAGCCAAGGCGGTGCATTCCCAGCTCAGGAGACCATCGCGGTCCCTCCGTCCCCTTCGTCGACGCCTGCCCCCGAAACCGACCTGCAGTCTTCGGACGTCGTATCCGCCCCCGAGGCGCCGGCCACGGCAACAGCGATCATGCCGCCGCCGGCTGCAACTGCCGTCGCCAGGCTCACCTTCGGTACCCGGACGTCCCACCTGCAGATCCCGCCGGTGTTGACCGAGACGTCCCCCGTGGACTCGCGCCCCACGAACGGTGCCGCCAGGCGTCACTCGTCGGGGACGGAAACGCCCTCACCGCATCGCGTTGCCGGCGACCGGGCTTGGGTTCCCGCGGGGGAACGCATGACCGTAGCTGGATTCGACCTCCCAGGCCTCGTCTATGTGGGTCGTTTGCTGAAGCGCAGCGATGGGTACGGACGCAACGACAACTGCCTGATCGATCCCGGCCTGACCGTCTCCAGGACCAACGCCGACACCATCGGCCAGCACATGGACTACTGGCCGGCCTACGAGAGCATGCATCCCTCGTCGCGACGCGCGTTGCTCGAATGGCTGTCGGGCGGTCGCTCCGACCCGGACACCTACGTCGGTTACGTCTTCGTCTATCTCTACGGCCTGGAGCGCAGGGGGATTCTGGAGAGGTCGCGTGAGGACCAGCCTTCCATACGGGCCGAGGTCGAGCGGCTGATCTCGGTCTACGGCAACCACGATTCATTTCAGCGTTATGCGAGCGAATTCCTATCGGCCCTCGATATTCTAGATCTGACGCCGGGTCGCGATCCCGCCCCGGTTTTTCTTCCGAGCGGCGGCGATGTCCCACCCGCGGTCCGCATCGCCGTCGGGTCCCGCATCCGGGACGGTCGGCCCGTCGAAGCCGATTGGCTTCTCGCCTGGACGATGTCGCACCCGCAAACGCGTGTGCGGACCNNACCCGGCGCGGCGTGCCTTCGATCATCTCAGGGCCGAGTTCGCCGCCGAATTCGATCGTCGTCATCCGTCAGGGGGACTTCGTCTGAAGGCGGGCAAGGGGAAGGCCGCGACCCTCCAATATCGGGCGGCAAGCGGCAGCTTCACGGTGGGAATCGAGCCCGACGGCATGGACGCCCTGCCCGATCTCTCGCGGTTTCCCAAGGCGCTCGCCACCGGGCGTGAGTTGCTGGAGATCTGCACCGACGGTCTCGACGCCTACAGCCGGCAACTCGGCAAGGGGGGCGTCGTTACGCTCCGGGCCTTGGCGCTGCTGCCTCCAGGCCGACGCGAGCGAGCGGCGGGAGAGGTAGCCGGCGAGGACTTGGATTGGCTCAGGACGAATGCCGCCTCGGGCGTGTCTATCCCGTTCCATGACCTTGGCAGCAGGATCTCCGGACAGTCCACCGATAAGGCGACGCCCGCGAAACTGCGCGATCTCGGGGATACCCTTTGCCGCTTCGGGATGGGGTTGATACCCGATCCGCGCTTCCCCGCTCGCCTTCCGCCGAGTTCGTATGTGATGCTCTTTCGACTGGATGCTCCAAGCGAGGCGGTCGAGGCCCCATCGGATGCCTACAAGGCGGCTTTCCTGGCCCTGTCCGTCGGCATGTTGGTGGCCAAGGCGGACGGTGAGGTCGCCGAGGACGAGCGAACCGTGCTGCGCGACCTGGCGTCCGCATCGCCCGACCTCACTTCTGACGAGCGCCGACGCCTCCTAGCAGACGCCCTCTGGTTGGAGACCCATCCCGCCGAGCTCCCGACGCTGCGTGCCCGGCTGTCCGAACTCGGCCTCGATCAGAGGCAGGCCGTAGGAGCCACGCTGGTGCGCGTAGCGTCCAGCGACGGCAGCCATCATCGGGCGGAGATCGCCCTTCTCGAAAAGGCATTCCGGCACATGGGGCTCGACCAGAACCAGCTCTATGCAGCGCTGCACCAAGCCGCCCCAGCCCCGGGGACATCGGGGAAGACGCCGACCGGCGCAGATGATCCGGTTCGTGTGGCGCTTGGGACAGAACACGAGAGAACTTACGCGATCCCCGGGGCTCCGGTTTTGCCTGGACGACCATCGCTGGCTCAGCCATCCGCGAAACCCGGACCAGTCGCATCGAGTGCACCCGACCCGGGCCGGACGACGCCTCTATCCGCGGGACGGGTCGATGCCGAACGTCTGGCGGCCATCAGGGCGGAGACCATTGCGGTCAGTTCCGTTCTCTCCGATGTGTTCGATCTCGATGCAGACGGACCTCCATCCGACGGCGGGACGACCGAAGCCGTCACGGATCCGGAGGAGACGGAAGGGACGTTCTCCGGCCTGGATCCCCGCCACGCCCGGCTTCTCCGCGAACTCGTCGAACGCCCGGACTGGCCACGGACCGAGTTCGACCGCTTGGCGCGCGAGTTCGGCCTCATGCCCGGCGCTGCCATGGAGAACCTGAACGCTTGGGCGTTCGACCGTTTCGACGACCTCCTTGTCGAGGAAGGCGATCCCGTCCACGTCAACCTGCATCTGATCCCGGACCCGCTGTCGGAAGCCGCATGACCAACCCTGGAACCAAGTCCCCGCCTCCCATCAAGCCCCGCGACCGCGATACCGTCATCAACGCACTGCGGGCCGGCGTCGTACCGCGCCTCGGTCTCCAGCACATCCAGGTCGGCCGGCGTCGCGAGATCGAGGCCCTCATCGCCGATGTCGCCCGCGTCGCGGACGGCGGCGCCGCGATGCGTTTCGTCGTCGGGGAGTACGGGGCGGGCAAGACTTTTTTCCTGTTCCTGGTACGGCAGCTCGCCCTCGCGAAAAACCTCGTCGTCCTCCAGGCCGACCTCGCGCCGGACCGACGTATCCACGCCACGGGAGGACAGGCACGCCTCCTCTACGCGGAGCTGGCGAGGAACCTTGCAACCCGCACCGCGCCGGACGGCGGCGCGCTCCGCAACGTCCTGGAACGCTTCGTCGCCCAGGCCATCGAGGACGGGAAACGGGAGGGACGAGGAACCGAGGCCCAAATCCGGACTCGGCTCGTCGACCTGCAGGAGCAGGTGGGAGGCTACGACTTTGCCACCGTGGTGGCGGCCTACGCCACCGCGCACGAGGATGGCAACGAGACCAGGCAGGCGAACGCCTTGCGCTGGCTACGCGCCGAGTACACCACGAAGACGGAGGCGCGGCAGGACCTCGGGGTGCGCAGCATCATCGACGACGCCAACGTCTACGACTGCCTCAAGCTGCTCGCGCGGTTCGTGCGCCTCGCGGGCTACGGGGGGCTGCTCGTCTGCCTGGACGAGCTGGTGAACCTCTACAAGCTTCAGAGCGCGCAGGCCCGCAACCAGAACTACGAGCAGATCCTGCGCATCCTCAACGACGTCCTGCAGGGCACGGTCGAGGGGCTGGGGCTCGTTCTCGGCGGCACGCCCGAGTTCATGCTCGATACCCGACGCGGGCTCTACTCCTACGAGGCGCTCCAATCCCGTCTCGCTGGCAACAGCTTCGCCACCGACGGGCTCGTCGATCTCTCCGGTCCCGTGGTGCGGCTCCAGAACCTGACCCCCGAGGAGATGCTCGTTCTGCTGGAGCGCCTGAGGACCGTGTTCGCGGGTGGGAACCCGGAACGGCATCTCGTGCCGGACGAGGCGCTGCACGCCTTCCTGGATCATTGCCGGGCCCGCGTGGGCGATGCGTACTTCCGGACGCCCCGCAACACGGTGAAGGCCTTCGTCGATCTCCTCGCCGTCCTGGAGCAGAACCCCGGAACGGATTGGCGCGAGCGTCTGGGCGTCGTGGCCGTGGCCGAGGATCGCGGTGCCGTCGACGAGATGGCGGTTCTCGCTGGCAGTGATGCCGGCGGGGGCACCGGGAACGCCGACGACGAACTCACCCAGCTTCGACTATGAGCGGATCGGGCCTGGTCCCGCCTGCACCGCCATCCGACGACGGCGCCTCGCGCGCTTTCGAACTGCTCGCCGAACCGGTTCGCCGCTGGATCTGGCAGCAGGGCTGGTCGGAATTACGGGACGTGCAGGAGCGGGCCATTCCCGCCATCCTCGCCGGGGGCGACGTGATCCTCGCCGCCCGCACGGCCGCGGGCAAGACTGAGGCAGCGTTCCTGCCGCTCCTGTCGCGGATTCTACCGAAGCTCGACGGTGGGCGCCCAGGTTTTTCGGTCCTCTACGTCAGCCCGCTCAAGGCCCTTATCAACGACCAGTTCCGGCGCCTGGAAAGCCTTCTTGAAATCTGCGACCTGCCCCTCCACCGCTGGCATGGCGACGTCTCGGCGGACGCGAAGCGCAAGGCCCGGGATCGGCCGCAGGGCGTGGTGCTCATCACACCCGAATCGTTGGAGGCGACGCTCGTCCGCCGCGGATCCGAGGCGGGGCGCCTGTTCGGGGCTCTCGACGCCATCGTCATCGACGAACTCCATGCCTTCATCGGGATGGAGCGGGGACGCCAGCTCCAATCCGTCCTTTCACGCATCGAGGCGGGAACGGGACGGGCTCGCATCGACCGGATCGGGCTTTCCGCCACGCTCGGCGACATGTATCTGGCCCGCGAGGCGTTGCGCCCCGGTGATGCCGCCTCTGTCGATCTCGTGGAGAGCACCGAGGGCGGCGCCGACCTGCTGTTGCAGATCCGGGGGTATGAATGGCCCTTGCGACCGGAGCCGTTGCATGCCCTCCCTCTTCCGTCTCCTGAAAGCCCCATCGACACCGGATCGGATGCGACGGGTATCGTCACCATCCCCGGCGAACCCGAACCGGAGGTCGGCGACCCGGGAACTTCAACCGCCGTCGAGCCGATCGCGCTCCATCTCTTCGAGGTGCTGCGTGGTCGAAGGAACCTACTGTTCGGCGGTTCACGGCAGAACGTCGAGATCTACACCGACCGGCTGCGCTCGCTCTCCGAGGCGGCCCGGCTGCCTAACGAGTTCTTTGCCCATCACGGCAACCTGGCGAGGTCCGAGCGGGAGGCCGTCGAGACGCGACTGCGCGAGGACGGACGTCCGACGACCGCGGTGGCGACAACCACGCTCGAACTCGGCATCGACATCGGCGACGTCGAGAGCGTCGCGCAAATCGGACCCGGCTGGTCGGTCTCGTCGCTTCGCCAGCGCTTGGGCCGATCCGGCCGGCGGCGGGGAAAACCCTCGATCCTGCGCGTCTACGTCGTGGAGAAGGCGATTGGCCCGACGCTTCACCCGGCCGATCGCCTCAGGCTGGATCTCGTGCAGGCCGTGGCGATGGTCGAGTTGCTCCTCCGGCGGTGGTGCGAGCCACCGCGGGTGCAGGGTCTCCATCTTTCGACCCTGATTCATCAGGTGCTCGCGCTGATCGCCCAGACCGGCGGCCTTCGCCCGGACACGGCCTGGCAGGTGCTATGCCAACGCGGTCCCTTCAGGAATGTCGGCCGCGACCTGTTCGTCGAGGTGCTCCGTTCGATCGCTCGGCCGGAGGCGGCATTGATCGAGATGTCGCCGGATGGCCTGCTGATGCTGTGCCGGATCGGCGAGCGCCTCGTCGCCGGATACGACTTCTACGCCGTATTCCAGACCAGCGAAGAGTTCCGGGTCGTGACCACGGGTGGCAGGACCCTCGGCACGGTTCCGCTTGATGCGACGCTCGCCCCGGGCCAGACCATCATCTTCAACGGTCGACGGTGGCGGGTCGAGACCATCGATACACGCGCCAAGGTTCTGGTGGTGAACCCGACCGCCGCAGCGCTGCCTCCCCGGTTCGGTGGCGGATGGGCCGGCGTGCACGATAAGGTAGCGGCGGCGATGCGCTCATGTCTTTCCGGCATGGACGTCCCGACCTTTCTCGATGCCGGGGCGCGTGCGCTCCTCGACCAGGCAAGGGCGGCATTCCGTGCGTATGAGCTCGACGGATCCTCCATCGTCTCGGTCGGTCGCAATTGCGTGATTTTGCCCTGGGTCGGCGGTCCCAAGCTTGAGACGCTCGCGCTCGCGCTCCTGATGCGGCACTTTCAGGCGTCGCCGGACGGGCACGCGATCGAGGTACGGGATTGTTCCGCTGAGAACCTAGTGGCGGTTCTGACCGAGATGGCGAGTTCGCCGCCTCCCGACGGCGAGGCACTTGCGCACCTCGCGGCGAAGCAGGTGCGTGAGAAGTACGACCCCTACCTGACCGAAACGCTGCTCGCGAAGGTCGTGGCCGTCGAGCGCCTGGAGCCGCTTGCAATTCCGGCCATCGCGCGATCGATCCTCGAACCCTCGGCCTGAAGGACGTGAGGCGTGCGCCCGCTGGATGATCTCACCTCGGAGGCAGGCTCCAGCAACTGGTAGCGGCAAGATTTCCCGCCGGCGGGCAATCCTCAGCTTGGTGGGGTGGGAACGAGCTCGGCCTTGGGCGGGCGAGCATCCGCTCGCCTGTGCTGAGCCACAGCTTTTATCACCGGCGACGAACTCGGCTCAGGGCGAGGCGACGTCGAAGCGATCGCTTACTGCGAGACCCAATGTCCTAAGACCATGCCGGGTTCGACCGAAACACTGACACCGAGATTGACGTCCATGCAGCTATTAATCAAGAACTCTCAGGGCTGACGGGATAGCCGTCGGTGATACCTGTTTTGCCATGACATTACCGATCCGAGTCCCGCATCGACCGGGAGAGCCGGGATACGAGACCCTCGAACGGCTGGCTCTTCGCCTAGGCGAAAAGGACGGCGATCCTTTGGCACTGTCGCTAGGTATCCGTCGATCCACGTTGAGACGCGGGGAGGGATTGGGCAAGCTCGCCCAGATATTGGGTATTCACGCGGAGATCCTGCAACTGTCGAGCTTCGTACGCGACGTGCGCGGCATGCGCTTGGGTAACCTAGTGGTGCCTCACACCGGATGGGCTCCCTCCAAGCGTATCTGCATAGGATGCCTTGAAGAAGATGCCGAATGCCAGGCCGATGACCCGGCGCTCTGGAAGTACCGTCGAACGTGGTGGGATTTACGTGCGGTGGGAAACTGCGAGCGTCACCGGTGTGCACTGGTAGACCACTGTCCAGAATGCGCAGTGCAGATCGCATGGCGGGATCGGTCGCCGAGGTTTTGTGCGGGGTGCGGCCGCGATCACCTGAGGGCTGCAAGCGACACGAGGGCAGATGCGGCTTGGGAAGCGTATCTAGTCGGCAGAATCGGCTTCGGAAACAGATCGTCGTCGATCGTTCTGGATGCGTTGTCGGTCACCGACGCGGTTTCGTGTGTGCTGGCTATCGGTGAGACTCTCGCGCCCGGTCCACGTGAGCTTCGCCGTCTCCGATCCGCTCACACATACGCTGAGGTAGGATTTGAGCTTCTCCAGGGAGGCGGGGCGGCGTTACGCTCCGCGCTGGGACGAATAGAACCGCAGTCGCCGTACCTCAACATGGCCGGGCTGCGTCGGTTGCTGAATCCCCTTCTAGAATGGTTGGAGACGCACGGGACCGATGCCACGAGGCCGATTGGCGAAGCAATCAAGTCCCACGTGCGCTCCTCCTGGATCGTCCCTCCTGACACGAAAATATTGGACGACATCGTCTCGTCTGCGTCACCTGATGAAAGGATTGAACTAGGCCGATGTCTTGGGCTCAATCTCACGATTCTAGATAGGCTTTTGCGGCACGCTGGCATCGCCGGAGGCGGGCATGGCCCGACCGAAGTCGCCACTTTGAAGGCCCTAGTTGCATCAACCGTCCCCTTGGCCAAGACGGTGCGAATGTTCGGTCTCGATACAACGACGATCAGGGCATTGGAACATCGGGGCGTACTTCAAGCCGTCGCTTGGACCGTCGGTGATCCGCTTGGCGTAAGGTACGACCGGATCGAACTGGAGCGCCTTGTATCGAACCTGCGTTTCGACGTCCCTGAGGTGAAATTCGTTACCGAGGGCCATGTCAGGTTCGATGAAGTCGCAATTCTGCTACGATCCGGTTCAGGCCGCGGGGATCGAGCCGCGGTCGTCATGAGCATCCTGAGTAACCGCCTCAGACCTTGCGCCAATTTAACTAGGGGGACGGGTCCAACCAGCTTCCTGTTCGACGAAAGGGCGGTTGAAAGACTCGCCCTGTCGGTTCGCGACACGCGAGGTGAGGCCTCGATCGAGGATATTTCCAACGAGCTTTAGACGTGCGCCGGGGCAGTCTTTTCGTGCAGCTCGGAACGGATTATTTGGATCAAATATGCTGGCAAGGTTCCGTGGCGGAGGAGTTCGCAGACCCTGGGGTATTCTTTTTCGGATTTTGGGGTACGCAACCAGGCTGTTGGAACAGTTATTTCCCACTCCCTACAATGATGGCAAATGTCTCGATCTGCCCGCAATTGCGAACATCTGACCAACGGCGATATGTTCGCGGATGCGGGCAATCTGCTGAATCTGCCCGCATCCGCGAACAATGGATGCCGTCATGATCAAGCCCGCCGAGCGGATCGCCGACATC
>FSSH01002156.1_pt1 | contig 13443 bp, 10 predicted proteins | sample 1166101 | NCBI WGS metagenome assembly FSSH01 (sample SAMEA32972668, study PRJEB13176) | freshwater metagenome | biome: Drinking water system; feature: Biomass in drinking water that filtered by 0.45 um membrane; material: drinking water | place: USA | collected 2012-12-20 | depth 0 m | reverse complement strand
GAGGTATTACAAGCCATCGCCAAGCAACTCAGAGCCTGGGGTTGCCTGGTGCAAGAAGCATCGTCACTGGCGGAAACCGCCGAATTGCTAGTTGAAAATGACAGAGACCCGGATTTATTAATCACCGACTTTTACCTGGGCAATCGCGAAACCGCCCACGACATTATCGCCGCAGTCCACACCGCCTGCGGGCCGGTGCCGACCATGATCCTCTCCGCCCGCGCCATCTCGGACCACGAGAAAGCCATGCTACCGCAACACACCGCCATCCTGCGTAAACCTGCCGGCGCCAAAGCACTGATGGAAGCTATGGCTAAAACCATGCAGATAGGCAAATCCTCGGACGTCAAAAGCTGTGTTGCGGAGCACTAGTTGCGGACCACTAAAAGTAGAAGGCACTCCAGCAGCGACCGTCTGACTGAAGCGCGAATAAAGCTCCAAGTCAGTTCCCCACCCCCGGCTTCCCAAACACAATCCCCCGCTCAAACACCTTCACCAACAACTCAGTGCGCTTAGCGACGCCGAATTTTTGATAAATCGGCCGCAGATGATTGCGCACCGTTTGCTCTTCTATCCCCAACTGCCGAGCAATCTGCTTATTGCCTATCCCTTGCACCAACCAAGTCAACACCTCGAACTCGCGCGGTGTCAGGCCTAAACTGGCCGAATCCGTTACGCTGGGTATTTGTGTAACGCCACCAGCGGGCAAATCAACGATAGTTTGCAACCCCACCGCCGACGCCGGCAAATACACCTTACCTGCCAATACGTCCCGCAACGCATCGACAAACACCTGCCGAGACACCGTCTTGACGATAAACCCCATTGCTCCCAAACGTAGCGCCCGGAATACCAACTCCCTATCCTCCAGCCCGGAAAACATCACCACGCACAAATCCGGAAACGCTTCCTTCAATTCCGCCAAACCCGCCACCCCATCCTTCCCCGGCAATTGCACATCTAACAGCACCAGATTCAACGGCGTTTGCTTTGCCAACGCCAGGCCATCGTTGAAGTTTTCAGCTTCAAATACGTGTAATTCCGGAATGATTTGTTTCAACAAACACGCCACACCCTCGCGGGCGCAAAAGTGGTCATCGATTAGCAAAATATTCACAGATACAAACCTCTTTGAAATTCTGGTTTGACAATTTTAACCCCATATGATGGTGAATAAACCCAGTACATTTGTACTAGTACACAAAAAAACTGGATTAAGAATAATAAATAAAGACAATACACGAACAGTCAGAATTAATTTAGGTATGGGAGATTTACCTATAATTAGGTAGAAATACTGTTGTTCATATGTGTCGTACTGAACCTATATCATACAAGTTGGCCAGATCTAAAAAGCCATTTTATTATTAGATATTTTTTTTAAAAATCATTGAGTAAGGAGATAAACATGACAATAGTAATAAAAGAAGTAACATCGGCTAAAGAGGCTCTCAATCAAGAAATTTTTGCTCAAAATAGAACAATTAAGTTTGGCGTAAATAACAATACGCCTTTTCCGATTGAGATAGCATTTGGTCAAATTAAATCTACGTTATCAGGTAATGGATGGATTGGTGATACAGGAGTTTTCCAATTTGCGTCCGCTGGTGGGTTACCTGCTCTGTTTGATCCGTTCGCAGCAAGGAACTGGAAAATTATAGGTCAATGGGGAGAAGTAGCCGTAAAAATTGCAGGACAGGATATTAACGACACATATCCACAACTTACAGGCACAGAATATTATTCTGAAATTACTTGGAATATTGGAGCCCAACTCCTTGAAGGAAAGTTAGAACTCGTCGTGAAGCAATCAATAGTAATCACTGAGTTTAAAAGCTAACATTAGGCTCATCTATAGCTAAAACGTGTAATTCGAAACCAAATTCAACCGCTCCGGGTTAGCTCATATTTGGCTGTTACCTGAACATTCAAGAATACGCCACTCAAGGAAAACAAAGTGAAAATCCCCTACATCATCCTGCTCTCATTATTAAGCCTAACTGCTGTAGCTGAAGAATATGGACAGTGCCCCGAAAATCATTGCGGGCTAAAATCCGCTCTTATAAAAAAGGTTTGTGATAATAAAAAACTCCCGGTTGCATTCCTCGAATACCAAGGCGACTTTTGTTGGTGTCAATGTAGTTGTGTTGCGGGTAATACCCTAATTTCCGTTCCAGGCGATGCAGATCGAGCAATAGAAACTATTGCAATTGGAGATACTGTTCTTGCTTTAAATAATGGGCAATGGAAGCCATCGGCTGTAACATATAGTGGAGCAGGTGGCCCCAAACCAGAACGTCCATATCCATACGCTGTGTTTGTGCAGTTAGACAACGGTGCTTCTCTAGTCACAACTTCCGACCACGCTTTTGTATTATCGGATAAGTCATTAAAACGCGCTGATCGATTAGTTCCAACAGATATTTTATTGGCAAAAGATTTGCAGCCACTTCGGATAAAGGCGCTTTCAGTAGGCCAATATTTTGGTTCATTGGTTAATATAACTACCGATGCTCCGACTAATTCAAACTCATTAGATGGTCACGTAATCTCTACAAATGGGGTATTATCTGGGGATTTCTTTGTTCAGAATAACCTAATACCACAATCTCAATTGCAGCTTGAACAAATTGGCTCGTCTTTATATCAAAGCAAATATAAAAGTAGTGAAGTTATTAGTGCAAAAGCAATGTCAGCGTTAGTAAAAGAGGGTGTGATTGATCTTGGAGAAGGTCGTAAATTCGTCCCATACAAAGAGGTTAATACGCCAAAAGACGCTGTTTCATTTTTGCCTAAAGGACAGGACATTCCTAGAAACGATCTTTTACAAACACTCGATGCTTCTGTTCCTTATGAAATCGCGGAATACGTAATTTGGCAATTCAAACGCTTTTATCCGGAAATCAATTTTGTCATCGATTGGACTAATGATGTAGCAAACGCCTACGCTTGGCAACAAAACGGCCAAAAATATGTCTCCATCACTGGCGGACTTATCCGAAATATTCATATAAAGCAAGAAGCTGTTGGTCTTGTACTGTCGCACGAGATGGGACATCACTATGGCGGTTTACCAAGATATACACAGTCCGGCAATACATGGGCATCTTGTGAAGGACAGTCAGATTATTGGGGGGCATTAGTTGCCCAAAGACAGGTATGGTGGGGCGCTGAAGGATTAAGACAAACCAAAGAAGGCGGAAAACAGCTCTATAACTTCTTTGCTTATGGGTTAATTGGGGGTAGTCAAATAGCGAATCCTATTAAAGCAGCTTCTGACTGTTCGCATCCTCCCGCTTGGTGCCGTCTAGAAACTTATGAGGCGGCGACACGGTTAGACAACAAGCCTGCATGTGCAGGCCCCACTGCAGAATCGCTCAACAAACCGTAACAATGGCGCTCCAGCGGTCGGGTTAGCTTTACGTTATTTTCAACAGCAATAGGCGTAATCCCGTATCAAAACCCAAAGGAGGGTATCATGAGTAAATTAATAACCGATCTATCTCGAGGCGTAAATGGTGGCATATCCGATGTAACTGTGCTCGGCAATGCCGTGCGTGAGTTCCCATCAGCGAACCAAAATGTAAATGCCGACGAATTAACTATCAAACGGTTGCCTGAGATTGTAATCCATGAGCATATGGATTTTGGGGGTGCACAAGCACGAACTAATCTTGCATGGTCCTGGGTGGGTGACTATTGGAATGACAAAATATCTTCCATTATTGTTGTAAATGGTGTCTGGGAATTCTACGAACACATTAACTTTGGTGGTAAGGTGTGGACATTAGGAGAAGGCTATTACCGTTGGGTTGTAGATGCAGGCATTCCCAATGACATCATTTCTTCATTTAAACCTGTACGTTGGCAATAGCTCAAACCGACCCCGGTTGACCTCCTACACTCATTATGCCTCCGCTTCGTGCTTGTAGGAGTTTACACTGTTTTTCTTATTGCAAGACTTATCCATTGAATCACTTCAAACCCAGTGGGCCGTGTTCTGGTCGGATCGTATTTTTTGCCCATTCTAGGTGATGAACCATGATCTCCGGTTCCCACTATTCTCGTTGGGAACGCGAGTGAATCTTCAAATATTCGGGTCTTTTCCGGACAACAATATGAGGTGTCAAGATGTCAATCACCCTAGGCCCCATAATAGGCCATACCACCGACACGTCGGTAAAAATCTGGATACGCGGCGCGAAAGGTCCTAATCATGCCAGTCGCGAGTTTTGTTATGGCGCTTTCGATTTATACGAGGGCGCCAAGCTAGTGGCGTCGAAATATTGCTTTTTAAAGGATTATTACGATTTCACCGGGGTGGTGTATTTCGATGGTCTAAAAGCTAACACCGCTTATCGGCTGGAATGCGGACTGGTTTATAAACGTGATGCACAAGCGCCGGCTACTGATGTTCCGGTGCAGGGACCAGTCGTGAATAGCGCAGAAAAAGTCGGCACGACTTTTAAAACTCACCGGCCCAGTAACGATACCACGCTAAATTTTGTGTTCGGTTCTTGCCGCTATTTATATTGGGACAATTTTGTTTTGAATGACGCGGAAAAAGGCGACAAGACTTTCCGTTCCATTTTCAATCAGCATCAACAAAATCCGTTGGATTTCTTTTTGGCGGTTGGTGATCAGGTGTATGCCGATCCCTTGAACAAATTGCACGAGTATTCCAACTTCGACGAGCTTTGCGAGATTTACCGTAAGTCATTTAAATTATCGAATATCCGCGAGCTAATGAGTTGCGTGCCCACTTACATGATTCTGGACGATCATGAAATTCGTAACGATTGGTCGAAAAACCAGATGCGCGATGAAAATAGCGGTTTTTTCGCGACGCGGATGCGGGCTTATGCCTCTTATCAACACCTGCACAACCCGGACACCCCTAACGGCCAGTTTTGGTATACCTTCGACAAAGGGCCGTTTCCGTTTTTTGTAATGGATACCCGCACGTTAAGGATTAGCGAATCGACCAGCATCGAAGGTAAAACCATGCTCGGCCGCGAGCAGCTCAATGCGTTTTTGGAGTGGTTGCATGAATACCGCAATGCGCCCGTTAAATTCGTGGTGTCCAGCGTCCCCTTCTTCCCGGACCCTAAGCCTATGAAAGGCAGCGAGGACAAATGGGCCGGTTTTAATGACGAACGCAGCATGATCCTGGAATTCATCCGCGTGGAAGGGATTAGCGACGTGGTGTTTTTATCCGGCGACGTGCACAACTCCAGCTTCGCGCGGATGCGTTGCTACCAGGACCCACAGTTTTTGTTGACCTCGTTGGTATCATCGCCATTTTATTGGCCCTACCCGCACGAAAGCAAAAGCGATTTCTATGGCGGCAAGACCCTGGAATTTATGCAGTGGTCGGACGGTAGCCGCCGCTTGCGCGACCGTATCGAATACCGCTACGAAGGCGAAGGCTTTATCGGCGATGAAAGCTTTACCCGAGTGTCGGTGGATATTGGTAAGGGCAGGCCTTGGTGTAGCGCGGAGATTTTTGATAGGAAAGGTCAACTGTTTCGTCAATATTCCAAAGCGTTTTTGTTTTAGGGCTTGCCTAAACGCTTCCACTCTCAGAGCAAAATGCTTGCTTTGTTGGAAACAAGTCCCTCTCCCTCAGAATTAGGGAATCAAAAAATTTGATTTTATCTTGTTTAATTCTCCTCACCCCAACCCTCTCCAGCTGGAGAGGGAGCTTTATTTGTTATGGTTGGAGCATTTTTGGATTGCCGCTTTCGCGGGAATGACGGTATGTGCCAAGTGCGGCGATTTATTTCCCACCGCCAATTAGCGCCACCATCTCCTCCCGCTGAATCACCTCTTTCTCCTGTAACAGCTCGGCTAATTTATCCAGATAACCGCGCTTCTCGCTTAATATCTTTTGCGCTCGGCGTTCGGCGTCTTCGATTAAACCCTTAATTTCCGCATCGACCACGCGCGCGGTTTCCTCGCTGTAATTGCGTTGTTCGGACATATCGCCGGGCAGGAATTGCAGTTGCTGGCGTTGACCGTAGATTTGTGGCCCCAGTTTTTTGCTCATGCCCAGGTAACAGACCATGTTACGGGCAATTTCACTGGCTTTTTCCAGGTCGTTTTGGGCGCCGGTGGAGATGCTTTGCAAAGCCAGTTGTTCGGCGACGCGGCCACCCAGCAGAATAGCCAACTGATCTTTCAGCTCGTTTTCGGTGGAAAGATATTTTTCCTCGACCGGCAGTTGCAAGGTAAAACCCAGTGCCGAGACGCCGCGCGGAATGATGGAGATTTTATGCACCGGCTGACCGGTGGGGACATTTTCCGCGACCAAAGCATGGCCGGCCTCGTGATACGCCACCCGGCGCTTTTCGTCCGGGCCGAGGATGCGGTTTTTCTTTTCCGGGCCGGCCATCACTCTATCGATGGCGGCTTCAAAATCCGCCATGTTGACGGTGTCGCGACCACCGCGCGCTGCCATAATCGCCGCTTCGTTGGCGATATTGGATAGATCGGCGCCGACGAAACCGGGGGTGCGTTTAGCGACGGTGTTTAGATCGATGTCTTGGTCCAATTGCATGGCTTTGCTGTGCAATTTCAGGATAGCCACCCGGTCTATTAAATCGGGTTTATCGACCACAATTTGCCTGTCGAAACGGCCGGCGCGCAGCAGGGCTTTATCCAATATCTCCGGTCTATTGGTAGCCGCCATCACGACTACGCCGGAGGTGGCGTCAAAGCCGTCCATTTCGGTCAATAACTGGTTCAGGGTCTGTTCGCGTTCGTCGTTGCCGCCCAGCATCGCCGGACCGCCGCGCGAGCGGCCTATCGCGTCCAGTTCGTCGATGAAGATAATGCACGGGGCTTTTTGCCGAGCCTGTTCGAATAAATCCCGCACCCGCGCCGCACCGATACCGACAAACATTTCGATAAATTCCGAGGCGCTGATGTTAAAGAACGGGACCCCGGCTTCCCCAGATACCGCGCGCGCCAAAAGCGTTTTGCCGGTACCTGGAGAACCGACCAACAATACGCCTTTCGGCATCCGCCCGCCCAGCTTTTGCAGTTTTTCCGGGGATTTTAAAAATTCGATGGTTTCCTTCAACTCCTGTTTGGCACTCTCAGCGCCGGCTACGTCGTCGAAGGTGGTTTTGGAGGTTTCTTGTTGAATGCGGATTTTATTGCCCAAATTCAAAAAACCGCGCCCTGCGCCGCCGGTCATTTTTGGCAGCAACCACATCCACAGCCCGGCAAAGATCGCGACGGGAATCACCCAGTTAAACAGTAAATTGCTTAACCAGTTGTCACCGCTTCTGACTACGTATTCGACTTGATGCTCTTGCAGGTTTTTAACCAGCGACTCGTCCCACAGGGGCACGGTGAAGAAGTGCTTGCCGATTTTTTTGTCTTCTTCTTTTAATGTACCGTTGATGAAACGCTGAGTGACGACGGCGTTTTCGACTTGGTTGTCATTAACCAGCGTTAGAAATTGGCTGTAGGGAATTTCCTGGCCCTGGATGCGCTCGCCGCCGGCGAATAGCGACAGTACGAAAATCCCTAACAGCACATATAGCCATATCGGCGAACGCTTGGGCTCGCTACCGTCAGGCTGGTCGGCACCCGGTTTAGGGTTGGATTGCGCTTGCCAGGTCGATTTAAGCCAGGCCCAAACCACGCATAAGAATTTGACAAAAGCCTGATAAAGCTCGGTTAGTTTTTGCTTGTCTATCATGACGCACTCCCCTTTTGTAGTTATCGGGATACCCCAAAACCGCAATTCCGCCATTTCCCCAAGGAGGTTGTCGTAAAAGCCCCCTCTCCTCGCGTCCCCGCGCAGGGCATAAAGGAGAGGGAATTGCTTTGACTTTTACGATGCCTTCCAAGGGTGGGGATAACTCGATTTTTGAGGAACCTTTGTTCGTTTACTGTACTCCAGTTTTACCTGATTTTATCGGGTAATCAAATGTATCCAGCCGGAATCGTTTTTAAAACTCGTCATTCCTGGGTATGCGGAAATCTAGTTTTTAACTCTCCCTGGGCTCCCGCTTTCGCGGGAGCGACGAGAATTTAGGTCGCGGTGATAATGAAACATTCCTAAAATGAATTTAAGGTCAGGCCTACTAAATCCAATTATTTTTTACTGATCGGAAAGTGAAAAATGCATCCAAATCTTTGGTATTTTCGTACACCGCTACACAACCGAATTTCGGCACAATCACCTTATCAATTGAGTTGCTGTTTCGTCGCGTTTGCTATTTAATGACCAACGGTCAAAGCAACCCGGGCGCACGGCGTCCCGCAACTCATTTTTCCCAACTTAGAAGGAGGGACAAAATGTCAAACCCGCTTAGTACGCTGATCGGCAAACTATTCACAGACCCGGTCGAACAAGTCGGCATCGCTCTGCCATCCGCTGCTTTGGTAGCAGTGTTTTTTAATTATCGAGAGCAAATTCATCCTGCCCTTCTTCGTCTACCCGACCCTTTCGCCGCCAGCACAGCCGGCGCGCTGATTTTTCTGGTACTGACGCTGGCAGTCTCCCTCGTCGTCAAGCGCCTGTCGCACGACTTACTCAATACCACTTACGATTATTTATATCGAGACCGCAAACGCCTGAAGTCGGATAGTTGGTACCGGCGCGCGCAAAATCTGGCTTTATCCACCAACGACCCCTTGCTGAGTAAATATCACGAAGCCTTGGATAGGCTCCGGGACAACGATAATCCGGTGGTCGCCAAGGTGGAAGCCCTGCAAATTCAATCCAAACTGGCGCGAAGCTTGACCTTGATATTGGCGATCTTTACGTTGGTATTGTTTATTGAAAAGTTGATGTTACTGGGGTTGGTCTGCGGCGGTGTTTCAGGATTAATGCTAGCCAGTTTTTGCAAGGAACGGTGGGCCGCATCCGAAATGGTTTATCAAGCGCTTTACGAAACCTATTTCCGCCAGGAACGCCGACATCCGATATGGACTTCGCCTATGATTCGTATCAACAAACCGGTACAGCAGTCATGCGAGACCGAGGCAGTAGAATAAGAAAACCGTAATTGGCAAATCGAAAAACCGTTCCAGAGTCGCAGAGAACGAATACTAGACCGGCAGATAGAGCGGGTATATTATCCGCCCGGCAAGCCTAACTAGAGACCTTAATCGATCAACCAGATCGTTACCAAAAAGGCGGACTTATGCATAAACCCACATATCGACTTAAAGCCCTGGGTTGCGCCGGGCTGAGCCTGCTCCCACTCACCGTTGCCGCGCAAACCGCGGCCGTTAACGGCGAGGACAAACCCATCGCCTTATCCATTCACTTTTTGATAACGCTGGGCATCCTGGCGGTGGTTGTGCTGGCGTTTTTACTGTATTTGCGGCATCTGCAAAAAACCTTTCTGGAAACCTGCACCCGCGAAAAACAACTGGCGCTGTTCTTTCAAAGCCCGGCCGGTCTGCCGGAAGGGACGATACGCGGTGTGATTGCGATGTTGATCGTCACCGCTTCGATGCTATTTTTGGCCTTACCCAACAACCAGTTTCCGGACGTATTGGGCGGTATCCTCGGCACCATCATCGGTTTTTATTTCGGCGCCCGCGGGCAAAATCGCGATTCCGAAAGTGCCGCATTGCAGCAAGCTCATGAAGCAACCACGCAACGCGACGAAGCCGTCAGCCAGCAACAACAATCCAAAACCGGCTCCATGCTGGAAACCGTCAGCACCGGCATCGACATGGCCCGCACCGTGGCCGGTCTACTGCCCAAAGACATTGGCGGCAAATATGTCGATCTGGCGAATAAAGTCGAAAAAGGCGTGAATGTCGCCAAAGGCCTGATGGGTGAAGGCAAAATCGAAGATGCCCTGCACGCGGTCACCGACACGCAAAACACGCTGGATCAGGACGGCCCGTTGACAGACATACTCGGTAGCGCGGTGAAAACCTTCGGCGCTACGCTGGGTACCTTCATGCCGCCGGCTGCGTTGATCGCGGCCGTGGTGGCCGGCACCGTCAAACTGACCGGCATTTATTACCAAAAATGGAAAGCCCGGATTTTACATATGCCCTTCTCGCCGGCGGCCGGTTTGACGCTGGAACCGGTCGACGATAACACCGGCTTCATGTTGCTGCGGCAAAGTCCGTTATTTCGTGACGCTTTCCAGGCGCAAATGGAAAACCCCAAGTTTCTGAAAGACGCGGTTAATGATTTCATCGGCAATGCCGATTCGGCCGTTTTGTTCGAAAAGTACGCCGAGTTTGGCGGTTTTAAAACCATTGAGCAATTTGAAGAAGGTCTGGACGAATTCCATCGCGCCGCCGCCGACCGCGAATTGAAATCCTTGATCCTGACCCGTGACCCGGCCATGTTCGGCAGCACCGGCGGTTACGAGTCAGTGTTGCAAGCCGTCGATAAATTGCACCAAAATCCAGACGCATTGAAAGATCTGGATAGCTTGATAGTAGTGACCGAAAAACTGCAAGCCGAAGACAAACCGGTCGCCGGCATGATCAACAAAATTTTGGAGGGCCAAGCGTCATGAGGCTGAATCTGAAAATAGTCATACCTTTGTTGGTGACGGTTTTGTCAGTCTCCGGCTGCGCCACTCGGCAATTGAAAAACTTTAAAGAAGCCGCCGCTGCCAACAATTGGCAGGAAATCGCCGCCACGGAAGTCGATTGCAAAGCCAACGACGCATCCTGCAATCAGCTGCATTTGTTAAAAGGCGATGCCTGTTACCGGCTGGCCAAACAAAACACCGACGGCGTCAAAAACTATCAGTGCGCCGCCGAGCAACTTGAACAAGGCATACATTTGACAGCCGATTGGGCTGCGGCCGAGGCTTTAGTCGGCAAACGTGCCCAGTATTTCGAAAACTGGTGCGAGTCGTTGCGCTTACTGCGTAGCGAACAAACCAGCACAGCCGCCGCTACGCCTTACAATCAAAAGCTGCACGCTTGTGCCCGCGAATTTCTGCAAGCCCCCGGCGAATTAAAACCGGCTGCGACTTTTTTTCTGCATAACGCCGAACTGGCAGCGATTCGTTTTCAAATCAATGATACCGGCAGTTGCGAGGCGCTGAAGCAATTACAACAAAACGAGAGTCAAGCCGCCGCACAGGCCGCCCAAAGCCGCTACGCCGACCATCATCGGCGCTTGTTAAACGACATCGCCGGGATCAAAGCGTCAATTCCCGGCTGCCCATAAGCCTTTAACAGATAGGAGCAGGTCATGGCCTTTAGTCGCCCTCTTAAATTTCAACTGCCTATGCTGCGCGGCCGCGATGTTCTTGAAGTACAAACGCGGTTAAAAAGCTTGCAAATCAACGGTGTCGGTCAGCCCGACGGGCTATTCGGTGCGAAAACCTCCGCAGCGGTCGTGACGTTTCAAGCCAGTCGCGGTTTGGACAGCGACGGTATCGTCGGCCCGTTAACCTGGAGTAGTTTGTTCCAGGACGACAGCTTCCCCAATACACAACGCCCGGCCGCCAACGACGCCGGCAGCACCGTCATCGGTCAAGATTTACTCGACGAATTAAAAGCCAGGCATGCCTATCAAGACAGTGTCTCCTGGCAATTAAGCGCAAACGGCATACTGATAGGTAACGACGCTGCGCCGCTAGGTAGCGGCGGTGAGCCAAAAACAGTTGCCAAAATCTGGAGTCAGTACAACAGCCCGTTGACACATTGGTCCACAGAGCTGAAAGTGCCGGTCGAACTCATCATCGCCACCATCTGTACCGAGTCGTCCGGCAATCAAAACGCGGTGCGCGAAGAACCCGGCTTTATCGACGAAGTGCGCACGCCACATAGGATCTCGCCGGGATTGATGCAAACTTTAATTTCCACCGCCCGCGCTGCCCTGAATAAAGATGACATCGACAAAGCCTGGTTATTAATCCCCAGCAATTCCATACAGGCCGGCACCGCCTACATCGCCGGGCAATGGAAGCAAACCCATTTCGATCCGCCGAAAGTGGCATGCGCTTACAACGCCGGCGGCATCTATCGTAACGACTCGGCCCGCAACCGCTGGAAAATGCGCCAATATCCGATCGGCAGCGCCGAACACGCGGACCGCTTTGTCAAATGGTTTAACGACTGTTTTGTGTTTTTCGAGAACAACGGCGGCGCGCCCGAGTGTAGTTTTTTTAATGCTTTGCGCAAATAAGTTTAACTGCTTCACCTGACTCTTAGACTCCCTGAAGCTGTCATTTCCTCGAAAGTGAGGCAGGTAGACCACCGAGCGCATCCAGGCAACAGGTCTCCCACCTGCATCGGCAGTCGTAAAAGCTCCCTCTCCTCGCGGGAGAGGGTTGGGGTGAGGGGGATATACAGCATTGATCTGCATACCCTCACCCTGCCCTCTCCCGAAGGTAGAGGGTTCTGTGTTGGCTTTTACGACAACCACCTTAGGGAAAAGATGTTTGAGCTTAGGGTTAATCGCAAGATTGGCTCTTCGGTTCCCAGACTTCCCTACCACCGCCATTTGACAATTCCCTGCACCAAGGAATCTTAACTGCATGAAGGTGTCGATTGATGCAAGGTATTGCCGCATCGCCACTATCCATGGCATAACGTCGGCTGACCTTCTTGCCAACCTTGAGGCCCAACATGCTGCAAAAACGCCTGATTGCTCTGCTGTTGCTGTTGATCCTGTTGCCGACTTTATCGGTCGGTTACATGGCCTATCGGTTTGCCATCGACAATATCCGCACGGATCGATTTAAGATTGTCGGCCGCGTGGCGGAAAGCCGCCACGAACAACTTAAACTGGTACTGGAACGTGCCGACACACGGGCTCACGCCTTCCTGGCCGAAGTTTTAATGAAATGCGTGGCTGTCGATCAATTAAACCGCGCTTGCGCCACCGATTTTTTAAACGACTACTTACTCACCGAAGGCGCCGCCGGCGCGGTTTTTTTTCGACGCGACACCCATTCCGGCACGGTCAGCGTCGTTGAACAACCGGTGGCACTTTCTGATCTCAAAGATTTTCAACCTGGACAACTGGCCGACTTCAGCAAACCTGTTCAGGAACAGCCACGTTTTTATTATGTGATTGCCAAAGATGCCAAGCTGCCCTGGCAATTGTTGGTCAGCTATCCGGTTAGCCTGATTCAAAATATTTTTGCGCGTCACCCCGACCTGGGTAAATCCGGCGAATCTTTCTTGGCCGACAGCAGCGGTTTTTTTGTTACCGAACCGCGCTATGCCAGCCGACAAGGCAACAGCCACCCCATCTCTGCGCAACCGATGCAAAGCTGCCTGGCCCGGCAAAACGCAGAAATGATGGACAGCGATTACCGGGAGCGGCCGGTCATTCATGGCTTTCGCTATATTCCGGAAACCGGCGGCGGCTGCATCATGGCGCATATAGAACAGGCCGAGGCGCTGGCCCCGATTCAGACGCTGGAAAAACAGATGTTGATCACCGTGCTGGTATTTGTGGTCTTGACGACGATCATCGCCAGC
>FSSH01001782.1_pt1 | contig 13461 bp, 8 predicted proteins | sample 1166101 | NCBI WGS metagenome assembly FSSH01 (sample SAMEA32972668, study PRJEB13176) | freshwater metagenome | biome: Drinking water system; feature: Biomass in drinking water that filtered by 0.45 um membrane; material: drinking water | place: USA | collected 2012-12-20 | depth 0 m | reverse complement strand
AAGCGGCGCAGTTCGCGCGCCTCGTCGTCCACCGCGCCGTTCACGTACGAAGCCTGCTTGCGGTCCTTGCCGACGCGGATCTCGGTGGGGCGCGACTTGCGCTGCCCGATCACCGGCTGCAGCGTCAGCACGGGCGGGTTCTGCTCGAGCTGGAACTGCGCGCGCAGCTTTTCCACCGCTTCGGGGGTCATTTCCTCGCAGTGGCCGCGCTTGAGCAGGCGGGGCAGGTGCACACTGCCGTACTTCACGCGCTTGAGGCGGCTGACGTTGAAGCCCTGCGACTCCCACAGCCGGCGCACTTCGCGGTTGCGGCCCTCGGTGAGCACCACCTTGAACCAGGCATGCGAATCGGAGCTGCCGATGCGCTCGATCTCGTCGAACTTGGCCGGGCCGTCGTCCAGCTCCACGCCCTTGGCCAGGCGGTGCACGACCGGATCGGGCACTTCGCCGTGGATGCGGCAGACGTATTCGCGGGCGATGCCGCTGGACGGATGCATCAGTGCATTCGCCAGCTCGCCGTCGGTGGTGAGCAGCAGCAGGCCGGTGGTGTTGATGTCCAGGCGGCCCACGGCGATCCAGCGCGCACCCTTCAGGCGCGGCAGCGATTCGAACACGGTGGGGCGGCCTTCGGGATCTTCGCGGGTGGTGACTTCGCCTTCGGGCTTGTTGTAGACCAGCACGCTGGCCGGCTCGGTCAGCGCGCTGGCCACGAACACCTTGCCGTCGAGCTCGATGCGGTCGCCGCCCTTCACGGACTGGCCGGTGATCGCGACCACGCCGTTGACCTTCACCAGGCCCTGCGCGATGCGCTCTTCCAGCGCGCGGCGCGAGCCCAGGCCAGCCTGGGCGAGCACCTTGTGCAGGCGCTCCTCGACCTTGGCGGAGGCGGACTCGCTGCCCTTGGGGTTCAGGGACAGGGTTTTCTTGATCTTGTCGCTCATTGCTTGTGCTCCGGCTCAGCGTCGTCGCCGGCCTCTTCAGTGGTAGGGGCAGTCGTCGTCGCGACGGTGCCATCGGTGTCTTCATCGTGGCCGCCGCCGACCAGGTGGCCTTCGCCGGCCGTGTCGTCGTCGTTGGAAACCAGGTGGCCTTCGCCGGCGATGTCGTCGTCCTCGGCCTCGTCGGTGTCGTCACCGTCGGCCGAATCGAACTCGTCCTCCAGCGGCGCCGCCAGCGCGGCCTTCGCCACGCCCGAGGGAATGTCGAACGGCAGCTGCGGGTCGAGCTCGGCGATGTCCTTGAGTTCGGCCAGCGGCGGCAGTTCGTCCAGGCTCTTGAGCCCGAAGTAGTCCAGGAAGGTCTTGGTGGTGCCGAACAGCTCCGGGCGGCCCGGCACGTCGCGGTGGCCGACCGAGCGGATCCACTCGCGCTCTTCCAGCATCTTGATCATGTTGGCGTTGACGCTGACGCCGCGGATCTGTTCGATCTCGCCGCGCGTGATCGGCTGGCGGTAGGCGATCAGCGCCAGGGTCTCGAGCGTGGCGCGGGTGTACTTGGTCTGGCGCTCGGTCCACAGGCGCGCCACCCAGGCGTGCACGTCGGCCTTGACCTGGAACCGGAAGCCAGAGGCCACCTCCACCAGTTCGACGCCGCGGTCGGCGCAGGCTTCGCGCAGTTCGGCGATGGCCCGTTCGATCGAGCCCGGCGGGGCCTGTTCCTCTTCGGGGAACAGCCCGGCCAGCTGGGGCAGGGTGAGCGGCTGCGGGGCGGCCAGCAGGGCGGCTTCGACGATCTGTCGGATCAGGGTGGGGTCCATCGCTTCGAAGGTTCCGGAGTCAGGCGTCGGCATCGTCGCCGCCGTCAGAGGTGGGGGTGGGGAGTGCCAGGTCGCTGTCGCGGTCGCCGGCGGCCAGGGACTTCACGTAGATCGGCGCCAGCGCGGGCGGCTTGGCGGTGTGCACCTCGGCGTGGGCCGGCGGGGCTTCCTGCACGATCTCGAGCAGCTGTTCCTTGGCCAGTTCCAGGATGGACAGGAAGGTGACCACCACGCCCAGGCGGCCTTCCTCGGCGTTGAACAGGTGTTCGAACGCGTGGAACTTGCCGTCGCCCAGCTTGCCCAGCACCTCGCCCATGCGCTGGCGAACGCTGAGCGCCTCGCGCCGGATGGCGTGGTGGGTGAACAGGTCGGCGCGCTTGAGCACGTCGCGCAGCGCCAGCAGCATCTCGCGCAGGTCCACCGGCGGCGGCACCTTGACCGCGGCGCGCTCGGGCAGGTGGGCGTGCACCACGTGGGTGTCGCGCTCCAGGCGGTCCAGGCCGTCGATGTCCTCGGCGGCCTTCTTGAAGCGCTCGTATTCCTGCAGGCGGCGGACGAGCTCGGCGCGCGGGTCGGCCTCCAGGCCTTCCTCGCTGGGCGGGCGGGGCAGCAGCATGCGCGACTTGATCTCGGCCAGGATGGCGGCCATGACCAGGTATTCGGCGGCCAGCTCGAAGCGCATGTCCTCCATCACGCCGATGTAGTCGACGTACTGGCGGGTGATCTCGGCCACCGGGATGTCGAGGATGTCGAGGTTCTGGCGGCGGATCAGGTACAGCAGCAGGTCCAGCGGGCCTTCGAAGGCCTCCAGGATCACTTCCAGCGCGTCGGGCGGGATGTACAGGTCCTGCGGCATCTGCAGGACGGGCTGGCCCTTGTAGACCGCCAGCGGCATTTCCTGCTGCTGCGGCTGCACCGGGAATGCCGGGTGCTCCGCTGGGATCGCGGTGAGTTCGCTCATCAAAGGCTCATGCAAAGGGGTGTGGCTCGCTTGGAGCTGGCCCGCGGGGGCCGGTTTGAACCGGGTTGGATCGGGACTTGCGTGCTGCAGGGTTGCGACGTCTTGGCCACGCCAGGTCGCTGGGTCACAGTGCCACGGGGTGGAACCCCTGGCGAACCACCTCGGGGGCGTCCCCGGTGCAGTCCACCACGCTGGTGGGGCCGGGCTCGCAGTCCTCGGCGTCCAGCATCACATCCACCCAGCGCAGCCAGCGCTCGGCGACCACCTCGGCCTCGTGGCTTTCCGGCTCCACCTCGTCCGGCAGCAACAGGCTGGTTGACAGCAAGGGCTCGCCCATCGCTTCCAGCAGCGCCCGGGTGACCACGTGGTCGGGGAGGCGTATGCCGATGTCGCGGCGCTTGCTTCGGCCGCTGTTCTTGATGCGCTTGGGCAGGTCCGAGGAAGCCGGGAGGATGAACGTGCAGGGCCCCGGGGTCAGCGATCGCATCAGCCGGAAGGCCGGATCGTCGAGCCGGGCCAGGCGGCCGGCTTCACTCAATTGGCGACAGAGTAAGGTGAAAGGGTGCTTGCTGTCCAGTTCGCGCAGGCGCTGCACCCGCTCCTCGGCTTCCTTCCCGTTCAGGCTCCAGGCCATCGCGTAGCCGGCATCGGTGGGCACCAGGGCCAGGCCGCCGGCCTTGAGCACCGCCGCCGCCTTGTCGATAAGGCGGGACTGCGGATTGACCGGGTGGACCTGGAGACGTTCTGCCATGCGCCGATTGTGCCTTGCCCCGCGCCGTCACCGCGACCTTTTCGGGTGGCGGGGCCGGGCGGGGCTCGGCTACATTCGCCCTGCCATCCGGTAAAGGGGAATGTGTTGCGCCTTCGTCTGCTGTTCGTCCTCGCCTGTCTGACGGCCCTCGCGCCGCCGCCGCTGCACGCCGACACACCGTCCGCGACGGCCGCGATACCGCTCAAGGCCTTCATCGAGGCCGACCAGTTCCTGCAGCTCAAGATTTCGCCCGACGGCGAGCACTACGCCGCCACGGTGCCGATGGAGGACCGCACGGCGCTGTTCATCCTCAGGCGCTCGGACATGAGCCGCACCAACCAGGTGGTGCCGGAGGCCGAACAGCACGTCACCGGCTTCGAGTGGGCCAGCAAGGGTGAGCTGGTCTTCTCGGTGTCGCTGAAGGTCGGCCTCCTGGCCGCGCCGATCGGCACCGGCTACCTGTACCGGGTGAAGGCGGCAGGCGGCGCCAGCGAGCGCATCGGCAAGCAGCGCCTGTCGCTCGAGGACGCGCTGCCGGCCGACGAGCGCCACATCCTCGTCTGGCACGGCGCCGGCGGCTCGCGCGATCCCATCTCGAGGCTGGACCTGGAGACCGGCAAGATCGACGTGGAGTACATGAAGCACACGCCCCTTCGGCGTGCGGGTTACATCACCGACAACGCGGGCGAGATCCGCTTCGCCTCGGGCTACCTGTTCAACGAGCTCAAGAGCCGGGTGCAGCAGCGCGATGAAGAGGGCGAGTGGCAGGACATCCACTCCGAGAAGGAAAGCGGTTTCCCGCTCTACGTGTCCGGCTTCTCGGCCGACAACAAGACCGCTTACTTCATTGTCGAGGAGCCCACCGGTCCCGACTCGCTTTATGCCTACGACATGGCGACGCGGGAGCGCCGGCTGGTGGCACGGCACGAGCGCGTGGACGTCGGCCGCCTGCTGCGCTCGCCGCTGACCCATGGGGTGATCGCGGCCGAGTACCGCGACGGCCCGCCGTCCATCAAGGTGATCGAGGCAGGCGACCCGTTCATCAAGGAGCTGCAGAAGGTGGTGCTGGCCTTTCCCGGCTCCTACGTCACGCCCACGTCCTATACGCTCGACGGCAAGGTGGGCATCTACCTGGCCAGCTCGGACGTGAACTCCGGCGATTTCTACCGCGTTGACCACACCACGGGCGAGGCGACCTACCTCGTCTCGCGCAACCTGGCGTTCGATCCCGAGCGCATGTCGCCCATGCGGACCTTTGAGTTCAAGGGGCGCGACGGCAAGCCGCTGCAGGGCTTCGTCACCGTGCCGCGCTCGGCGGGCGGCAAGCCGGCGCCGCTGGTGGTGATTCCCCACGGTGGGCCCAAGGGCGTGTTCGACACCTGGGGCTTCGACCGCGAAGCGCAGATGCTGGCGGCGCACGGCTATGCCGTGCTGCAGGTCAACTTCCGCGGCTCGGGCAACTATGGCCGGGAGTTCCGCGAGTCCGGCAATGGCGAGTGGGGCGCGAAGATGCAGGACGATGTCACCGACGCCACGAACTGGGCCGTGCGCGAGGGCATCGCCGCGCCAGGCCGCATCTGCCTCTACGGCGCCAGCTACGGCGCCTATTCGGCCATGATGGGGCTGGTGCGCGAGCCCGGCCTCTACGCCTGCGGCATAGGCAACCTCGGCGTCTACGACCTTTCGCGCATGTACCGGTCCGAGCGGATCTACCGGGACAGCAAGGACTACTTCGACACCGCGCTGGGCGACGTGGACCTGGACGCGATTTCGCCGATGCGCCTGGCGTCGCGCATCCGCGTGCCGGTGCTGCTGGGCGCCGGCGAGCTCGACAGCACCGCCCCGGTGGGCCAGACGCGCAGCATGAACGCGGCGCTCAAGCAGGCCGGCGTGCCCGTGGAGATGGTGGTCTACGACCGCGAGATGCACGGCTACTACAAGTACGAACACCGCCTCGACTGGGCCAAGCGCGTGCTGGCCCACCTGGACAAGACCATCGGCGCCGGGCGCGCCGGGCCGGTCGCCGCCAACTAGGAGCGTCACCATGTGGTACCTGATCCACGGCATCGACCATCCCAACTCGCTCGAGGGCCGCAAGGCTTCGCGGCCCGCCCACCTGGCGCGGCTCGAGGCCCTTCGCGACGCCGGCCGCCTGAAGCTGGCCGGCCCGCTGCCGGCGATCGACGCCGAGGACCCGGGTCCGGCCGGGTTCACCGGCAGCGTCATCGTGGCCGAGTTCGGCTCGCTGGCCGAAGCGCGCGCCTGGGCCGACGAAGATCCCTACCTGGCAGCGGGCGTTTATGCGCGCGTGGACGTCAGCCCGTTCCGGCTGGTGCTGCCGTGATGCTGGCCCGCGAACAGCGGCCCGAGGCGATCCGCGCCGCGCTGCAGGCGGCGTTGGCGCCGGTGTCGCTGGAGGTGGTGGACGAGAGCCACAAGCACGCCGGCCACGCCGGGGCCCGGGACGGCCGCGGCCACTTCGCGGTCAGCATCACCAGCGAGGCCTTCGCCGGGCTGGCGCCGCTGGCGCGGCACCGCAAGGTCTACGCCGCGCTGGGCGAGCTGATGACCACCGACATCCACGCCCTGTCCATCCACGCCCGCACCCCGGCCGAGGCCTGAGCGGGGCAGGGAGCCCGGCGGGGCCGCTGGTATACTGGCCCACGGCCGCGTGCCGGGGGACCGCGCTCCGCCAATGGAATCAATCACTTGGCGTGTAGCCGGGCCCCGTACGCGAGCTTCCCATCGACCCTGCGGCGGGGCGCCCCGGCGTCCCGTGGCCGGCGACCACTGGCCGGCTGCTTGAGAAAAACCACGAATGCGCCTTTCCACCATCAAGCTGTCCGGATTCAAATCCTTCGTTGACCCGACGGTGCTGCACCTGCCGACCAACATGACCGGCGTGGTGGGCCCCAACGGCTGCGGCAAGTCCAACATCATCGACGCCGTGCGCTGGGTGATGGGCGAAAGCTCGGCCAGCCGCCTGCGCGGCGACTCGCTCACCGACGTGATCTTCTCCGGCTCGTCCACGCGCAAGCCGGTCAGCCAGGCCCAGGTGGAGCTGGTGTTCGACAACTCCGAGGGCAGCATCGGCGGCGAATACGCGCGTTATGCCGAAATCTCGGTCAAGCGCATGGTCAGCCGCGACGGCCAGTCCAACTACTACCTCAACGGCGCGCGCTGCCGCCGCCGCGACATCACCGACCTGTTCCTGGGCACCGGCCTGGGCGCGCGCAGCTACTCGATCATCGAGCAGGGCATGATCAGCCAGATCATCGAGGCCCGGCCCGAAGACCTGCGCGTGTACCTGGAAGAGGCCGCCGGCATCTCCAAGTACAAGGAGCGCCGCAAGGAAACCGAGTCGCGCATCAAGGCCACCCGCGAAAACCTCGACCGCCTCAACGACCTGCGCGAGGAAGTGGACAAGCAGCTCGAACACCTCAAGCGCCAAGCCCGCGCCGCCGAGCAGTACCAGACCCTGCAGGCCGAGCGCCTGAACAAGGACGCCCAGCTCAAGGCGCTGGAGTTCCGCCGTTTCGACAACGACCTCAAGGCCCTGCACGAAACCCTGACCCAGGACGAGATCAAGCTGCAGGCCCTGCTGGCCGACCAGCGCCAGGCCGAGGCCCAGATCGAGGCCTGCCGCAGCCAGCACGGCGAAGCCAGCGAGCGGCTGGGCAAGGCCCAGGCCGAGGTCTACCGCGTCGGCGGCGAACTGGCCCGCATCGAGCAGCAGATCCAGCACCAGCGCGAACTGCGCCAGCGCCTGGAAACCGCGCGCACCGAAGCCGACGCCGCGTTCGCGCAGGTGGGCGAGCACATCAGCGGCGACGAGCGCCAGCTGGCCGAACTTCACAACGCCATTGCCGCCGCCGACCCGCAGCTCGAAGCGCTGCGCGCCGAGGACGCCGGCCGCCAGGAATCGCTGCGCGCCGCCGAAGCCGCCCTGCAGGACTGGCAGCAGCGCTGGGACACCTATGCCAAGGCGCAGGCCGAGGCCGCGCGCTGGGCCGAGGTCGAGCGCACCAAGATCGAATACCTGGAAAAACAGGCGCTCGACGCCGGCCGCCGCCGCGAGGCGCTGGCCAACGAGCGCGGCACGCTCGACACCAGCGCGCTCACCGAAGCGCTGGCCCGCATGGTCCAGGACCACGACGCGCAGAAGTCGGGCCTCGACGGCCTGGGCGCCGTGCTGGAACAGCGCAAGGGCGCGCTCACCGCACTGCAGGAACAGCAGCGCCAGCAGCAGGCCGAACTGGCGGACGTGCGCAAGCAGGGCCAGGCCGCGCGCGGCCGCCTGTCGTCGCTCGAGGCGCTGCAGCACGCCGCGCTCGGCCAGGAAAAGAACGTCGCGCTCGACTGGCTCAAGGCCAACGGCATCGCCGACAACGCCCGCCTCGGCGAATCGCTGAAGGTCGACGCCGGCTGGGAAACCGCGGTGGAAACCGTGCTGGGCAGCCTGCTCGAAGCGGTCACCGTGGACGCCCCGTCGGAGTGGCTGGATGCGCTGGCCAGCCTGTCGCAGGGCCGCGTGGCCCTGGTCAGCGCCGGCGATGAAGCGGTGGACGTGCCGGCCGGCTCGCTGGCGGCGAAGGTGCAGGGCCCGGCGGCCATCCGCCGCCTGCTGTCGACCATCCACGCCGTGGAGGGCGCCGCCGACGCGCGCGCCACCCGTCTTGCTGGCGGCGAAGCGGTGATCACGCGTACGGGCGAATGGCTCGGCGCCGGCTGGCTGCGCGTGCTGCGCAGCGGCGAGGCGCAGCAGGGCGCGCTGGGCCGCGAGCGCGAGATCCAGTCGCTGCGCGCCGACATCGACGCGCTGGCGAAGAAGGAACAGGCGCTCAACGAGGGCCTCACCTCGATGCGCGACAAGCTGCTGGAGGCCGAACAGCACCGCGAGGACGCGCAGCGGTCGCTGTACCTGGCGCACCGCAGCGTGTCCGAACTCGCCGGCCAGCTGCAGGGCCAGCAGGGCCGGCTGGAATCGGCCCAGGCCCGCGTCGCCCGCATCGACGGCGAGCTGGCCACGCTGGGCACCACGCTGGACGAAGCGCAGGCGAACGCCAAGGAGGCCCGCGGCCGCCTCGAGCAGGCCGTCGGCAAGATGGGCGACTTCGAAGCCGAGCGCCAGCGCCTGGACGCCGAGCGCCGCAGCTTCGGCGAACAGCGCGACGCCGCCCGCAACGCCGCCCGCGAGGCCCGCGACGCCGCGCACCAGCTGGCGCTGACGCTGGAATCGCAGCGCGCCCGCGTGATCGCGCTCAGCCAGTCGCTGGCGCGCATGGGCAGCCAGAAGGCCCAGCTCGAAGTGCGCCTGAACGAACTCGTCGCCCAGCTCGCCGACGGCGACGCGCCGGTGGTGGCCCTGCAGGCCGAGCGCCAGGCCGGGCTGGACCAGCGGGTGATCGTCGAGAAGGACCTGGCCGCCGCGCGCTCGTCGCTCGACGGCATCGAAAGCGAAATGCGCGGCTACGAACAAACCCGCCAGCAGCGCGACCAGCAGGCCCTGGCCCAGCGCGAGGCGATCGCCGCCAAGCGCATGCAGGAACAGGCCCTGGGCCTGCGCGCCGGCCAGCTTTCCGAAGCCATCACCTCGGCCGGCCTGGTGCTGGAAGACGTGCTGCAGGCGCTGCCCGAGAAGGCCGATTTCGAAGGCTGGCAGAAGACCCTGGCCGACATCGAGGCCAAGATGCGCCGCCTCGAGCCGGTGAACCTGGCCGCCATCCAGGAATACGGCGAGCAGAGCGAGCGCAAGACCTACCTCGACGCCCAGAACAACGACCTCACCTCGGCCCTGGACACGCTGGAAGCGGCGATCAAGAAGATCGACCGCGAAACCCGCGGCCGCTTCAAGGAAACCTTCGACCGCGTCAACGCCGGCGTGCAGGAACTGTATCCGCGCCTGTTCGGCGGCGGCCACGCCTACCTCGAGCTCACCGGCGAAGACCTGCTCGACACCGGCGTGTCCATCATGGCGCGCCCGCCGGGCAAGCGCGTGAGCAACATCTCGCTGCTTTCCGGCGGCGAGAAGGCGCTCACCGCGGTGGCCCTGGTGTTCGCCATCTTCCGGCTCAACCCGGCGCCGTTCTGCCTGCTCGACGAGGTGGACGCGCCGCTGGACGAGGCCAACGTCGGCCGCTTCAGCGCGATGGTCACGGAGATGAGCGAGAAGGTGCAGTTCCTGTTCGTCACCCACAACAAGGCCACTATGGAGGCGGCCAAGCAGCTCTCGGGCGTCACCATGCGCGAGCCGGGCTGCAGCCGCCTGGTGTCGGTGGATCTGGCCGAAGCCTCGCGCCTGGTCGGCGCCGCCTGACCGCGCCGCGGAATTCGGGCATCATTTCACGGCGGGCCGCGGACGCGGCCTGACCGAAAACAGGGAGACGCACCATGCTCGACGGACTCAGCGAAACCGCACTGTTGCGCATCGCCATCGGCGTCGCGGCGCTGGTCCTTTTCGCCGTCATCCTGTTCACCAGCCGCAAGAAGCCCGAGCAGGGCAAGCGCCATGCCGGCCCGCGCCCCGATGCCAGCGGCCCGCGCCAGGAGCCCACGCTGCGCGAGATCCTGCAGTCCGACGCCGACACCGGCGACCAGGCCGCGGCCATCGCCGACTCCGAACTTGACCTGCTGGAAAAGACCCTGGCCGGCGAATCCGTGCCCGACCGCCGTCCCGCCCCGGCGCCGATGGCCGGCGCCCGCCCGGATGAAAACTTCGACAAGGTGGTCAGCCTGTTCCTGGCCGCGCGCGCGGGGCAGTCGCTGCAGGGCCCCGACCTGGTGGTGGCGGCCGAGAAGGCCGGACTGGTCTATGGCCACATGAACATCTTCCACCGCCTGGTAGACAACCACCCCGAGCACGGCCCCATCTTCAGCGTGGCCAACCTGGTGAAGCCGGGTTCGTTCGACATGGCCCACATCCAGGACCTGCGCACGCCGGGCATCAGCTTCTTCATGGCGCTGCCGGGCCCGATGTCGGCGCTGGACGCCTNCTGCCCACCGCCCAGCGCATGGCCGAACTGCTCGACGGCGTGCTGCTGGACGAAGAGCGCAACGCGCTTGGCCGCCAGCGCATCGCCCACATCCGCGAAGACCTGCGCAACTACGACCGCAAGCAGCACAAGTGGGACCTGCGCACCACCCGCTGAGGCCCCCGGCATGACCACCGCCGCCGCGCGCGCCGCCGAACTGCGGCGCCTGCTAGAAGACGCCAACCACCGCTACCACGTGCTCGACGACCCGGCGATCCCGGACGCCGAGTACGACGCCATGCTGCGCGAGCTGCAGGCCATCGAAGCCGCGCATCCCGACCTGGCCACCGCCGATTCGCCCACCCAGCGCGTGGGCGCCGGCGTGCTGCCCGGCTTCGCGCAGGTGGTGCACGAGCAGCCGATGCTGTCGCTCAACAACGCCTTCAGCGACGAGGAAGTGCACGAGTTCGTGCAGCGCATCGCCAGGCAGCTGGGCAACGAGGCGCCGGAGTTTTCGGTCGAACCCAAGCTCGACGGCCTGGCGATCAGCCTGCGCTACGAACACGGCCTGTTCGTGCGCGGCGCCACCCGCGGCGACGGCAGCACGGGCGAGGACGTCACCGCCAACCTGCGCACGGTGAAGGCCATCCCGCTGCGCCTGCTGGGCGCCGCGCCGCCGGTGCTGGAGGTGCGCGGCGAGGTGTACATGCCGCGCGCCGGGTTCGAGGCCTACAACGCCCGCATGCGGGCCACGGGCGGCAAGGTGCTGGCCAATCCGCGCAACGGCGCGGCCGGCTCGCTGCGCCAGCTCGACCCGCGCCTGGCGGCGGCGCGACCCCTGAGTTTTTATGCCTATGGCCTGGGCATCACGGAGGGCTGGGCGGTGCCGCCCCGCCACTCGCAGATGCTGCGCGCGCTGCGCGATTTTGGTTTCCCGGTGTCGCCCGAGGTGTCGGTGGCGCGCGGCGCCCAAGGGCTGCTCGACTACTACGCGGCCATCGGCGCGCGCCGCGACGGCCTGCCGTACGACATCGACGGCGTGGTCTACAAGCTCGACCAGCACGACCAGCAGAAGGCGATGGGCTTCGTCTCGCGCGCGCCGCGCTGGGCCATCGCGCACAAGTTCCCGGCGCAGGAACAGCTCACCACCGTCGAGGCCATCGAAGTGCAGGTGGGCCGCACCGGCGCGCTGACCCCCGTGGCCCGGCTGGCGCCGGTGCAGGTGGCTGGCGTGGTGGTGACCAACGCCACGCTGCACAACGCCGACCAGATCGCCCGGCTGGACGTGCGGGTCGGGGACACGGTGATCGTGCGCCGCGCCGGCGACGTCATTCCCGAAGTGGTGCGCGTGGTCGAGGACCAGCGGCCACTGGATGCCCAGGGCCAGCCGCTGCAAGCTCCGTTCGAATTCCCGGCCACGTGCCCGGCCTGCGGCTCGCACACCGAGGCGGTGCGCAAGGTGCTCAAGCAGACCAAGGCCGGCGGCATCGAATACGCCGAGGGCGCCGCCATCGTCTGCACCGGTGGGCTGTTCTGCCCGGCGCAGCGCAAGCAGGCGCTGATCCACTTCGCTTCGCGCCGCGCGATGGACATCGAAGGCCTGGGCGAGAGCTTCATCGAGGCGCTGGTGGACTTCGGCTACGTGCGCACCGTGGCCGACCTGTACGTGCTCACGCTGGACGATTTCCTGGCCATGAAGCGCCGTGCCGACGAACGCGACGGCACCGTGCCCGAAACGGTGAAGGCCGGCAAGGTCGCCACCAAGTGGGCGGAAAACCTGGTGCAGGCCATCGCGGCCAGCCAGGCCACCACGCTCGAGCGCCTGCTGTTCGCGCTGGGCATCCGCGACGTGGGCGAGTCCACCGCGCGCACGCTGGCCCGACACTTCGGCGCGCTGCCGCCGATCATGGACGCCGACGAAGCCACGCTGTGCGAAGTGCCCGACGTCGGCCCCGTGGTCGCCGCGCGCATCGCCGGCTTCTTCGCCGAGCCCCACAACCGCGAGGTGGTGGAAGCGCTGCGGGCGGCGGGCGTCACCTGGCCCGAAGGCGCGCCGCAGCGCTCTGCCGAGGGGCCGCTGGCCGGCCAGACGGTGGTGCTCACCGGCGCCCTGGCGGCCATGGGCCGGGACGAGGCCGGCGACCGCCTGCAGGCCCTGGGCGCCAAGGTCTCGGGCAGCGTGTCGAAGAAAACCAGCTTCGTGGTGGCGGGCGAGGCGGCCGGCTCCAAGCTGGAAAAGGCGCTGGCGCTGGGCGTGGAGGTGTGGGACGACGCGCGCCTGCTTTCCTTCCTGAACGCCCACCCCGCCGACTGATGCCGGTGCATCCGCGGGCGGCGGCCCGGGCGTAAAGTAGCGGCATGAAAGACTGGAAACCCACCGCCAACCTCAAGGCCCTGCGCCTGCGCGCCGAGCTGTACGCGCTGCTGCGGCGCTTCTTCGCCGAGCGCGGCGTCCTCGAGGTGGAAACGCCGGTGCTGTCGTCGGCGGGCAACACCGACCCGAACATCGAAAGTTTCGCCCTGCGCTTCGACGGTCCGCGCACCGCCGGCGAGGCCACGCGCTGGCTGCGCACGTCGCCCGAATTCCCGCTCAAGCGCCTGCTGGCCGCCGGCGTGGGCGACTGCTACGAGCTGGGCCGCGTGTTCCGCAACGGCGAGGCCGGCAAGCGCCACAACCCCGAGTTCACCATGCTCGAGTGGTACCGCGTGGGCATGAACCACCACCAGCTGATGGACGAGGTGTCGGAGCTGCTCAAGTCCGCGCTCACGCTGGCGGGGCGTCGCGCCACGGTGCGCGACACCAGTTTCCGCCAGCTCTACCAGGACAAGTTCGGCTTCGACCCGCTGCTGGCGCCCGAGGAAGAGCTGCGGTCGCCCCTGCAGGTCTACGGCATCGACCCCACGGGCCTCACGCGCGACGACTGGCTGGACCTGCTGATGACCCACCTCATCCAGCCCACCATTCCCAACAACCGCATCCTGCTGGTGTACGACTACCCGGCCAGCCAGTGCGCGCTGGCCC
>FSSH01000870.1_pt1 | contig 13462 bp, 8 predicted proteins | sample 1166101 | NCBI WGS metagenome assembly FSSH01 (sample SAMEA32972668, study PRJEB13176) | freshwater metagenome | biome: Drinking water system; feature: Biomass in drinking water that filtered by 0.45 um membrane; material: drinking water | place: USA | collected 2012-12-20 | depth 0 m | reverse complement strand
TAATCAGCCGCCTGCTGCACATCCTCAAGTAGTGGTTGCGAACAGCCCGTCACACTTAACATAAGGACAAATGCGTTCATATAACACAACAATTTTTTGCTAAATATCGGCATAATCATAATCTACGTAGTTACTCAATTACCGGCTGAATTCTCTGTCTCTTCTAAGATCTTTTTTGCATCATCTTTACCTGCAAAATTGCGCTTTTGTTTATCAGACAGACTAATCGACTGTTTAAGCTCGCTTATTGCAGTGGCTTTATTGCCAGCGTTAAGATGAGCGACACCTAAGTGATATCTAAACTCAGGTAATTTAGGCTCTTTTAAAATTAAAGCCTGTAATAGTTTGAGCCCCTCCGAATTGCTACCCGTTTTAATCAAGGCCCAGGCATACGTGTCTTGAAAATACGGATTTTCAGAATCTTTAAATACTTTTGCTAATTCTACCCCCTGATTAATCTCGTCAGGATTGTTAGACTCTATCAACAATGACGCCAAATTGTTAATAGCCAAACTAGTACCAGGATTCTTATCGAGCAAATTTTTATATACTTCTATCGCACTTTGCTTTTCGTTCAATTGCTCGTACAAACCAGCCAATGCCATAGATAACTGAGGATCATCCTGATTAATTTCTAATCCTTGCAAATAAACCTTTTTAGCTGATTCGATGTTTTTATTCATCACCGCTTCAACCCTCGCTAGAGCAAGGTAAATAGATGTTGCTTTTGGAGTATATTTAATCTGATCCGTTAATAGCTTTTTAGTTTTGGCAAAATCATTATTTGCCGCGTAAAGATCACTCAAAGCACCGACAGCATTTAATTCATCCGGATACTCGGCATGATGCTTCTCTAAATAAGCAACAGCCTTATCTCTTTGCCCAAGAGCCTCGTAAGATCTGACCAAATTAATCAATGAATTGAGATGATTAGGATGCTGTTGTATCAACTTGTCATACAAGCTAATTGCCTCAGCAAACTTACCTTTACCCTGCAAAATGTTGGCTTGAAGATATGTAGGCATAGCTTTATCTTTAGAAAAAAGCGCCAGCCGCTGAATGGCCTCTTGGGCAGCATCCCATTTTTTCTCCAAAATATCCAACTCAGCTTTACTAGTAAGAAGTAAAACGTCGTTTTGTTTTATCGATAACGCCTTTTCAAGATATTGCCTAGCATTCTCCTTTTGACCGGACTGTAAGTAATTACCATATATACGAGAAAAGGCCGCTAAATTGGCTGGATTAACTTCTAACGCCTGCTTAAAACTTTTTTCAGCCTGTTTCCGATCTTGTTTTATTAAATAGGCCTCACCTAACAAGGAATAAACATTATCTACATTAACTTTGTTCCATACAAGTTTGTTAAGAAACTCAATAGCTTCATCTGTTTTATTTTGAGCCAGCAAAAAGCGGCCTTTAAGCAAGTTTGCCTGAATCAATTCTGAATTAACACTAAGAATATCTCTCAAAGAGCTCTCTACAGTACTATATTGCTTTTCCATCAGCGCAATTTCCGCGAGAATAACCTGAGCTGATAAGCCTGTTTCGTTATTTTTCTCTAGCTCAACGACTTGCTCCAAACCCTTTTTAGCACTCTCAGCATAACCTGATGCAACCATCCATTTTGATAACTCCAACAACATCTTAGGCTGCTTCTGATGACGATTAAGCATGGACTCGTATTCTGCGATGACTCGATCTTTAGCACGAGCATTTAGAAATTCAATCAAAACGATTTCAGGCTCGACTTTATCGTTTGATTTTTGGACCATTTCTCTTAACAATCCCTCCGCTTCCTCAAGCTTACCAGTCATCGAATAAATAGAGGCCAAGCTTAATTTAAAGTTGTTGGCATCTGGATATAGTTGAATAAGCTCCTCATATCCCTTTACCACGTTATCTATGTTGTTTAATCCAGCATCGAGCTTGATTTTAAATAAACGCAAGGGAAGGTTTTTAGGCTCTTTTTCCAACGCCCTGCTCACTAATACCAATGCTTGATCTATTTCACTTTTTTCAGCAAATAAAGCCGCCTGTAATGACAAAGCCTCTACATTATCTGGGCTATCTTTTAAAACCAAATTAACTACTTCTGCTGCTTGATCTTTTTTCGACTGTTTAATATAAACGGATGCCTTGATCAATTTTGCATCAATGTTGCTTGAATCGCTCGCCAAGACTAATTCAGCTTGCTCCAAAGCTTTGTCCAAATCTCCGAAAATAATATCGAGCTTACCTAGCTTTATTTTTGCGGAAGTCAAACCAGGCTCTAACTCTAAGGCCCTAATCAGATTTTGCCGCATCGATTTGAAGTTATTATTTTTCTCGTCCAAAAGGGCCATATAGAAATAGGCCTCACCAAACTTATCACTGCTTTGGCTTGATGTCTTCAACTCAAGCAAGGCCTTATCAAATTCCCCTTTTTCAAAAAGCTCTTTACCTTTTTGCAAATGATTTTGAGCAGCTTCCTCAGGTGAGGAACAGGCCGCTGTTTGCAATAAAAATGAACATGCGAAAACTACGGAACTGATTAGATTTGTTTTCATCCTATTACCAAAACTCCAAAACTTTTATCTAGTTAACTTATTAATTTCCGGGCAAAATAGACTTGCATTAAACCCTGTGATACTAGTTAACAATATTTTCTTTTATCCAAGAGTATAACTCCTGCAAATCCGGGTGCATATTTTCTAAAACCGCCTGCGTAGTAATGAAATAAGGTGCGCGTATGCCGTGGTAGTCGATATCCTTACCAACACGCTGAAAATCTATACCTGACCGATGCATCAACCGCGGCAAGAACGGCTCCATCATTGCAAACACATTTATACGCCCATCTACTTCTGTCAAAACAGTGGCCGCAAAAAAACAAGCAACTGCTATTGACGAAAAAGTTCTCTGTTCTTGTGGCGAAAATTGTAAACCGTTAATTTCACCAAAACGTGTCAAAGCCTCACCGGTACGTCGACGGAATGCCCCATCAACAGCTAGTCTGGATATCTCGCACACTGTATTTCTCTGAAGCTTTAAGTTATCTATAACCTTATTATCCAGACTGTCGCCACAGTACTTTTCTAACGGCAATGGCTTATTCTCTCTCTCGCCGACAGCAGGTACCAATCGCACGCAGCCGGCAGGCATTCCCGTTTGCAGATGAGTAATCAGACAATGCCGGGAGTATTCATCGTAATCATCTATCTCAAGACGGTTAGCAAAACGTTCAACAGACTCGTATTTAAATTCTTCGCAGTAAACGCGATACCTTACTTGAAAAACATATTCCTTTTGAGCATCACTTTCGGCGAGGTCCACCTTGAAGTAACGACTAAAACTTTCCGCCAGAGATGATTTAGGTGCAACATCCATTTTTTACCCTCATTTCCGCGAGTGCCATCCAGCTACAAATATTTATCGATGTCATGCGCTTTAATTCCCCATGCCAGCAAATGCTCTATTCGATCATTTGCTAATCCCAAACGATTAGACATAGCTTGAAACAGCCCCTTCAAGAACAAATAACCCTGCACCGGATGATCGTCCAAATAAATACTCAGCATATCGCTGCGAACTTCAAGCAAACATACATCCGTTAATGAGACAACAGAAGCAGTTCGTTCTCTCGATTCATACAAACAGACATCTCCAAACACCGCTACAGCCTCCAAATCGCACAAGCCGGGGCTGATCCGTCGATTACCATCCAACTCTGCCCCACCCAAAACTCTAACAACACCTTCCTCGAGAAGAAATAAAGTGTTTCCTTGCTGACCTTTTTGAACGATTGTCTCACCCGCATTTAGGCGATATCGTTTCCAGCCAGAACCTTCGGAAAATTGCGTATTGGCTAATACGTCACTAAATAGTTCTTTCATGTCCGCCTGAGTTTGCAAAGTAATGGTCCAGCTTAGTGCGTTTATGATCGTATAATAAGTACACGGAATTTTAAAAACCCCTTAAACATCGACACTTAATGCAAAGCTACATTTATTACAGTTACTTGAGCGCGGCAATCGCTTATGGTTTTTTACTTTTGTACGCTTGCTTTAGGAATCACTGGAATCTGCCTTTCATAATAGCAGTTCTGTGCTCTTTTACTTGGTGTACAAGCGTGATAATCGCCACAAAAAACAGCCATTTCTTCTTCGCTGACACCCTGCCGTACGAAACCCTCCGCAACGCATCTTGGTTTTTACAGCTTGGGGTACTGCTATCCAAACAGATATATAACGATCACAAACAAATATTCAAATCAAATGTCAGTGTAGTCGCCACCCTAATTTTAGCGCTGGTATTGGGCATTGAGATCTTCCCCGGCTACCTAACCATGATCCGAGAACATCTAAACGTCGATCCTCGATTCGCATCACACGTCGTATTCGCCGTGTTTGGCCTCATTCTAGTTGAACAGCTTTACCGTAGCACCCCATTGAAGCAAAGGTGGAACCTCAAATTTCTGTGTATAAGCCTTGGCTCGCTATTTGCCGTGGATTTGCTGGTTTATAGCAAATCGCTACTATTCAGTAGCCTAGATTTCTCGCTCTGGCAATCACGAGGTGTAATCAACGCACTCATGACACCACTTTTAGCGGTCACATTAAGCCGACTAAAGCTTAACAGTCAAAGTACGGAACTGACAACACCTCGCAAAACTATTTTTTACTCAACGATCCTGTTCGGTTGCGGCATCTATTTAATCCTTATGTCATTTGCCGGTTTTTATATCAAACGCGCCAATACCGAATGGGGTGAAGCAGCACAAACTCTATTTATTTTTCTTGCCATTCTCCTGCTCATTATCCCGTTTACATCCGGTAAAATAAGAGCGATCTCCAAGGTCTATTTTAGTAAGCATTTTTTCCACTACAGCTACGATTACCGCGAAGAGTGGCTCAAGATCAGCAAATCGCTCGCAAAACTTGAGTCGCTTGAGGAGCTAAAAGGATTCATCATAACCACTTTGACGGACCTAGTGGAGAGCGCTGGCGGCGGCTTATGGTTAAAAAACGATCAAGGCCATTTTTTTTTAGCTGCGGAACAAAATCTCAAACTCACTCCGCAAGAAATTGAATATCTCCACAACATAGGCGACCTACCTCAATATCTAGCTAACAAACAATGGGTCATCGATTTTTTCGAACTAGCTCATGCTCCGGAAGTGTACGATGATATAGATCTATCGCCGTGGTGCTACGAAGATAGCCAAGTGTGGCTTATAGTGCCGCTATTTCACCTAAACAAACTTGAGGCTTTTGTAGTGTTAACTCAGGCGCGCGCGCCACGAAAACTTGACTGGGAAGACCACGACCTGTTGAAGACAGTGGGTATGCAATTAGCCAACGCGCTAGCTCTGAACCGGACAAGTGAAGAACTCGCCAATAATCGCCAATTTGAAACGTACCACCGCCTTTCAGCATACTTGGTGCATGACCTCAAAAATCTGGTAGCTCAGATCTCCTTGATCGTAAAGAACGCCGAAAAGCATAAACATAACCCGGACTTCTTCGACGACACCATAGACACGCTAAATAACGTGGTCAAAAAAATGCACCATATAGTAGAACAGTTAAAACAAGGCGAAACCAACACAACCACAGCCAACACCTTCATCAATTTGGTGGAATTAGTTAATAATATTGCACAACAGCATCTCGGTACGCCACCATTACAAATGAACACGACACTCAGCGAGTGCTTCGTGACGGCGGACAAAATCAAATTGACCAATATCTTGACTAATTTGGTTCAAAACGCACAAGACGCCATAGCGACAAGCGATGGCTGGGTTAAGCTTGAATTAACAAAAAACCAAGACTATGCTGTCATCAAGATCATTGACAACGGTATAGGCATGGACCAGCAGTTCATTGCGGAACGCTTATTCAAGCCGTTCGATACGACAAAAGGCAATGCCGGAATGGGCATCGGCGCTTATGAAGCCCGCGATTACATCCTAAAGCAGTCTGGAAATATCCGGGTTGATAGCAATCCAGGCCAAGGCACTGCATTCACCATTCAGTTACCACTAGCTCAGCGAGTTTCCGCAAAACAAGGAAATAATGATCACTTCTAAAGTACTGTTAATTATCGAGGACGACCCAGGCTTACAAAAACAACTGAAATGGGCCTTCGAACAATACGAAGTTGTAATAGCAAGCAATAGAGATGAAGCAATAGCAGCACTTAGACGCTATACGCCAAGCGTCGTTACCTTGGATCTCGGTTTACCACCCGACCCTACCAACGCCACTGAAGGTCTCGCTACTCTCAAGGAAATTCTCGCTTTAGCGCCAGCCACCAAGATAATCGTGGTAACCGGCAATGATGACCGAGCAAATGCTATTCATGCAGTAGCCTTAGGCGCTTATGACTTTTATCAAAAGCCGGTAGACCCGGACGTCTTGGGCTTAATCATAGAAAGAGCGTTTCAGCTCGACGCCCTGGAACGCGACTATCAAATATTGCAACAGCAAAAGCCTCTGACGGGTGTGATCGCCACCAGCCCGCAAATGCAAGCAGTGATGCGGATGATTGAAAAAATTGCGCCGACTCAAGCGACCGTATTGCTAATCGGCGAAAGCGGCACAGGTAAAGAGCTAATGGCAAAAGCCTTACATCGCTTAAGCGCACGCGCCTCACAACCTTTTGTAGCGGTTAACTGCGCAGCCATACCGGAAACATTGTTAGAGAGCGAATTATTCGGCTATGAAAAAGGCGCATTCACTGGCGCGGTAGCACAAACCAAAGGCAAGATCGAATATGCGCAAGGCGGCACATTCTTTTTGGACGAAATCGGCGACTTACCTTTTGCCTTGCAAGCAAAATTGCTGCGATTCATCCAGGAACGCGTCATAGAACGGTTAGGGGGCAGAAAAGAAATTGCCGTGGACGTGCGCATCATATGTGCAACGCATCGACACCTACCCGATCTTATTGCGCAAGGCAATTTCCGGGGCGACTTATATTACCGACTCAGTGAGATCGTCGTTGACATCCCTCCCCTACGCGAACGCGAAGGCGACATCATCACTATAGCCAATGCGCTGCTACAACGTTATTGCCGAGAGAACAATTCTAAGGAAAAACATTTTTCCCATGACGCAGCCCGTGCTCTTGAAGCCTACAACTGGCCCGGCAATATTCGCGAGATGGAGAACAAAATTAAACGCGCCGTCATTTTATCCGACAGCAATTTCGTTACCGCCGAAGAGCTGGAAATTGGTACCGATAACGACAAGTCCATGCCGCTGAATCTAAAATCAGTGCGAGAAGCGGCGGAAACCATCGCCATCAAACGAGCGTTGACCTACGCAGACAACAACATATCCGAAGCAGCCAAATTATTGGGAGTTACGCGGCCGACCCTGTACGGTTTATTTGAAAAGTACGGATTGCAAGCTTTGCTCCGTAATCATTCAGATGAACACCTGGATTGACATAGAAGGCTTGCCCGCGCGAACGGTTCATGATTGTAAGAAGGGTTTTACACGGCGGATTCAAACGGATAAATCAGATTCTCGATACAAAAGAAATAACGCCGATTTGCTTTACCTGACGCCCGCCCACATCGACCGAAATGTCATTAGTAATATCCGAATATAACCGGAAATCGTGTCGGTAATCCTCAAGCCATAAGGAATTATCCAACACTTGCTTTGCGCTCAAATAATAAGGTAGGCGCACACTTTGACGACTGCCTGCCTCGCCTATTTGCTGTATATCGAAGCCTTGTTTTTTAACACAATAAGCCAGTGCCGGAGTGGATAACATATACCAATGTTTAATGCCCTGCCGAACCGAATAAAGCGCCGCCGCCCGATACAGCCCCCACATTATGTTTCTATTGATATTGCGGTAATCGTGCAGGAAACTAATTTTGCGATTTTCTTCAGGTGCGTCTATGGCCGAGTTTCTAAAAGCAAAGCGCCTTGCTTCCTTAGTAATGCATAGCCTGGAAATTTCAACGGAATTTTTGTATCTGGCGCTCGGTATCCGCTCATGTGTAATACTGCTTTCCTGAAACGGAAAAACGTGGCTTTTATGCCTGACCATCCTCAATCCGCCCAGCCACTGCTGCGTGTATTTATGCCTCACTAAAAAATGAACTGCACGACTATCCCATTCGTCCATTTCTAGCTGCGCCGGAAACTGCTCCTTATCCTCAAAGCCTATTTCATCGCAATAAACCCGGTACCTAAGTTGATAATGAATTTTTTTACTTTCCGGTGTATCGGCTAAAAAAACCTCAAAACAACTATCAAAAGACTGCTTCTGTCGATTCAAGAGACACCAACCTTATAAAGAAATATTCCTAACAAGTTCAAGTAGCTATAGTTACTTTCTCTCGCCCCGTGGAAAAGATGGTATAGCAAATCGAGTTAATTTCAAGCTAAATTGTAAAAAAAACCGACACTCACTGATGAGCGTTTTTTAATTTCGCCGCTCTATTTAGCTCGCATTCCAGCGCAAATCCAATGTAAACGGATAGTCTTTATTTAACTCCTCACTTGGTAATTCCAACACCGTATCGGTCGGCGTATGCCCATGTTGCCAGAAACGGCTAACCCTACGCCCTTCCGCTTCGTAAGCGTTAACCGGTAGCGTGTCGTAATTGCGGCCGCCCGGGTGAGAGACATGATACGTGCAACCGCCGATAGACCGGCCGTTCCAGGTGTCTACCAAATCGAATACCAGCGGTGCCTGCACGCCGATAGTGGGATGCAAGGCCGACGGCGGGTTCCAAGCCCGATAGCGAATGCCTGCCACCAATTCTCCTTGCTTGCCGGTAGCCCGTAACGGCACCCTGCGACCATTACAGGTCAAGGCATAGCGTTCACCCATCGCTCCGCTGAGCGTCACTTGCAAGCGTTCGACCGAGGAGTCGACATAGCGGGCGGTGCCGCTGCTGGTGATTTCTTCGCCTAACACGTGCCAAGGCTCAATAGCCTGATATAAATCCAATTGCAAATCGTCAACCCGCAAACTGCCGATCCTGGGAAAGCGAAACTCCAAAAACGGTGCGAACCATTCGGTCTTGAATTCGTAACCGGCCGCCTGAAGATCACGCGCCACATCGTAAATATCGCTGGCAATGAAATGTGGCAACATAAAGCGGTCATGCAATTGCGTTCCCCAGCGCACCAAAGGCTTCTTGTAAGGCTCGCGCCAAAACCAGGCCACCAGAGTTCTTAGCAACAGCATCTGCATCAGACTCATGCGTGCATGCGGCGGCATTTCGAAAGCACGCAGTTCCAGGAGTCCAAGCCGCCCGGCATCGGTACCCGGCGCATAGAGTTTGTCGATACAAAACTCACTACGGTGCGTATTCCCGGTCATATCCACCAGCAAATTGCGAAATAACCTATCGACCAGCCACGGTGCGGCTACTTCGCCCTCCGGCATTTGTTGAAAGGCAATTTCCAGCTCGTACAAACTGTCATTACGGGCTTCGTCGACGCGCGGCGCCTGGCTGGTTGGACCCAAAAACAAGCCCGAAAACAAATAGGACAAGGCTGGGTGATGCTGCCAATAAGTGACCAGACTACGCAACAAATCCGGCCGCCGCAAAATAGGACTATCGGCCGGGGTAATGCCGCCCAAAGTCACGTGATTGCCGCCACCGGTACCGGTATGACGGCCATCCAACATGAATTTCTCGGTGCCAAGCCGTGTCAGTCGGGCCAGCTCGTACAAAGTAGTGGTGTTATGCACCAGCTCTTTCCAACTGGCTGCCGGATGAATATTCACCTCGATCACTCCTGGATCGGGTGTCACCGGCAAGCGGGTCAGGCGCAAATCGTGCGGCGGCTGATAACCCTCTATCACGACCGGCATTTTCAACGCGGCAGCAGTCGCCTCCACCGATGCGATAATGTCCAGATAATGCTCCAACTCGGTAGTGGGCGGCACAAAGACATATAATCGACCTTCACGGGTTTGCACCGACAAAGCGGTATGCGGCACCCATTCCGGGTCGTGCGGCGTCTCATCGTCGGCCGCGTCCATTTCGGTGGGATGCAGTTCCTGCTTTGCCATTTGGCTGTAACGACGGCTAACTTCCGAATCTATATCGCCCAACGGCTCTACCGGTTCGTAAAGACTACGCTCATGGGCGTGATCGCGCTCTTCGAACGGCACCCAAGGCAAACTGTTCAGGGGTAAACGCAAACCCATCGCCGAATCGCCCGGCACCAGGAACATCTCGCCGCGCCTAAATTCCCAAGCACTAGTGCTCCAAGCGCCGGCCTGATAGCTCCAGTGCAGCGGCAGAACATAACCGACCGGCGCACCGAGATCCGCGCTGAGCAATTTGGCCAAGCGCTTGCGCTCCAAGTCGTCTTTTAAATCGATTTGCAAAGGATCGAGGTTTTTCGGTACCAATCCTTCCTGTAACAGGTAGTAGAGCGGATCTTCGAAACCCGGCAGAATAAACTCGCTTGCCACGCCCAGTCGTTTGACCAAATCGCGGATAAAAGCTTCGGCTTGCTTGGTGTCGAACCCATAATCGCGGGTCTCATCCGCCAATAAGGCCGGATTCTTCCAGATCGGTTTGCCATCCTTGCGCCAAAAACACGCCAACTGCCAGCGCGGCAACGGCTCTCCCGGATACCATTTGCCCTGACCGAAATACAACAAGCCGCCCGGCGCAAAGCTGTCACGCAAACGTCTGACCAATTTTCCGGCCAACTTGCGTTTTTCCTCACCGTCGGCATCCGTGTTCCATTCCGGCGCATCCATGTTGTCGATGGACACGAACGTCGGCTCGCCGCCCATGGTTAAACGCACATCACCGGCTTTCAGCTCGGCGTCCACCTTTTCGCCCAGACGTTCAATGTCTGTCCATTGCCTGTCGGTGTAAGGCTTAGTAACGCGCGGATCCTCATGGATACGGCTGACGCGATTGGAAAAACCGAAAGTAGTCTCGGCCTTGCCGATAAAGCCGCCGCTGACCGGCGCCGCACTTACATAGTCGGCGGTGCAGGCCAAAGGAATATGCCCTTCACCTGCAAATAAGCCGGAGGTAGGATCGAGGCCCACCCAGCCCGCGCCCGGAATATAGACTTCAGCCCAAGCGTGCAGATCGGTAAAATCGTGATCAGTACCCGATGGGCCATCCAGCGATTTCACATCCGCTACCAGCTGCACCAAATACCCCGATACAAAGCGCGCGGCCAAGCCCATGTGCCGGAGCACCTGCACCAGCAACCAGCCGGAATCTCGACAAGAACCCAGCTTTTTTTCTAAGGTTTCCTCGCAACTTTGCACGCCCGGCTCCATCCGGATTGCGTAGTTGACGACCTGATTCACAGCTTGATTGATACCCACCAGAAAATCGACGATGCCTTGCTTGTCCCACTTCAACCCAGCCAGAAAGGTTTTCAGTAAAGGTCCTTGCTCGCGTATTTCCAGGTACGGCGCCAGTTCCTTGGCCAATTGCTCAGGATAACTAAACGGGTAATGTTCGGCATACTCTTCCAGAAAAAAATCGAATGGATTGATTACCGTCATGTCGGCGATCAAATCGACTTCTATGGAAAATTCGGTGGTTTTTTCCGGAAATACCAAGCGCGCCAGATAATTACCGAACGGATCCTGCTGCCAATTAATGAAGTGTTTGTCCGGTTTGATGGTCAGCGAATACGCGCTGACCGCCGTCCGCGAATGCGAAGCCGGCCGCAGCCGCAGCACATGCGGACTCAGTTGGACCGGATGATCGTAGTGGTAACTGGTTTTATGATTGATCGCGACTCTGATACTCATGCCGACACCGCGTTGGCTGCTTCGCTCTCGGCCTGCAATAGCCTTAGGTTTTCTTCCACACCCGCCGCATGGGTCAATTCCGCCACATTCTGCTTGGTGAAAAAACCGTCGAAATTACCGAAACGTTGTACATACTCTACGATCAAGGAGGAATGCTCGGACGCGCTGGAAAATATCTGCTTCAAACCTTCCTCGCGCGAACCGATCACATCCAGCAGAAAATCCTTGCCCCTGGCCCGGATAGCCTGCACCACATAATCGATATTGGCTAGGCCGTTAATCTCGCCGTCCGCCACTTCCAAAGCCACATGGTGCAAGCGCGGACCATAGTTACGCACAAAACTCTCGGTCGGTGACGGCAAGCCCACCAGATGATTAACAAAATACGGATGATTGGCGGCGGTAAACACTTTGGCCGGACTGATCCGCTCCTCGGGATAATGGATGCTTTTGGTAACGTTGGTAGACGAATTTTGATTGGCAATGTCGTAAGACCCCCAATAGTAATAGCTGGACAGCGTCAAATATTCCAAAATCGCCACTTCCCGGTTCTGACTATAAACCCGGGTGGCTAAATGATCGATGGGCCGGATCAGTTTTTCCAGCCCCAATTCTTCCTGAATTTCCTTGGCTTGCAGGTAACCGCGATTCACATCATCAAGGATGATGCTATTGCCCAAGGCATATACTCTGATGTCCTCCGGCGGCCGCTCCCAGTAAGCAACGATGTTATGCGTGTACGGCGACGGCTTGACGATAGCCATATTGCCCGGCAATTCCAGTTTGCGGATTTGATCCTGATTGAAGAAGCGGATTTCCCGGGCTTTTTGCTGCTCGACCACTTCATGCAAATTGCTGACCCGAAAAATCTCGCCCATATAGCGTGAATTGGGCTTGTGGGCGCCGATCGGATAAACCTCGTTCAGGCTGCGGAAGATGTCGCCCCGCCCAGGTACACGTACTTCCCGCACTAACAAGTCCGGCGAATTCATATCGATCCGCAGCACATGGGTCCAATGGCTCTCGGACTCCAAGGTCACCAAATAGTGGTAAGGCGTCATCAACGCCAATTCGCTGACATAGGCCGCCGAACAGCCCGGCTCCACCGTCAACATCAACGCGTCAATTTCGCGGATCATTTCAGTCAGGCCGGTACGATCCCGGTTTTCCAATAATTTGACCAGAAACTCGTCAAACCAGGGCGAATTGGCCTTATCGCCCTGCTTGGGGTGGATCAGTGAATTTATCATTCGTTTACCTCTAACTTTATTTGTCCGTTAGGCTGAATCGCCAAAAAGTCCTTTAAACCGTCGGCAAATCAAATATTTCCGACACGGTTCAATCATATATTTATTCCGGCCCGTTTAAAAAAGCCCGCTGAATTTCGGCGCCAAGCGCGTTGTTGCGCAAAATGAAATCCTGCAAAAATTCATGCAAGCCCATACTAAAAATGTCGGCCATCCGCCCGTAATGCAGCCGCGCATGATTTTCACCGGCCAGCCGCAGACACTCCATGCCCCGCTGCCGACACAACTGTTCCAAAATAGGCGCCAATTCGTCGTAACAGGCGTGCAAGGAACGCGGCATATCGTCGCGTATTACCAGTAACTCCGCCACTTTCCAGGGCTCGATAGTATCCCGAAATACTTTTTGGTAGGCCTCGAATGCCGACACTGAACGCAGCAAGGAACTCCATTCGTAATAG
>FSSH01000916.1_pt2 | contig 13466 bp, 11 predicted proteins | sample 1166101 | NCBI WGS metagenome assembly FSSH01 (sample SAMEA32972668, study PRJEB13176) | freshwater metagenome | biome: Drinking water system; feature: Biomass in drinking water that filtered by 0.45 um membrane; material: drinking water | place: USA | collected 2012-12-20 | depth 0 m | reverse complement strand
ATGGATAGCGATTTGGACGCGGAGGTGACCGATGCCGAGCGTGAAGCGGCCAAGCCCAATATTGCCAAACTACTGGCCGAGCAACTGCGCGTAAACATCGATAGCCGGGATGTTTTGCCTAGCGAACCTGGGCAAGTCAGTTTCGACGATCAAAATAATGCGCGTGTGGAACTGCACTATGCGGCAGCGCCGCAAAACGCCTTGTTGGTGCAGTCGAAGTTTTTGGCTTTGCTGCCCGACGGCCACCAACAGTATTTGACGGTCAGGGATGCCAACGGCAAAGCGCTTACCGAGAAAATGCTGGGCAAACACGATGATCAAATCAGTTTACCAATCGCCAACGCCGCGGCAGCGGAGTCCCCCCAAGCTCCGTTCGCGGCGTTTGGCGATTTTTTTAAGCTGGGCATGGAACACATCGTCACCGGTTACGACCACCTGTTGTTTTTGTTCGCGTTGCTGGCGGTGACGCATAGTTTCTGGCCGGCGCTAAAGATCATCACGTTTTTCACGATAGCCCATTCCATTACCTTGGCTTGCGCGGGACTTAACTTGATCGAACTACCCAGTAGTTTTGTTGAGCCGTTTATCGCCGCGACAATTATCTATGTGGGTGTGGAAAACATCATCCGTGGCGACCATCCCAAGGGCCGGCATTGGCTGACCTTCGGGTTTGGCTTGATCCACGGCTTCGGTTTTGCCGGAGTATTGCAGGAAATGGATATTAGCTCCGGCGATACCGGCATCTTGCTGCCCTTGCTGTCGTTCAATTTGGGCATAGAGACCGGGCAAATCGCCGTCGCCGCTATCGTGTTGCCGATGATCTGGTGGCTGAATAACAAAGTCGAGACTGCCGAGAAGTTTCTAAAAGCTGGTTCGATTGCTGTAAGCCTGATGGGGGCTTATTGGCTGATGGAAAGAACTGTTCTCCAATAGCAAAACGGAATATGGCATGAACGCGATACGGATTTTTTATCTGGGATGGGTATTGGCTTTAATCCTGCCGTCGGTTGCGGCGGCGGGTAAATATAACTTCGAACCAGGCGATGCGGTTTTAACCAATTGCCGTGAGATTTACACCAAGGGTGTGGTTAAGGCCAAAGTCGATGATGGCTATACCGTGCATTTTCCTAAAGGAAGCGGACCCATCCAGTGTCCGCCGTTTCGCTGGCATGCCGAATTTGTTCTGCCTTATCAATCCGTCCCCGAATATCGTCTCAAATTCCTGGGCGGCATAAAGAACGATTTGCTATTCAAAGTCGGCGAGCCGGTTAGTTTTCGTTTCGATACCGACAGGCGCGTTGTAAACAACCAAGCCACGATTGATATCGACGCGCAAATCACCGACATCAGCAGCAATGGTGCCATTGCCGTTAAATTGCTGAGTACCAGCCCGGAAGCGGCCGCCACCTTTTGGCAATGGGTGGGCGGGAACTATGTCGATCTGCGTCATAAATCGCTTGAACCAGAAAGAGCCAAACGGTCCCGATAAAATTTCAATAAAAACATAACTATAAGAAAGCATTAACTAGGAGAGGAACAGTGGAACTTACGCACGCGCTTGAAAACATTCTGTACATGATCTCGTCATCGCTTTACCTGCCGGTATTGCTGATCGTCACTTTGCTGGCCGCCTATTCGGTTTACACCTGCGGACGATTAGCTCAGGAATGGCTGGAGCGGCGTAAAGCCGGCTCGCGTACCGTGCGTCTATTCAATCTCGATCTGGCGGTCGCGCTGGGGCGTCAGCAACGCGCCAATGCCGCGCCGCTGGACGTGGAATTGGAGTTGCTGCTGCAAACCCACGAACATCGGCAATTGATCAAGTTGGATCAGGTACGCTTCGTGATCAAGCTCGGCCCGGCACTGGGCTTGATGGGCACTTTGATTCCGATGGGTATTTCCCTGGCCGCCTTGGCACAAGGCAATATTCCCAGCATGGCCGGCAGCATGGTCACCGCGTTTACCGCCACCGTGACCGGTTTAGGTTGCGGCGTGATTACCTACCTGGTGGCTTTGGTTCGCGAGCAATGGCTGCGCGCCGATTTTGCGGCGATGCGTCATCAAGCCGAGCTGGCCGCCAGCCGGACTCTGGACGCGCCGGATTTGACAATCGAGGAGGACGGCCATGCGCTATCTGAGACGCTCTAGTTTGCATCGCAATAGCGAACCGCTGGAAGACCCGATTGCCGGCGTCGCCAATCTGTTCGATGCCAGCGTGGTATTCATCGTCAGCATGATGGTGGCCTTGTTTATGGCCTACAACATGCTGGATCTCATGAACCCGGAATCGACGGTAACGATGACCAAGGAAAATGCCGATGGCACCATGGAAATCGTCAGCAAGAAAGGCTCGCAAATCAAAGTATCCAAAGTTACCGACCGTAAACTCAGCGGTTCCGGCGAACGCTTGGGTACCGCCTATCGCTTGAACGACGGTAAGGTGGTTTATGTACCGGAATAAAATGTGGGCCTATCTGTTGGCGCTTGGCTTAATGTTGCTGTCGGGGCGGGTGTTTGCCGAGTCGGCGACACTGAATTTGAGCCTGATTCTCGGCGATTTGGATTCACAAACTGCCGTCGAAGCGACCGCCAAACTCCAAAACGATCCGCTGTTAAAAGGCGTGTCGATCCGGGTCTATTCCAGCTCTAAACTCGCGCAAGCCGATAACGCTGAATTGCAAAAATCTAACTTAGTGTTGGCGCAAATCACCGGCCGCGGCATTCTGCGCGAAGGCGGCGACGTCTTTAAACAGATCGCCGCTAACGGTGGCAAGCTGTATGCGGTCGGTTTGAGTTACGACGCCGATTTCGCCGATTACGGGCTGCAACTGGACAAAGCCCTGCAAGCCTATATGTCGGCGGGCGGCGCCGACAATGCCGCCAACATGATCCGGCTGGCCTTGGCCAAATTCAAAAACGTCCAGGCCGACATCGCGCCGCCGCAAGCCCAGCCGGAAATCGGCGCCTTCGACGTGCGCAGCAAGCAATTGTTCGCCGATTTTGATAGCTACCAAAAAGCTTACGCGGGTTTCAAAGCAGGCCAACCGTGGATAGCCATTTTGTTCTATCGCTCCTCGGCTTTGTCCGGGCAAACCGATACGGTAAAAACTTTGGCCGAAAATCTGGAGGCCAAAGGCTACAACGTACTGCCGGTGTTCGGCTACCCCTACGACAAAACTCTGGAAAAAATGCTGATCAATGCCGACGGCAAATCCCGGGTCGAAGCCATCGCCGCGCTAGCCTTGAAGATCGGCGCCAGCCCGGACAAAACCGTACCGACGCTGACGCGTTTGGGGGTGCCGGTGTTAAATGGCATTGCCTTGAATAGCCAAAGCCAGACGCAATGGACCGAGTCCGCAACTGGTCTGGACGTCATGGAGCGGGCCTGGCAAGTGGCCTTGCCGGAATTCGCCGGCGAAATAGCCCCAACTGTAGTCGCCAGCAAGGAGAGCGTACACGACAAGATCACCGGCCAGGATTTCGTCCGCGAAACCCCAATCCCGGAACGCATCGAACGTTACGCCGACCGCCTGGATAACTGGGCGAAGTTGCGACGCACTGCCAATGCCGACAAAAAGGTCGCACTGCTGTACTACAACTATCCGCCCGGTAAGGAAAATATCGGCGCCTCGTATCTGAACGTGCTACCGGAATCGCTGCTGCTGATTATGGAGCGGATGCGTAAGGAAGGTTATCGATTGGGTGACGCACCCAAAGATGGCGAAGCCTTGAAAGCCGCCGTCAAAAACCACGGCATCAATCTGGGCAACTGGGAACCCGGCGCAATCGCCGAAGCCGCCGCCAGCGGCCGCGCGGTGTTGTTGCCGATAGCCGATTACCAAAAATGGTTCGACGCACTGCCTGAGAGCTTTAAAGCCGCGATGCTGAAAGCCTGGGGCAAGCCGGAAGACAGCAAAATCGGCGCCTGGACCGATGCCAATGGCAAGCACTTTTTGATCCTGCCGGCCTTGCAATACGGCAATCTGTTGCTGGCGCCGCAACCGTCGCGCGGCTGGGAGCAGGACGTGAAAAAGCTGTATCACGACGTCACCATGCCGCCGCATCACCAATATGTCGCGTTCTATTTGTGGCTGCAAAAAGGCTACCGCGCCGACGCGATGATCCACCTGGGCACGCACGCTACCCACGAATGGCTGTCCGGCAAGGAAGTCGGTTTCACCGCTGCCGATCCCGGCGAGATTCTGATGGCCGACGTGCCGCAGATTTACCCTTACATCATGGACGACGTCGGCGAAGCCTTGCAGGCCAAGCGCCGGGCGATGGCAACCATTATTTCGCACATGACGCCGCCGCTCGATAAAGCCGATCTGAATCCGGAACTGGCCAAATTGGCCGGCTTGCTGGACGACTACAACGTCGCTGCCCAGAAAAGCGAGCAACTGGCGAAAATCAGGCTGGATGAAATCAACCAGATTGCCGGCAAGGCAGGACTGTTGAAAGACCTGAAAATGGAGCGCGCAGAAACCGGCGACCAGTTGGAAGAGCTGGAACACTACCTGAAGGAAATCCGCGAGAAAAAGGTGCCGATGGGTTTGCATACCTTCGGCAAGGCGCCGGATGAAACGGCTAGATTGCGTTTCGCCGAAGCCATCGTCGCCCGCGATACCAAGCTGAAAGGCGAAGCGCTGAAACAAAAAGTCCAAGCCACCGCCAAGCTGATCGCCGATAGTGCCAATGCGGAAATGAATGCACTGATCGAAGCGCTGGCCGGCCGCTACATTCCGGCCGGCAGCGGCGGCGATCCGCTGCGTAATCCAGACGCGTTGCCGACCGGCAAGGATTTGTACGGCTTCGACCCGTCGCGGATACCGAGCGAAGCGGTTTACAACGAAGGCGCGCGCTTGGCCGAGCAAGTGGTCGCCGACTTCAAAAAACAGCACGGCCATTATCCGGAACGCTTGGTGTTCAATTTGTGGGGCGTGGAAAGTTCCCGTCACGAGGGCGTGATGGAAGCCGAAATCATGCATCTGCTCGGTGTCAAACCGCATTGGGACGAGCGCGGCCGCACCCAGGGCGTCGATGTGATCGCCCGCGATAAGTTGGGCCGACCTAGAGTGGACGTCACCATCATTCCGTCCGGTTTGTACCGGGATTTGTTCGCGTCGGTGATCCAACTACTCGACCAGGCTGAAACCAAGGCTCAGGAACAGGACGAGCCGGATAATCCATTGCGTCGGCATATCCAGGAAACTCAAGCCGAATTGATGAAACGCGGTTTGAAGCCAGAGGAAGCGCTGGACTTGGCTTCGGCCCGCTTGTTCAGCGTGCCGTCCGGCGCTTACGGCACCAATCTGGACCGGGCGATTCCACTGTCCAATACCTGGACCGACGAAAAGCAACTGGCCGACGTGTTCTTCAACCGCATGCACCACGTTTACGGCCGCGGCCATTGGGGCGAAGCGGCCAGCAAGGACGCGGCGCTGGCGGTGGATTTATTCAAATTGTCGTTGAAAGACACCGACGCGGTGATCCACAGCCGCTCTAGCAATGTCTACGCCTCGTTGGATGGCGACGACTTCTTCCAATATCTGGGCGGTACCGCAATGGCGGCAAGGCAAGTCAACGGCAAAACCCCGGAAGTGCTGGTCGCCGATCTGGCCGACCCGACCGCCGCTAAAACCATGAGTCTTGAGCGCTATCAGGGCAGGGAAATGCAAAGCCGCTACCTGAATCCGAAATGGATCGAATCGATGTTGAAGGAAGGCTACGCTGGGGCGCGCTTTATCAATATGGTCGCGGAAAACCTGTGGGGCTGGCAGGTGACGGTGCCGGAAGCGGTCGGTGCCGAGAAATGGCAAGCGCTATACGAAACCTATGTCGAAGATAAATACCAGCTGGATATCCAAAAGAAATTCGAGCAAGCCGACAACCTGTTGGCTTATCAGGCGATGGTGGATCGGATGCTGGTGGCGATCAACAAGGGATACTGGCAAGCCGACCCGGCGGTGAAAGCCAAGCTGGAACAGGTCAATCGCGAGGTGATCGCCAAGGCCGGCGTGGCCTGTAACAAGGACACTTGCAGCAGCCCGGAAATCACCCAACTCGCCGAGCAGCAGGACGCGGCCAAGGCAGCAAAATCGGTGGCACCGGGGGTGCAAGCTCAACCGCCGGCACCCGCGGCGGCTCAACCGCAACCACAGCCGACTCAAGCGCAGCAGCAAGCACAACAACCGCCAGCGCAATCTCAAGCGCAAGCCGCGCCGGATGCGGCCAAACCTTTGGAAGGCTATGAGATGGAAGAGAAGAAAACTGTTAGCGAAAACGCCGAACAGCAGCCAGCTCTGAGCTCGGCGCAAAGTTGGTGGTTGGGCTTCGCGATCTTGCTGTTGTTTGTTGCGGGTTATCTGCGCGGCAGTTGGGAGCAGCGCAAGCAAAAAAACTAAGGGCAGCGCGAAAGGCCCTGGCTTTGTCGTTCCCGCGCAGGCGGGAGTCCAGGAAAACCTGAAGTCTGGATCCCCGCTTTTGCGGGGGCGACGGGGTTTTAGCGCGTCGCCTCGATAGACGAAATACATGGAGGCGGTCTGTTCTTGATGTAAGAAGAATTAAAAATTAATCCAACATAACCATGAAGCGCCGTTTTGTTTAACGGTGGATTACAGGAGGAAGTGACTTTGTCTCGATTACACGTAATAACGCTGTTGGCCTTAAGCAATCTGGTCTACAGCAATCAAATCCTGGCGGAAGACAGTGACCAAACTGCCGCGGGGCAAACCGAACCCGCAAAACCCGACAACCTGGCCAGTAAGGACGACATGCTGGGTACTACGGTAGTTACCGCTACCCGCTCGGAAATGAGCACGGCCATGGCCCCAGCCAATGTCAGTGTCATCAACACCGAAAACACCGAAAACCGGCTGGTGCAAAGATTGGGCGATGCATTAAAAGACATTCCCGGTATCTATTTGCGTGGTGGCGCCCATGGCACGCACTTTCCGGGGTCCAGTACCAGTTTTTCCAGTTTTCATGGTATCGGCGGCACCAACCGCTCGCTGTATCTGATGGATGGTTTGCCGGTGAATACACCCAATAACGGCAATGTCGATTGGAATATCCTGAATATGGATGATGCGCAGCAGGTGGAATATGTGCCTGGTCCATTTTCCGCGCTGTACGGTAGCGGCGCGATGGGCGGTGTGGTCAACGTCATTTCCAAAGTCCCGACAAAGCGAGAAGGTCGATTAACGTTTGGCGCGGGCGGAGCAGCTGTCGATCAATGGGGCATCAAGGGGCGCTACCGTGATCGCTTTGTAAATGGCTTAGGTATTTCTTTGACGTTCAATCATATGGAGAGTGATAACTGGGCTGTATCCGACTATGTGACTGTGAACAGAGGTGGCGCCGCTTTAACAGGCGGCTCGATACCCGTCGCCGGAGCCGTTCCAACCACCAGCAATTCTGGCACACCGCAATTCATTGTCGGCGATAAGGGCCGGCGTCCGTGGGAGCAAAACAACGCGTCATTACACCTTTACTACGATTTAAGTCCGCAGACCCAAATCGACGGCGGCATGGGTTGGAGCAGAGGCGAGACTAACGATAGCGGCAGCTTTAACAATTATCTGACCAGACTCGACGGCACGCCTATCAGCATCGGCAGTGGCAGTAGCAACCTCAATATTGGCGGCAGACGCTATGCGGTAAGCGAAAACTCGTTTATGCATTTTCTGCCAGGTATTGAAGACACCCGGCGCTATTTCGCTCATCTGAAACACGATTTTGGCAACGATATAAAGTTAAATGTCGATTTTCAGTATATGCAAACCGAAACATCCGCCACAAGTCCAGGTACGTCCGCTACGCTAAACGGTGGAGCCGGGACTATAACGCTGACTCCCAGTAACCGCATCGACGGCAATGTCTCCTTACGTTTCCCGTTTTTATGGGAGGAAAGAAACTTTGTCACCGTAGGCTTTGGTTCCAGTCAAACTACTTTGGAAGGACAGTCCCGATATAATCTCGGTAACTGGCGAAATGCCGATAGCACCAGAAGTTTGACGGCATTGAGCAAAGGCGAATCCAGTATTTATTCGGCCTATGCGCAGGACGAATTGTGGTTGAGGAAAAATCTGATTGCTCATTTGGGGGTTCGTTACGACGATTGGTCGACGTCGGGCTCGAACATGAATGCGTCGCCGGCATTCAATCGTAGCTATCCAGAGCATTCGATTGGCCAATTTAACCCCAAATTCAGTTTGACTTGGCTTCCTGCCGATGGATATAAATTATTCGCGTCAACCGGCTGGGCGTTTCGGCCGCCCACTAACTTCGAACTTTACGGCAGCACCATATCCTCTGCGACTATCACCGAGCCCAATGCCAATCTGGAACCTGAAAAAATGTATTCGTGGGAAGTGGGCGGCGAGGCTAATCCGTTTGCGGGAACGACTATCGCGGCCAGTTATTTTCATCATTACATTTCCGACCTTATCTACAATCGAACAGTTGGGACCAGTTTAAACAACCAAATACTGGCTGAAAAACAGAATGCCGGCAAAGCCGAAGTTGAAGGGGTTGAAGTAAAACTCAGGCAGCGTTTGTATTGGGACTGGTTACATTTTAATGGCACGTACACCCTGAACGATTCGATTATTACCGAAAATACTGCAAATCCGGCTATCGTGGGTAAGCAGATGCAACAACTGCCGCAGACTATGTTCAGCGGCGGTTTGGACATTAAATACGATCAATGGGCGGGCGGCATTATCGGTCGTTATGTCAGCCAGCCGACATTTAACGATTTAAACTCCGACTCGCTGACTGGCCGGCCCGGCAGCTACGATCCCTATTTCCTGGTCGATACGCGTATCGCTTATCAAGCGACCAAAAATATCGATCTGTCGTTTTCAGTAAACAACTTGTTGGATCGGGAATATTCCGTGTTTTACCAACAAGCCGGCCGCACCGTTTATGGGGAAATTTCTTACAGCTTTTAGGGGGGGCTATTGCTTTATTGATTGTCAGTTTCCGAATATTCGGAAGCAAGGCTATTAGCGACTCGAGTGCTTGCCTAGCGTGCACAGTTCACAAAAATTGGCGGTGTAAGTGCTGGTTTTGCCATCTTCATCTGTTCTTAATCTGTTCCTAATCAAGGCTTAAACATTGCCTTCTAAAATAGATCCATAAGATGAATTAATCTCTACAGAAGGTGTTTTTATGTTCAGAGTGACAAGTATTGTTGCAATTGGTCTGCTGGTTTCGCCGTTAGCCATAGCTGATGGACACGGGCGCGGGCATCACAAACATCACCACCATGATCGTCATGTCGAGGTTGAGCGGGTGTATGTGCCGGGGCGGGCTGTGCAATATGTCCCTGCGCCACCGCCCGCGCCGCGTTACAACAGTTACGACCAACGATCCACTCAGGGCTTGGTAGGTGGCGCGTTAGGCAGTGTGGCGGGTTACGAGATGAGTAAGGGCGATCCGTTGGGAGCCGGCATAGGTGCCGCCGCGGGCGCTTGGATCGGCAATGGTATGAGCCGTTAAATAATGACAGTCAATTTATTAACCTGCTCTGAATTTTTGGATAGCTCATGCGACAGGAGGACAAAATGAGAATAAAAAATGGTAAAAAATATCAACAAGAGCAATACAGTAGAGTGGAAAAGTTATTGAATGTATTGTTGTTTTTTGTCGTTGTCTACTATAGCTACTATGTGTTGTCTTTCTCCCAAATGGGGGCTTGAGATCACTGGCAGTAGCGGTTTATTGTCAATTTGCGTTCCTGTTATACAGTCCGGATAACTAAACGCTGGATCGATCAGAACCCTGCAAGTCGCAAGACTTGCGGGGTTTTTTATTGCCCGCTTTTCGACTATATCGAAGATGCATCTAAAAAATTGTAGATCCGAAAAAAGCTGCCCGTCGATCAGTTCTTGATGAAACAGATTTTCCGGAGGTTCGGCGCTAGACCTTGAATGTGCTGGTAGAGCTTAGTTTATTGATTACCTGCTCAAGCCGTTGACAATGCTGGACCCAGCTGATAGCTTTGCTGTCTGGCACTCACCAATATCGAGTGCTAACGGAATTTGGGGGATGACGTGGCTGGCGGACAAGATTTAAACGAAAGATCGCTGTATTTATTAAAAACCTTGGTTGAACGTTATATCCAGGACGGCCAACCTGTTGGTTCGCGATTGTTGTCTAAAGATCCGCAACTAAAGCTTAGTCCTGCCAGTATTCGCAATGTGATGGCGGATCTGGAAGAAATGGGCTTGATCCATTCCCCGCACACCTCCGCTGGCCGAGTGCCGACCGTGAGTGGCTACCGTTTGTTCGTCGACAGTTTGTTAACCGTCAAGCCTTTGGCATCCAGCGAGTTGGATCAACTGCAACATGGCTTGAAAGGCGAGGCGGATAAAGCCAGCGACGTGTTGAGCAAGGCCTCTAAATTGCTGTCGGACGTGACGCGGATGGCCGGTGTGGTGACTTTGCCGCGCAGGGAAAGCGTGACATTGCGGCACATCGAATTCCTGCCTATGTCCAATACGCGGGTCTTGGTGATTTTCGTCACCGACGATCAAGAAGTGCATAACAAAATTATCCACACCCACAAGCAGTTTAGCCCCGCCGAATTACAACAGGCTGCCAACTATTTGAATTCGGTTTACTCCGGTCGTAGCCTGGCGAAAATTCGCGATCTGATTGTGCAGGAAATGGAACAGGATCAGCGCCGGGTCAACCAAGGCATGATAGACGCGGTGAACATGGCACAGCTTACCTTCACCGAGCAACCCAACGACGATTATGTGTTGAGCGGCGAAACGAATTTAATGGGCTTTTCCGAGTTGTCGGACATGGAGCGTCTTAAACAACTGTTCGAAGCTTTTAGCCAAAAGCGCGGCGTGATTCATTTATTGGATCAGTGTTTACAGGCCGAAGGCGTGCAGATATTTATCGGTGAAGAATCCGGCTATAGCGCATTCGATCACTGTAGCCTGGTGACGGCGCCTTATTCGGTGAATGACGAAGTGGTTGGCGTGTTGGGTGTGATAGGACCGACCCGCATGGCCTACGAAAAAGTCATTCCGTTCGTGGATGTGACGGCAAAATTATTGGGCGCGGCCTTGAATCCCAAATAAATGGCCCTATCGTTAGGCCAACAAAAAAATTTAGAACCATGGAGTAAGTAATGAGTCATCAGCAATCTAGCCACGAACCACAATCGGATAGCGATTTGATCGCCGAAGTCTTGGAACAAACCAAGCCAATCGACGCGGACGAACAGCCAACCGAAGCGTCTGGCGCCGGCGCCGCAGTCACTGTGGAAGCCTTGCAGGAACAATTGGAACAAGCCCAACAACAGGCTGCCGCCAATCTGGATAAAGCCATCCGCACCATGGCTGAGATGGAGAATTTAAAAAAACGCGTGCAAAAAGACCTGGACGACGAACGCAAATACGGTCTGGCGAAATTTGCGAAAGAATTGCTGAGTGTTTTGGATAGTCTGGAATTAGGCCTGCAAGCGGCGACCGGCGATAGCCCGGAAATAGTGAAATTGCGCGAAGGCAGCGAATTGACCATCAAACAATTCGAGTCGGTATTTGCCAAGTTTAATATCGAAACCGTCGACCCCATCGGTCAAGTATTCAATCCGGAATTGCACCAGGCCATGGTGATGCAGCCTAGCGCCACGGCCCAACCTAATACCGTGTTAAATGTCTTCCAAAAAGGCTATGTATTGAACGGCCGTTTGCTGCGTCCTGCCATGGTGGTTGTGGCCAAAGCCGACGACAAACCGGCCGATAGCGCAAAAATCGATGAGCAGGCTTGAAATTAATACGATCAACCGCATATCGCTAACAACTTTTTAATTTATTACCAATTCAAGTCTGGAGAATTTCAATGGGCAAAATGATCGGCATCGATTTAGGAACCACTAACTCCTGCGTCGCAGTACTGGAAAACGGCACCGCGCGGGTTATCGAAAACAGCGAAGGCGCGCGCACCACGCCTTCCATCATCGCCTTTACCGGCGACAACGAAGTGTTGGTCGGTCAGTCCGCCAAACGCCAGGCGGTGACCAATCCTGAAAACACTTTGTTTGCGATCAAACGTTTGATCGGCCGCCGCTTTAAAGAAGATGCGGTGCAAAAAGACATCAAAATGGTGCCTTACAAAATCATGGAAGCCAACAACGGCGACGCCTGGGTGGAATGCCACGGTAAAAAAATGGCACCACCTGAAGTGTCGTCGCGGGTGTTGATGAAGCTGAAAAAAGACGCTGAAGCGTTTTTGGGCGAAGAAGTCACCGAAGCGGTTATTACCGTGCCGGCTTACTTCAACGACTCGCAGCGTCAAGCGACTAAAGACGCCGGACGTATCGCTGGTTTGGACGTCAAACGTATTATCAACGAGCCGACTGCGGCGGCCCTGGCGTTTGGTATGGACAAACCGAAAGGCGATACCACCATTGCGGTCTATGACTTGGGCGGCGGTACTTTCGATATTTCCATCATCGAAATTGCCGAAATCGAAGGCGAACATCAATTCGAAGTATTGGCCACCAACGGCGATACTTTCCTGGGTGGTGAAGACTTTGACTTGCGCATCATCGATTTCCTGGCTGGCGAATTCAAACGCGACAGCGGCATCGATCTGCACAACGATCCATTGGCGCTGCAACGTCTGAAAGAAGCTGCTGAAAAAGCCAAAATCGAATTGTCTTCCGCTGAGCAAACCGACATTAATTTGCCTTACATTACAGCCGATGCGTCCGGTCCGAAGCACTTGAACGTGAAACTGACCCGCGCCAAACTGGAGTCGCTGGTGGACGAACTGATCGAAAGAACCAAAGGCCCTTGCTTGCAAGCGATTAAAGATGCCGGTATTTCGACATCTAAAATCAACGACGTGATCTTGGTCGGCGGTCAAACCCGGATGCCGAAAGTGCAAGCCTTCGTTAAAGAGTTGTTTGGTAAAGAGCCACGCAAAGACGTTAACCCTGACGAAGCGGTAGCTCTGGGTGCGGCAATTCAAGCCGGCGTATTGGGCGGCGACGTAAAAGACGTATTGTTGCTGGACGTTACGCCACTGTCTTTGGGTATCGAAACCCTGGGCGGTGTAATGACCAAGTTGATCGAGAAAAACACCACGATTCCAACTAATGCTTCACAAACCTTCTCGACTGCGGACGATAACCAAACCGCAGTCACCGTGCATGTGTTGCAAGGTGAACGGGAAGTGGCTGCTGGCAATAAATCCTTGGGTCGTTTCGACTTGCAAGACATTCCGCCGGCACCGCGCGGCATTCCGCAAATCGAAGTATCGTTCGATATCGATGCTAACGGTATTTTGAACGTATCGGCGAAAGACAAAGCCACCGGCAAGAAACAATCTATCGTGATTAAAGCCTCAAGCGGCCTGTCGGATGAAGAAGTCGAACGCATGGTGAGAGATGCTGAATTGCATGCGGACGAAGACCGCAAACTGAAAGAACTGGTTTCGGC
>FSSH01005449.1_pt1 | contig 13479 bp, 14 predicted proteins | sample 1166101 | NCBI WGS metagenome assembly FSSH01 (sample SAMEA32972668, study PRJEB13176) | freshwater metagenome | biome: Drinking water system; feature: Biomass in drinking water that filtered by 0.45 um membrane; material: drinking water | place: USA | collected 2012-12-20 | depth 0 m | reverse complement strand
CGGGCGATCTGAACCGACAGCGTAGGCGGCGCGCAACGCCGCCTCCGCCTCGTCCGCCTCGTTCTCGGACCGGGCGTGGACGATGCCGAGGGCCCGGCCCGGCCCGACCTCCTCCCCCGGGCGCGCCAGCCTGGCGAGCCCGACGGCCGGATCGATATCGTCCTGTGGCCGCGTACGTCCGCCGCCGAGCCCGATGACGGCAAGGCCGAGTTCGCGCGTCGCGATCGTAGCGACGATGCCCGGCTCCTTTGGGTGAACAGACCTGACGACCGGCGCCTCCGGCAGGTATTCCCCTGCTCTCTCGGCCAGGTCGGCGGGGCCGCCGAGTGCCGCAACCATACGTCCGAAGCACTCTGCCGCCTTGCCTGACAACAGCGCTTTTTCGAGTCGCGCCGAGGCCTCCGCAAGGTCGGGAGCGAGGCCGCCCAGCACCAGCATCTCGGCCCCGAGCGCCACCGTCACTGCGTGGAAAGCCGGTTCGCGCAACTGTCCGGTGAGGTAATCCAGCGCGTAGGCGACCTCCAACGCATTGCCGGCCGACGAAGCGAGCGGCGCATCCATGTCGGTGATTAGAGCAACGGTGCGCAAGCCGGCGCCGTTCGCCACGCCGACGATGCTCTCCGCAAGCCCGCGCGCATCATCGAGGCTCGCCATGAAGGCGCCGGAGCCGGTCTTCACGTCCATCACCAGCCCGTCGAGCCCGGCGGCGAGCTTCTTCGAGAGGATCGAGGCGGTGATGAGATCGAGGGACTCGACCGTTCCGGTGACGTCCCTGATGGCATAGAGCCGACGGTCGGCAGGGGCGAGGTCGGCGGTCTGCCCGATGATGGCGCAGCCCGACTCGCGCACCACCGCCCGGAATCGGTCGAGGTCGGGGGCGACGTCGTAGCCCGGGATGCTGGCGAGCTTGTCGAGGGTACCGCCGGTATGGCCGAGGCCGCGCCCCGAGATCATCGGCACGTAGCCGCCGCAGGCCGCCACCATCGGCGCGAGCGGCAGGCTAACCGTGTCGCCGACGCCGCCGCTCGAATGTTTGTCGAGAACCGGGCCGGGCAGGTCCCAGGCGAGCACGGTTCCCGATCGCGTCATCGCGCGGGTGAGTGCCACGCGCTCTGGGAGCGACAACCCGCGAAAGAACACCGCCATGGCGAAGGCCGCAGCCTGGCCTTCGGTAACGCGGCCGTCGGTGAGGCCCGCGATGAAGGCTTCGATCTCCTCCGCATCGAGAACCTGCCCGTCGCGCTTGGCCCGGATGAGTTCCTGGGGCAGCTTCATGGAACGGCATCCCTCGCGGCAACGAGTTCGGCATAGAGGCTGCTCGCCCCGAAGCGGAAGCGCGCCGGGCTCGCCCAGTTCGGCCCCATCACGGTGTCGGCGAGGGCGAGATAGGGCTCGGCATCGGCGAGGCTGCGCAGGCCGCCGGAGATCTTGAGTCCGGCCGGCCGGGCACCACGATGGTCGCGGATGACAGTCAGCATCGCGCTCGCGGCGTCGAGCGTCGCGGAGACCGGGCTCTTGCCGGTGGAGGTCTTCAGAAAATCCGCGCCCGCCTCCAGGGCGAGCCGGCTCGCGGCGGTGATCGCCTCCGGCGACCTCAACTCACCGGTTTCGAGGATGACCTTGAGCAGACGGTCGCCGTCGCAGAGACCGCGGACCGCCTCGATCATCTCGCGCGCCGGCCTCTCGTCGCCCTGCAGGAAGGCGCGATAGGGGAGGACGAGGTCGATCTCCTGCGCTCCGTCACCCAGCGCCTCCTCGGTGTCCTCGACGGCGCGCTCGACATCCTCGCCGCCCTTCGGGAAATTGATGACGGTGGCGATCGCGATGCCGGTTCCCGCGAGCGCGCGAGCCCCGCGGGTGACGAATTGCGGCCAGACACAGATCGCCGCCGCGCCACCGGCACGGGCCTTGGCGCAGAGGGCATCGATACCGGTCTCGGTGCAGGAATCGCTCAGATCCGTGAGGTCGAGGAGCGGGAGGGCGCGCCGGGCGAAGGCGGCCTGTTCGGACGGCGTCATCCTTTTGAACCTCCTGGCAGTCTCGCGACGAAGGCTTCGAACAGGCGGGCGAGGTCGTCGACCGCGGCTCCAGCCTGCGCCTTGGTCTCGGCATGATGGGGATCGCCGCCGCCGATGCCGGCGGCGAGGTTGGTGACGACCGAAACGGCAGCGACTTTCAGTCCGAAGAAGCGGGCGAAAATCACTTCCGGTACGGTGGACATGCCGACGAGGTCGGCCCCGAGGAGCCCGGCCATCCGCACCTCTGCAGGGGTCTCGAAGCTCGGCCCCGAGAACCAGGCATAGACGCCCTCGTGCAGGGCGATGCCGCAGGCCTTGGCGGCAGCCAACAGGTCGTTCCGGAGACCTTCGTCATAGGCCCCGACCATCGGCACGAAACGGGCATCGCTCGACTCGCCGATGAGCGGATTGAGCCCTGAAAGATTGATGTGGTCGCTGAGCGCAACGAGGCTGCCGGGGCCGGCCTGCGGCATCAGCGAGCCCGAGGCATTGGTAAGGAGGAGCGCACCGGCGCCGAGCATCGAGGCGAGACCGACGGGCACACGCATCGCCGCGGCGTCACCCGTCTCATAGGCGTGAGCACGGCCCTCGTAGGCCAGCACCGGCCGCCCCGCGATCAGGCCGCGGTGAAGCGTACCGCCATGACCGCTGACCCGCGGTGCCGGGAAGCCGGGGATCTCGCGATATGGCAGCGAGACACGATCGTCGAGGCAGGCGACGAGGGCGCCGAGCCCGGTGCCGGTGACGATCGCGCAGGCATAGGGGCCGGCAAAGCCTCGCTCCACGATGTACGCTGCGGCGGCCGCGACGGCGTCGTCGCCGATCGCGGTCACGCGAGGTTGTCCGGTCCGAAGGAGGCGGGCAGGAGCGCCTCCAGGGTGAAGCTCCTTCGCACGCCTTCCGGGCCGGCGACGTGGATGTCCGTCGTGGGATCGGCGAATTCGCGGATGCGCTGCCGGCAGGCGCCACAGGGCGTCACCAGAGCCGGTCCGTCGCCGAGGACGAGGATCGCCGTGATCCGCTTTCCGCCATTCGCGATCATCGTGGCGATGGCCCCGGCCTCGGCGCAGGTGCCGACCGGGTAGGCCGCGTTCTCGACATTGCAGCCGGCATGGACGGCCCCCGCCTCATCAAGGACGGCCGCGCCGACGCGGAAGCGCGAATAGGGGGCATAGGCCCGCTCGCGCGCCGCCTGCGCGGCGGCGAAGAGTGCGGAGAGCGCCTCGGCGCTGCCGTTCATGGATCGTTTGTCCGGAAAGGCATGAGGTTCATGGACCACGTTAGGCACCAAGCCCAGGGGCCTGTCGAGACCCGTCGCGTCGACAACGTTCGGCCGGGCTCTTAAGAAGATGTGGGAGCAGGTTTCTGGACCGGGTGAGGACAATGCTGGGTCGATACGATCGGGGTGGCCCAGGGGAGGCCGTCGTTGAATACGGCGACGGCACCATGCGGGTGATCAAGCCGGGCACCTTCGTGCGCTGTGCCGTGACGGGCGCGCCGATCCCCCTCGACGACCTGCGCTACTGGAGCGTCGAGCGCCAGGAGGCCTACGCGACGCCCGAGGCGGTGATGCAACGGCTGGGGATGAGCCAGAGGAACGACTAGGACGAGCGCGGCACTCTCCGCCCGAATGCAAGAAGCTTCGTGCGCAGCAAAGCCATCACCGCAACTTCGTCGGCGAAGCGCAGCGACACCGCCAGCGTCTCGACCCGACCGACGAACGACTTCGGCAGGCGCACCGCATCCTTCTGCGTCGTGATCAGGTCGGCGCCGAGTTTCCGCGCCTCGGCGACGAGGCTCGTGAGGTCGCTGTCGCGATAGGGATGGTGATCCGGGAAGCTGCGTTCGCCCGACAGTTCGGCCCCGGCCTCGCGCAAAGTCGCGAAGAACTTTGACGGCCGCCCGATGCCGGCGAAGGGCAGGAGGCAGCGTCCGGCAAGTTCGCGAGCGGAGTGGTGCGGCACCAGCCGGGCCCGGAAGATCGGCAACCCTCTTGCGGCCGCAAGATCGGCCACCGCCTCCCCGGCCGATCCCTCGCCCACGAGCACCATTGCATCGACGTGGCGCCACTGGCGGTCGAGCGGGACCCTCAGGGGACCCGCCGGAAAAGGTAGCCCGTTGCCGATGCCCGCCCCCGCATCCACCACGGCGAGGGCGAGGTCCTTCATCAGACTCGGGTTCTGAAGCCCGTCATCCATGACGACGACGGATGCGCCGGAGACGACGCAGAGGCGAGCGCCGGCAGGTCGGTCGCGGGCGACGACGGTCATCGCCTCGCGGGTGAGCAGGAGGGCCTCGTCGCCGATCTCGGCCGCATCGTGCCGGCCGGCATCGACCAGCACCGGACCGGGAAGGCGTCCGCCGTAGCCGCGGGTGAGGAAGGCAGGGGCCGCGCCGAGGCCACGCAGCATCGCGGCGATCGCCAGGGCGGTCGGGGTCTTGCCGGCGCCGCCGAGGGTCAGGTTGCCAACGCAAATGACGGGGCAAGGGCCGGTAGCTCCGGGACGATCCATTCTGGCCGCCGTGAACAGGCCATAGAACGAGCCGAGCGGGCTGAGCAGCCGTGCGGCCGGGTGGCTCGGGGAAGCCTCCCAGAAGGCCGGCGCACGCATCAGGACCGGGTCACGAGGCCGAGGCCATGGCCGTGAGCTTCATCTGGGCGATGAAGGGGTCGATCACCGCAAGGGTGCGGTCGAGGGCGCCCTCGAACGGCCGCAGGGCGGTCTGGCCGGATGCCGCGATCGCCCGCAGGCGGTTGGGATCGCGCAGGAGATCGCCGACCGCCACGGCGAGGTCCTGCTCGTCCGCCACCGGCAGCGCGCCGCCCGCAGCGTCGAGGGCACCGTAGACCTGCGTGAAATTCTCGACATGCGGGCCGTGCAGGACAGCGGCGGCGAGCCGGGTCGGCTCGATCGGGTTCTGACCGCCATGGGGCACCAGGGAGCCACCGAGGAAGACGAGGGGGCTCAAGCGATAGAACAGCCCGAGTTCCCCGAGGGTGTCGGCAACGTAGAGGTCGACGGCCCCATGTGGCCAACCGCCCTGGGAGCGGCGAGCGGTGCGCAGGCCTGTCGCCGCGATGTCGCGCGCGATGTCGGGGCCGCGGTGAGGGTGGCGCGGCACAAGGATAGTGAGAAGGTTCGGCAGAGCGGATCTCAGCGCGAGATGCACCTGCCCTACCATCGCGTCCTCGCCCGGATGGGTGCTCGCGGCGACCCAGACCGGTCGCTCGCCGACGATGCTGCTCAGGTGCGCAAGATGACTGTGATCGACCACGGGCACGGCCGAGTCGTATTTCAGGTTGCCGGTGACGCTCACCCGCGGTGCACCGAGACGGGCGAAGCGCTCTGCGTCGTCCTTGGTCTGCGTGAGGCATACCGCAATCCGAGACAGCAGGGCTTCGGCGGTACGCGGCGAACGGCTCCAGCCCTTGAAGGATCGCTCCGACATGCGACCGTTGACGACGAGGAGCGGGATGCCGCGGGCGTGCAAGGCCATGACGGTGTTCGGCCAGATCTCGGATTCCGCGACCAAGGCGAGATCGGGCCGCCAATGATCGAGGAAGCGTGCCACCCAGCGCGATGCGTCGAGGGGGACGTATTGGTGGAACGCCTGCGGCGGCAGCCGGCCGCCGATGAGTTCCGCCGCGCTGCGGGTGCCCGTCGTCACCAGGACAGAGAACCCGCGCGCGATCATCCCATCGACGAGGCCGACCAGCGACAGGGCCTCGCCGATGCTCGCTCCGTGCATCCAGCACAACCGTCCCTTCGGGCGCAGGCGGCCAGCCAAGCCCTTGCGCTCGGGCAAGCGAGCGGGATCCTCCTTGCCACGCCGAGCGCGCAACGCCAGAAGCCCAGCGAGGGCCGGCTCAGCCAGGATGATGCCGGCTCCATAAGCCTTGAGCGCGACGGTGAGAGGGGGCGCCTTCATGGCGGGTTCCCGATGCGGTCCGGACGTCCGACCAGGGAGTAGGCGCGGTCATGAACGCGGTTCATCTCGTCCTGCACCCTCAAACGGATTACTTCGAAGGCGTCGGGCTCGATCTCGCGCGGAACCATGATGGGCTCGCCGAACACCATCGCACCGCGTCCGAAGGGAAGCCCGAAACAGGCCCGGTCCCAGCTGTTGAAGCGCAGGTGGCGGCTCGTCACCACGGCGACCGGCACGATCGGTCGACCGGAGAAGCGAGCGAGGGTGAGGATACCTTCGTCGCAGCGGCGGGAGACCTTCGGCACGTCCGCGCTGAAGGCGACCGTCTGGCCGTCCTTGAGGGCGCGCAGCATGGCCCGCAGGCCCTCGGCACCGCCCTTCGCCCGGATGTCGCGGACAGCCCGGCCGCGGGCGCCGGAAGCGCGGATCACGCTCACGCCCATGCGGGTCAACGTGATGGTGTTGACGTTGCCGTCCGCCGACCGCGAGATGATGGTGGCGATGCGGTCGTGCGGCCGGCGCATGAACGAGATCATCGTGTGCTGGCCGTGCCACATCCCGGCGATGAAGGGCGACAATCCGTCAAGCCAGGCATTGGGCTCCGTCGGCTCGACGACGAAATGGTTGGTTCGCCGCACGAGCCGCAGGTAGCGCTCGGCGAGCATGCCAAGGGCGTTCTGGACCGGCGCGGCCCGGCCGATGCGTTTGATCAGGCTCATGCCCGCCGGCCGTCGCGGCACAACGTGTCGCGGATACCGGAACGATCGGTCGAGGCTGATCTCATATCAGGCTTCCGAGGCAGCTTTGCGGGGCGTCGGTGGCGGCGTCGTCCGGATGGTCCTGCCGGCCTGTCGTAGCATCGTGCGCCCCTGCGCCGGGTGTCTAACGCCGATCCGCGCCAGGGCGCAACCGACACCGAGCCGAGCAGCCCCACATCCAGCACCGACTCGCGGGGTCGAATTGGTCTTCCTTGAGTCTCTCGCCCTCCTGGCGATCAGCTTCGTTCTCGAGCGACCTCGTTCCAGTCGGGTGCGGCACGAGTCTCGGTGGCTCGTGCCCCGGCGTGCCCGCCTGTGATTGGCTTCGACACGCTTGACGCGCCGCCCGGTTACCGCGAAGGCGGGCCGGGTCGCGTCGCCCTGTCCGTGTCTCTCCGACGGCTCCTATGTTTCGCCTCGCCCATCTCACCGACCCCCATGTGGGACCGCTGCCGCGGCCGCGCCTTCGCCAGCTCCTCAGCAAGCGGGCGACCGGTTACGCTAATTGGCGCCGCGGCCGCCGCCACAGCCACGACATGGACGTGCTCGCCGCTCTGGTCGCCGATCTCCGCCTTCAGGAGGTGGACCACGTCGCCTGCACCGGCGATCTCTGCAATATCGGCCTGCCGAGCGAATGGGAGACGTCGCGGATCTTCCTGGAAGCCTTGGGATCACCCGAAGCCGTCAGCTTCGTCCCGGGCAACCACGACGCCTATGTCCGCGGTTCGCTCGAGGGATTGCTCTCGGCCTGCGGCGATTGGGCGACAGGCGATAGCTTGGTGCAAACGGCGTTTCCCTATCTGCGCCGCCGCGGCGCGATCGCCCTCGTCGGTCTGTCCTCGGCGATTCCGACGAAGCCATTCGTCGCCACCGGCCGCCTCGGCTCTCCCCAGATCGCCGCCGCCGAGTCCCTGCTGGCGTCGCTCGCCGCGGATCCGGAGCCACCATGCCGGATCGTGATGATCCACCATCCGCCCCATCCTGGCGGCGCGCGGCCGGGGCGCGAGCTCATCGATGCCGCGCCGTTCACGGCGATGATCGGCAGAGTTGGAGCCGAGATGATCCTGCACGGCCACACCCATCTTGGCAGCGTCGCCTTCATGGACGGACCAGGCGGACGGGCGATCCCCATCGTCGGAGCCCCTTCGGCCTCCGCGGGAGTCAGGGCGCCCTATCACCGTGCAAGCTACCGGCTCTACACGATCGGGCGCACGGCCGACGGATTTACGATCGATGCCAGCGAACGCGGTCTGGTCGAGGAGGGCGGGATCGGCGAACGCGGTGCGATCAACCTGGTCCGTCCATGACGCGACTCGCCCCGACCTTCGGCGCCTTCGGCGAAGAGCTCTTAGCGCTGCAATGCGGAATAATGCGCAGGAAAGCCTCTATACGCTGAGGATACAGTTCGGCACTATAGGACCGCTGCCGCGAGATCTTAATCCCTGCGCCGGTGCGATTGAGAGTCATCGTTCCACTCCGCAGGCGCGGGCTACGGCGCCGCATCGGAGACGGCGTCAACGGGGCGGCAGTCGGAGCGGATGGGTTCGAGGACGGACGGCATGACCTGTACGGTAGATGCACCGAGGGAGACGGCGTCGATGCCGATGGATGCACTCCTGCTCGACAACCAACTCTGCTACGCCCTCTATGCCGCCGCGAACCGTATGACGAAGAGCTATCGCCCGATGCTCGAACGGATGGGGCTGACCTATCCGCAATACCTCGTCCTGTTAGTCCTCTGGGAGACGGATGCGGTGACCGTCTCGGAGATCGGTCGGCGCCTCAGGCTGGATTCGGGAACTCTTACGCCCGTCCTGAAGCGGCTCGAGGGTGCGGGCTTCGTCACGAGGAGCCGTCGCCGCTCCGACGAGCGTGAAGTCGAGATCAAGCTCACCCCGCATGGCCGTGGACTGCGGGCGGAAGCTGTGACGGTTCGGAAAGCCGTGATGTGCCAACTCCACCTGTCCGAGCCAGAGGTCCAGGCCTTGCGTGCCGACCTCAATGCATTGATCGAAAACCTCAGCGCCGCAGACTGAGCGAGATGCCGTCTCGCGTACGAAGCGCCGTCAGTTCGGGTTTCTGATTCAATTGCCGGCTAATTTAAGCTGGCCTCCGCGACGCCGAGGCCCTAACGGTCTGCTGGGGCGTCTTTGCATGCGCAATCGTACAAAACAGCCGCGTCTCAGCCATTCATGTGGAAGGCTGGGCCGTCGGAGCATCGGGTCGGGGGAAACATTCGGGATGAGCGGCTTTTCGTCGGCGCCAGAACTTGGCCTTGCTTCGGACGTTGATGGGCCATGATGACCTATGCCGACATGGAGCGGGAGACACGAAATCAGGTCGGCGCCCTGCCCTTTCGCAAAACACCGGACGAGGGGCTGCGCATCCTCCTCATCACCTCCCGGGAAAGTAGGCGCTGGGTGATCCCGAAGGGATGGCCGATGAAGGGACGCAAGCCCTACGAGGCGGCTGCCCGCGAAGCCTACGAGGAGGCCGGCCTGATCGGCCATATCGGCAAGCGTCCGCTCGGCTTCTACGTCTACGACAAGCGACTGAAGAACCGGGATTCGGTCCTCTGTCAGGTGAAGGTGTTCCCGCTTGAGATTCGCAAGCAGCTGAAGACGTGGCCCGAGCAGGATCAGCGTGAAGATCGCTGGTTTACTCCGTCGGAGGCCGCGGATGCGGTTGCGGAAGCCGGCCTCGCGGCGATCATCCGTTCGGCGTTCAAACGCGACAAGCTGAAGAACGGCTGACTGAGGAACGGCTGACGGCCGGTTGGATCGTCGCCGGCGGAGGGTTCGTGCGTCTCGGCTGGAGAAACCCGGCAAGATCCGCTGCCGTCGCTCTTCAGAGCAGACACAATCAACCGGGACTGATCTCAACCTGCCCGACCGTAGTCCCGCGCCTGCGTCGCGGTGCGATGGAATGTCAGACGACGGTCGTATTCGAGGGGATCCTTCGGCTGCACCAGGGCGCCGGGCGGCACGTTCAGCCAATCGACCAGCCGGGTCAGCATGAAGCGCAAGGCCGCGCCCCGGCACAGGATCGGCAGGGCCGCCACCTCCGCGTGCTCCAGGGGCCGCACGCTCTCGTAGCCGGCGATCAGAGCCTCGCCCATGTCGCGGTGGAACTTCCCCTCGGCATCGAAGCACCAGGCATTGAGGCAGATGGCAAGGTCGTAGGCGAAGGCATCGGTGCAGGCGAAATAGAAGTCGATGAGACCTGAGAGATCGTCGCCGATGAAGAAGACGTTGTCGGTGAAAAGATCCGCGTGGATCACGCCGGACGGCAATCCGCGCGGCCAGCCGGCCTCCAGGACGGAAAGGTCATCGCGCACCCGTGCGGTCAAGCCTGCCGCGACCTCGTCGGCGCGCGGCGCGGCGGCACGGAACAGCGGCTCCCAGGCTTCCACCGAGAGGTTGTTGTCGCGCCGCATGCCGAAATCGCGGCCCGCTGCGTGCAAGCCCGCGAGCGCCCGCCCGAGCTCGGTGCAATGGTGCACCCCCGGCCGCTTGACCGAGACGCCTTCGAGGAAGCTCACGATCACCGCCGGCCGGCCGCACAGGCGCCCCAGCGCCGAGCCGTCGCGGTTGCGGATCGGCTGCGGGCAGGCGAGGCCGCGGGCGGCCAGATGCTCCATGAGGTTGAGGAAGAACGGCAGATCGTCCTCGCGCACCCGCTTCTCGTAGAGGGTGAGGATGTAGGAGCCGGCCGTGGTGTGAAGGAAGAAATTGGTGTTCTCGACGCCCTCGGCGATGCCCTTGAACGAGAGCAGCCTGCCGATCTCGTAGGCGGAGAGGAAGGCGGTCAGCGCCTCGTCGGAAACCTCGGTGTAGACGGCCACGGCGCTCGGTCACTTCATCAGGGTCGGCCATATGAGAAGGGGCGCCCGCAAGGCGCCCCCATCGTGCCGCGTACAGCTGCGGATCAGGCGGCGGCTTCGCTGCGCAATTCCCGCGGCAGCGGGAAGGACATGTCCTCGACGACCGTCGAGACCGTGTCGACCGTCACGTCGTAGCGGGCGGCGAAGGCGTCGATGATCTCCTCCACCAGCACCTCCGGTGCCGAGGCGCCGGCGGTGAGACCAAGCTTGCGCACGTCCTTGAATGCCTCCCAGTCGATCTCCTCGGCGCGGAGGACGAGACGGGTGATCGGACAACCGACCCGCTCGGCGACCTCGCGCAGCCGCTGCGAGTTCGAGGAGTTCGACGAGCCGACGACGATCACGGCATCGACGAGGGGCGCAACCTGCTTGACCGCCTCCTGGCGGTTGGTGGTGGCGTAGCAGATGTCGTCCTTATGCGGCCCGGTGATTGTCGGGAACTTCTTCTTGAGGGCCTCGACGATGTGATGGGTATCGTCGACCGACAACGTCGTCTGCGTCACCCACGCGAGGTTGTCGCGGTTCTCCGGCTCCAGGGCCGCGATCTGCTCCAGGTCCTCGACGAGGGTGATCGACCCCTTGGGCAGCTGACCCATGGTGCCGACCACTTCCGGATGGCCGGAATGGCCGACGAGGAGCACGTGGCGGCCGCGCTTGTGGTGGATCTCCGCCTCGCGGTGGACCTTCGTCACCAGCGGGCAGGTCGCGTCGATGGTGACGAGGCCGCGGCTGTCCGCATTGGCCGGCACCGTCTTGGCCACGCCGTGCGCCGAGAAGATCACCGGGGCGTTGCCGTCCGGCACCTCATCGAGTTCCCGTACGAACACGGCCCCTTTGCGCTTCAGACTCTCGACCACGTACTTGTTGTGGACGATCTCGTGACGCACGTAGACCGGCGGCCCGTAGATGGCGAGAGCCCGCTCGACCACGTCGATGGCCCGCACGACACCGGCGCAGAAGCCACGCGGTGCGCAGAGCAGGATTTCCAGCGGGGGCTTCCCCGATGCGGCGGCGGGCTGGTGCAGAGTGGTGATGTCGCTCATGATGCCCGGGATGTGGCGAGGCGGGGCCGCCCCTGTCAACCGCTTATAGCGCGAAATGCTCGCCAAGGCATCGGCAGCGACAGACGCGTCTCATCACCCCGTCGTCTCACCGGTTCCATCAGAGAGGAGAACAACGACGGAACGTTCCACATCGTCTCGGGCGCCGATGGCATCGGGTTTCGAAAGCCTGGCATGCGCAAGCGACGCCGACCATCCGCACAACACGAGGGAACGGCGCAGCTTCAGCGATTGGCGCTCGCTTCTGCGTCGTCGAGGACCGCCCTGCGTTTTGCATCCTCCTCGACATCGTAGCGAGCGATGTTGGCGCTGGTGACGAGCACTTGCGGGGTCTCGACCACGCGGGTGACGGGCTGCCCTGCCGAAAGGCGCTCTGCAACTTCGAGACCGATCTCGCCGATCATCGTCGGGAATATATCGACGGTGCCGGTCAGCTCGCCTGCCTTGATTGCCGCGAATGCGAGCTTGGTGCCGTCGCTGCCGAACACCTTGATCCGGTCGAGCGCGGCCATCGCCTTGAGGGCGTCGATCGCACCGAGAGCCATCGTGTCGTTGTTGCAGTAGATCCCGATAAGGTCCGGATTCTTCTGGAGCATGGCGCGGGTCACCTCCGCGGCCTTGCCGCGATCCCACTGTCCGGAGAGGCTGGCGGCGACTTCGAACCGTTTGGTCGCCTGCAGCGTCTCGCGAAATCCCGCCGAACGCTGGACCGTGGAGAAGACGCCGGCCTGACCCTCGACGACGGCGACCTTGCCCCCCTTGGGATAAGCGCGGATGAACCAGTTCGCGACATGCACCCCCATATCCCGGTTGATCGGCCCCACGAAGTGCCGAACGCTGTCGACCACCGCCCCGTCGACATCGACGATGGGTATCTTCGCGGCGTGGGCCTCGTCGATCGCCGGCTGCAGGTTGAAGGACGAGATCGGGGAGATCAGGAGTGCGCTGTATCCGCTCCCGATCATGGTCTGCAAGATCGCGAGCTGACGGAGTTGGTCGGTTTCGTTCTGCGCGGCCTGTATGTCGATCTTGACCCCGACAGCAGCGGCTCGGCGACGGTAGCCGGCCGCCATCAGCCGCCAGTACTCGTTCGTCGGCGTCTTCAAGACGATTCCGAAACGCCGGCCTCGAACGTTCGGCGCCGGGCCGAGTTTAGCCGCGAGTTCCGTCCACTTGATGCGGCTCGGATCGGTATCAGGATCGAAGTCGCCAGCCTGAACGACCGGGGAGGCTATGGCGACGATTGAGGCGACGAGAGCGCCAGTCAGGAACCCATGCACGCCGACGACTCCGATCGATCCGACTTCTCGGCACAGCGGCGAGATTGACGCCGGCTTATAGAGATAGACGCAGTGCCAGCAATCAATCTACGCAGCGGTTCTACGCTCTTCTTCTGCATGAAAACAACGCATGCTGCCTCTGCTGACTTCACATATCAGTATCCCGCACCATCTTCTGCTCAAATATAAGACATCGACATTTTTAGGTTGTATATTATCTATGAATCGTCTTCAGGTAGTGCTCTCGCCGCTGGTCAAGCCGCTTCGTTGAGCGAGAGTCGCCGAATGATCGCATGAGCTTCCGTAGCCGGCTGCGGCCGGCTGAAGAGATAACCCTGAAGTTCCTGGCAGCCGGCTTCTCGGAGCAGATCCCTCTGCTCGACCGTCTCGACACCTTCGGCGACGACGTTCATCCGCAGGGATTGCCCCAGGCGGATCACCGCCTTGACGATGGCGAGGCCATCCTGGCTATCGACGACGTCGCGAATGAAACTGCGGTCGATCTTGATCTTGTCGAACGGGAACTGGCGGAGATAGCTGAGCGAGGAA
>FSSH01000560.1_pt2 | contig 13492 bp, 11 predicted proteins | sample 1166101 | NCBI WGS metagenome assembly FSSH01 (sample SAMEA32972668, study PRJEB13176) | freshwater metagenome | biome: Drinking water system; feature: Biomass in drinking water that filtered by 0.45 um membrane; material: drinking water | place: USA | collected 2012-12-20 | depth 0 m | reverse complement strand
CCCTTGGGGAGAGGCAGGCGCGGAGCGCCGGTGAGGGGGCGGTTGACAGCACACCCCCTCACCCTGACCCTCTCCCAAAGGGGAGAGGGAATCGGCTGCAAGCGTCCTTCTCCCTCGGGAGAAGGTGCCCGGAGGGCGGATGAGGGGGCGTTTAATGAGCGCGCCGTTACATTCACCGCAATCTCACCCTTGCTGCCCCCTCACTGTCACCGCCCCCTCACAGTCTCACTGCCCCCTCACCCTGACCCTCTCCCCAAGGGGAGAGGGAATTGGCTGGCTGCCTCCTTCTCCCCAACGGCAGAGGGAGGTGCACGACTTTCGCCTCACCCCTTGGGGAGAGGCAGGCGCGCAGCGCCGGTGAGGGGGCGGTTGACAGCACACCCCTCACCCCAACCCTCTCCCCAAGGGAAGAAGGAGCCGTCACCCCGCCTCGTCATCGAGATAAAGTCGCGCGAAGCGCGGGCCGAGGCGCGTGAGAATTTCATAACCGATCGTGCCGGCGGCGTACCCAGCGCGCTCGATGGACAGGCCCGGCCCGATCAGCGTCACTGAGCCGCCGGGTTGAGCAGCGCCCTCCGGCAAATCGGTGACGTCGACGGTGATCAAATCCATCGACACGCGGCCAACGATCGGCGCGGTATGACCGCAGATCAAAACTTCGCCGCCGGTTTGTCCTTCGCCGGCGCTGGCGCCGCGCGGTACGCCGTCGGCATATCCGGCAGCGATGGTGGCGATGCGCGTTTGGCGTTTGGCGCGCCACGTGGCCGAGTAGCCGACCGACTCACCCACGCCGACATCGGCGACCGCGAGAATGCGCGCCGTGACGGTTACGGTGGGCTTCACCGGCGCTGGGAACGTCTCGCTCGCTTGGCCACCGTACAGCGCATAGCCGGGCCGCACGAGATCAAAATAATAGTCACCGCCGAGCATCAGGCCATCAGAGGCAGCCAAGCTTCGCTGAACGCGCGGAAACAGCGCAGAGAGCGTTTCGAAGGCGAGCAGTTGATCGCGGTTTTTGGGATCACGCGGGGCGTCGGCCGAGGCGAGATGGCTCATCACCAAGCTCAGCGTGATACCGGACAATTGCGACGCATCGGACGTCAGTTCGCGGACGGCGCGCGATGTCAGGCCAAGGCGGTTCAATCCAGTGTCGATGTGTAAGCCAGCGGCCAGCGGTGCGCCGTCGCGGTCAGCGCTGGTTCGTTGGGCGAGTGCGCGCCACGCCAGCACGTCGTCGAGCGTCGAGAGGATAGGCTGCACGTTGAGGCGGGCGAAGGTTTCAGCCGCCGCGCCGCCGAGCAACCCGTCAAGCGCGTAAATCATTGCGGAGGGCGCCAGCTGGCGGGCCACTTCCGCTTCGTCAGGCGTGGCGATGAAGAATGTCGTACACCCGGCCCGGCGCAGAACCGGGATGACGCGCGCCGCGCCAAGGCCGTAGGCATCGGCTTTGACGACGGCGGCGCAGGCGGCCGGTGCAACGCGGTCCGCGAGCGCCTGCCAGTTGCGGGCGATCTGGCCGAGATCGACGGTGATGGCGCCGGTCGCCGTGGTGAGTGCGTGTGGTGTCATGCGATCCCGGACGTTGTTCGGTGCGATGGGCAATGATCAACGTGCCCTCACCCTAAGTCTCTCGCCTAACGGGAATAAGAGGAAGATGAAAGGCGCACCGAGTTTCACCGATCTGGCATCATGTAGTCGCGCGCTAGATTGCCAAAGCGCGTGAACTGCCCCTCGAACGACAATTCGACCGTGCCGACTGGGCCGTGGCGCTGTTTGCCGATGATGACCTCGGCCTTGCCGGAGACCTGACTCATCTTGGTCATCCAGTCGGCAAATTCGGGCGTGCCTTCCGCCGGCTTCGTGCGCTCGACGTAGTATTCTTCGCGGAACACGAACATGACGACGTCGGCGTCCTGCTCGATCGAGCCGGATTCGCGCAAGTCCGACAACTGCGGGCGCTTGTCTTCGCGGTTTTCAACCTGACGCGAGAGCTGCGACAGCGCGATGATGGGCACCACGAGTTCTTTGGCCAGCGCCTTTAGACCCGTGGTGATTTCGGTGATTTCCTGCACCCGGTTACCATCGCCGCGTTTCGATCCCGACAGCAGCTGCAAGTAATCGACAACGAGCACATCGAGGCCGTGCTGGCGTTTCAGTTTGCGGGCGCGGGCCGATAATTGCGCCACCGTGATGCCGCCCGTCTGATCGATGAACAGCGGGATGCGCGACATCTCGCTGGCAACCTCCGACAGTTTGCGGAACTCCGTTTCATCGATCATGCCGCGGCGGATTTTTTCCGATGAGATTTCCGCCTGCTCGGCCAGAATACGCGTCGCTAGCTGCTCCGACGACATTTCAAGCGAGAAGAAGCCGACAATACCGCCGTCGGTCGTTTCCATTTCGCCGTCGGCGCCGCGCTCGCCCTTGTAGGCCTTGGCGACGTTATAGGCGATGTTGGTTGCCAGCGCGGTTTTGCCCATCGACGGGCGGCCGGCGAGGATGATGAGGTCGGAGCGCTGCAAACCCCCGAGTTTGTGATCGAGGTCGGAGAGGCCCGTCGACGCGCCCGACAAATGGCCCGCGCGCTGGAAGGCACTGTTGGCCATGGTGATGGCGGTGACCAGGGCCGATTGAAAACTCTCGAAGCCCTGGCCGTACTTGTTCTGCTCGGCGAGTGAGTAGAGACGGCTTTCGGCCTCTTCGATCTGGGCTTTCGGCGCGTGATCGACGGCGCTGTCGTAGGCGCCGTTGACCATGTCTTCGCCGATGATGATCAGGGCGCGGCGGGTGGCAAGATCGTAAACCGTGCGGCCGTACTCCGCCGCGTTGATAATGGTTGTCGCGTTCGCCGCCAAGCGGCCGAGGTACTGCGGCACGCTGGTGTTGGCGTCGATCGGCTCGGCGTTTTCAAAAAAAGTTTTGACCGTGATCGGCGTCGCGGTTTTGCCGGCGTGGATGAGCGTCGCCAGTGTTTCATAAATGCGGGCATGCAGCGGATCGTAGAAGTGACCGGGCTGCAAGAAGCCCGACACGCGGTCGAGCGCCTCGTTGTTGACGAGGATGGCGCCAAGCAGCGCCTGCTCGGCTTCGAGGTTGTGCGGGGCCTGCCGAAACGTCAGCGCGTCGGAGGCGGGGAGTGCGCCGGATGCAGCCTGTCTGAGCTTTTCGGTCGCGAGATATGCGGGATCTGCCATGCCGTCACCCTAATCGATTCAGCGCACCGCAGCGGTGACGAAGGGGTGCTTTCGCGGTCTCATCCCCGTTATCAACACGCGCAAAATTTAAACCTTGTGAGTGACGAATCGTTGCGCCATCGCAAGCAGCTGCAACTCGGCTTGGCCGGGCGACCACTTGGAAGCCCCCTTGGTAGAAAAGTCAGGCCATTCTGCGGCGCTGCCTAAGTATGGAACTCTACATGGCCGTCCTTGAGGGCGAAGATGAATGCGTGCATCGACAGATGTCGTTCGGCTTTGCACAAACTAAGATTTCTCGACAAAGCTAAAGTGCGTTGGGCATCGGACTCACCTCTAGCGTCATCCCGGCGAAGGCCGGGATCCACGGCAAACTTTTTGTGATGTGGTGGTGTGGCACGCTCCGACTGCGACCCGCCTGAAAACTCCTGCAAGACGTTGCACCATCATCAACGCGATCGACATGAGCGGCACTGGTGCTTGTCGTGGATCCCGGCCTTCGCCGGGATGACGGAGCGTGTGCAGAACGACAAGCATTCCACTCTATGCCCAGTGTGCATTCGGTAGGCGAGGGTCCCATTGCGGCGCTGTATAGCCGCCTAAGAGGGTGGCCATGACGTGGTGAAGGTTGCACGGGCGGCCGGCTCCCCGAAAGGGGGAGTCGCCCGTGCCACGAAAAAAACTTCACGGGCGGCCGGCTCCCCGGAAGGGGAAAGCCCGTGCCACGAAAAAAACTTCACGGGCGGCCGGCTCCCCGGAAGGGGAAAGCCCGTGCCGAAGTTTTCCCGCACGGGCGGACGGCTCTCCGCAGGGGAATAGCCCGTGCCGAAAAAAGTCGCCCGTGCCAAGAAAAAACCTTACTCGTCGGCAACCGGACGGGCGCCATCTTCGAAAGCAGAATCGGGATTGAAGGTTTCGAGTTCGAGCGCCTCGTCCTTGACGACCGAGACGTTCTCGCCGCGCATTTGCTTCGTCGCCTCATCTTCCGAGCGGGCGATGTTGAGCGTGATGCTGGCCGATACTTCGGGGTGCAACTGCACCTTCGCAGCCGTCAAGCCGAGCGCCTTGATCGGCTTGTCGAGCATGACCTGGTTGCGGTCGACAGTGAAGCCGCCGGCAGTGATGACGGTCGCGATGTCGCGCGTCGACACCGAACCATAAAGCTGGCCGGTGTCGCCGGCGGCACGGATCAAGACGAAGCTCTTGCCTTCGAGCTTGGTTGCAACCGCGTCGGCTTCCTTCTTTTGTTCAAGATTGTTGGCTTCGAGCTGTGCTCGCTTGCCTTCGAATACTTTCTTGTTGTCGTCCGTTGCGCGCAGCGCTTTTTTCTGCGGCAGCAGAAAGTTGCGGGCGTAACCGTCCTTGACGTTGACGATGTCGCCCATCTGGCCGAGCCGGCCGATACGTTCGAGTAAAATGACTTGCATAGTGCGTGCTCCCGGGGTTTTGCTTTTGAAGATAACGGCTGTGAATGATCAGTGCGGGTTTTCGGGCGGCTCGTCGGCGTGAGCGGCGCGATATTTGAAAATCGTTTCGGCGATGCCGACGAGTGCCAGCAGCAGCGCCGCGCCCGCCCCCGCCGTGAAGAAAGCGATCGACACGTAGATCGAGACGAGCGTGAAGCTCCGCCACGGCGAGCCTTCGGTCAGCGCATGGGCAACGGCGAGGCCGATCAGCGCGAACGCCAACGTGAAAGCGCCGGCAAAACCGCCGCCGAGCAGCGCCGGTACGCCATCGATAAACGTCAAGGCGATGGCCGCTAAAAACGCGTATGTCGCGCCGCTCGGCAACGCCACGGCGCTCAGCTTTGGCCACGGCCGCACGAGACGACCCGACGCCAGCGTGATGCGGCCGGCCAGCCAGAGATTGAGCACGATCGTCGTCGTCGTCAGTATGCCCAGCGCCCAGGGGAGCATCTTCAAGGTCGTGGCGGCGATCTGATCGATTTGTGTGTCGGTCACGGCCGGAGCGCCGGGGATCGACGGCAGTTCGGATTTGACGAAAGTTTCAACCAGCGCGCGCATGGCTTTGGCGAGATCATCACCGCTGCCGCCGAGCAGGATCAGAGCGAAGGCGGCAAACGCGCCGCCGAACACGGCAGCGGTCGCAACCAGGCGACCGACCGGATACCACTCCTGCTGTCCGTCGTCGGTGGTGCGGCTCAGCAGTGTGAGACGCGACAAGACCACAGCTGGAACGGCGGTGGCGATGGCAAATACGACGCCGGCGAGCGGGCTCGCCAACGCAACGATGGTGAGGATGGCGGTGATTGCGGCGATACCAACGCCAGCGGTGCCAAGACCGAGACCTGCGAGATAGAGCGACAGGGGCGTGAGAAAAAACAACAGCAGGCGCACAAAGACAGCGCCGGTCGTCGCCGATGCGAAGACGACGGCTGAAATCAATCCGGCGGCGATGGCCAAGGCAATGGCATTGATCGGCATCGTGTGCTGTCCCGCGCTTAAAAAGCGGTTAGAGCCGGATCCGGCACCGCCGTCCCGACACAACTTTGGTTGGCGCTCGGCGACTCTCGTTCCGAGAGCCGGCCGCCGAGCGCGGAGGAGCGACGAAACGGCCCTTACTTGATCACATACGGGAGCAGGCCGAGGAAGCGGGCGCGCTTAATGGCGCGAGCCAGTTCACGCTGCTTCTTGGCGGAGACTGCCGTAATGCGGCTCGGCACGATCTTACCGCGCTCGGAAATGTAACGGCCGAGCGTGCGCACATCCTTGTAATCGATCTTCGGCGCGTGATCGCCCGAGAACGGGCAGGTCTTGCGACGGCGATGGAACGGGCGGCGCTGGGTGCTGCCGGCTGGTGTTGCGATTTCTGCCATGGGTTAGGTCTCCGAGCCGGGAGTTGTGTCGCGTGGGGCGCGCGGGGGACGTGGGCCGCGATCAAAACCGCCGCCGCCTTCACGGGGAGCACCCGCGTCACGCGGAGGACCGCCTTCACGAGGAGGACGTGGACGGAAGGTCGAGCCGCCTTCACCGCCACCACCACCGCCGCCGCCAGCACCACCACGATAGCCGCCGCGATCACCCCCGCCGCCGCCGCCACCACGCGGGCCGCCGCCAAATCCGCCACGGCCACCACCGCCGCCGAAGCCGCCGCGATCACCACGGTCACCGCGATCGTCGCGATCCTGCTTGCGCATCTGGGCCGACGGTTCGGTTTCAAGCTCTTCGACGCGAACCGTCAAAAAGCGAACCACGTCCGGATTAATGCCCATGCGCCGTTCCATCTCGGTCACCGCTGCGGGTGGGGTATCGAGATTGAAGAACGCATAATGCGCCTTGCGGTTTTTCTTGATTTTGAAAGCGAGGCCCTTGAGACCCCAGTATTCCTGCTTGGTAACCTTGCCCTGGCCGTCTTCGATGATGGTGGCGAATTCCTTCATCAAGGCTTCGACTTGGGCTTGAGTCACGTCCTGGCGCGCCAGGAAAGTATGCTCATAGAGCGGCATACGGTTGGCCTTTCTGTTTGCGATTGTCGCGCCCGCATTTTGTCGGCGAGTGCGGTCAAATCCCTCCGGCGCAAAGCCCCATTCAGACCGAGAAAGGCCTATCTGGTACCCAAAGAGTGAAGACACCGGGATCATGAAAAGAGGAAAAACCTCTATTCGGTCCAAGGCGTTGAGGTGATTGACCCCAGCATCTTGGATCCCGTTCAGCCTCCAACCGGAGCGGGTGACGACGGCACCTATACAGCAATTGCTCGTTTCATCAAGAGCCCGGCTCCCTCGCCCTGGGCCACGATCACGGAGGGGAGAACCAACCGCATCGGTGCCGCGCGCGGCTCTTTTGCCCTCAGCGATCAAATTTTCGAGCCCGGCACGGGGAGCCATGCCGCTGACACGGGAATCATGCGCAGAGTGCGCCCGGTTTTGTTTTCCATCGAGAGGGTATGGTCCATGAAATTTGCCGCTTACACGGAAGAAACGATCTGGTCGGTTGCCGAGACGGAAGCAGAAGCGCGCAGCGAAGGCGAAGAAACCATTCGCGAAAGCAATGGCACGGCCGAGCAGCTCGCCGCCCTGAAGGTGGCGCCGATCGACGACGATCTGGTCGAGGCGCTGACGGAAGCCGAAGCCAGCGGCGTCGACGTGTTGTTTGACCTCATCGACGGCGAACTGTGCGAAGTCGAAACCATCGAAAGCTGAGCGCCGCATGACGCGCCCGCGACCGTCAGCGCGGCGCAGACCGGCCGCGCTTGGCGCGCTGCTCGTTGCGATGAACGCAAGGCTGGCGCGCCGATTTCGATATCGCCAGAGGCCTCGGCTTGCGATAGCTGCTGGACGTCATGGCAAAAATTCCTGTTTCGCAATCTGTAGATCGTGATCGCAGCGATGTTGCAGGCCGCTCTCATGGAACGGGGGCGGCCTTGCTTCGACCAGCACCGGAGCGGCGACTGCTCTGGGCCATCCTGTTTGGAAATTTTGTCGTCGGAACCGGCGTGTTGCTGCCAGCCGGCATGCTGACGGAATTAGCGGGCGGGCTCGACGTTTCATTACCGGCCGCCGGATCGTTGCTGGTGGCCAGCGGCATCGTCGTCGCCATCGGCGCGCCTCTTGTGGCCGCCGTGACCAGCCAGGTCGATCGGCGGCTGCTGCTGGTGGCGTCGTTGCTACTATACGGGCTCAGTCATGTCCTCTCGGCGATGGCGGCGTCGTTCGATCTCGTCTTCGCCATGCGCATGGCCATGGCTGTCTCAGCGGCGATTTTCACGCCACAGGCGGCGTCGACACTTGGCGCATTGTTGCCGCCTGAACGGCGCTCGGCGGCGATCACGTTCGCGTTCGTCGGATGGTCGATGGCAACCGTCGGCGGCGTGCCACTCGGCGGTTATGTGGCGCATGCGTTCGGCTGGCAGACGGCGTTCGCGATCGTCGCCGCGTTATCGGTCATGGCCGCCATTGCCGTGTGGCTGACGGTGCCCGGCGGAGTGCGCATTGCGCCGCTCAATGCCGCCGCGTGGCGCCGCGTGCTGACCAGCCCGGCCATGCTGCTTGTCTTGATGGTGACGATTTTAAACGGCACCGGCCAGTTCACGGTTTTCACCTATTTGACGCCGTCGTTGAAATGGTCGCTGGCCGCAGGCGCCGGACTGGTGACGGCGGTGTTGGCTTGGTATGGCGTCTGCGCCACGGTCGGCAATGTCATCGCCGCGCGTATGGTGGCTGAGATCGGCGCGCCGCGCTCGGCGCTCATCGCGCTTGTCTCCATGACGGTCGGGCTCGTGGCCTGGGGACTAAGCGCCCATCATCTCAGCGCTGTTCTGGTGGCCGCGACCGTGTGGGGCCTTGGCACCTTCGCCACCAATTCGATCCAGCAGGCCCGGCTCGCCAACATCGCGCCGGACGTGGCATCGGCCTCGATCGCGCTGAATACGTCGGCGATTTATCTCGGTCAGGCGGCAGGTTCGGCGTTTGGCGGCGCCTTGATCAAGGCTGATTGGCTGGCGTCATTGCCGTTTGCGGGTGCCATGCTGCTGGCGCTGGCGGCGGGTGTTTCAATGCTGGCCAACCGCTACGAAGTCAGGGCCAGCCGGGATGCATCTCCGCACGCCGTTGCCACCTGCGACGCCAAAGCCGATCAGAGTTACTAGTTCGGTATAATTGAACTATTGAACTTGGGTCGTCCCTATGCCACTTGGAACTGGTGGCAGGAAACTGCCGTTGACCACTCATCGCGCCACTGCGCTGTCGGCGGCAGCCGCCGCAAATTCACATCACCCATGAGGTCATTCGCATGTCGTCCACCCCGCAGCAGACCGCAGCGCTTTTTTCACCGCTCCAGCTCGGCGCGATCAGCCTGAAAAACCGCATCGTCATGGCGCCGCTGACCCGCTCACGCGCCGACCAGATGGCGGTGCCGGCGAGCTTCGCCGCTGACTATTATGCGCAGCGCGCGTCGGCGGGTTTGATCATCACCGAGGCGACGCAAGTGTCATACGACGCCATGGGCTATTGCCGGACGCCCGGCGCGCACACCGACGAACAACTGTCGGTTTGGACGTCGATCGCCGACGCCGTGCACGACAAGGGCGGCAAAATCGTCATGCAGCTCTGGCACGTCGGACGGATCGCCAGCCGCTTGAACACCGGCGTCGCACGCGACGTGGTCGCCCCCAGCGCCATCCAGGCCCCGGGCAAGATGTACACCGATGCGAAGGGCATGGTCGACCATGACATTCCCCGCGCCCTGGAAACGACCGAGATCGCCGGCATTGCAAATGACTTCGCGCAAGCGGCGAAGAATGCCATCGCCGCCGGCTTCGATGGTGTCGAGGTGCATTCGGCCAACGGCTATCTGCTGCATCAGTTCTTGTCGTCAAACGTCAACCAGCGCACCGACCAATACGGCGGCTCGATCGAGAACCGCGTGCGCATGCCGCTGGAAATCGTCGAGGCCGTCGTCGAGGCGGTGTCGAACGACCGCGTCGGCATTCGCATCAGCCCAGGCCACACCTTCAACGGCATCGAGGAGACCGATGCAGAAGCGCTTTACACGCATTACCTGAAGCGGCTTGAAACCTACGGCCTCGCTTACTTGCACGTGATGCGGCCGATGATGGGCGGCATGGCATTCGATCCCGTAACCATGGCGCGCGGCGTCTATACCGGCAAGATGATCGCAGCCAGCGGCTATGATGGGGCCAGCGGCGCGGCCTTGATCGCGGCGGGCGGCGCCGATGCGGTGGCGTTCGGCAAAGCCTATATCGCCAATCCGGATTTGCCCGAACGGTTGGCTGCGGGCGCCGAGCTGAACAAGCCGCACGAAGCCACGTTCTACACGCCGGGCGAGAAGGGCTACACCGATTATTCGAGGTTGGCGGCGTAGGGCGCTACCCGGAGAGGAGGAGGGTCACCGACAAAACCGTTCTACTGACCAACGAACACGCAGCTACGAGAGCTTGGACTACGGCCCGGACCAGCGCTATTCGTTCAACTACAGCGCGGGCGAATTTGGACTTGGCCCAGTCCACATCAACGGCATTGAGGGTGTATGGAGCCTATTCAAACGCCAAGTATACGGCATTTATCACCATATTTCGGCGAAGCATCTGGACGCTTATTTTGGTGAAATGTGCTACCGATAACCTTGGTGATTTGGAGGAATGTCAGCGTGTTGACGACCTCCTGTTACAGATCGAAGGGCGGTAACGCTATAAGGTTTTGACGCATGGCAAAGAAAAAATACGAGAAGCCGCTGGCGATTGATGCGCCGTTTGAATAGGCCATTCAACGATTTGCCAAAACTGACCCCGAGGAATTGATGGGCAACGAAGCTCCTGAAGATTTGCGCATTCAGGAAGACAGTGACGGCAACATTTGCTTGAGCGACTTCTATGCGCTTGCTGGCAAGCCTAAGAACCGAAAACCAAACGACTGGTTTCGTGGCGCCCGAGCAAAAAGGCTGATGGAAGCGCTCTTTAAGAAAACGACGGGAATCTCCCGTCGTTTGTCTGAAGATGATTTGAAGACTATGTACTATGGCGAGACTGGCCGGGGCGCGCGCGTATACGCCCACCCAGTCCTTGCCCTTGACTACGCCGAGTTTGTTGAAGCAAGCCTTGGCGTGGCGGTTCGCGAAACTTTTCTGCGATACAAGGCCAAAGACGTCAGTCTTGCTCTCGAAATTTTGGAAGGTCTATCGGCTCAAGAAGAGTATGACGCTCTCAGAGTTGAGCTGCGCAATCTTGTGAAAGAGCACAACAAGCTCTCCGCTGGCGCTGCCAAGAGCATCGGGGTTACGAACTTCGAGGCTTACAACGGTGCAGGCCTGCGCGGCCTCTATGGCATGACGAAAGCCGCGCTTCTGAAACACAAAGGGCTGCCGGAGGGCGAAAATCATTTGGATTTTGCCGGCCACGAAGAACTCGCTGCGAATTACTTCAAAGCCACGCAGGCCGTAGCCAAACTAAGACGTGACGCTGAGGCAGGGATTAAGGGCCAAACTCACGCCAACAAGGTTCACGGAGATATTGGACTCGGCGTCAGAAAGCAGATTGAGAGCTGGGGAGGCACGATGCCAGAAGATGAGCGCTCGCTTGACCACGTCAAGGATGCAGAGAGACGTCTTAAAGCGATAGATAAAGACAAAGCAAAAAAAGTCGACAAGAAGTAACTGATCAGCCAGAAGCCCGGAAAATCCCGGCTTCTTCTTTGTCTGGGTAAAGCAAATATATACGCGCATTTGGGTCAGGGGTGACATGATCAATGCGGTGGGGCTTCATCGCCTTGATTTCATCCGGACTGGAAGCACAGCTAACGGTAAGCGGATGTATTATTATCAGCCGCTAAGTGACGCTAATATTAAGCGGATTCGAGAATGCGTCTTAGCGGCCATTGGCCTGTCCACCTTGACAAAACACTTGCCGTGAACTAGTTTATTGAAGTTAGCGGCTCTTGCGTAAGCGATCCGCGTCTAAGACCTCGCAAGGGGCCACCACAGCGGCCGGTGATAACAAACCATGCTGTGGTGCAGATTGTAGTTTAAGCCCCGCCGTCGTGCGGGGTTTTTCTTTGGGCTGCCCAGTTCGGAAGCCAACCCACGCTCCCCAATGTCCCCCCACAACTTGACAGTCATCCTCGGCGGGTGGACTAAAGCCGCCGCGAATTGGGCGCGCTGGAGTTCCTTGCTGCGCCCGCATCTTTTCAAGGACGACCGCAGCTCATGGCCATCGCATTCGTGTTTCCAGGGCAGGGAAGTCAGGACGTCGGCATGGGCAAGGCGCTGGCCGACGCCTACCCCGCCGCGCGCGCCGTGTTCGATGAGATCGACGAGGCGCTGGGCGAGAAACTGTCCGACATCCTATGGAACGGCCCCAAGGACGCACTCACCCTCACCGAAAATGCGCAGCCGGCGCTGATGGCCGTGTCGATGGCCGTCATGCGCGTGCTCGAAATCGAAAAAGGTTTTTCGCTCAAAGATCACGTCACCTTCGTTGCCGGTCATTCGCTTGGCGAATACTCGGCGCTGTGCGCTGCCGGCGCGTTTTCAATTACCGATGCGGCGCGGCTGTTGCGCCTGCGCGGACAAGCCATGCAGAAGGCCGTTCCGGTCGGTCAGGGTGCGATGGCGGCGCTGCTTGGCGTCGGCGTCGATGTTGCCGTCAAGGTCGCGGTCGAGGCGGCGCAAGGCGATGTCTGCCAAGTGGCCAATGACAACGAGCCGACGCAGGTCGTGCTGTCGGGACACAAAACGGCGATCGATCGCGTGTTGGACATCGGCAAGGCGCACGGCGTGCGGCGCGCGGTTTTGTTGCCCGTGTCAGCGCCATTCCACTGTGCGCTGATGCAACCCGCCGCCGACGCAATGGCGGAGGCTTTGAGCAATGTCGCGGTTCACGCACCCGTGGTGCCGCTTGTCGCCAATGTGCTGGCAAGCCCCATCACGGATCCGCAAGAGATCAAGCGCCGCCTCGTCGAGCAGGTGACCGGCACCGTGCGCTGGCGCGAGTGCGTCGCGACCATGGCGGCGGGCGGCATCACAGATTTTTACGAGATCGGCGCTGGCAAAGTTCTCGCCGGGTTGGTCAAGCGCACCGCTGGGTCGGTCAACGCCACCAGCATCGGCACGCCGGCTGATATCGACGCGGCATGGGCAACACTCAGCGCGTCACGCGCCTAAGGAGAAACGAATGTTCGATTTGACAGGCAAGACGGCGCTGGTCACCGGCGCGAGCGGCGGGCTTGGGGCCGAGATCGCCCGCGTGCTGCATCAGCACGGTGCCACGGTTGCGATTTCGGGCCGCAAGGTCGATGCGCTGGATGCACTGGCGAAAGAACTCGGCGAGCGCGTCGTCATCGTGCCGTGCGATTTGGCCGACCGCGCCGCCGTCGCGAAACTGATTGACGAAGCAGTCAAGGCGCTGGGCGGCCGTCTCGATATTCTGGTCAACAATGCCGGGCTGACCAAAGACAATCTGTTCATGGTGATGAAAGACGAGCAGTGGGACGATGTCATCGCCGTCAATCTGACGTCGACGTTCATGCTCTGCCGCGCCGCCTCGCGCCACATGATGCGCTCGAAAACCGGATATGGCCGCATCATCAATATTGCCTCCGTATCGGGCGTATTCGGCAATCCAGGGCAGGGCAATTACGCCGCGTCCAAAGCCGGTATGATCGGCATGACCAAATCACTGGCGCGGGAAGTGGCGTCGCGTGGCATCACCGCCAATTGCGTCGCGCCGGGCTTCATCCAGACGGCAATGACGGATGTGCTGAACGACAAGCAAAAGGGCGAGATTGCCAATATCATTCCGGCCGGGCGTTTCGGTGCGCCGGTCGATAT
>FSSH01000700.1_pt2 | contig 13498 bp, 10 predicted proteins | sample 1166101 | NCBI WGS metagenome assembly FSSH01 (sample SAMEA32972668, study PRJEB13176) | freshwater metagenome | biome: Drinking water system; feature: Biomass in drinking water that filtered by 0.45 um membrane; material: drinking water | place: USA | collected 2012-12-20 | depth 0 m | reverse complement strand
TGGATCCCCGCCTACGCGGGGATGACAGTTTTACTTGTTAACTGGAATTCCACACTCGTTTGATTGGACCCACCTAGTCGCAACCCGGCAAATAAAATAGTGCGCAGATAGTCGAATCGCCAAAGCCTGCTATACCTAAGCCAGTCGATATCCCCTACTCAAATAAAACACTTATCCCGTGGCGCCGAAAACTCATATCCGTTACCTGGACACTATTCGCGGCCTAGCGGCCTTGGCCGTTATCAGCGAACATTTCGTCATCGCCTACGGCCTGCCCTGCGAAACACCGCTCTGTCAGCAACTACTGGATTTCTCGCCGCTACATATTTGGTGGGACGGCTCGGCGGCTGTTTCAATGTTTTTCGTGCTCAGCGGCGTGGTGCTGTCTTTGCGCTATTTCCGCACCGGCCACGTACCCGATCTCAGCGAATTTCATTTGGCCCGCTTCCTGATCAATCGGATGTTCCGGATCTGGCTGCCGTATTTGCTGGTTTTGCTGATCAGCACCGGCCTGTTCGTGAACACCTTCGACAATGAGATACTGAGGACCAGCCTGCCTGCCACTGATTGGATAACCGGCATGTGGCATAAATTTCCGCTAACTCCCACCGATATGTTGCGCGAAAGCTTTTTATTGAAATTACCCGCCTTGATCGTACTGCTGCCGCAGGCCTGGACTTTAAGTATCGAACTGGTGTTGTCTCTGCTGTTGCCGGTAGGCTTGTTGCTGGCGGGACGCGGCACTTCTTGGCTGGTATTTTTTGGTTTGCTGGCAACCAGCTTATTGGGTGTGTCGATTTTCTTGCTGCATTTTCTATTGGGCATGACCATTGCCAGACACTATACCGACCTAACCCACTACCTGTCCGGTCGGTGCTGGCAACGGCGTTTGTTGCTATTAGTTGGCTTGGCCTTTTATACCAGCGCCACGTTTGTACCGTCTGAGTTAGTGGGCGATAAAGCTGTTTGGCTGGGTTCCGGTCTGGGGGCCGGCTTGATTTTGATGTTCGTATTAGGTTCTAAAGATGCACAAAGGTTGCTGTCACAGCCGGTGTTAAGGCAAATCGGCAAAGTGTCTTACAGCGCTTATCTCAGCCACATGGCTATCCTGATTTGCCTGACGCCGCTTGTCTTAAAATTTCTGGAAGGGTTTACCGAAAACCGGTTGGCGCTTTGGTTTGGCGGCTGGCTTATTACAATCGCTTGCGTACAAGGCGTTTCCTTGTTGTTTTATCATTGGCTGGAAATACCCAGCATGCGCTTGGGGCGGCGCGTCACCGATGCAATAGCCGCCATCGGCACGCCAACGTTATAATCCCAACCAGTCACTCCATTTCCCAGCCATTTCATCATGCGCCTTGTTACCCTTTCAACACTATTATTAAGCGTTGCCGCGTTCAGCATTAGCTCCGAGGTTACGGCCGGCTCAACTGCTCACGACTGGGCAAAGATCACCACACCGACCCAAGAATCCAGCCAAAGCATAGGCACATACACCAGCGGCTGTATCAGCGGCGCGGCCACCTTGCCGCTGGACGGCCAAGGCTATCAAGTCATGCGCTTGTCCCGCCACCGCTATTACGGGCACCCTAATTTAATCGGCTTTATCCAGCACTTGGGTCAGTTCAGCGTAGAACAAAAACTGGGGTCTTTGTTGATCGGCGATTTAGGCCAACCGCGTGGCGGCCCAACCTTAAGCGGACATCGCAGCCATCAATCAGGCCTGGATGTGGATATTTGGTTTTTGCTATCGGAACAAGCCAGTAGTCGGCAACTAACGGCTAACGAACGCGAAACCTGGAGCGCGCCGTCGGTCGTGAACATGCAAAACGACACTATCGATTACCGGCATTGGTCGCAGGATCTGGCAAAGGTACTGGAAGCAGCCGCACGCCAACCGGAGGTTGACCGGATTTTCGTCAACGCCAGTATTAAACAAGAGCTATGCAAAAACAAAAGTGCTGGCGCCAGTGAATGGTTGCGCAAGATTCGCCCATGGTGGAAACACGACGATCATTTTCATGTGCGCTTGAAATGCCCACCGCATAACCCGCATTGCGACTCGCAAGACCCGTTGCCTGCTGGAGACAGTTGCGACGCCAGCCTGGCTTGGTGGTTTTCCGCGGAAGCCAAAGCACCGTCGAAAAACGTACCGCTGCCGCCACCGCCGTTACCGGCATTGTGCGAACAGCTATTGCGCCGACCCTAAATTTACAAGGGCAAACCTGGTTTTATCGGGACGGGTCAGACTGCTCTTCCCACAAGCCTGTCTCGTCTCATTGCGCTAAAACTCCAGGCGAGCACCCATTGTAAATAAATGACTTTCCACGTCCCGGTATCCTACTAGCGCGTCGTAGTTCAAGAATGCGCTAAAGCCTTGCGCGAACGTGCCTGATACGCCCGTACCCACCGTAAAATAATTGCGGTCCGGCGCGTTAGTCACCGTATTAAAGGCTAAACCGCTGCTGTTATCGCCCAGAAAGCGTACCGCGATATTGCGGCTGCCGTCCTTATATTGATGATGCCATTCGCCGCGCACATTGGGCGTAAACACACCCCATGCCGTACTAACTGCATACGAAATCTGATTGCCGACTGTAGTGGTGACCGACTCGACGCCCTGATTGGCAAATGCCATGCCCCAGCCGCTGCCGCCTGATTCACTAAACCCGTCGACATCGAGTTTGATGTAATTGGCTTTTACATAAGGATTAAACAGCCATTGTTTTACCGCAAAGTTATACCCGCTGCCCACGCTAACCGAGTATTGGTTGCCGGTAGGCGTAGCTTTAGCAAGCGTATTCACAGTTTCACTGGGTACCGTATATTGGATGTGCCGTACCGACGCGTAATCGATGGCGCCCATGGTCGCCACACCGTCAAAATACAAGTTATCCGTTGCGTAGTAGGTACTATAAAGCGCGCCGGTGTAAGCATCGCTATCCAAGGTACCACCATTGCGGTCGAAACTGGACTCGGTGCGCGTATAGGTAAACGCCGCACCCACAATCAAATCGCTACCAAACCGATAGTCTATGCCGGCATTAATGCTGCCGCTATTTAAGTTATACCCCAGTTGGTTGACATCCGTATCGACATTGCCGATGTTGTAATTGCCGTTGACGAACCCGCCCAACCGGTCCCAAACGCCGCCACTATCGCCAGCCGCGCCGCCAAGCGGGTTTGCCAGCGAGGCCAAATTGATCGGCACCGCACCGCTACCCAAACCGGCAACCTGAAAGCCGCGAGCACCGGCTCGCAAGGCGGACATACGTCCGGCAATCGCGTTGAAAGAAGTACGCGTAGCAGAAACGCCTTGCGAAGGTATCTGCTCAGGCGAGGTTTGTTGTAGCGCGTTAAATGTCTGCGGTATTGATTGGTTAAGAGCGGAACCCACTACCGCATCGCAGCGATTCTGAAAATCGTCCGAGTTAATTCCCCGCCCGCCTGGACAGGCAATTTCAATCACGTTAGCCATATTGCTCTGGCTGGAATTGATGCCGTTGGTATTTTGCAATAATCCCGCAATAGGCGATACGGCTGGCGTGGCAACCGGGAAGCTGAAACCTATCAGCAGCGCGCCAAGTTTTAACGGTACCAGCGGGTAGCTATAGCCGGATATTACTCCGGTCTTATTTTGCATCGTCATCATTATTTCTCCCCCTATGAAAATGTTTATGTGCTTTAAAAAACCGAAATATCAGGCCGGCAATTTGCTCTTAGCATAGACGATAACGAAAATACCTACATACTTACTGCGAAATTGCATCAGTTGAAACTTGTTGTCAGGTAATAAGTGAGCGTGAAAGTCGGCATCGCTGATAGCTAAATAGTTACAATAAAACTTTATTCTTCAGTTGAGATAGCCATGCCGGATTTCTTACTTCATCAGCAACTAGCCCAAGATTGTTTCAAGGTAGGGAGTTTTAGCCTGTCGGAATTGTTAATGATGAACGACAGCCAATATCCCTGGTTCATCCTGGTACCCAGGCGCCATAATATCAGAGAAATTTATCAGCTTTGCCAAGCGGACAGACAGGCTCTGCAAGCCGAGTCCTGTCTACTTGCCGAGGCACTTGCAGACATTTATCGCCCCGACAAACTCAATATTGCCGCAATCGGCAATCTAGTACCGCAGTTGCATCTGCATCATGTGGTGCGTTATCAAACCGATAAAGCCTGGCCGGCGCCGGTATGGGGAAAGTTCGCCAGCCTGCCCTATGCGGGCGACCAGCCGGAACAACGAATGATCCAGCTCCGCTCGGCGTTGAGCCAGTATTTAATCAATTGGTAATCAAATGTAATGTTTTACGTTACTGATTACTTCGCGTGTCGCAACGGCTAACATTAAACACAAGGCGTTAATAAATCCTCGTGGAAATACTTTAGCTAGAGAATAGCGCAACGATAATATGAAATAAGCTTTCGGCGGCTGAAATAACCTAGTTTTTATGTGATTGACGCTCACTATAAAAGCACGTCACAATCGATAAACGGTCGCAAAATAAACATAGATTTTCCGAAAACTCGCATAGCGCCAGCGTGAGCGGGAATGCGTCGAAATTGGGGCAGACTGTGTAAAACTTCAAAAGCCATTGTTACTACCATGCCTATATTCATCATCTGCTGTTTAATATTAAGCACCCTCACCCTAACCCAAAATGCATTTTTACCCTTACTTAATATAGAGGCCGTATGGGTTTCCGGGGCCGGCCTTGCGTTACTGTTCCTGTTGAGCGGTTGTTTGAAATTCGCACCCAGCAAAGTATGGCACGACGGCTTTGCCACCACTGGCTTATGGACTTGGTACGGTTACTGGAGCCCACAATTCAGTGACGGCTCGCCTCAATTCAGCGTGTTTCCGGTCTATTTTGCCTTGCTCAGCGGTTGGATGCTGCTGGGTTTAATAAATAAAAGTCCGCAGTTTGATTGGGAATCGCAAGAATCTTTGCGTTATTTGCAAAAATATTTGTCCCGCTTCGACACTTGCGTCGTAGCTGGCTTGGTACTAGTGTGTCTGGCATTACCGGAGCACTATCTATCCTATCCTATTGCAATGACCTTCTTCATCGTCCGTAGCGCTTTTCAACGCTGCCTGGAGATCATAGATAGCCTGTAAGTTTCGGAAAACCGACTTTGTCCGGCGATCCATCGGGTTTACCGTTTCCTCAAAAAAATATTTAAGTATTGTCTGCCTGGAGCAGTGCGGAAGCCCAGCTGAAACTGGGTTACCGCCTGCTCCGGCAAGATGCCTAAAAGGCGCGGGGCTAAGCTACTTCCTTGGCCTTATCCTGATAGCTGTCGATTTGATCGAAGTTAAGATAACGGTAGGTATCCGCGCTGGTTTGTTCGATGCTGGCGGCATATTGCATATACTCGGCAACAGTCGGAATCTTGCCCAATAAAGAACACACTGCCGCCAATTCTGCAGAGGACAGATAGACGTTGGCGCCGTTACCTAAACGGTTGGGGAAGTTACGGGTCGATGTCGATACCACCGTCGAACCCTCCGCTACCCGCGCCTGGTTGCCCATGCATAACGAACATCCGGGCATTTCGGTGCGAGCGCCGACTTTGCCGAAGGTGCCGTAGTAACCCTCTTCGATCAATTGGTTTTGGTCCATTTTGGTCGGTGGTGCCACCCACAAGCGGGTCGGCAAGGCCCCGGCCTTTTCCAGCAATTTACCGGCTGCGCGGAAGTGGCCGATATTGGTCATGCAGGAACCGATGAACACCTCGTCAATCTTGGTACCTGCCACTTCGGACAAGGGCTTGATGTCGTCCGGATCGTTGGGGCAAGCCAGCAAAGGCTCGGTGATTTCATTCAAATCGATTTCGATGATTTCCGCATACTCGGCATCTTTATCCGCTTCCATCAATACCGGATTCGCCAACCAATCCTGCATCGCTTTGATCCGACGTTGAATGGTCCGGACATCGCCGTAACCCTCGGCGATCATCCATTTCAGCAAGGTGATGTTGGAGTTCAGATATTCGCGAATCGGCGCTGCGTTGAGCTTGATGGTGCAACCGCCGGCGGAGCGTTCGGCCGAGGCATCGGACAACTCGAATGCTTGCTCGACTTTCAAATCCGGCAAACCTTCAATTTCCAGAATTCGTCCGGAGAACACGTTTTTCTTGCCTTGTTTAGCCACGGTCAACGAACCGCTTTTCAGCGCGGCATAAGGAATGGCATTCACCAAGTCGCGCAGGGTGATGCCGGGTTGCATCTGACCTTTAAAGCGCACCAAAACCGATTCAGGCATATCCAGCGGCATCACGCCTGTCGCGGCAGCGAATGCCACCAAGCCGGAGCCGGCCGGGAAGGAAATACCAATCGGAAAGCGGGTATGCGAGTCGCCGCCGGTACCGACGGTATCCGGCAGCAGCATCCTGTTCAGCCAGGAGTGAATCACGCCGTCGCCGGGACGCAACGACACGCCGCCACGGGTCATAATAAAGTCCGGCAAGGTGTGCTGCATTTGCACGTCGACCGGTTTCGGATAGGCAGCGGTGTGGCAGAAGGATTGCATCACCAAATCAGCCGAGAAACCCAGGCATGCCAAGTCTTTTAACTCGTCGCGGGTCATCGGCCCGGTAGTATCCTGAGAGCCGACCGTGGTCATTTTCGGTTCGCAATAACTGCCCGGCCTAACACCGGCGACGCCGCACGCTTTACCGACGATTTTTTGCGCCAGTGTAAAGCCCTTACCGCTGTCATGAGCCACGCCCAAGCGGCGGAACACCGTGGAAGCCGGCAAGCCCAAAAATTGGCGGGCGCGGTCGGTCAAACCCCGGCCAATGATCAACGGAATCCTGCCGCCGGCCCGGACTTCGTCGAAGATCACTTCGGTTTTTAACGCAAACTCGCAAATTACTTCATCGGTACCGCGGCGCTTGACCAGGCCTTGATAAGGATAAATATCGATCACGTCGCCCATCGCCATACCAGTGACGTCGCATTCGATAGGCAGTGCGCCGGAATCTTCCATCGTATTAAAGAAAATCGGTGCGATCTTGCCGCCGATGCAGACGCCGCCACCGCGCTTGTTGGGGATAAACGGAATGTCGTCGCCCATGAACCACAACACCGAGTTGGTGGCGGATTTACGCGAGGAGCCGGTGCCGACCACGTCGCCGACGTAGGCCACCGGAAAGCCCTTGGCTTTCAGTTCGGTAATTTTCTGCTCGGCATTGGTGATGCCGTCGCGCGGCATTTTCAGCATGGCTTTGGCGTGCAACGGAATATCCGGCCTGGACCAGGCATCCGGCGCAGGTGATAGATCGTCGGTATTGGTTTCGCCGGTGACTTTAAAGACCGTCACGGTCAATTTTTCCGGCACTTCCGGTTTGGCGGTGAACCATTCGGCATCGGCCCAGGATTGCAGCACTTGTTTGGCATAAGCATTGCCTGCTTCGGCTTTTTCTTGCACATCGTGGAAGGCATCGAATATCAGCAGGATTTGCGACAAGGCTTTCGCGGCAATCGGTGCCAAACCGGCATTGTCCAGCAGTTCGATCAACGGCGCGACGTTGTAACCGCCAAGCATCGTACCCAACAATTCAGTGGCTTTTTCCGGTGTCAGCAAAGGTGAAGTTGCCTCGCCTTTGGCGATGGCAGTCAGGAAACCGGCTTTGACATAAGCGGCTTCATCGACGCCAGCTGGAATACGGTTTTCCAGTAAATCCAGCAAAAATGCATCCTCTCCCGCGGGCGGTTGTTTCAATAATTCAACCAGCACCGCGACCTGCTCGACGTCCAAAGGTTTAGGCACCACACCTTCGGCGGCGCGTTCGGCTACGTGTTTTCGGTATTGTTCTAACATGATGATTTCCGGTGAAAAGATATTAGGCTTGGGATGAGTTGGCTTCGGCGGTTTGTTCGGCGATAAATGTGCGCATATCGTCGTTATCGACTCTGGCATAAATGTCAGCGACACTGAGAGTCAAACCAACCGATTCGAACAGCACGTCGTCGCCGAGAAAATAGTGATTGGAGACCCAGCCCTCGCTACGCCGGCAGACTTCAACATCGACGATGTCTTGTTCGATCAGCACGTATTCCTGCAACGTTGGAATAGTTTGATACAAGCGGCGTTTAAGGGTTTCGTCGCGGCGACGGGTGGATTTTGACAGCACTTCGACGACCAGTATGGCTGCCTCGGCGTAATAGTCATGGGTGGATGTATCGTTACAGACCACCATGGCATCGGGGTAAAACAAATAGTTACCGATTTTGAGTTTTACGTCGGAGGAGAACGGTTCACATGGTTTGTCTCGCAAGTGCACATGCAAAGCGGCAGATACATTGCCTTTAATGCGCTCGTGATTTTTACTGGTTCCAGACATCGCCACCAGTTCGCCGTCGTCATACTCGTGCTTGGTATCGCTCAGCAATTCTGCCGCCAGATAATCTTCGAGAGAAATCCAGGTTTGTTCAAACTGTGGTTGCGCGCTCATAACCGCCTCCTCCAATAAAATCAACTCATCGCGTCAACAATCGCCTGCCCCATTTCCTTGGTGCCGTATTTGCTGTCCAGGTTCAAATCCGGGGTGACATAGACACCACCGTTCACGACTTTTTCAATCGCGTTTTGCATGCGAATAGCCGCTTCGTGTTCGCCCAAATGATTCAGCATCATCACGCCCCCCATCATCACTGCCGTAGGGTTGGCAATATTTTTGCCGGCGATATCCGGCGCACTGCCGTGCACGGCTTCGAACAACGCTGCGTCTACGCCAATGTTTGCACCGGGAATCAAACCCAAGCCACCCACCAAGCCGGCGGTCAAATCGGACAAAATGTCGCCGAACATATTGGTGGTTACGACCACGTCGAATTGTTCCGGCTTCATGACCATGTGCATACAGGCCGCATCGACGATTTTTTCGTCGAACTCGATATCCGGATATTTGGCCGCGATTTCCCGCGCTGCTCTGAGGAACAAGCCCTGGGTGTATTTTAAAATATTGGCCTTATGACAGACCGTTACTTTCTTACGATTGTTGTCTATAGCATACTTAAATGCATATTCGACAATGCGTTCGGAACCGGCCTTGGTGACTACCGCCAAGCTTTCGGCGATGTCTTTAGCCGGCGTCAGATAATGTTCCAAGCCCACATACAAACCTTCGGTGTTCTCACGGACGATGACAATATCGACATCGTCATAACGGGTTTTTACACCCTTCCAGCTTTTTGCCGGACGCACGTTGGCGTAAAGATCGTATTGTTTGCGCAGTTCGACGTTGATGCTTCTAAAACCTTCCCCCACCATCGTGGTCAACGGCCCTTTGAACGCCACCCGGGTTTGAGCGATTGATTCCATCGTGGCGTCCGGCAGCGGTGTGCCGGTTCTTTCATACGCCGACATGCCGGCATCCGCCTCATGCCAATGAATTTTCGCACCCGAAGCGTTGATCACCGCCACTGCGGCATCCATGATCGAAGGGCCAATACCATCACCTTTAATCAACGTGACGTTATGCATTCATTTCTCCTACTTGATAATTAAAAATAACAACTCACTGGGCACGCTTGGCTGTATCGCAATTGGCATCAATTCACCCTCGCGATAAAGTGCCTACATAATGAGTAATAATACACAGTTTCGCAGCCCGCCGCATGGGCAAGCCGCAAGCGGATACGCCTTAATTTCTGGCATCCTTTGGCGACACCGCCAAACCCACCCAATAAATCCAGCAAAATTCATACCCAAGCACGGCAGGCCGATAATCGGCGTCCGGCACACAAAAAAGCGGTATCATCGAACCAGCATTATTTCTACCCAAGTCCCGATTAAAACTAACCATGATCACCGCCGACAAGCTGATTTTCGAATACCCCGGCCTGCGCGCTTTGGACGATGTGTCGTTCAAAATCGCATCCGGCAGCATTACCGCGCTGGTCGGCCCCAATGGTGCCGGCAAAACCACCCTGCTGCGCTGCATGGCGGCCTTGGATCAGCCGGTCAGCGGCGCAATCAATATCGCCGGCATCGACGTATTGGAACAGCCGCGCGATTGCCACCGGATCATCGGCTATTTATCTGATTTTTTTGGGCTTTATCAACGCTTGACTGTGCGGCAATGTCTGCATTACGTGGCCCGCGCCCAGGGCATTTTTGAAGCCGATTGCGCCGCCGCTATCGAAGATGTAAGCCGTCGCTTGCATATCCAGGATAGATTGGAAAACAGCCCAGCCGAGTTATCGCGCGGCTTGCGGCAAAGGGTAGCCATTGCGCAAGCCATCATTCACAAACCGCCAGTGGTGTTACTGGACGAACCGGCCTCCGGCCTGGATCCGGAAGCCCGCCACGAACTGGCCGAGCTATTTTTAGACTTGCAAGCCCAAGGCATGACGCTGCTGGTGTCCTCGCACATCCTCGCCGAACTGGAAGCTTACTGCTCCGACATGCTGGTGCTGCGCCAGGGGCGGATCGTCGAGCAAGTGGCGGTAAAGGCGCCTTCATTGCTAAAACCGTTTAAATTGCTACTGGCTAATCCGGTGGAAAACCTGCTTCGCCTCCTGCAATCTCTACCCGATATTACAGTGTTGAATAGCGACGACAAACAACAAGCTTTGTTGCAGCTTAATGGCGACGCCGCGCAACAACACCAAGTATTAAAAGCCCTCATCGCGCTGGATTTACCGGTTTGCGAATTCGCACCGGCTACCAGCAACTTGCAAGACGCTTATCTGCAAACCATCCGCCACACCTCATGAATCTGAATCCCGAATTTAAGCGCCAACTGATTTTGGAATGCTCGCAAGCCCGGCTGGTTGGCGCGCCTATAGTGCTGGGCGCGGTGTTTACCTTAACCTATTTCCTGGACGACTACCGACTAGGCAACATAACCGAACAAGCCGCACTGACGTTGTTTATGCTAATTACCCTGCTATGGGGCACAAGGCAAAGCCTGGACAGCATCGTCGAGGAATACCGCGACTGCACCTGGGATATTCAACGCCTGTCAGCGCTAGGCCCCTGGCAAATGGCCTGGGGCAAACTGCTGGGCAGCACCAGCATGGCCTGGTACTGCGCCGGTATCTGTTTATTGGTCCACGCACTAGCCACTGACAATCCGGCCGCCCTACCCTTGCTGTTTTTTTACGCCATTGGCACGGCATTACTGGTTCAAAGCACCGGTCTTTTGCTGGGTTTATTGGCGGTGCAACGCGGTCAGCTTAAAACCGGGTCGATACTAATTTTGGTGTTGGTGGGTTTCATTGTTTTCATGCCGTCACTGACTGATTTAACCGATACGGCAAATTATTTGCCCGACAATTTACAAATCAGTTCTTGGTACAACCTAACCGTAAACGCGCATACTTTGCACCAAATCAGCCTAGTTTTCGCCTTATTCTGGTGCGTGATGGGCAACTATCGCTTGCTGGCACAAGACTTGGGATTGCGCAACTTGCCTTGGGCCTGGCTAGGTTTTACGCTGTTTTTGATCGTGTATTTAGGCGGCTTTATTCCCAGTTCCAGCTACTCGTTTTCCCTGGCTGCTTTTGCCGTTTGCAGCGTCTTGACTTACGTCGGCGTGATCGTCGAACGGCATGAACCGATGCGCATCAAACGCTTGCTGGACTATTACCGACTAGCCAACTGGCGCCGAGTGGGCGAGGAACTGCCCTTAAGCGCATTGAGTTTTGCGCTAAGCCTGCCGTTTGCGATATTTCTAAGCTTCCAAGAGCAGCGGTTTGCCTGGCTGGACATCTCCCTGCATGCCTACCCACTGGCTATCGCACTGTTAGTACTGCGCGATTGCGCCATTTACCTATTCTTTTGCTACGGCAAAAACCCACAACGCGCGTTTAGTTTGGGTTTACTGTCTGCCGCACTGCTGTACGGCATTCTCCCAGGCCTGTTCGGTGCGGTCGGCATGACCGGCGTTTCCGCCTTATTCTTTCCCTTGTGGGCGGATTCGGCATTTGCCGCGTTAGCTTTTGCCGCATTGCAATGCGTACTGATTTTACGTCTGCTCTATCAACGCTGGCGAAAAAGTGTTTAACCTCAGAAGAACCTTTCCGTGCGTTAGCACACATAACTTGCTTAAGCCCGCCAGAATAGAGAAAATAAAGCCAAGCTACAAAAACAACAATAACTTGGCTATCGGAAAAACTGATGCGCCCTTTGCGCCGCGCCGAGTACGATGGTTGCGACCGGGACCCGCGGCATGCGCAAACCAAATCCATTCATCGAAAATATTTCCAGCAAGGCTTTTTTCCGGGCGCCCGCCCGTCGCCCTCTCGGGCGTTTACTCGATACCAAACTGTCGCTCAACCCCATCAAACTATTTGCTATCCCCCAGTTTGACGAAGACACCGAACAACAATTTTGGGAAGAACGTTACCTGGTATTATTAGGCCCCCTGAAATGGGCCTTGGGCCTGGGTGCTGCGGCATTCCTGGGCTACATCCTGCTGGATCTACAGATTGGCAATACCTCAAATACCGAAGCGTTGTTAAGGCTGCCCATCGTCCTGGTGCTGGTGGGTTTATTCAGATACTTACATGGCTGCGTCGAAGCGGTAGCCAAAATCAACACCATCGCCAAACTCAGCGCCGGACTGTCGGCAGCCAATTTAATAGCCGTCTTGTTATACGACGGCAACCCCCGCTACTACGCAGAAACCTGGCCCGCCCTGCTGCCCATGTATTTTTTCAGTTATGGTCAAATGTTTATGTCGCTGCGGGCAACGCTTAGTTTTGGCTGGAGCACCGCATTGACCATGCCCTTGGCTGGATACTGGCTCGGGTTGACAGTGATTGACTTGATTCCGTCCATCCTCAACCTTTGCATCGTCAACATCTTTGGCGTGTGTACCCGCTGTCAATTGGAAGCTTACGCCCGCAACTCGTTCCGCGAGAAACGCAAAGCTCAACTCAGCGCCGACGACAAGACCCGCTTCTTACAGCAAATGGGCCACAATCTGCGCCAACCTCTGCAAGCCTTGGCCTGCTATGCCGCCGTATTGGACACCGCCCAAACCAACCCGCCTAGTAATAGCGCGGCATTTATGCTCAACCGCATGGGGCTGGTGATAGACGAATTGAATGCCGCTTTTAATCATGTGCTGGACATCGCTAACCTGGAAACCGGCCGGCAAATTCCGCAACCGACCAGTATCGATCTTAATGCGTTGCTGACCGGCTTGGAAAATCAATACGCCCCGCAAGCCGCCAAGCGCGGCATACGGCTTAAAGTAGTTTTGCGCCGCCAGGAGCCCTACAACATATGCAGCGACAGCAACATCCTGCGGCAAATTCTCGGCAATTTGCTGGATAACGCGATCAAATACACCGAGAGCGGCTGGATTCTAGTCTCGGCAGTGAAAACTAACAAACAACATCTGACCTTGCATGTATGCGACAGCGGCCCAGGGATTGCCGAGGAGATGCGCGGAGAGGTTTTCAAAGAATTTGTCCGCAACCAGCGCCGTCAGAACGACAACAAAGTACCCGGCTTGGGCATAGGCTTGGCTTACGTGG
>FSSH01004773.1_pt1 | contig 13501 bp, 10 predicted proteins | sample 1166101 | NCBI WGS metagenome assembly FSSH01 (sample SAMEA32972668, study PRJEB13176) | freshwater metagenome | biome: Drinking water system; feature: Biomass in drinking water that filtered by 0.45 um membrane; material: drinking water | place: USA | collected 2012-12-20 | depth 0 m | reverse complement strand
CGCGGCCGCTTCGCACGGTAAGAAAAAAGCTCGCCGCCGCCCTCCGGGGTGGCGGCCATGGCGTGGCTTGGGCATGCTCGGGGTGGGCCCGGAGCTGCGGGCCATGCCGTGATCCCGGGAGTCCCACATGTTGAACCGCTTGCTTGCCCGCCTTTCGGGCGCCCTGCTGCTGGCCCTCGCGCTGGCCACGCCTGCGTCCGCCCTGGACGCGGCGCCGCCCAGGGGCGTGGTCGAAGTAGCCTCGGTCGAAGGCATCACCGAATACCGGCTGGAAAACGGCCTGCGCGTGCTGCTGTTCCCCGACGCCACCAAGCCCACCGTCACGGTGAACCTCACCTACCTGGTCGGCTCGCGCCACGAGAACTACGGCGAAACCGGCATGGCCCACCTGCTCGAGCACCTGCTGTTCAAGGGCACGCCCACGCACGAAGACATCCCGGGTGAAATGCGCCGCCGCGGCATCCGCTACAACGCCAGCACCTGGCTTGACCGCACCAACTACTTCGGCAGCTTCGCCGCCGGCGAAGACAACCTCGACTGGCTGCTGGCGCTGGAAGCCGACCGCATGGTCAATTCCTACGTACGCCGCAGCGACCTCGACAGCGAAATGACCGTGGTGCGCAACGAAATGGAGTCGGGCGAAACCAACCCGGTGCGCGTGCTGCTGCAGCGCCTGTCGGCCACCGCCTACCTCTGGCACAACTACGGCAAGTCCACCATCGGCGCGCGCTCTGACGTGGAAAACATGCCGATCGAGCGGCTGCAGGCCTTCTACCGCACGCACTACCGCCCCGACAACGCCACGCTGCTGGTGGCCGGCCGCATCGATCCGGCGCAGACGCTGGCAAAGGTCGCCGCCGTCTTCGGCCCGCTCAAGCGCCCCGCTGAACCGGTGCAGGCCACCTACACCCGCGAGCCCGTGCAGGACGGCGAGCGCGAAGTGGTGGTGCGGCGCGTCGGCGACACCCGCCTGCTGGGCCTGAACTACCACTTGCCCGCGGCCGCGCACCCCGACAGCGCCGCGCTGGACGTGCTGGGCCAGGTGCTGGGCGACACGCCCGGCGGCCGCCTGCACAAGGCGCTGGTCGAGCCCGGCCTGGTGTCGTCGGTCACCGCCAGCCCCTGGTCGCTGGCCGAGCCCGGCACGATGCTGGTGCTGGCGCAGCTGCCGCGCGACGGCGACGACGTATCCGTGTCTGCCCAGCTGATCAAGCAGGTGGAACAGGCCTACGCCACGCCCTTCACCGACGACGAAGTGGCCAAGGCGCGCAACCAGCTGCTCAAGGACGCCGAGCTGCTGTTCAACGACGCCAACGCCACCGCCACCGCGCTTTCCGAAGCCATCGCGTCGGGCGACTGGCGCCTGTTCTTCCTGCAGCGCGACCGCATCGAGAAGGTCACGGCCGCCGACGTCACGCGCGTGGCCAAGGCCTACCTCAAGCCCAGCAACCGCACGCTGGCGCGCTTCATCCCCACCGATGCGCCCGACCGCGCCGAGATCGCCGATGCGCCGGACGTGGCCGCGCTGGTGGCCAACTACAAGGGCCGCGCGGCCGTGGCCGCGGGCGAAGCCTTCGACCCCTCGCCGGCGAACATCGACAGCCGCACCGTGTCCTCCAAGCTGGCCAACGGCACCGAGCTGGCGCTGCTGGCCAAGGAAACGCGCGGCGATACCGTGTCGGTGAACATCGCGTTCCGCTTCGGCAGGCTCGACGACGTCACCGGCCGCGCCACGGCCGCCAGCCTGGCCTCCGCCATGCTCGATCGCGGCACCAAGACGATGACGCGCGAGCAGATCAGCCGCCGCCTGGACGACCTCAAGGCGCGCGTGAACTTCGGCGGCGGCAGCCAGGTGATCGGCGTCGGCATCAGCACCACGCGCGAGCACCTGCCCGCGGTGATGGCGCTGGTGGCCGAGATGCTCAAGACGCCTTCGTTCCCCGAGTCGGAGTTCGAGCAGCTGCGCAACCAGTCCATCACCGGCCTGCAGTCGCAGGCCAGCGAGCCGCAGTCGGTGGCCGGCCGCGCCAGCAGCCGCCACTTCAACGCCCAGTGGCCCAAGGGCCACCCGTACTACGCGGCCACGCTGGAAGAAAGCCTGGCCGAGCTCAAGGGCGTCACGCTGGCGCAGGTGCGCGAGTACCACGCCGGCTTCTACGGCGCCGGCAACGGCGAGATCGCCGTGGTGGGCGATTTCGACCCGGCGCAGGTGACCGCGCTGATGCAGCAGCACTTCGGCGACTGGACGTCGGCCAAGGCCTTCGAGCGCATCCCGATGCCGCTGGTGCTGGCGCCCACCGTGGAGAAAATGCTCGAGACGCCGGACAAGGCCAACGCGGTGATCATCCAGTCGGGCCAGTTCCCGGTGTCGGATTCGCACCCGGACTACGCCGCGCTGCTGGTGGCCAACAACATCTTCGGCGGCGGCGGCATGAAGTCGCGCCTGGGCGACCGCGTGCGCCAGACCGACGGCCTGAGCTATTCGGTGGGTTCGGGCTTCAACGCCAACACCCTGGATGAAAGCGCAAGCCAGCAGCTGTTCGCCATCGCCGCGCCCGAGAACATCGCCAAGGTGAAGCAGGCCTTCGCCGAGGAGATGGCGCGCCTGGTCAAGGACGGCGTCACCGAGGCCGAGCTCAAGGACGCCGTGGACGGCCTGCTGAAGGGCCGCGTGCTGGGCCGCGCCGAAGACGCCGCCCTCGCCGGCCAGCTGCGCAGCAACCTCTACTACGACCGCACCCTGGCCTGGAGCGCCGAACTCGAAGCCAAGATGGCGGCGCTGACGAAGGCCGACGTGGATGCCGCGATTCGCAAGCACTTCGGCGCGGCCGGCTATTCCGTCTTCGCGGCGGGTGATTTCGCGAAGGCCGCGTCAGCGAAGCCGGAGGCTGAGGCAAAGACCACGCCCTGACGCTGGGGGAGTTTCGCGCAACGCAAAAGCCCCGCTTTGGCGGGGCTTTTTTTGACTATCCATCCAGATTCGTTGCCCCGCCATTGCTGCTGGCTGCGGCCCGGGAGATACACTGACTCTTGGCAGCGTCCGACCCAAAGCCGAAGCCTGGCAGTCTCCATTCCATCCAACAGGGAGATAGAAAATGAAGTGGATTCTTTCACTTGCCTTCGTGCTTTCTCTTGCAGTGAACGCCTGGCTCGCCATCCAACTTGTAGATGCTGGGGTCACCGAATCTTATCTGGAGCGTTACCTTCAGACGGATCGAACAACGTTGCTCCAGTGCATCGCCGTAACGAACGACTTCCTTAAGCAGGGTGCGCGTAAGGAAGCCTTGATGGCCAAGGCGAGGTCGAAGATTGGAAGCGTTTCAACAGTCTCAAACTCCAATGACGGACATCTTTGGATTGGCCGGTTCGGGATGAGCTTTGATGAAAGCGGGCAACTCATCTCCGTCGCCGAGTGGCTGACGGTCCACGATCAGATAATGCAAGAGGTGGAATGAATCTCACTGTAGGCTCGAATTCTCCCACGGGAAGAACGACCGCACCTGGCCGTAAGCCGACATCTGATTTCACCCTAACGTCGTCGGGAACAGCTTCTGATAGCTACACAGGTATCAGCTGAAGACGCCGCCATATTGCTTGCGCAGCTCGCTCTTCTGCACCTTGCCCGTGCCGCCCACCGGCAGGCTTTCGACGAACACCACGTCGTCGGGCACCCACCACTTGGCCACACGCTCTGACAGGAACGAGAGGATTTCGTCCTTCTCCAGCGCCTTGCCCGGGCGGCGCACGATGAACAGCAGCGGGCGCTCTTCCCACTTGGGATGCTTCACGCCGATCACGGCGGCCATGGCCACGTCGGGGTGGCCCATGGCGGCGTTTTCCAGGTCGATCGAGCTGATCCATTCGCCGCCGGTCTTGATGACGTCCTTGGTGCGGTCGCGGATCTGCATGATGCCGCCGGGTTCGATGGTGGCGATGTCGCCGGTGGGGAACCAGCCGTCCACCAGGGGCGAGCTTTCACCCTTGTAGTAGCCGCTGACGATCCACTGCCCGCGCACCATCAGCTCGCCCTGCGAGATGCCGTCGCGCGGCAGGGTGGCGCCGGTTTCATCCACCACCTTGATCTCAACGCCGAACAGCGACTTGCCCTGCTTGGCGACGATGGCGTGTTGCTCCGCGGGCGGCAGCAACTCGTTCTCCGGCGTCAGGCAGCCGATGGTGGCCACGGCCGTGGTTTCGGTCATGCCCCAGCCGTGGCGCACTTCCACGCCGTACTCTTCGGCGAACTTGGCGATCAGCGCGGCGGGCATGGCCGAGCCGCCCACGGTGGTGCGCTTCATGGTGCTGAAGCGCAGGCCGTGCTGCTGCACGTGCTGCAGCAGGCCCAGCCAGATGATGGGCACGCCGGCGCTCACGGTGACGCGCTCGGCCTCCATCAGCTCGTACAGGCTGGCGCCGTCCAGGCGCGGGCCCGGCAGCACCAGGCGCGTGCCGGCGATCGGCGCGCCGTAGGGGATGCACCAGGCGTTGATGTGGAACATGGGCACCACGGGCAGCACGGTGTCCTTGGGCGACAGCGACATCACGCCCGGCAGGCAGCCCGACAGCGCGTTGATGACGATGGCGCGGTGCGAGTACAGCACGCCCTTGGGATGGCCGGTGGTGCCCGAGGTGTAGCAAAGCGCCGCACCGGTGCGCTCGTCGAAGTCGGGCCAGTCAAACCGGTCGTCGTGGGCGGCGATCAGTTCTTCGTAGCACAGCACATTCGCCACGCCGTCCACGGCCACGGTGTTTTCCCCGTCGCTCAGGCAGACCCAGGCCTTCACCTTCGGGCAGTGCGCGGCGATGCCCTTCACGAGCGGCGCGAAGGTGGTGTCGAACAGCACCACTTCGTCCTCGGCATGGTTGATGATGTAGATCAGCTGCTGCGCCTGCAGGCGCGGGTTGCAGGTGTGCATCACCATGCCGCTGCCGGAGACGGCGAAGTAGGCCTCGAGGTGGCGGTGGTTGTTCCAGGCGATTGAACCCACCGCGCTGCCCGGGCCCAGGCCCAGGGCTTTCAGGGCGTTGGCCAGCCGGCGCGAGCGCACGGCGCAGTCGGCGTAGGTGTAGCGGAACAGCGGGCCGTGGGTTTCGCGCGACACCACTTCGACGTTGCCGAACTGCGCCGCCGCGTGTTCGATGATCCCCGAGATCAGCAGGGGGCGGTCCATCATCTGGCCGGGTTGGAACATGCGGGGCAACTCCTGTGGGCGTGGCGTGTCGTGGGACAACGTGCGCGGCGGCGTGGGTGGTGTCAAGGCAGGGGGCGTGGTGGCCGCGTGAAGCGACGGGCGACGGGCGTCGTGGAGGCCCGCGACTCAGGAAGCCTGCCGCCGATGGCGCTTCTCGACATACATTCCCTGGTCCGCGGCCTGCAGCAACTGCGACAGGGATGTCGCAGTGCCGGCAGCGGTCGCGATGCCGAAACTCGCCGACACCCGGCGACCCAGCGACGGTACCGGGCTCGCTTCCAGTTGGTCCCGGATGGCGCGGACGATGTCGCGGGCCCTGGCTTCTTCCGCCCCGGGCAGGAAGATAGCGAACTCGTCGCCGCTGAGGCGTCCGACGAAGTCGCCGCTGCCGAGGCAGGCCTTGCAGCGCACCACGAGCTCGCGCAGCGCGAGGTCGCCGCCGGCGTGGCCATGGGTGTCGTTGATTTCCTTTAGCCCATCGACGTCCAGCATGATGATCGACGACAGCTTCCCGCCCGGGGAGCCGCTGGCCAGCGCCGTGGCAACCCGATCCTCGAAGAAGGCCCGGCTCAGCGCCCCGGTCAGGCCGTCGTGGCTGACCTGGTCGCGGAGCCTTCTGTTCGCGGCGTAAAGCGCCGGCGCCGCTAGGCTCAGGTAGGAGTTGGCGGCCAGGCTGATCGCCGCGAACTGCAGGATCAGCGCGTCGTCGCCCACGTCGAAGCCGGCCGCCGCGCCCACCGTCAGCAGGCTGAAACCCAGCAGTCCCAGCTGGGCGCTGGCGAGGTTCTCGGTGTGGACCACCCACAGCTGCAGCACCACCGGCACCACCAGCATGACCAGCAGCGCCCGGCTGTTGGACAGCTCGAGGTAGCTGAAAAGGATGGCCAGCGTGACCGCGAACAGCAGGGCAAGCTTTCCGGTCGCGGACGGACGGAAGTGCCACGGGCCCCATTCGAAGGGCGGGAATCGCCGCACGTGCCCGGCGTCACCCGCCGTCCCCCGCAGCACCAGGGCCAGGACGGGCGCCAGGGTCACCAGCGCGGCATAGTCACCAATCCACCACGCCGCGACCAGTTCGAACATGTCCGGGGCGTCCAGCAGATCGGTCATTCGCAGCCCCAACGCGCCCAGTCCGGCAGCCAGCAGGGCGCCCAGCGCGCCGAGCAGCAGGAACTGCGACACCGCACGCAGGGTGAGCTCCCTCGGCAGCGAAGGGGCAAGGCGCCGCAGCAGCATTGCCGGCAGGGCGTAGGCCCCGGTGTGGATCAGCGCGAACACCAGGCTGGACCAGGCCAGCACGCCGGCCCGCACGTCGCCTTCCTGCGACACCTCGGTCAGCGTGGTGCCCAGCGCGCAGGCGACCAGGATCGCCGGCGCCGCCCGCCAGCCCAGGCAATACAGCCCGGCGAACGTGACGGCCGCCGGCGGGAACCAAAGGCTGGCGTGCGGCGCGTGCTCAAGCGCCGCCGCCAGCAGGAAGCTGCCCAGCCAGAGAACCAACAGCAGTGGGTGCAGCAGCCAGGACCGCCACGCACCCGTTTTCAGCGACGCCCTCTGGACATTGATCATCCGTTCCCCCGGCCCGCATCCTAGCCTGCCGGGAGGCTCGATCGAACAGGCCACCAGGGGGGACTACGCCAAGCCGAGTGGGTTGGCGCCGCGGCTAGCGCCGCGGCCACGCGGCCAGGAACGCGCCGAACGCGCCCAGCCCGGCAATGCCCGCCGCGGCGGGAATGCCGAACATCCGCGGCCCGCCCGCATCCAGCCCCACCAGCACCGCGGCCACCACCATCAGCCCGGTGCCCAGGATGGCGTACACGGTCTGGCGCTGGCCGGCCTTGGAAATGCGGGCCAGCTCGGCCAGGTCTTCGCTGCGCATGTGGATGCTGTGCTGGCCACGGACCTGCTGGGCCAGGAAATCGTGCAGCAGGCGCGGCATGTCGGGCGCGTGCGTGATCAGTTCGGGCAGGCGCTTGCGGAACTCTTCGCCCAGGCGCTGCGGGCTGTAGCGTTCGCGCAGGATACGCTCGAGCACCGGCCGCGCCTCGGCCCAGATGTCGAGCTTGGGGTCGAGCTGGCGGCCCACGCCTTCGATGTTGAGCAGGGTCTTCTGCAGCAGGATCAGCTGCGGCTGCAGGGTGAGCTCGTAGCGCTGGGCGGTCTTGAACAGCTTCACCAGCACTTCGCCCAGCGAGATCTCGCTCAGCGGGCGGGTGAAATAGGGCTCGCAGACCGAGCGCGTGGCGGCTTCCAGCTCATCGATGCGGATGTGCGAGGGCATCCAGCCCGCCTCGATGTGCAGCTCGGCGATGCGGCGGTAGTCGCGCTGGAAGATGGCCATGAAGTTTTCGGCCAGGTAGTACTGGTCGCGGCGGTCGAGCTGGCCGACGATGCCAAAATCAATGGCGATGAAGCGCGGGTTTTCCTTGCGCTCGGCGTCCACCCAGATGTTGCCGGCGTGGGCGTCGGCGTGGAAGAAGTTGTCGCGGAACACCTGCGTGTAGAACACGCGCACGCCCTTGGCGGCCAAGGCCTTGCGGTGGATGCCGGCGGCGTCCAGCGCCACCACGTCGTCGGACGGGATGCCGCGCACGCGCTCCATCGTCAGCACGGTTTCGGTGCTGTAGTCCCAGAACACCTCGGGCACGTACAGGTCGTCGCTGCCCAGCCAGGTGCGGCGCATCTGGCTGGCGTTGGCGCCTTCGCGCTGCAGGTCGAGTTCGGCGTACAGGGTGGCTTCGATTTCCGACACCACGTCCTGGGCGCGGATCTTCTCGGCGTTGGGATGGTGGCGGTCGGCCAGCGAGGCCAGGGTGCGCAGCAGGGCGATGTCGGCGTTGATGCGCTTGCGGATGTCGGGGCGCAGCACCTTGACGACCACTTCGCGGCCATCGTGCAGGCGCGCGGCGTGCACCTGGGCGATGGACGCCGAGGCCAGCGGGGTGAGGTCGAACTCGGAATAGATTTCGCCCACCGGCTTGCCCAGCGCCGCCTCGACGGCGGCGCGGGCCTCGTCGCCCGGGAACGGGGCCACGCGGTCCTGCAGCAGGGTCAGCTCGAGCGCGATGTCGGGCGGCAGCAGGTCGCGGCGCGTGGACAGCACCTGGCCGAACTTCACGAAGATCGGGCCCAGCTCCTGCAGCGCCAACCGCAGGCGCTGGCCGCGCGGCAGCTGTGCTTCGCCGCTGCGGCGCGGAGTGACGGGCTTGAGCAGCCACAGCCAGCGACCGAACGCGGTGGGCTTGAGGAAATCGTCCAGCCGGTGCCGCAGCAGCACGCGGGCGATGCCGACGGCGCGCAGGGTGGAAGTGATGCCGCGCGAGCCGCCGCGCACCAGGTCCGCCGTGCTCATGCGGGGCGGTCCGGGTCCAGGCGCGCGAAGCGGGCGGCCAGGCGTTCGGCGCGGTCGCGCAGGTCGTCCACGTCGTCGTGGAAGGCGGCGAGCTCGGCCTTGCCGACGATGTCGCGCGATTCTTCGGTGAGGTAGTCGGCGGCGTCGCGGCTGAAGCCCTTGGCGAAGCCGGCGCCGGCCTGGAAGGCCTCGCGCAGCACGCGCGCCACCTGCGGCCCGATGATCGGCCCCAGCCGGTCGGCGAAGGGTTTTTCCCAGTCGGGGTCGAAGCGCTGGGCCAGGTGCTGCACGGTGCGCGCCAGTTCGGCGTCGCCGTTGATGCGGACCTTGCCCACCGGCGGGGCGCCGGGCGCGCGCAGGAAGGGCAGCTGGGACAGCACGCCGGAAATCGTGGCGCGGATGCCCAGGTCGGGTTCGTCGGTGGGCGGGCCCACTTTCAGCTGGCCGTCGGCCACGGTGATGTCCAGCGCCACCGGCGGGGCCTCCAGGGCCAGGCCGATACGACGGCCGCCCAGGCGTTGGAGCGCCTGGGCGGTGTCGGGGTCAAGCGCGACGAGCCGGTTCAAGGCCTGTTCCAGCGCGCGGCCGGCCAGGGGCTTGAGGGCGTCGAAGGGGGAAGCGCTGCGGTCCGTCATGCGGCCATTCTAGCGGGGCCGCGTGAAAGAAACGGCGCGGACCCCACTATCCCTTCTTGAGGAAGGAAATGACCGCCAGGATCAGGAAGACGACGAACAGCACCTTGGCGATGGTGGCCGCGAGGCCCGCCAGCGAGCCGAAGCCGAGAACCGCCGCAATGATGGCGACGACGAGGAAGATCAGCGCGTAATGGAGCATGGGTGCTCTCCTTGTTTTTGGTGGGCCCGGCTGCGAATCGATCCGTGCGGGCAAAGCGACGGTAGCCCTCTCTGCCTGACTGAACCCTAACACGCTGAACCACGCTTCCGGACCCGTTCAGGGAAGCGGGAGGGTGCGCTACCGGGCAGACCACCAGGCCGCCAGCCGGCGCAGGCCTTCTTCGGTGGACACGCGCGGCACGTAGCCGAAATCGCGCCGGGCCGCGGATATGTCGTACCAGTGCGGCGTGGACAGCTGTTCGGCCAGGAAGCGGGTCATCGGCGGCTCGCCGCCCAGGCGCAGCGCGCGCCACGCCACTTCCAGCACTGCGCCGGCGGCGTAGGCCACCGCGTACGGCACGTTGCCCTGCACGGGCGGCACGCCCGCGGCCTGCAGCATGTCGTTGACGATCTGGCGCACGGGCCGCGGCTCGCCGTTGGAGATGAAGTAGGCCTTGCCGGCGCAGGCGGCGCCGGGCGCCAGCGCGGCGAACGCGTCCAGGTGGGCCTGGGCGGCGTTGTCGATGTAGGTGGTGTCCATGCGGTTGTGGCCGCCGGCGATGAAGCGCAGCCGCCCCGCGTTCGCGCGCTCCACCAGGCGCGGCAGCAGCTGGGTATCGCCCGGGCCCCAGATCAGGCGCGGGCGCAGGGCGACGGTGGCCAGGGTGGCGTCGTTGGCGGCCAGCACGTCCTTTTCGGCGACCAGCTTGGTGGCCGGGTAGGGCGCCTTGAAATGGTCGCCGTAGGGCGTGTTGGCCTCGTTGCCGCCCTCCACCGGCGTGCGGCCGCTGTGGGTCACGCTGGGCGTGGACGTGTACACCAGCCGGCGAACGCCGTGCGCGCGCATCGCCGCCAGCACGTTGCGGGTACCGGTGACGTTGGCGTCGAAGTAGCTGGCGTGGCTGCCCCAGGCGCCAGCCTTGGCGGCGTTGTGGAAAATGGCGTCTTGGCCGGCGAACGCGGCGTGCACCGCGGCGGCATCGGCCAGGTCGCCGCGCACCTGGCGCACGCCCAGGGCCGCGAGCGCCGGCGAATGGCTGCGCTGGAAGCTGGTCACTTGGTGGCCCTGCAAGAGCAGCGCGCGGCACAGCGCCTGCCCGAGGAACCCACCGCCCCCCGTCACCAGGACATTCACGGAAAACATACCAGGTACATTTTCATTCTCCCTGAAAATGTACCTGGTACATTTTCTTGGTGGCCCAGAGGGCGAGCTGTTCGCGGCCGATCTTGGCGTTGTGGCGGATGTCCACCGGGAAGCCGGGGTGCACCAGGAAGGTTTCGATGCGGGCGGTGTGCACGTAGCCCAGGCCGTGGCGCTGCAGCTCGGCGATCACGCGCGGGTGCTCGGCTTTCGGGAGGCCCTGGCGCATTTCCACGCACAGCACCGGCCGCTGCTGGCCCGGTTCGCCCACGCCCACCAGGGCGGTGCGCGCCACGTCGGGGTGCACGTTGAACACGGGTTCGACCTGTTCGGTGTACAGCCCGCCCAGCGCGGTGCGCACGCGGTGCGACTTGCGGCCGCAGAACCACAGCCGGCCCTGGGCGTCCATGCGCCCCAGGTCGCCCATGCGGTGCACGATGCGCACGCGGCCGTCGGGCAGGGTTTCACGGATCTTCGCCAGCGCGGTGGCCTGCGGGCGGTTGAAATACTCGTCGGTGACGGTGGGGCCGGCGACGGTGATTTCGCCGATGCTCTCGGCGCCCAGCTCCACCACGCCCGACCAGTCGGCGATGGCGTCGTCGGTGATGCCGATCAGGCGCACCTCATTGGGCGGCACCGGACGGCCCACGCAGGTGCCGGCGCCCTGTTCGGTGGCCTCGCGCGTGAGCTGCAGTTCGCGGCCTTCGATCACCGCCACGGGCAGGCATTCGGTGGCGCCGTAGGGTGTCCAGAACTGCGCCGATTCGGGCAGCAGCGCGCGCATCTTCGCCACCACGTCGGCCGGTACCGGCGCGCCGGCCGACGTGACGCGGCGCAGGCCGGGCAGCGGCGCGCCGTGTTCGGCCAACACGCGCATCAGCGCCGGCGAGCCGAACAGCTGGTCCACGCCGAAGCGCCCGATGGCGTCCAGCAGCTTGCGCGGGTCGGCGCTGGCGGGCCGCGTCGGGTCCATGTCGGGGATGATGGAACTGACGCCCAGCGCAGGATCGAACAGCGCGAACGGCGGGAAGGTGGGCAGGTCCACGCCGCCGGGCGCGATGCCGAAGGCGTCGCGCAGCATGTCCACCTGGGCCACGAAATGCCGGTGGCGATACACCACGCCCTTGGGCACGCCGGTGGAGCCGGAGGTGAACAGGATGGCCGCCGTGTCGTCGGGCTGGGTGTCCGCTAGCTGCGGCCCGGCGCCGGCGCCTGCGGCTTCCACCTGCGCCAGGCTGGCGCCGCCCCAGAACCAGCGCCGCCCCGCCGTGACCAGGATCTTCGCGCTGCGCGCCCAGCCCAGCACCGCGCGCGCGGCCTGCGCCAGCGGGATGCCGATGAAGGCCTCGGGCGCGGCTTCGTCCAGGCACTGCCTGAGCGCACGCTTGTCGATGCCCGGGTCCACCAGCACCGGCACCGCGCCGGCCTTGAACAGCGCGAACATCAGCAGGAAGAACTCCGGCGACGGCCGCACCATCACCACCGCGCGCGTGCCGCGCACGATGCCGTGCCGGGCGAAGCCGGCGGCCAGCGCATCCGAGCGCTGGTCGAGTTCGCGGTAGGTCAGGGTGACGTCGTAGCGGGCCAGGCCACCGGGCCCGCGCGTGCCCGGGCAGCGCATGGCGATGCGGTCGGGCGACTGCGCCGCCAGGCGCGGCAGCGCGGCGGCGATGTTGCAGGCTTCAGTCAAGCAGGTTGCGGTCAAGGAAGTCGCGGATGCGCGGCACCAGCACCGCGTGCTTGTCTTCCAGCACGTAATGCCCCGCGTCGTCGTAGATCTGCTTCTCGGCGCGCGGCAGTGCGGCCTCGAAACCCTTCAGGAAATGATGGTCGAACACGAAGTCCTTCAGCCCCCAGCCGATGAAGGCCGGGCGGTTGCCGAATTCGGGCAGGCGGCGGCCGGCGTCTTCCACCAGGTCCCAGGCGCGGTCGCCGGCCTGCAGCGGGATGTCCTGCACGAAGCGCACGGTGGCGATGCGGTTGGCCCAGCTGTCGTAGGGCGCCAGCAGCGCGCGCTTCACGTCGGGCGCCAGCTTGTTCACCACGCCGTCGTTGGCGGCGCCCGCGGCAAACGCGTTGGCGCCGCGGATCAGCCATTCGCCCAAACGCCAGTTGCGGCCCAGGTTCAACTGCCAGGGCAGCGGTTTGGCGGCCGGCAGCGGGAAGGCGCCGGTGTTGAGGATGACCAGCCGCTTCACGCGCGAGGCGTGCTTGAGCGCCCAGCCGAAGCCGATCATGCCGCCCCAGTCGTGCACGGCCAGGGTGAGGTTGTCGCCCAGGCCCAGGTGGTCGAGCAGGCGGTCGAGGTCCTGCACGCGGTTGCGCAGCGTGTAGCCGTAGCCGGCGTCGGCGGGCTTGTCGGACAGGCCCATGCCGATGTGGTCGGGCACGATGCAGCGGTAGTCGTCGCGCAGGCCCAGCACCAGGTGGCGCCAGTAGTACGACCAGGACGGATTGCCGTGCAGCATCACCACCGGGTCGCCCTCGCCCTCGTCCAGGTAGGATTGGGTGAGCCCGTTCGGATGCACGAACGACTTGGGCGTGAAGGGATAGTCCGGGAACGGACCCTTGGCGAGGACGCGGGCCTGTTCGGCGCTGAGGGTGGGCGGGTTCATGGGCCGGGATTCTACGCGAGGCCTTCACTGTGGGTATCGTGGGCGGTATCCCGCGCCCCGGAGCCCGTCCATGAAACGCCCGCTTGTCCTGGTCGCCCTGCTGGTGCTTGCCGTGGGGGCGGTGGGCTGGTTCACGGTGCAGGCGCTGCGCGGGCCCGCCTTCGACGGCTATCGGGTGGTGGAGCGCCCACTGGTGCAGACGGTCGTGGCCACGGGCCGGGTGGTGGCGGTGTCGCGGGCGCAGGTGGGCAGCCCGGTCACCGGCGTGGTGGTGGAGCGGCGGGTGAAAGAGGGCGACGCGGTGCAGCCGGGCGACGTGCTGGCCGTGCTGCGCGCCGACGACCTCCAGGCCGCCGCGCGCGAGGCCG
>FSSH01005229.1_pt1 | contig 13556 bp, 12 predicted proteins | sample 1166101 | NCBI WGS metagenome assembly FSSH01 (sample SAMEA32972668, study PRJEB13176) | freshwater metagenome | biome: Drinking water system; feature: Biomass in drinking water that filtered by 0.45 um membrane; material: drinking water | place: USA | collected 2012-12-20 | depth 0 m | reverse complement strand
GAGCGCTGGGACGAGACCCTGAACTGGATGATCGAGCGCCAGAACATGCCTGACATCCAGGGCACTGAAAGGGCCTTGATCCTGGATTATCTGGCAACCGCCCACCCGCCCAAGGCGCCGTCGCGCACGGGCGGGTTCCAGAACCCGTTCGCCCCGCAATAGCAACCGCGGCCGTGTCGAGTTCGCGTTCTGCCGGGGAGAGGGCCCGCACCGTTGAGTGAAGGCAGGCTCTTAAATCACGTTGACCACCGCGCCATGTCGTGACGACGGTGGCATCCGGAGCTTGGCCGCTAGTTCGGAGGCAGACGTTCCGCATCCGATTCCCTCTCGTCGTAGATCTCGAAACCGATCGATCCCAAAAGCGGTCGTCGAGCTGCGCATGCTGGTCGCGTCGCGACCATACGGGCTTTGCAAATCAAAACTCCAGCCGCGGAACCTACGCGGCCTCCGCGATCCGCTCCTGGCGCACAACGGGTGCGCTGCCGCCATGCTGCTTGAGCGGGCGATTGCCGGTGAGGCGGCGCAGCATGACGTAGAACACCGGCGTCAGGAAAAGGCCGAAGGCGGTGACGCCGATCATGCCGGAGAATACGGCGACGCCCATGGCGCTGCGCATCTCAGAGCCGGCGCCGGTGGCCGTTACCAGGGGCAGAACGCCCATGATGAAGGCCATCGAGGTCATCAGGATCGGACGCAGCCGCAAACGGCTCGCCTCGATCGCCGCCTGAAGCGGGCTTCGGCCGGCAAATTCCAGTTCGCGGGCGAATTCCACGATCAGGATGGCGTTCTTGGCCGAGAGGCCGACGAGCACGATCAGGCCGATCTGCGTGAAGACGTTGTTGTCGCCCGCGGACATCCAGACGCCAAACATGGCGGCCAACAGGCCCATCGGAACGATCAGGAGGATGGCGAGTGGAAGGGCGAGACTCTCGTATTGGGCAGCCAGCACCAGGAAGACCAGGAGCAGCGCGAGCGGAAACACCCATAGGCCGGAATTACCGGCGATGAACTCCTGATAGGTCAAGTCCGTCCACTCGAAGGCGAAGCCGCGCGGCAGGGTCTCGGCCGCGATGCGCGCTGCCGCCGCCTGGGCCTGGCCCGATGAGTAGCCGGGTGCGGCGCCGGCGTTGATGTCGGCGGACAGGAAGCCGTTGTAGCGCATCGCCCGCTCCGGACCGGCGGTCTGCCGGACGCGGAGCAGGGCCGAGAGCGGCACCATCTCGCCCGACCCGGCGCGGACCTTCAAGAGACCAATGTCATCCGAGCGAGCACGGAAGGGCGCGTCGGCCTGGACGCGGACGGAGTAGGTGCGGCCGAACTTATTGAAGTCGTTGACGTAGAGCGAGCCGAGATAGATCTGCAGCGTGTCGAAGACATCCGTGACCGGAATGCGGAGCTGGCGCGCTTTCGTCCGGTCGATGTCGGCGAAGAGCTGCGGCACGTTCATCTGGAAGCTTGAGAAGAGGCCGGCGAGTTCAGGCGCCTGTGCCGCCTTGGCGAGGAACGCCTTCGTCGCATCGTTGAGCGCCTCATAGCCGAGGCCGGCCCGATCCTCGATCTGAAGCTTGAATCCGCCGATTGTCCCGAGGCCGTTGACGGGCGGCGGCGGGAACATCGCGATGAACGCTTCCGGGATCGCGGCGTACTTCTTGTTGAGCGATTGCGCGATGGCGGCGCCGTTCAGCGCGGGGTCCTTGCGCTCCTCGAACGGCTTCAGCGTCGAGAACACGATCCCGGAATTCGAGCTGTTGGTGAAGCCGTTGATCGAGAGGCCCGGGAACGCGACGGCGCTCTCGACACCAGGCTCCTTCAGGGCGATCTCGCTCATTCGGCGGATCACCTCCTCCGTCCGGTCGAGGGTCGCGCCGTCGGGCAGCTGGGCAAAGCCGACGAGGTACTGCTTGTCCTGGCCCGGCACGAAGCCGCTGGGGATCTGGCGGAACAGCACCACGGTCAGGCCCACCAGCACAAGGTAGAGCACCATCATCGTCGCCTTGCGGGAGATGACGAAGCCGACGCCGCGTCCGTACCCGTTCGAGGCCTGGCCGAAGGCCCGGTTGAAACGGCGGAAGAACCATCCGAGCAGCGTGTCGAGGATTCGGGTCAGCCGGTCCTTGGGGGCGTTGTGATCCTTCAGGAGGAGGGCGGAGAGGGCCGGCGAGAGAGTGAGTGAATTGATCGCCGAGATGACCGTCGAGATCGCGATGGTGAGGGCGAACTGCTTGTAGAACTGGCCCGTCAGGCCGCTGATGAAGGCCAGGGGTACGAAGACGGCGACGAGCACCAGCGCGATGGCGATGATGGGGCCCGAGACCTCCTGCATGGCCTGATAACTGGCGTCCCGCGGCGACAACCCGCTCTCGATGTTGCGCTCGACGTTCTCGACCACCACGATCGCGTCGTCGACAACGATGCCGATGGCCAGCACCAGGCCGAACAGGCTCAGCGCGTTGATCGAGAAGCCGAAGGCATGCATCACCGCGAAGGTGCCGACGATGGAGACGGGCACCGCCAGGAGCGGGATGATTGAGGCCCGCCAGGTCTGCAGGAACAGGATCACCACGAGGACGACGAGGGCGACGGCTTCCAGAAGCGTATGGATGACGGCCTCGATCGAGGAGCGCACGAACTGCGTCGGGTCGTAGACGATCTTGTAATCCACGCCTTCCGGCATGCTTTTCTTGATCTCGGCCATGGTCCGGCGGACCTCGTCCGAGATCTGGATCGCGTTTGAGCCGGGCGATTGGGAGATCGGAATCGCGACGGCCGACTTGTTGTCGAGGAGCGAGCGCAGGGCGTAGTCGGACGCCCCGAGTTCGATCCGAGCAAGGTCGCGCAGGCGGGTGATCTCACCGTCCGCGCCCGTCTTCACGACGATGTCGCCGAACTGCTCCTCGCTGTTCAGGCGTCCCTCGGCATTGAGCGACAATTGCAGGTCGAGGCCTGGGATCGCGGGGGACGCGCCGATGACGCCCGCTGCCGCCTCGACGTTCTGGGCCTGGATCTCGCGGACGACGTCGCCGGCGGAAAGGCCGTGCTCCGCGACCTTCTGCGGATCGAGCCAGATGCGCATCGAGTAGTCGCCGGAGCCGAAAAGCTGGACCTGCCCGACGCCGTCGAGGCGAGCCAGTCGGTCCCTGATGTTCAGCACCGCGTAATTGCGCAGGTAGGTCATGTCGTAGCGCCCGTTCGGCGAGACGAGGTGCACCACCATGGTCAGGTCGGGCGAAGACTTCACCGTGACGATGCCGAGCTGGCGCACGATCGCGGGCAGGCGCGGCTCGGCCTGGGAGACGCGGTTCTGGACGAGCTGCTGAGCCTTGTCGGGATCGGTTCCGAGCCGGAACGTGACGGTCAGCGTCATGATCCCGTCGGTCGTGGCTTGGCTCGACATGTAGAGCATGCCCTCGACGCCGTTGATCTGCTCCTCAATCGGCGTCGCCACGGTCTCGACGATGACCTTCGGATTGGCGCCCGGGAAGGTCGCGCGGACGACCACCGAGGGGGGCACGACGTCCGGGTATTCCGAGATCGGCATGGCAAAGAGCGAGATCAGGCCCATGATGAAGATGAGCACCGAGAGCACGCCCGCGAAGATCGGCCGGTCGATGAAGAACTTTGAGAGGTTCATGTCGCCCTCCTGAGGGCGGAAACGGTCGAGTGGAGACCGGCCGGCCGCGTTACGGCCGGCGTCAACGAGAAAGTCGATCGGGGAAGGGGGCGGCCGACCTTCGCGCCGTCGTCAGCGCTGGGCGAGCTTGCCCGGTTCGGAATCCTGCGGCCGAGCCCCCATCGCGACGGGCTCGGGACGCACGAGCGTGCCGGGACGGACCCGCTGCAGTCCGTTGACGACGATGCGCTCGCCGCCGGCCAAGCCCGAAGTCACGACCCGAAGTCCGTCCACGGCGCGGCCGAGGGTGACGGCACGGAACTCGGCCCGGTCATCGGCGCCCACCACGAGCACGAACTTCTTGTCCTGGTCCGTTCCGACGGATCGCTCGTCCACCAGCAGAAGCGTCTCAGGCGCCGCCTGACCGAGGCGCATGCGCGCGAACTGGCCAGGAATGAGATGACCGTCACGATTGGCGAAGGTGGCGCGGACGCGAATCGTGCCGCTGCGCGCGTCGACCTTGTTGTCGATGAACTTGAGATGGCCCCTGGCGCGAGCCCCATCGGCGGTCACCATCTCGACCGGGATGCGGTCGAGTTTCCCGCGCTCCCCGGATGGCTCGGCGAGCGACGTCAGTGCCTTGAGGACGATGGTCTCGTCGACGTCGAAGCTCGCATAGACGGGATCGACCGAGACGAGCGTCGTCAGCACGGCGGCCCCCGCTCCGGTAGCGACGAGATTGCCGGGCGTGATCTCGCGACGCCCGACGCGCCCGCCCACGGCAGCCCGGACCTCGGTGTAGCCGAGGTTCAGCCGTGCTGCTTCCAGCGTCGCCTTGGCCGCATCGAGGCTCGCCTTGGCTTCCTTGAACGCATTGGCGCGAACGTCGAGGTCGCGCGCCGTCACGATGCGCTGGTCCGACAGCCGCTGTCCGCGCTCGAGATCGCTCGACGTTAGGGCGAGACGGGCCTCGGCGCCCGAAACCTGCGCCTCCAGGCGCTGGACCTCGGCGGCATAGGGCGCGGGGTCGATGGTCACCAGCAGGTCGCCGGGCCGGACGAGTTCGCCCTCAGTGAAGTGCGTGGCCTGGATCGCGCCGCCGACGCGCGCCCGGACGTCGACTCGCTCGACAGCTTCAAGTCTGCCGGAGAACTCGTCCCAAAGCACGACAGCCCGCGGGGAGACGGTGGCGACGGGGACCGGCATCGCCTGCTCGGCCGTTGCCGGGGCGGCGACCGCCTTCGTTCCACGCGCCGTCAGTGATGGGAGAACCTGAACGGCGGCGGCCAGCAGGGCGAAGGCAACGCCAGCCACGAGGCTGTGCCGGAGGCCAGAAAAGGTTCGGGAAGATTGAGGCGCAGGGTTCACGGCCGGCTCCAACATCTGTATAGTTTGCTACACATGTCGGCGTGGACGCCGGACGTCAAGAGACTTATCTACCACTCGATATAAAAGTTGGAGCCAGCAGACAATGGTGATGGGGCGGCCCCGGTCCTTCGACATGGACAGAGCCCTCGACGAAGCGATGGAGGTGTTCTGGCGGCATGGCTACGACGGCGCGAGCCTCGCCATGCTGACGACGGCGATGGGCATCAAGGCGCCGAGCCTCTATGCGGCCTTCGGCAGCAAGGAGGGTCTGCTCAAGGCCGCCCTCGACCGCTACGCGCTGCGGCGGTCCGAGCACATGCGTTACGTGCTCGCCGGCCCGACGGCGCGCGACGTGGCGGCGCGTTTCCTGAGCAGCATTGCGGAGAGCCATACCGACCCGGCCTATCCGCCCGGGTGCCTCCTGGTCCAGGGCGGCCTCGCCTGCGGCGCCGGTTCAGAGAACATCCCCTTCGAGCTGGCATCCCGCCGGGCGCAGACCGAGACGGAACTCCTCGGGCGCTTCGTCCAGGCGAAGGCGGACGGCGACCTCCCGGATGAGGCGGACCCGGTGGCGCTGGCGCGCTTCCTCTCGACGGTGGCCTCCGGCATGGGCGTCATCGCGTCATCCGGCGCCAACCGGGAGGCGTTGCGCGAAGTCGCTCGCGTCTCGCTCGGCGCCTTCGCCGGAAGCGGAAAGTCTTGACCGGTTGGAAGATCAAGGCGGTGCGTGACCATTGCTTCCATCAGTTTGGCTTGGGATGCGCGCGATGGCCTTGATCTCGAAATCGAAGCCGGCCAGCCACGTCACGCCCACCGCCGTCCAGTTGGGATAGGGCGGTGTACCGATCGCGCGATCGCGCACCGCCATTACTGTCTCGAACTGCTTGTCCGGGTCGGTATGGAAGGTGGTCACGTCGACCACGTCGTCGAAACCGGCACCCGCTGCGTGCAGGACCGCATTCAGCCGATCGAAGGCGAGTTCGACCTGCTTTGCGAAGTCTGGCTCAGGTGAACCGTCCTCGCGGCTGCCGACTTGTCCGGAGACGAAGAGCAGGTCGCCGGAGCGGATCGCCGCGGAGTAGCGGTGCTTTTCGTACAGGGCCTGCCGGCCGGCCGGGAAGATTGCATCGCGCTTGGCCATGGTCTGCCTTTTCTCCGCTTGAACTGGAATCCAGCCCGGACGACGAAGCCGTATTCGTATACGCTCCGTATGCGAGAAAGTGATCGCATACGCGACGTATGTCAATTGGCATGCGGAACGGATGGGGCGAGGAGTGATCGATGTCGGCTGGTCGACGGGCGCAAATGATGGAGGAGACCCGCGCCAAGCTCATCCGGGCCGCGCGCATGGCGTTCGCGGAGTCGGGTTACGCGGGAGCCTCCATGGATGACCTGACTGAAGCGGCCGGGCTGACGCGCGGGGCGCTCTACCACAACTTCGGCGGCAAGAAGGGTCTCCTCGCGGCGGTGGTCGAACAACTCGACGCCGAGATGGTGGCCAAGGCGTCGGCCGCACGGGACGGAGCCGATACGCCCTGGCTCGGCTTCCTGGCGGAAGGTGTCGCCTACATCGAATTGGCCCTGGAGCCGGAGATCCAGCGGATCATGTTGCGCGATGGCCCGGCCGTGCTCGGCGATCCTTCGCAATGGCCGGGGCAGAGCGCCTGCCTGCGCACCACGACGGCAACGATCCAGGTCCTGATCGATTGCGGGACGGTGCGCCCCATGGACGCCGAGGCCGCCGCTCGGCTGATTAACGGAGCCGCCCTCAACGCGGCCCTGTGGGTCGCGGCCTCAGACGAGCCGCGCACCGTCCTTGCCAAAGCGGTCGAGGCGTTTCGCTGCCTTGCCTCCGGCCTACTCAGGACCGGCGCCTGAGACGGCGATCATCAGGACGCGGCAGCCCGGACAGCGGGCTACAGCAAGGCTTCGAGCCTCCTCCGCTGCAGCATCTCGGTCCGAAGCCGGTCAGTGAAGGCACAGCCCACGGCCGCCCCATCCTGCATCAGGTCGACCACGACGCAGAAGGGGCGTCGGCCGAGAGGTGCGGCGGCGATCGCAACGACGGCGCGCGACGAGCGATGGATCGGCGTCCTCCAGGACGATGTCAGCGAAAGCCTCCTGCACCCGGCTGCTGAAGCCCGCATTAGGGCAGACCTCAAAGGCCTGGTGGAAGCGCCTGGCGCCAAGATCAAGGTTTCGATCTCCCAGAGGGCGAGTTCGCGCGCCAGGGTGACGGCCAGGGCGTACATCCAGAAGCTGGGCGCGATCTCGAAGATGGGTGAGCGCACTTTGCGACGCCTCCTCATCATCGGCAGCAGCGCGGTGGTGCATCAGGCGTCTTGGCGCTGAGCGCCTAAAGGATCTTGGCTGGAACGGATGCTGGCGCGAAAGCCACGCATGCTGGTGACGGTGGCGCTGGCCAATAACATGGCGCGCATCGTCTGGGCCCTTGTGGCGACGGGCGGAAGCTACCGAGGTCCGGCGGTGGCCAAGGCGTAGAGCCGGGGTCGGCGTCAGAAGCTGTCGGGGACGAAAGGTCAGTCGAAGGTGGGTATGGCACAACAGTCGGCGAGACGGGGCGGGAAGAACCAGTGCTTTCCACCGTGCCTGTGAGTACGCTTCGGGTGACTTGATTCCGGTCCGCGAACTCCCATACAGGCCCGTAGCCACCGGCTGCAGCAGAGGCCGGACAGATGGCCGCAACCGACACCGTGCCTACAGAATAAACGCCTCTTGCGTTCCAGGGGGCGTCCACAGATGGGAGGAAGCCCCTGGCGCTTCGCCTTGTAGCGGACGTTCGATCAACCGGCTGTGAAGTGTGCAGCGCTCTCTGAGACTTTCGCGACGGCTGCTCTCAATCTTGGCGTCGCGTGATCCACGAACGCGCGCAGGGCCGCGTTCCGTCGCGGGATGGGGTGGAAGATAAGATGAACTGGCAGCGGCGCCGGTTCGAAGTTGCGAAGGAGCGGTATGAGGCGACCGGTATCGATGTGTTCGACCACCTGATAGGCCATGACGCGGCAGATGCCATTGCCCCTGACCGCCGCGTCGATCGCCGCGCCCGCACTGTTGAGGGCGATGCGTGGCCGTATGGCCATCGAGAGCGGCCGATCGCGGCCCGAAGCACGCTCGATGAAATGCCATTGCTCGCGCTCGGTGCCTTCTTCGGTGCCGATACAACAATGCTGGTGAAGAGCGCCAGGCGTGCTCGGCATGCCCGAACGCGCGAGATAGTGAGGTGCGGCACAGAGCAGTCGGCGCATCTCACCGAGCTTGACGGCGATCAGGCCTGAGGCCGGCAGCGGTGCGAGCCGCACCGCGACGTCCACGCCTTCCTCGACCAGGCTCACCATCCGGTTGAGCAGGAGCACGCGCGTGCTAACGCCGGCGTGCTCCTCGAGGAACGACTCGACGACAGGCATCAGGATTGCGCGACCGAACAGTTCCGGCGCGGTCAGGATGATCCTGCCCATGATCCGGGGGTCTGCCGCATCGCCTTTATCCGCTTCGGCGAGTTCGGCCAGGATGCTGCGGTACACGGCCACTTGATGCTCGCCATGCTGTGTTAATCGCAGAGCTCGAGTCGAGCGGTGCAGCAGACGTTCGCCCAAGCGCTCCTCCAGCATCGCCACCGCTCGCGTGACGGTCGCCGGCGAGTGGCCGAGCTTGCGCGCGGCTGCGGCGAGCGAGCCTGCCTCGACGACCGCCACGAACACGGCCATGGCATCGAGCCGATCCATCGTTTCAGATCCAGAAATTCAACATTGCGATCATTCAGCCTTATTGCGGATCCCGCAAAGTACTAGCTTTTGCCTTGGGAACGACGCGGAGGAGCGGTGACCATGACGGCGAGCAAGAACGGCGCGACGCGACGCACTCTCCTCGCAGCGCTCGGGTTGGGTTCGACCGCGATGCCGCTCACGACATGGCCCGTGCAGGTCACCTCGCATGAACGCGCTACCGGCCTTCATTACTTAAGGAAGAATGGTCCCATGCAGGTCAATTACGACACCAAGCAGGTCGGTGATGTCAGTGTGTTCTACCGAGAGGCGGGCCCGCGCGATGCGCCGGTGCTGCTCCTGCTGCACGGCTTCCCGACCTCATCGCACATGTTCCGCGATCTGATTCCGCTTCTGGCGGACCGCTACCGCGTGATTGCTCCCGACCTTCCGGGTTTTGGCAACACGGTGGCACCCGGGCGCGGCACGTTCGAGTACAGCTTCGACCGCCTTGCCGAGGTAATCGAGGGCTTCGTCGATGCGATGGGGCTGACACGCTACGCCCTCTACATCTTCGACTACGGCGCGCCGACCGGACTTCGGCTGGCCATGCGCCATCCCGAGCGGATCAGCGCCATCATCTCGCAGAATGGCAACGCGTATGTCGAAGGCTTCAGCAAGGAGTGGGAGCCATGGCAGGCCTATTGGCGTGAGCCAAGTGCGGCGAACCGCGAGGCTTGCCGCGCCGCGCTCACCGATGCCGCGATTCACCACCAGTACGAGCATGGCGCGCCAGCGGGCCTCGTGTCACCCGACGGACTTACGCTGGACAAGCACTTCATGCGAAGGCTCGAGGCCCAGGAGATCCAGCTCGACCTGATCCTGAGCTATCGCACCAACGTGGCGCTCTACCCCAAGTTTCAGGCCTACTTCCGCAAGCACCAGCCGCCGCTGCTCGCCGTCTGGGGACGGAACGATCCCTTCTTCATCCCGCCAGGCGCCGAGGCCTACCGGCGGGATCTGTCAGAGGCGGAGATCCACTTCCTCGACACCGGGCACTTCGCGCTGGAGACGCACTCAGCCGAAGTCGCGCGGCTGATGCGCGATTTTCTGGAACGGAAGCTGGGGCGCAACTGAGGGCTGCTGATCGCACGAGGTGCCCGAGAGCGGACCAAACCCTCGAGCCGACAGCACATCCAATGCGGTTCATAGGGCCGCATCCCTAAGCCCATGCCCTGGGTGGGACCACGATTCACCTTTGCAGAGGTGAAGAATTCGACATTACCGGGCTTGAGGCACACGACAGACGGCGCAATCGTGCTCATCGACCGCATCGTCTCGGCCGCTCGCTTCGCCCCGCTCGGGCGCTCCATCGCTCTTCCTGGCGTCATCCTTCCCCTTTTCCTGATCCGCATCCTCAAGTTCACAGCCATCGAGGTTGATGTGCTTGAGCCGCTCATCAACAGAACGCTTTGGCGCCTGGCTCTACCGCGCCTTCGGTGAGACTGGGACCGCCCGCCTCTTTGGGATAGTCGAGGTAATTACCGCAGCCCTTCTCCTCGCTTCACCCCGGTTCCCGTCCGTCGCCCTACTCGATGGTGCGCTCGGCATGGCCACCTTCGCCGTCACGTGTTCCACAATGCTTGCTATTCCGATTTGGGAAGCCGGATCGGGCGGCTGCCCGTTCCTCGACGCGCTTGGCAGTTTCTGTTCAAGGATGTTGCCCGCTTGGGCCTGTGCATCACTGTGCTTGGGTAGCGCCTAGCCCGTTCTCGCATTCAGTGAGCGTGCAGGTGAAAGATGGCGTTCGAAGATGACTCACATGCATCCTCCCCTGCGTTGGCGTGAACTGAGGTCTACGGATCTGCCCGCGGTGAAAGCCATCGCGGACCAGGTTCATCCCTCCTTTCCCGAAGACTTGGCCGTATTTGCGGAGCGATTTCAACTCTACTCGCCCGGGTTACGTCTTCTCGAAGGAGATGCAGGGGCGGTCGGTTATCTGGTGAGCCATCCGTGGCGATCCGGTACGCTTCCAACACTCAATGAGCGTGTCGTTCGTATCCCTTTGATGACTGACTCGTACTACCTTCACGATCTTGCGCTATTACCCGTTGCGCGCGGTACAGGGGCGGCAAATGCAGTCGTGACACAGATGACGGAGCACGCGCGTGGAGCTGGCTTCGACTTGATGAGCTTGGTAGCAGTCAATGGGTCCACGTCATTTTGGCAGCGTCATGGATTTACGATCGAAGCCAATGTGGCATTGCGTGAGAAGTTAGGGAGTTACGGGCCTGAAGCTTGTTTTATGGTTCGAAGGATGACTCCCAAATAGAATGTGAGAGATGACGCACGCGGTGTAGGCTGATCGCGTGTTCGCCGACGATGCCGTGTCGGCTCGGGAGATGGCGAGGCTCGGCCAAGGCATCGCTTGAGGGCCTTATTGGCGCGCAGGTCGCATCGGCGCGACGGCACCACCCCCAAGTCCGTTCTGCGACGCGAACGCCACGTTCCGCGGCGGACGGAAGCCGTCATCGCATTTCTGCGGGAGAGTGCCGCCCTGTGGGCCGAACCGGACGCTGTGCCTCGGCAGTCGAATCAGCAAAAGGCCTTTGTCCCGAAACGAACAGCCTCCAGAGAGGCCTCGACAGAAAGGCCTCTTCGAGAAAGGCTTTGACTTTGGAGCTGCACTGCCGGGTTTCCGACTCGAACGCTGTATTGCTGGAGCGCTCCACCGCGAGCCGGGCCAGGATCGGCACCAACTTGCCCTCACCCACATCCTGCTGAGGGTCTTTTGACCATTGATCCGGTCGTGAGCAGCCTCTCTCGAAAATCTCCGATGCATTCGCAGATGAGATTGGCCCCCAGAGTGTTTTACTTGTTCTGCAGTGCTAAACTTTCGCGAAAGACAGACGATCCGGCAACGACGGGTTCGTCTTTGGAACTCATCCTCGTCGTGCAATCAATCCCCGCTCAGGCGTTAAGGCCGCCGTCGACGGTGACGACTGAGCCGGTGATCTGCCGTGCCGCGGGGCTTACAAGGAATGCGACAGCCGCCGCGACGTCTTCCGGCGTGCCGTATCGACCAAGCGGCGTGAGCCCGCGGATGTCGTCCGACTGGGCACCGTCAGCCGGATTCATGTCAGTATCGGTTCCTCCTGGCTGAACGAGATTCGCGGTGATGTCGCGAGGCCCAAGTTCGCGGGCCAGCCCCCGTGTGAAGGCAAGGAGCGCGGACTTGGTCATCGAGTACACTGTCACACCAGGAAAAGGGACGCGCTCGGCCAGACACGAGCCGATCGAGATGATGCGGCCCCCTTGCCCGAGATGCGGGATGGCAGCCTGTGAGGCCAGTACGACCGATCGCACGTTCACGTTCAAGAGGGCATCGATGTCGATGAGATCCATCTCCGCGACTGCACCGTAGCGGGCGATGCCAGCGTTGTTGACGAGGATGTCGAGACCGCCCAGCCTTTCAACGGCTTCGTTGACCGAACGCTTCACGGCAGCGGCAGCGGCGCTGTCGGCCTGAATGGCGAGCCCAATTCGGCCTCTCTCCTCGATGGCCCGTACCACCTCGGCTGCGCGGTCGGCTGACCGCTCGTAGGTGATGGCGACATCCGCTCCCCTGTCGGCGAGAGCCAGGGCGATGGCGGCGCCAATTCCCCGTGAAGCACCTGTGACAAGAGCGCGTTTTCCAGCCAGTTCTTGCATCGCTGTACCTTTTTGTACCGTTCGACACAGAAATGGCTAGGCGTGTTGGTGATGTGCGTCAAGGCATTTATATATCAATCGATGCAAAAATCAGTGCCGACATCAGGATCCATCGCGACGAGACCGGTCCGCGGTCGCGGACGCCCCCGTGCTTTCGATCGCGAGGCCGCGCTCGCGCAGGCAACCCGCCTGTTCTGGCTCAAGGGCTATGAAGCGACGTCCATCGCCGATCTTACAGAGGCAATGGGAATTGGATCGCCCAGCCTCTACGCCGCCTACGGCTCGAAAGAGGCCCTCTACACGGAAGCCTTGCAACACTACAATGAGACCTACGAAGCGCTTGTCTGGGGCGGGTTCCGATCCGCGGGGACGGCGCGTGAGGCGGTCCTGTCCTATCTCATGGACTCGGCCGCTGCCTTGACCGGATCCCTCGCCGACAATCCTCTTGGTTGCATGGTGACGCTCGCGGCAGTCGGTGGCGAGTGTCGTTCGGAACTCGGCATCGTGATGCGGTCGGCTCGTGCCGTAACGTTGGAGCGTCTAGAGGCGTGCTTGAGCAAAGCAGTGTCCGAAGGCGAGCTTGCGGGCACGACCGACACTCACGCACTCGCCCGCTTCGTGCAGACCGTCCAAAGCGGAATGTCGATCCTGGCCCGCGACGGGGTGACGCGGGCCGAGCTGGAGGGCGTCGCTCAGGTGGCGATGCTGAGATGGGACGCTTGCACCTGAGGGGGCATCCTGCAGCGATACGCCAGTCAGAGATCCAGAGTGACGCTTACGCGTGCCCTAGACACACAAGGGGTCATCCGATCCTGCCGTTTGGCAACCGGCAGGACAACATCACGGTGGATCACCGCGCCATCCCGATAGCCGCAGGTGCAAGTTCCACAGACACCGAGCTCGCACGAAGAGGCGGTTGCCAGTCCATGCTCACGTAGGACCTGGAGTAGAGAGCGATCGGCCGGCACGTGCAGAACGGCGCCCGTCGAGGCGATGCGTGCATCAAATGGCTCCGGCTTGAAGTTCTCGTCGAGAATGGCCTGGAACACCTCGCTATGGACCTGCGCGTCCGGCCAGCCCGCGGTCTTCAATGCTTCTTGTACCGTGTCGAGAAGGCGTTGCGGCCTGCGTATTCCGACGAAGCC